>Ga0335075_10003428_pt1 | contig 25155 bp, 25 predicted proteins | sample Lox_Sample_24_FD_206723 | JGI IMG/M metagenome (GOLD analysis project Ga0335075, IMG submission 206723) | Soil microbial communities from Loxahatchee National Wildlife Refuge, Florida, United States - Lox_Sample_2.4 | ecosystem: Environmental > Terrestrial > Soil > Wetlands | place: USA...
GTCTTCCGCCAAGGAGGCGTTGGAAGTCCTCCTTAAGACCGAGGTTGCCGTTATCCTGATCGACGTCTGCATGCCGGAGCTCGACGGCTTCGAACTTGCAGCGATGATCCGCGATCATCCGCGGTTCCAGCGCACGGCGATCATCTTCATCTCCGCGATCCACATTTCGGAAGCGGACTCTCTGCGCGGCTACGACGCCGGCGCGGTCGATTACGTGCCGGTGCCCGTGGTGCCCGAAGTGCTGCGTGCGAAGGTGCGTGTGTTCTGCGAGCTCTATCGCAAGACCAAATTGCTCGAGCGGCTGAACAGCGAGCTGGAAACGCGCGTCGCGGAGCGCACCGCCGCGCTCGAGGCGTCCAACGCACGCCTGCTGCAGAGCGAACAGGCGAAAAGCCTGGCACTTGCCGCGGGCAACATGGGTTCCTGGGAATACGGCTTTGCCGACAACACCTGGCGCATCGACGAGGGGCAATATCGCATATTCGACGTGAATCCCCTCGAAGACATGACCTCCGGGCACATGAACAAACTGATTCACGCCGGGGATATGGAGCGGCTTAGGCAGAAGCTCGATTCCAGCACGCCCGAAAACACTTCATTTCATTCGGAACTGCGCGTGCTCCGCGCAAACGGCGAAACCCGCTGGTGCCTTGTGTCCGCGGCGGTGACGTTCGACGATTCGGGACGCCGGTTGAACGTAAGCGGCGTGACCGTCGACATCACCGAACGCAAGGAAACAGAAGAAAAGCAGAATCTTCTGGCGCGTGAAGTCGATCATCGCGCGAGGAATGCGTTGGCCGTGGTGCAGGCGATCGTGCGCATGAGCCGCGCGCCGACCATGGAAGCCTATTCGTCGCGCGTCGAAGGACGCATCCGTGCGCTGTCGCTGTCTCATGATCTGCTGTCTCAATCGCGCTGGCAGGGCGCCGATATTTCGCGGCTGATCCGCGAGGAGATCGCGCCCTATCAGAATGACGGCGCGTCGCGCGTGCGCCTCGACGGGCCTTCGATGCTGCTGCCGCCCGACAGCGCGCAGACGATCGCACTTGCCATCCACGAGCTCGCGACGAACGCCGCCAAATACGGCGCGCTTTCGAACGAGACCGGCACGCTCGACATCCGATGGGAGCTGCACGACGGCATGATCGCGCTGATCTGGCGCGAGATGGGCGGCCCTGCCACGACCAGGCCGGCAAAGCGCGGCTTCGGAACGAAGATCATCGACAGTAGCATCAACGCGCGCAACGGCGGAAGCGCGACATTCGAATGGTTGCCCGAAGGCCTGCGCTGCACGCTGCTCTGGCGGCACAGCGCAAAGAACGGCCATGTTTCACCATCGGCAAAGCCCGCGACGGACTTGCAGGACACACGTGCTGCGGGCCCTCGGATCCTGGTGGTGGAGGACGAGCCTTTGGTAGGCATGCTCACGAAGGACCTCCTGTCCGAGATGGGTTACTCGGTCATGGGCCCGCTGAACAATCTCGCGGACGCCGTGAAGGTCGGAGAGGAAGCCGATCTCGAACTCGCCGTTCTGGACGTGAACCTTGCGGGAGAGACCGTGTTTCCCGTTGCGCGCATTCTGTCTGCCCGCAGCATACCGTTCGTGTTTCTCACCGGTTACGAAAAGCGCGTGATCGAAGAGGAATTCCGCTCCCGCCCCGTTCTGCAAAAGCCGATCGATTCGGACCTGCTGGCGACGACGCTGCGTTCCATGATGGCGCCGGCCGAAAAGCGCCCCGCAGCGAAGCGATAGTTCTTCCTCGTTTGTCCATGACGGTCGTAGTGCGCGCGCCGCGTTCGTCGTTCTGGATATATCTTGCGGCTGGATCACGCCTGTTGGCCGGTTCCAGATTTTCTAGGCGACCGTCCCATCGGGAACGACTCCGATATGTTGCCGCAGGGAATACAGGCCTTCGAGCAGCCGATCGCGCGACGCCTCGTCCAGCGGTTCTGCTTTCGGCGATAGAAGACGAATCGTATCGAGCGGAATTCTCAGAAGGCCGGAAGAGCGTTCTTCCTGGGTTTGCAGCCCACGGGCCAGATCGCCCAGGCACATCGCGGCTTTGACGAGATCGACATACTCGTAGGTTCCCGCGACCGTGATGATCGTATCCGCTGCTGCATCCAATCGATCCAGGATTTCTTTGCGAGAGAGCGCGCTGTCGGCATGGATCGCTTCCAGTCCGCCTATCAACACATCCAATTCATCGAGACAATCCTGCTTCACGCCTTCCAGCAGCCGGACAGCCTCTGCGATCGCTTGCTCGCGCCACATCCCGCCGGGGCGCTTCACCTTTCGCGCGAGCGCAGTGGGGGCCTGGAAAAACCGGATGTTCCCGCTTGTACGAGCCTGCTGGGTCATTCGGTCACGATCTTTGTTGGACGCAACATTGCGTCGATCTCATCCTGCGACATGTTCGGCTCCTTGGCCTCACCCAGCTCACCGGTGAGATCTGCCTCGCGACGGCCAACGCCTCCCGGAATGCCAGTGAACTTGAACCTGCGATCCGGTCCCGCATAGACGCTCGTTTCGACGAACGGACGTTCGCCATTGGCGGCCCAACCGATCCGGTCGAAAAGTATCTGAGGCGACACGGGCTTGCGTATCACGATATGCGCGCCCGAATCGCGCGCCGCGGTGACGTTGCTCATCTGCGAATAGGACGTGACGACTATGGTCGGCATAAAGCGAAGCGGAGGTTTCTGCTCGCGAATCCACAAGACGAGATCTGCCCCATCCATATCGGGCAGCTTTGATTCCAGCAGGCAGAGATCGTATGCGTGCTTCCTCAGCGCTTCCTTTGCCGCCGCGCCCGTTTCGACGACCACGGGCTGGTCTATTCCAAACCCGCGCAACATCTGCAGCAGAAGACCGACCGCAAACTTGTCTTTGTCCACGATGAGCGTGGAAACTCCCTGGAGATTGAGCGCCGCTTTCGTCATCCCGATGCTGCCTCAGATTCCGCCCCGTCCTCATCCCCCCAAAATTCCTCGCCCCCATTGAGGCTGACCGTCTGAAGCAGGCCAAGGGCCTGTCTCATTCGCGCTCTCACATCGGCAACCGGGTTGTTGTCGATCGCGTCCGACAGAGAGCCGGAATGAAGCGCCGTTCCGCTGATCACGAACTGCGCGACATGAGCGAGCAGACTGGACTGCGCGTGCGCGTTCTGCGCCAGCCTGTCGAAAGACTGCATGCGGACGATATTGAAAGCTGCACCTTTTCGGCCGGCCGTTCCTGAAGCCGCCGCGCCGAGCTGCGAGATCTCGCTTCCGATCCTCGAACATTCCAGAGCGACGGCGGACAGGAGCTGCGCGAGTTGCCGTTCCATGGTCTGGGTATCAGAAGAGGTCGACATCGTTGCCCTCTTCTGCACGCGTATGCAGCATCTGGTTTGCGCGCGTGAGTTCCTGGCTACCCAGAGAAGGTGCCTCCGCGATACCGAGTGCCAGCTGCGAAGCACGTCCCGATACGGGCCAGTACTTGATGCGCCGGGGAGACGTGCCGCCCGTGTCTCCGCCGACCAAAGGGATGCCCTCGTCCGCGAGGAACTGGCGCGCGAACCGGGCATTGCGGGAGCCGACATCGGACAATCCGGCAAGCACGTTCGCGCCGCCGAACAACTTGGCCTCCAGCGAGGAGCGCGCCGCGCCCTTTTTCAGGAGCGCGTTGATGAGCAGCTCCATGGCATTGACGCCAAAACGCTGCGCGTCTTTCGCGTCCTTTCCGCCGTCCGGCAGAAGGAAATGGTTCATGCCCCCGATGCCGCGATCGCGATCGCGAATGCAGGCCGCGATGCAGGATCCGAGCACGGTCGACAGCACTTCTTGCGGCTCAGCCGTCACGTGGTTTTCGCCCTGCGTGATCTGGACATACCAGCAGGATTCCTGCGCATTGAAGAACCGCCGCGGCGGCGGCGCGAATCCGTCACGCAGTTTCTGAGCCGGAAACGATGCCATCAGGTGAGGGCCCCAACAACCTGTTCGATCTTTTGCTTCAGCACGGCCGTCGTGAATGGCTTGACGAGATAATTGTTCGCTCCGAACTGCAATGCGCGCGCGACCAGTTCCTTGTCGGCACGGCCCGTGAGCAGAATGAACGCCGTGTTCTGCATCTGCGGATTGGCGCGAAGCTTCTTTAGAAACTCCAGCCCGTCCATCTCCGGCATATTGAAATCCGAGATGATGATGTGCGCGGGCACAAGCTGGACATTGTGAAGCGCCTCCGCGGCCGATGGGAACTCGCGGACATTGACGATCCCGATCTGCTGCAGGCTCGTGCGCACCAGCGCCCGCATCGTCAGCTGATCGTCGACGACGATCGCCTGGATTTTCGCAGCCGTGGCCATTACGCGACCTCCACGGTTTGCGCGAGCTTGAGGATATGATCGCCAATCTTTTCGAGTGGGAGCTGACTCTGCACGGCGCCGATTTCGTGCGCAATCCGGGGCATGCCGTAGACAATCGACGTTGCCTCGTCCTGCCCGATCGTTGAAGCGCCAGCCTGGCGCATGGCAAGAAGACCGGACGCTCCATCGCGGCCCATACCCGTGAGTATCGCGCCAATGGCGTTCGCGCCGACGTTGCGCGCCACCGAATGGAACAGGCGATCGACAGACGGACGGTGACCGCTGGTCGGTTCATCATCGACGAGGCGGCATCGCCACGTTCCGCGTCCGGAGACTTCGAGGTGCGAAACCGCGCCGGGTGCCAGAACGACTTTTCCGAAATCCAGCGTTTCGCCGTCAGTCGCTTCAACGACCGATGGCTTGCAGAGTCTGTCGAGCCTTCTGGCGAACGAGGTGGTGAAGCCGGCCGGCATGTGCTGTGTGATCACGGTGGGCGGACAATTGTCCGGAAAATGAGAGAGCACTTCCAACAGCGCTTCCACGCCACCCGTCGACGAGCCGATCGCGATCAGCTTTTTCTGGAACTGCATGCGATGAGCGGGCAGCGCCACCTCGCGCTTCTTTTCCAGCGGACGCAGGCGTGCCGTTGCGGCGGCCTTTACCTTGTCTGCGAGCTCCGTAGCGGATGCATCAAGAGCGGCACTGACGTTCTTGGTGGGCTTCGCATGGAAATCCACGGCGCCCAGCGCCAGCGCGTCGAGCGTGACTTCGGCGCCCGCTTCGGTGAGCGTGGAAACCATAACGACAGGCATTGGCCTGAGCCGCATGATTTTCTCGAGGAACTCGAGCCCGTTCATGTTGGGCATCTCGACATCCAGCGTGAGGACATCCGGATTGAGATTCTTGATCATCTCTCGGGCGATCGCAGGTTCCGGCGCTGCGCCGACGACCTCGATCTCCGGATCGCGCGACAGGATTTCCGCGAGCAGATGGCGGATGGTCGCCGAGTCGTCGACAATGAGGACGCGAACCTTCTTCATTGCTTTGTCCCCGCGAGGCGATAAGTCGTCTGTCCCGCGACCGTGAACGGCTGCGTGTCCGTGGCAATTCGCTCCGAATGGCCGATATAAAGGTGGCCGCCAGGCGTCATCTGATTGGCAAATCTCGACCAGATTCCATCCTGCGTCGGCTGATCGAAATAGATCATCACGTTGCGGCAGAAGATGACCTGAAACTTGCCCGCGATCGGCCAGTCGTGCAGCAGATTCAGCTGACGGAAGCGGACCAGATTGCGGACCTTGTCTGAAAACCGGAACCGCGACTTCGAGGATTCGACCTCTATCAACGATGCGCGCATCGGTATGGGAATGTCGTCAAGGCGCGCGATCGGGTAGCTGGCCGCCTCGCCGCGCTCGATCATGTTCGGGTCGAGATCGCTGGCCAGGATCAGAATATCGTGCTCCGCTGCGTCCGGCATCACGCTGAGCAAGGTCAGCGCCATCGAAAACGGCTCTTCACCGGACGAACACGCGGACGACCACAGACGCACGCGCTCCCCCCGGCGCGCGGCAGCGGCAAGGTCAGGGAGCACGACCTTGGCCAGGTGATCGAAATGGTGCGACTCGCGAAAGAACTTGGTGACATTCGTTGTCATCGCGGCGATCAGCGCCTGGCGCTCGTCGATGCCATCCTCGCTCTCGACGAGCGCGCAGTAGTCGCGAAAGCTGCGCAGGCCGATCGCGCGCAGACGTTTGGCAAGGCGCGAATAGACGAGGTTGGCCTTGCTCTCGACAAGAACGATCCCCGCCTCGCCGTGCACAAGCGCCGCGATCTTGTGAAAGTCCGCCCACGAAAAAGCGAACTCGCCCTGCGTCACGGGCCCAGCGTCTCGACTATGTGTGATTGCGGACATGTATCTCGCCTTCAGGCGGCCAGTGCATTCTGCGCAGCGACGAGCGACGCCGTCAGGCGCTCCATGCTCAGGATCGTGACCATGCGGCTGTCGAGCACGGCGATGCCCTCGATGAATTCAGACTGATCGTCCCGCGCGAGTTCCGGCGTCGGCTGAATGTCGGCGGTCGTGACCGTCAAAATATCGGACACCGCGTCCACCAGAAGACCGATGGTTCTGTCCGCGGCCTTGACCACCACGATCACATGTTTCGGGTTTGCTTCGGTCCGCGCGCGGCCAAGCCGTGCATTCAGATCGATCACCGGCAGCACCACGCCGCGCAAGTTGATCACGCCGAGAACATAGTCCGCCGAGTGCGGCAGTTGTGTCGTCGGAGTCCATCCACGGATCTCGCGAATGCTCATGATGTCCGCGCCGAACTCCTGTTCGCTTGACCGGAACGTGATGAACTGGCGGCGAGACTCGGCGTGAACGATCTGCTTGTCGTCCATGTTTCAGGTTCCTGTTGCTAAGGTTTCGTTGGAAGCGAGACGATTGCGGCAATTGGTGACGAGCCCATCGACATCCAGGATGAGTGCGACCCGGCCATCGCCCAGAATTGTCGCGGCCGCGATCCCGTCGATGTGACGGTAGTTGCCTTCAAAACTTTTGATGACGACCTGGTGCTGACCGAGAATCTCATCGACCACGAGCGCGAGACGTCCCGTGCCCTGGCTCTCGACGAGGATAACGACGCCGGTCTCGTTCGATTTGCGGCGCTGCACGCCCAGGAGTTCTGCCGTGTCGACGAGAGGAACATAGGCGCCGCGCACGTTCAGGAGCGCGCCGTTTCGTCCGAAAGGCTGGATGTCCTGCTTCTGAGGCTTGAGGCTTTCGACGATGTGGGCGAGCGGGAGCACAAAGGTCTGATCGCCGACACCGACGATCATTCCGTCGAGCACGGCGAGTGTCAGCGGCAGAGTCAGGCTGAACTTGCTGCCCTGCTTGGGGACGGACCCGATGCTGATGCGTCCGCCAAGATCGACGATGTTGCGCCGGACCACATCCATCCCGACGCCGCGGCCGGAAATATTGGAGACCTGGCTCGCCGTTGAAAAGCCGGGCATGAAGATGAGGTTGTCGATCTCCTCATCGCTCATCGGCGCGGCTGCGGAGATCAGCCCTCTCTCGACCGCCTTCTCGCGGACGCGCGGCCGGTTGATCCCACGGCCGTCGTCGCTCACTTCGATGAAGATGCGGCCGCCACGGTGTTCCGCTGACAGCGTGACCGTGCCTTCTTCCGGCTTGCCGGCTGCAATGCGATCCTCCGGTGTTTCCAGACCATGATCGACGGCGTTGCGGATCATGTGCGTCAACGGTTCGCCCAGACGCTCGATCACGGTCTTGTCGACTTCCGTCGCCTCGCCTTCGACGACCAGTCGGACTTTCTTGTTCGTTTGCGCGGCAAGCTCGCGCACCAGACGCGGCATGCGCTGGAACACGGACTTCACAGGCTGCGTGCGGATCGCCATGACGCTTTCCTGCAACTCGCGAAGCAGATGTTCGAGTTCCGACAATCCGTCGCCGATGGACGAAGCGTTGGGAATCTTGCACTCCAGCACACGCTGCGAGAGCATCGCCTGCGTGATTACGAGTTCGCCGACGAGATTGACGAGCCGGTCGACCTTGTCGAGATCGACGCGGATGGTCTGCTTGGCCGCGTCAGACGTCGCAGGCCCTTCCTTCTTTTCGGCGTTCGCCGGCTGTGTCGCGATCGAGGGCACCTCCGCGACGTCGGCGGCGATGGGTTCGACAACCGCAGGCGTTGGCGAACTCAAAGGCTCGACGGACAGATCGCAGTCGCCGACAACGAAATCGAATACTTCTTCGACTTTCTCCTTGGCGATATCGCCGTGAAGCGTGATCGTCCATGCGAAATAGGCCTGGTCCGGCTCGATGACATCCAGTGCGGGTAGCGCGGACAAGTCCGTCTCAACGACGGTTTCACCGAGCTGCGCCAGTTCTCTCAGAAGAAGGAAAGGCTCATTGGCCTTCGCGTAAAGTGCGGCGTGCGGCTTGAAACGAACAACCCATCCGCCGGCCGCCTTGGGCTCATCGAGATCGACGCAGATCTGCATCGGCGTGAAATCAAGACCCTCGAAATCCGCCGGCGCAGAATCTTCGTCGCTTGCACTTTCCTCTCCCGTCAGAGCCTCAAGCTCGGCTTTGAGGTTCTGCTCGTGCTCGGCCTGAAGAACTCTGCCCTCCCGAACCGCAGCGACGTGATCCGAGATGAGGTCGCCCGCGCGCAACAGCACGTTCACGACCGGCCCGGTGGGCGCAAGCTTCCCGGATCGCACATGATCCAGAACGGTTTCGAAAATGTGTGCAAATGCGACCAGAGCTTCGAAACCGAAAGCGCCGCCGCCGCCCTTGATCGAATGCACGGCCCGGAACACGGCGTTGATTGTCTCGTCGTCCGCTTCGCCGGCATCCATTGCGAGCAGCCCCTCTTCCATGGCGAGGAGCAATTCCTCGCACTCCTGGAAATAGGTCTGCTTGATGGCTTCCATCGGATCCATGCGCCGATCCTCTATGGCGATACGCGCCGCACGGCCGCGAGAAGCTTGACCGGATCGAAAGGCTTCACGATCCAGCCCGTCGCGCCGGCATCGCGCGCGCGTTGCCGCTTGGCGGGCTCGGTCTCGGTTGTGAGGACCAGGATCGGCACACCGCGCCGCTGCGGGTCACGCCGAACCTGGTCGATGAAACCAAAACCATCCATGCGCGGCATGTTGATGTCGGTGATGATGACATCGACATCGCCGGCGCTGCGCAATGCTTCGACGCCGTTCACGCCGTCATCCGCCTGGATCACGGTATGACCATCGGCGCCGAGCGCGAGCTTCAGCATGTCGCGCATCGTCTTGGAGTCGTCAACCGTCAGTATGACCTTACTCATGCCCGCTCCCCTCGATATCAAATTCTCCGGCAAGACCGAGACCGGCGGCCGTTTCCTTGAACGACGGCGACAGGCTCTCGAAATGCAGTCCCGCGCCGCCGGTCTGCGCGAAGGCACGCGCGGCGGAAACCAGAACCTGCAGGCAGGGCGAAGTGACTCTGCGCACGTCCTCGGCATTCACCGTGAGCCCCTCTCCCCGCGCCAGCCCGGACTGAAGATCGAGCTTCAGCGCTGCAGCGGCCGTCAGATCCAACGTCGACGGCAACTTGAGGACAAAGCTTCCCCGCCCGTCGTACGGCAACTTGAGGACAAAGCTTCCCCGCCCGTCGTCTTGCATGAACGACATGACCGAACGCTCCTAGAATTCCTGCCAGTCGTCTTCAGCCGGCGCGGCCTTCACGGCGAGCGCGGCTGACGCGCGCCGCCCCCCGGCAACCATTTTCTGGGACCGGGGAACGGCGCGCGATGCGGCAGCAACTGACGCGGGTCGAACAGTTGCTGCTGCGGACCGTGACGACGCCGAGAGAGAAACATCGCCAACTTTGAAGAACGATACGAGGTTGGCCAGTTCGGCAGTTTCGCTTGCCAGATTGCGCGAGGCTGCGGTGGACTGCTCCACCATCGCCGCATTTTGCTGCGTCACCTGATCCATCTGGTTGACGGCAACGTTGACTTCCTCGATGCCTGTCGATTGCTGCTGGGCCGCCTGCGCCATCTCGCTGACCAACGTGTTGATCTCGACGACCTGGTCGACGATCTTCTTCAGCGCCTCGCCGGACTCGCCGACGAGCTTGACGCCCGAATTGACCTGTTCGCCGGATGTCTTGATCAGCGTCTTGATCTCGCGCGCCGCTTCCGAGGAGCGTTGCGCCAGTGCGCGCACTTCGCTCGCAACAACCGCAAATCCCTTGCCGGCGTCGCCCGCGCGTGCGGCTTCGACACCCGCGTTGAGCGCCAGCAGGTTGGTCTGGAACGCGATCTCGTCGATCACGCCGATGATGTCGGTGATCTGCTTCGAGGACTGCTCGATCTGACCCATGGCGTGGATCGCGGTCTCGACCACGCGCCCACCCTCTTCTGCCGCCGATTTTGCGGTCTTTACGATGGTGCTCGCGTCTTTGGCGTTCTGGGCGGTTTTCTTCACCGTAGCCGTGATCTCTTCCAGGGCGGCCGCGGTTTCTTCGAGACTTGCCGCCTGCTGCTCCGTGCGCTTCGAAAGATCGTCGGCCGCCTGGCTGATTTCGCCCGCGCCGGTGGTGATGCCGGACGTCGAGGTCAGGACGCTCTTCATCGTGTCCTGCAGACGATCGACAGCGCCATTGTAGTCGGCGCGCAGCTGCTCGTAGTCGCCGGCGAACGCTTCGTTGAGACGGCTGACAAGATTTCCGACCGAGAGGTCCTTGAGACCCGAAGCCAGTGCGGTCACGACCTTGGCCTGCTCTGCGGCCTTCGCGGCGCGCTCGGCTTCCGCGCGATCACGCTCGTCTTCCAGAGCCGTCACGTCGGTGGCGAGTTTCATGATCCGGATCGTGTTGCCGGCTTTGTCCTTCACGGGGTTGTAAGAGCACTGGAGCCAAAGCACGCGGCCGCCGTTGGCGACGCGACGGAATTTGCCCGACACCATCTCGCCCCTGGCGAGCTTCTCCCACATTTCCTTGTACTCGACGCTATTGCGGAATCCCGGCTCCACCAGCATCGAATGGTGTTTGCCGACGATGTCTTTCAGCGAGTAGCCCATCACATTGAGGAAGTTGTTGTTCGCTTCGAGGATGGTCCCGTCGGGGCGGAACTCGATGATCGCCTGCGTGATCTGAAGAGCCGCCAGGCGCCATTCGTTGACACGCGTGTCGGTGACATCGTTCCATTCGAGCACGTTGCCGATATACTTGCCGCTCGCGTCCAGCACCGCCGAGACGCTGAGCGCGAATTTCAGATCCCCGACCGTGATGTCCGTCCGGAACGGAAGCCGGGACGGATCGGAGAGCATCTGACGCTGGTGCGACGGGTTCTTGTGAAAGACGTCGATGCAGGTTCCGACAAGCTTTTCCGCATCGATACCCGGAACCAGCTTGCGGAACGAGTCGATCTTTTCGCGGAAGAGCTTCCGGGTTGCTTCGTTGACGAAGGTGACGACGAAATCGCGGTTGACGGCCATGACCGGCGTGACGAAGTTCCGGACTGCCGAAACCATCACGTTCGGCATCAGCTCGCGCTCGATCCGGTTCAACTCGTCGCGATACGCGACCATCGAAGTGGCAAGTTCGCCGATTTCATCCTTGCGCCCGGTTGCCGGCACCTCGACATCCAGTTGCCCGGCGGCGAGTTTGCCCATGGCGCCCGCCATTTTCGTGAGCGGGCCGGAAATCGCGCGCACGAGCACATAGCCCACGCCAAAGCTCAGCAGCAGGCCCAGGCCGATCGCCACGTAGATGAGCATATCGGCGGCGGATACGGTCGCGTCAGCCTTGTTTCCTGCGACATCGCTTCCCTTGGATTGATATGCAACATCGCGCTCCAGCGCAGTGTGATAGTCCGCGAACAGGTTCTCGTAGTCCCCAACGAACAGCGCATTTGCGGCCGCTACACCCTTCGATCTTGAGGTGGCGAAAAGAACATCCTGGTCGGCGACATACTTCTGCCATTTGGAGTCGACCGCGTCAGCCAGAGAGCGCTCTTCGCCAGCGGATACGAGCGGTTCGTACTTTGCCCGCGCCTGCTTGATCGCATCGCTGATGGCTTCAAGACGACGCAGATCGTTCGCGCGATCGGCCTCTGTCGTTTCGAGCAGATACGTGCCCTGATAGATGCGGTATTGGGCCGTCAGATAGTCGATTTCGCCCAGATACCGTGTCGACGGCAGCCAGTTATCAGAGATGTCGTTCAGGTTGCTGTTGATCGCTGCAAACCGCGTCGTCGCAAAATACCCAAGACCGCCAATTATTAAGGACAACAGTGCGAATGCGGCGATGACCTTCGATCTCACCTTCGCGTTCTGAAAAGCCGAAACGATATTCATGACATCTCCGTTCGCCGTGTTAGTTTCACCAAGCGCATGAGCGCTCGTGTTTTCGTTCACGGGTGAAGATGTTCTCCAACTGTATATGCTTGCTTAAAGGATATTCGAGCGATTTTCCGATGTGCGCGGGTTACGAGAGCGTTTGCAAATCGCAGCGATTTGAAAATGCGAATGTAAACCGCCACTTCCAGCGACTCGCACTGCGCATGCATGCAATACGATGCACCGCATAGGTATTAGTCCGTATATGTAGTTCTCCTGATCGGCATCGTGCGCTCATTTAACGGCATCTAGACGCGGCCCTATCAAGATCGCGGGATGCAATGGAAGCTTCTCCACAAAGTCGCGGCACTTGTTGCTGCTTGGCCGACCGCTTCGATGGCGAGCGCGCCGTTTGTAACCGACGATTCCGGCATTGTCGGAGACGGTCTGGTTCAGGTTCAAGCCTCGGTTCAGGGCACAACCAATGACCGCGACGGAACCAATGGCGCCGCCGGTCTCGAAGTCGATCTTGGAATCGGTGGTAACACGCAGATTGGAGTGGTCCTGCCTGTTGGATTCAGTGCGCCAAATCGCAGCGACCTGGAGACAGACAGCTCCGTTCTGGCCGCCGGCATCAAGTATCAGATCGCTTCGCAATCCGACGACGGCTGGATGCCCTCGGTGGCGTTCGAACCTTCGGTTCAATTTTCCTTGCACAAGCCTACGCCGCAGATGGCCGATAGTGGGACGCACTTCTTCTTCCCGCTTTGGGCCGAACGAACGTGGTCGCACTGGGCCGTGTTTGGCGGCGGCGGATACAGAACAAATCCGGGAGCGGACGGGCGCGACTCCGTGTTTTCCGGCGCGGGAGTGACGCGCAATATCGATGACCATGTCAGCATCGGCATGGAATTGTTTGGGGAAACAGCGATCGCGAAATGCGGAACCGGGACAATCGGTTCCGATATCGGCGCGAATTACGCGATCTCGAACACACTGGCCGTTCAACTCGCCATAGGCGCGGGCATGACACCCAGGGGCGGGACGACCAATGCTACCTACTTCGCGGGCATACAGTGGGTGATCTAGTATTTCGATGATACGCGCATGGGTTCGCTGAAGAGAGCGCGAATTCGCGCCTGGTCGATTTCACCGCTGCAGGATCGAGGCCCGCTTCACGGGACGGCTAGTTGAATTGCAGAGTGGCGTCGAAAAAGAAATTGTCGGACACTCCATACGCAATCATTTCGAGCATCTCGGCAACTCTGGCCAGATTGTCGTCACGGGCGTTGCCGCGTCGCATCAGCTCTGCGCGGACCTGCTCGGCCGCATTGGCCAGCGTTATGCGCGTGGATCGTGAAACCTCTTCAATGCGATCCTGCAGCTGCAGCGATTCCGACTGGACCATGAGCGAACAGATTCTGGGATCATATTTCATGTGCAATCTCCGCAAACACGAAACCGTTGCACGAAAGCATCAGCCGCAATAGCCGGGAAACTTCCTTAGGTAGAGTCCCTATTCGAGATGCTAGTGGACGGTGACGCCGGGCGCCGCCTGCGGGTTGTCCGTGAGAAACTGGCGCAGCGCCATCACGACTTCCGTCGCCTGATGGACGAAACCCTCGTCAAGGGCGTTGCGGATATCGCCGATCATCGTTTTGCAGATCGTGCTGGGGCTGCTCCCCGCGGCATTGGCGACATAATCCTTGAGCGTCGCTTCCGCGATTTCGGGCAGGTGCTCAAGTTCGGCAAGGGCCACGACATCTTCGTGATCCAGGACGCACATCGTGGCGCATTCGCTCAGTGTGATCATGATTGTCTCCCGCTCTATGGGACAATCCGACAACGGCCCGGGCCGGCGCGGGGTGATCTGGATCAATATGTCGGTAACAATCCTTACGCGGCCCGCATACGCAATTCTGCCTATGAAACGTCGCGGCCGGCCGTCGATCGGCTATGCGGCCTCGGTCGCGTGATCCTGGAGCACGCGGCAGGCCGGCACTGTCAGCGTGATGCAGGTTCCGACACCGGGCTCGCTTTCCAACGTCAGAGAGCCGCCGTGCAATTCCATGAGCTGCTTCGCCAACGGCAGACCGAGACCGGTGCCTTTGTGTTTGCGCGCGGTGTCGGAATTGATCTGACCGTAGTTCTCCAAAGCCTTGGCAATGAGTTCTTTCTTGATCCCGATCCCGGTATCGCGAATGACGATTGCGAGGCCGCCGGAGCGCAGTCGCGCCGTCAGATCGACATGCCCGCCCCGTGGCGTGAACTTCACGGCATTGGACAGCACATTGATCAGCACCTGCTTGATCCTGCGCGTGTCCACGAGGATGCAAGGCAGATCGGCGGGGACGTCCACTGCAAGCGCGACCCCGCCACCCTCCGCCTGCTTCTCCACCATTCGGCGCGCGTCCGCAACGATTGCCGCGAAACTCGCGCTCTGTTCAAAAAGCTCTGTCTTCCGCGCATCGAGTTGCGAGAGATCGAGAATGTCATTGATGAGCGAGAGCAGATGCGTCCCGGACTCGTGGATGTCGGTCGCGTAAGTCCAGTAACGATGGTTGCCGAGCGGACCAAACAGCTGCGTCGTCATCATCTCCGAAAAGCCGATGATGGCGTTGAGCGGCGTCCGCAATTCGTGACTCATGGCGGCCAGGAAGTCCGATTTGGCCTTGTTCGCCGCCGCCGCTTCCGTCAGCGCCGCGGCACGGTCCTCCAGAGATTTCTCAAGATCCTTCTTTGCCGCTTCCAGCTGCGCAACATAGTCGCGAAGGACAAGCGCTTCGCGCGCGGCACGACCGGCAATGCGGTGATCGATCACCGCCATCATGAGCCCGATCCCGATGATGAGCGTCGCGAGCGCCGCGACGGCAACGGCAATCATTTCCGGATCCAGAATGCCTTCGGCTGGCGCAATTGTCGGATCGTAGTGGAAATCCACGGCAGCCATGCCGGTGAAGTGCACCCCGCATATGGCGAGCGCAAAAGTCCGCTGCTCGCGAAATATGAGCGCAGACCTCTCCGCCGCACGGCTAGCGTGACGGCTACCGTCGTCAGGAGGGCACCCGCCACGAGTGATAGCGCCGCGATTTCAGGATTCCACACCTCGTCCGCGGATATCCGAAGGCCCGCCATGCCGACATAGTGCATGACCGCGATGGCGGCGCCCGAGACCGCGCCACCGAGCCAGGCAAACCGTCCAGCCACCGCCAGCGCAAGGCCGCCCGTACACAAACCGATCGCGATCACGCACGACGCAATCGTGAGCGTCAAATCGAAGCCGAATGGAATTCCTGGCTCATACGCCAGCATGCCGACAAAATGAGTCGCCCATATTCCGCTGCCGGCGACGAATCCGGCACCGGCAATCCACAGCGCGCGGGCACCACCGCTGCTGATCCTGGCCCTTCTGATGAGACTGACGGCCGTCGTGCATGCAAACACGCACAGTACACCGGCCAGCAGAACCAGCCGGAGATCGTGTTCGCCTATGATGCAATCGATGACACGAAGCATGCCATGACGAAAGCACGCGAGCGTAAAACCGCGCTAAAGAAATGCCGCACCGGCGCTAAGTAAAAATACTTGCTCACCAGGCTCGACGCGTGCGGTGAACGCGCCATAGGGGAAATTACGTATATTCCGCGAACGCGCGCGCCAATACGCTGCGGCTTCTGGAGCCGGGTGGATAATGCAATGGTCGAGAGCAACGGCTGGGCGATCTGCGTAATCGACGATGATATCGCTGTGCGCGAATCCACAGTGATGCTTCTTGAAACTGCCGGCTATACCGTGAAGTCCTTCGCGTCGGCGGACGAGCTGTTTTCTTACTCAGGTATAGCCGACATCCGTTGCTTCGTGGTGGACTTCCACATGCCCGGGCTGAACGGCGTCGAATTGCTTGAGAGTCTGCGCGCCCGCGGGATCGACACGCCGACGATTGTCCTGACCGGAAACGGAGAGCGGCTCAGCGAGCGTATGACTCGGGCCGGTGTGCTGAAGATACTTCGCAAGCCCGCATCGGAAGACGATATTCTGCAGTGGATAGAGACCGCCCTCAAATCGCGCGAAAAGCCCTGAGCACGAAGCGGTACGTACAATTCCTGACGCCCGCCGCTTGGTCATTTAACATCCCATAGATCATCGGCGACCACACTCGCTACGGCAAGCAAGCCTGGCAGCAAGACGATGAAATCCGTCAGCATCAAGGGAGTTTTCTTCGCGTCCTTCGGCGCGATGCTGGTGCTGATCTGTGCTGTGGGAGCATTCGCGCTGCACGAGTTTGGCGCCCTGGCGGACCTCAACCAGCGCAGCAACGCGACAATGCTCCCCGGCCTGGTCGCGACCGCGAGCCTTGACGCCGAGCTCAGCACCATCAGGCGGTCCGAAGCAGAGCACATGCTGGCCGGCGGCATCGCGCAAAAGGCGGAGGCGGAGGCCGCGATCGAGGACGCGGAGAATGTTATCGAAGCGGATCTCCGTCAAATGCGGCCTCTCGCGGACACCGCGGCGGAGCGGAGAATACTCACCGTGTTCGATACGCATATCCCGAAGTTCTTCGGTCAAGCCGATGCGATATTGGCTCTGTCACGCGAGAAGAATATTGCCCAGGCCCAATCGCTCTTCATGGGGCAGCAATACAAAAGCTTCCATCTGATGAATTCCCTCGTCGATCGTTTCAGCGCGATCAACAGGGCGAAAAGCGCAGCGGATGCAAGCATGGACGCGCGCAACGCGCGGCGCTCGACGTATATCATACTGGCGGCAATGCTTCTCGCGGCAATGGTGGCCGTCGCCGTCTTTGCCGGGCTTGTGCGCACGGTTGTCTGGCCGCTGATACAGATGACGAAGGCGCTCGGCGAACTTGCAGGTGGAAATCTCGACGCCCGGGTGCCGGCAACATCGCGAAAGGACGAGATCGGCCAGCTTGCGAAAGCCATGGCGAGTTTCAAGACGGCCGCTGTCGCGTTGAGCGAAGCCAAGGAGCAAGCAGAGGCTGGAACGCGCGCCAAGTCGGAATTCCTTGCGAACATGAGCCATGAAATCCGCACCCCGATGAACGGCATTCTGGGCATGGCGAACCTGCTGCTGGACACACATCTTGACGAGGAGCAGCGCGGCTTTGCGGAGATCGTGGCCGAGTCCGGCGAGTCGCTGCTGACTGTCGTCAACGACATTCTCGACATCTCAAAGCTGGAAGCCGGGAAGCTCGATATCGAGTGCATCGATTTCGACCTCGTCGCGACGGTGGAGAGCGCGGCAGCGCTCATGTCAGCAAAGGCGCGTCAGAAAGGGATCGACATGGCTGTGTTCGTCGAACCCGCGGCACGCGGTGCCTATCGCGGCGATCCGACCCGCGTCCGTCAGATACTTCTTAACCTGCTCAACAACGCGATCAAGTTCACGGAGAAGGGCGGCGTCTCCATCGAAGTCGTGGTGAAGCTGGGGCACCGGCTGGCGGAAACGGGTGCTGCCGTGCCCCTGCGTTTCGAAGTGACGGATACCGGCATCGGGATGGCGGAAAGCGTTCGCGAGAAGCTGTTTCAGAAGTTCACGCAAGCCGACAGCTCCATGACCCGTCGCTTTGGCGGCACGGGCCTCGGCCTCGCCATCTGCAAGCAACTCGTCGAGCTCATGCATGGCGAGATTGGCGTAAACAGTACGCTCGGCGACGGTTCGAAATTCTGGTTCGAGGTCCCATTCGAGAAATCGAAGGAGCAGGTTGCCGACCGCACGTCCCTACCCGCGCATTTCAAGACACTGCGCGTCCTTCTGGTGGACGATATCGACATGAATCTCACCATCATGACGCGGCAGCTCAAGGTCTTCGGCATGTCGGTCACGACCGCCAACGACGCGTTCGCGGCGATGGCCGAGCTGGAGCGCGCCTGGCACCGCGGACAGCCTTACGATCTCGTATTCGTCGACCAGATGATGCCGGGACTGTCGGGTATCGATCTGGCCAGGCGAGTGCGCGCGAACGAGCGCCTGTCCGAGACACGGCTGGTGATCGTTTCGTCCGGCGGCCGCAGCACGGTTCGCAACGCGACGGATGTCAGGCTTGACGCGGTGCTCGAGAAGCCCGTGCGCCAGCAGGAACTGCTCGACACACTCATCAATATCTACAGCACCAAATCCGAAATTCCCGACGCCGCCGTTAAAGATGCGGAAGCGGGAACGAAGCGGCCGGCGCACGCCCCCCTCACGCACCGGCCGCTTCGCATACTTCTCGCCGAAGACAACAAGGTGAACCAGAAATTCGCCAGCGCGCTGCTCAGCAAGGCCGGACACAATGTGGAAATCGCCGAGAACGGCCATCAGGCCGTCGACGCTGTACGCAAGTCTCGCTTCGATCTTGTGCTTATGGACATCCAGATGCCCGAGCTGGATGGCGTGCACGCGACGCGGCAGATCCGAAGCCTGAGTTCGGCGCAGCGCGACATTCCGATCATCGCCATGACCGCGCACGCGATGGCGGGCGCTAAGGAAGAATATCTGGCTGCGGGCATGAACGACTACATTTCCAAGCCGGTCGATCCAAAATTGCTGTTTGCCAAGATTAGCGCGATATCCGGCGTGATCGCGCCAGCCGCTCCCTCCACGCCGGAGCCTGCAGCCCCTGTCCTGGACATTTCAAAACTCGAAGAGCTCAGATCCGCTCTGCCCGCCCACAGTCTGGAAGAGATGATCCATCTCTATCTGACCGATGTGGATATTTGTCTGGAAAAACTGGCGAGAGCGCGGGCGAGAAGCGATCTCGAACTTTGCGGCCGGGAGGCGCACACCATCGTCGGCATGGCCGGAAATCTGGGGGTCATGAAGGTGAGCGCCACGGCACGGAACCTGGAAGTTGCCTGCCGGAGGAATGAGGTTGCGCGCGTCTATCCTCTTATCGGCGAACTCAGCGAATCCTGTGTTGAGGCCGCGAGCGCGCTCGAGCAATGGATGAAGAGGCGCGTTCATCCGTTGCTGGCGAAAGCGAGCTAGGGCTTCCATGCAGCGCATCATCAAACCCGATCTCAAGTTCGTCGCGACGCCCGCGCTCCTGGAGCGCGGCTGTGTCGTCGTGATCGGCCTGGAGGCGATCCGCGACGAGGCAGGCGCGCGCTGGGACAAGATGCGCAACTCGATCTATCTCAATCTTGAAGCGCTGCTGCGCCAGAAACTCAGCGGCACGGACTATTTCAGCCAGCTCGACGATATGTCGTTTCTCGTAAGCATGCCTGCGGCTTCTTCGGATGAGGCACAGATTCTCTGTGTCAACGTCTCACACAATCTTCACAAGAATCTCCTGGGCCATTGCGATCTCACAAATCTGCGCATCTCGCGAGCCACACGCCTCGATGGCGATACGCTCGAATGCATGAACACCGAGGGCGTAGAGTTATCGGAAATCGCCGAGAAGGCGGGTCTGAAACTTGGCGGCAACGTCGTGCGGGATCGCTTCCAGAGCGCGCAGATGAGCCTCGCGCAGGGGCCGCCCCGTCCATCAACATTCCGCTTTACGCCACTGCTGGACATTCAACATGAGGCCGTGACGGCCTACCGGTGCGACTCGTTGATGGCATCTTCCTTGTTCGAAGCGATCCAGCCCCAACCCAACTTCAAATCCGACCTTGCCGATCTGATTGCGCGCCTGCGCTTTGCGACAGACGCGCTCGCCAAACACCTGTCGGCGGGACAGAAATACCTGCTGTCGTTGCCGATCTCCTACGAATTGCTGGGCTCTCCGGTTGCCAGAATGGAAGTGGCTTCGCTTTGCCGGAATTTGTCGTCAGCGATGCGGCCATATCTGCAGTTCGAAATCGGAGAATTGCCCTATGGTGTGCCCCAGAGCAGACTATCGGAGCTTGTCAGTTCTCTGCGCCCCTTTTGCCGCGGTGTGACGGCCTATCTGCCGGCCCGCATACCGAGCTATGCCGCTTACCAGGGCGCCGGGCTGAGTGCGATCGGGCTTTCGCTTTCCGCCGGCGTGCTCGCGAATACGGACATGTCCAGCGAAGTGTTCAAGCTGGCGACCAGCGCACAACGGTTGAATCTCAAAAGCTTTGTCCTCGACGTTCCCAATTGCGAGATGCTTCTTCTCGCGCAACGGCTGAAGGTCAGTGCCGCTTCGGGACAAATGATCGGACATCCGATGACCTTGCCGGAGCCCGTAAAGCGCCTGGCGCTATGTGATATTATCACGCGCGAGATGCATGCTGCCGAAACTGACGAGTCGCATCGCTGCGAAACGCTCTGCGCCTGAATGCAGCATTCAGTCTTCGGACGGACGCATCATCGGCGTGAAATGCGGGCCGTCCGGCCGGCGATAAAAGATGTGATTTCCTATCTGCGCCGTCCGAACAAGCTTTGCAGCCCAGGTCGGGCGCACATAGTCGGCGTGATAGTTCATCGCATCATAGGTGATGTCGGAAAGCGGGATTTCGCCTGCGAGGATTCGGGCCGCCAGGACCTGGGCATTGCGCCAGTCTTCGCGCGATTTTTCCCGGGCTTTCGATCCATCGCACGCAAAAGAAAACTGGCATCCCGCGCGCGGCGCGCCTTCGTACACAACGGCACAGATAGAGCGGCCATATCCGCCGCTTTGAAGGCGGTGCAGAATCACTTCGGCGACCGCTTCCTGCCCCCTTTCTCCCTCGCCGCGCGCCTCGTAGTACATCGCTTCCGCAAGGCAGCGGTGTTGCGCCAGCAGTTTCTCTCCCGCTTCCCGTCCGGAATCGAGTGACGCTGAAACAGGGGCGGCCGGTGCGGGAATCTGGACGTATTCCACCATCGTGTTCATCAATCGAACGGTGCGAACAACCGCGGGTGAATAGACCAGTGCGGAACCGAAGATAATTCCCCCAATCGCGATAATCACGGCCATGACAGCGACCAGCACGCGGTCTGCGCGCGCAGATGCCAGCTGCCATTGCATGGCCGGCAGATGGATGCGCTGTCGAAGGACCGCGCTCCGTATGACCGCACCGGTCGTGTTCGTCTCCAGCCTGTTCATCGATGCCTCCAGACGAAAGCGCATGGCTTTCGAAGCCCCCCTGATTGGGCGAAGACGGCGTGTGTGGCATTGCGAAATGTCAGGATACGGAGCAACGCGTATATGGCAGCCAGGGCTTTCCGCCCCGGGCACGTGGCTGCTATCGGCGAATAGGGGAAACCCCTGATTGGTCCGTACGCGAATCACCTTAGGTGGAATTCCGAACTACAGATTGGGATCAAGCTTAACGAAGCTCTCACCCGACGAGATTGATCTCGTCATTCAAAGCGGGGAGCAAAAAATGCCGATCTCATTGAGTACCGCGCGAAACGTACCGGGCGCGGCGTTGGACCAGTTCGCTGCAATTCATGCGTCTTCGTACGCCAGCCCGGACATGCCGGTCACGCTCAACGATCATCTGCGGACGCTTCACAGTTACAGCACGCGCCACCACTATCGTCGCGGCGAAGCGATCTTCGCCGAGGGCGAGACCGCCGATCGCGTCTACAAGATCATTGTCGGCACCGTTCGTCTCTGCCGCTTTACGCCGAGCGGCCGCCGCCACATCTCCGACTTTGTGCTTGCCGGCGACCTCCTCGGCTTTCTGGAGTGCGCAAAACATCCCGCCACTGCGGAAGCCGTCGAAGACGTGACGCTGATTTCCTATCCCCGCTCGTGCATCGACAGGCTCGCGGCATCGAAACCGGAAATTCGCGCGCGCCTTCTGTCCCATCTGTCGGACAATCTGCTGGAGGCGCAAAATCATCTCTTTGTGCTCGGATGCCAGAGCGCGAAGGAGAAGGTTGCATCCTTCCTGATGCGCCTCGCCGAAAGGACGGATCTCGGGGCCGGTGAGACTCTCGATCTGCCGATGGGCCGCCAGGACATCGCCGACCATCTCGGCATGACCATCGAAACCGTGAGCCGCACGATTTCGATGCTCAAGAACGAGGGAACAGTGTCGGTTCCGAGCCAGCACGAGCTGGTGCTGAAAAACATGGGTGCACTTCGCACATTGGCCATTGAAAACTGAGCGCGAGCGCCATGACCATTCGCACCTCCGCTGCCCAACTGATCCCGCAGGCGCCGGCGATTCATCCGGCAGCCGACGGCGCGTCGATGATGATGATTGTCGCGATCTGTGCGATCGTCCTGGGTCTGATTGTCAGCATCGCGGCCATATGGCTTTACGTGAAGTTGGCCGACCAGAGGCGCCAGTCCCAGACCGACCTTCGTCATGCTGACGGCCAGATCGCATTTCGCGATGCGTTACTCGCGACAGGAAGCGATTCCGTTGTCGTCCTGACACCAGGCGCGCAGCAGCCGAAAAGCGCCGATGGCGCCAACGCGCTGCTGATGGCCGCCATGGATGGTCCGGATTCGAAGCGGGTCGCCGGCGCACTCGGTGCGCTTACCCAGGAGGGACGCTCGTTCGACCTGATGGCGCGCAGCTCGAACGTGGCGGAGATAATTGCCATTCGTGGCAGAACCGTCGCCGGAAGAGCGGTCGCCTATGCCAGAAACATGGGGCCCGCGGTCCCTGCCCTCGACTACAACATGCTGCTCGATGCAGTTCCCGCGCCGGTTTGGGTTCGGGGATCCGACCTGGCTCTGCGTTGGGGCAATCAGGCGTTCCTGGAAGCAGCCGAGGCGCCCAACCTGCAAGCCGCACTGACGGCGAACGCGTCCTTGCAGGACACCGAGACCGATCTTTTCGCCGCCGTGATTGACAGCGGTGCGGATGTCGAAGCGACACGCTATGCGCTGGTTGATGGCGAACGCCGGGCTTATTCACTCAAATTCGTGCGCCTGCCCGATTCCAGTGTCGCCGGCTTTGCCGTCGACATGACGGAGAGAGCACGGGCTGAGGGCCGCTTGCGGCTTCACGTCGAGGCGACGGCCGACATGCTCGAAGGCGTCCCGGGGGCAATTGCGAAGTTCGACAGCGCCCAGAAGCTGGAAAGCTTCAACAGCGCCTACGCCAAACTGTCGGGGATCGATGAAAAATGGCTCGATACCCATCCGACGCTGGGCGATGTGCTGGACCGGCTTCGCGCCGCACGCAAATTGCCGGAGCAGCAGGACTACGCAGCGTGGAAAGCGGCACAGCTGAAACTGTTCGAAATGTGCTTCCAGCGGCATGAAGAGTTCTGGCATCTCGCCGATGGACAAAGCCTCAAGATCTCCGTCCGGCCCCATCTTCTTGGCGGTCTCGTCTTCACGATCGAGGACATCAGCGAGAAACTGCGCCTGGAATCTTCGTTCAACCTCCTCGTTCAGGTTCAGCGAGCCATGCTCGATACGATGGAAGACGCGATCGCGATTTTCGGTCCCGACGGAAGGCTGGCGTTGTCCAACACACGTTTCGCACAGCTTTGGAATCTCAGTGAGGAAGAACTCCAGGCGCAGCCCCATTTCACGAAAGTGGCAACCCTGGCGGAAGCTCGAAAAGGCCGCGACGGAATCTGGGGCATCGTTTCCGCCGGTATCGTTTCCGCCGAGCCCGAACGCTGCAACGACTGGGGCCGAGCTGTCCGCGCGGATGGACGCACGATCTCATTGTCCATGGCCCGGCTCCCGAACGGCGCGACGATAGCGACGTTCTCCGATCTCACAGATGTGCAGAAATTCCAGCAAGCGCAGTTGGAGGCACCCCATGTCGCTGCTTGAATCCGGCATTGGCAATTCCATTCGCGCGTCGCGCCCCTTCCATCAGCGTACGCGCGAACGCGGTCTGGTGATCAATGGCCATCCCGATCCACGGCCGGAAAGATTCTGTGCCGCACTTTGCCGGGCATGGGTCGCGGGTGCAGCGGCCGCGGGACAGGAGGCCGACACGATTTCCCTGGGGGAGATATTCCCCGCAGAAGGGCAAAGCGGAACCGACCAACTCGCGAAAGCGCTGGACGCTCTGCGCAATCGCGCGCGATTGATGGTCGTCTTCCCGTTATGGCTCGACAATCCGCCCGAGATCGTCACGCGCTTTTTTGAGCACGTCGCGCGCGATTGCGACCCCGGTCTTCGGAACTGCCATGCGCACGTTCTCGTGACGATGTCCTTACCGGCTTTCGCACATCGCTCGATCGCGCGCGGCAGCGCCGGAGCTGACCGGTTGCAGAACGCGATATCGCTTGTCGGCGTGGAGATCGACGCGCTGAACTTTGTCGGCAGTGTCGATTCGCTTTCGCTCACGCAACGCGAGGAGTGGCTGCACAGGCTTCGAAGGCTCGGCACCGGCAGGTGATCGCGCCCCGTGGCAACTTTGACAACAATGCTAGGCGGCGGGGCGGAATTCGGCGCGGGCCTTTGCGATGGCGATGTGAGCAGCGATCACGCACTCGATCCACCCCAACAACGCGCGCTTGTTGACGGGCTTCTCCAGGACGTCGAGCGCGCCGCTCAGCGACAGGCTCGCGCGCGGCAACACAATTTCTGCATCGACGACGAGAATTGCCGGCACGGTCACGCCCCGGCGGCGCAGGGTTTCCAGCGCCATCAACCCATTTTCGCCAGGGAGATCGACTACGAGACAGATCGCATTAGCCGAGCTCGGGTGCGCCAGATATGCGTCATCCGAGACAACTTTTACGACCGGCAATCCAGATCGCGCCTGCAGCGGTGCGAGTACATCGGGAATGTCCCCAACACCACTTATGACGAATATTTGAGAGCGCATTTATTTTGTCCATGTACGCCAGCCCTGACGCTTTCACGGGCCAAGCCCAAGGAATAGTTGGGAAAAATGCGTATCAAACGGACATTTGACGAAATTTTGCGACCCATTCTCATGGAACTTTATATCTACATTTGGTTGAGAGAGGTGTTACTCTGGGTTGAGATCGGGGAGGGTACGGACTCAAGGGGGACAGGCGTTCGTACAGACATGTCAGTTGACGTAGCGTCAGACACAGTTTTCAGCGCGCTCGTAGCCACAGCGGTCGACGGCATTGTGGTTATCGACGCCGATGGAATTGTCCAGGT
>Ga0335075_10003429_pt1 | contig 25151 bp, 19 predicted proteins | sample Lox_Sample_24_FD_206723 | JGI IMG/M metagenome (GOLD analysis project Ga0335075, IMG submission 206723) | Soil microbial communities from Loxahatchee National Wildlife Refuge, Florida, United States - Lox_Sample_2.4 | ecosystem: Environmental > Terrestrial > Soil > Wetlands | place: USA...
TACATGCGCGAACTGCTCACCGCCCACGCCCGCGGCGACCCACTCCCGGCGCTGGTCTGAGGAACTTCGCCCCCACGAGCACGACCAGCACCCCCGCAGCGCGGAACCTACAACTGAACGCTTACGCCTGCAGGAAGTTCGCGCTACTTCGCCCCTATCGCTGCCAGTGGAGACGCCGGGATTCGAACCCGGGTCCGCGATCGCATGTGAATGGCTTCTACGAGCGTAGCCGGCGCTCTGATCTCATCTGGCGCTCGCCTCGCCGGCCGGGTTGCGCTAGACCAGCTTCCTTGATGGTCCCCGGGTCGGCGGAAGCGGACCTCACCGGGTGAGCCTGCTTTCTGATCCCGGCCTTCCCCGCCGCAGGCGAGCGGGGCCCGAGACCTCGTGTCTAGGTTCTAGCTAGACCGCGAGGGCGTACTCGTGAGAGTCCGCACTTATGGTTTTCCCGGGTGTTTTACGAGGCCGCCCGGGACCTCGACTCGCGACCATCCACACGAGCCGACCGCGTCGAAGCCTGTCGTCCCCGTGGATGTGCTGCTCATCCAGTGTAGCCAGCGTAACATGCTTCCCCGTCAATCGCCGCGGACCGGCGATGGCGAGGATGCCGCGATCTCCACGAGCCATGCCGAGCGCTGTTCGACGATCTCGACGACGCGAGCGAGCACCGGGGCATCCCAGCCATCAGCCGCAAGATCCTTCCGCGCTTGGCGTGCCGCCGCCGGAGCATCTGTGGCGAAGCCACGCAATCTTCGTCGCACCGGCGCCGCGCCCAGGCCGGCTCCGTCGATGAGCCGATCCAGGTGACGGGACCGGACGTATTCGGGGCGATACTCGCCACCGATGCTCATTGCCATCTTGCGGGACATCGGGCGCGTCTTGCGGTATGCGACGGTGCTCAGGATGTCATACGCCGGGCTGAGCACCGCACGGGACATATCGGGTAGATACAGCAGCGAATAGTTCTTGGCGTGCGCGTCGTTATTGCCGACCAGGAAGCTGAGCATCACCGTGTCCAGCAGGTTGACCGCGTCACGGGCGGGAACGGCGACCGCACGGCGCAGCAGCGAGAAGCAGTCGCTCAGCCCCGGGCCGCCCTCGGCCTGATACTTGCGCCACACGGGAATTCCGAGTGCCTGACAGAAGTCCTCCTGGTGCAGACGCCGCACGCCGATGTCTGTATGTCTGCGGTCATAGCGCTCGACGAGCAGGAACTCGTGGTCCGCCACCCGACGAGGCGCGGCGGCCACCGTCTCGATACCCAGCAATCTGCCGATGGCAGGGCACAGCGCCTCGTTGACCACTGTGCCGTCGAGATGGACGATCGGGGTCTTGAGGATATGGGTGGACGGTGCACGACCACGCGTGAGCCCGATCCGGCCGTCGTCCCCAACGACAACTGGCAGCTTGTCCTGCGCGCCGGCGAGCGAGAGACGGTATTCGCCATCCTGGTCGGCATGCATCGGTCGTGCCGGCAGTTCGTTGAGCAGGTCCCCCAAGGCTCGATCGTCGAGCCATCCAACGTCTTCGCCGACGGGCTCGGGCACAGTGCCCGGAACAAGCAGACTGATCGCGCCGGCCGTATCTCCGCCAAGCGCCGCCAACAGCTCGAAGTCGTTCCCTGCACTCACGCCGAGATTGCGAGCCAGCCGCTCACGTGGAGCGCCCTCGGGGAGCAAGCCGCCAAAGAAGGCCTCAACCGCAACACTGTTGTAGGTGCCATCCAGCGGCAGCGACTGCGACAGCGGTGGGCGCCCCTCGCCACGCCAGACATCGGCGTACACGAATTCGAGGCCGCCCGCGCCGTCGCTCAGCTCCCCGGCACGTTCGTCAAAGCACCATACATCAAGCGTCCGGGCGTCCATCCGGGTCCTCGACGATCAGACGCAGTCCGAGCGACGCGGCAACGCGAAGAGTCTCGGCCAATCGCACGGTCGGCTTGCCGCGCTCGAGCTCACTGACGAAGCGCGTGCCAACGCCGGCGCCGAGTGCGACATCCTCCAGACGGAGCCCGCGGGCGCGTCGTGCGGCGCGTAGCTCAGCCCCAAGCTCTGCAGTGCTGCTGACGCGTGTGATATGTGCGGCTGCAGGCATTATCCCGATCGGGACAAACATAGCAGGATCTCGCCTCAATCCACAGTAAATACACCGATCGGGACAAAATGGGGTCAACTCGCCTCAAACTGGCGCTGCGCTGTCCCGATCGGGACGCCCCAACAAAGCGACGCGGTCCCGGGCCGCTTGAGGGACCTTTCCCGGCTGTGCCCCGGAGGGCGGTGCCGGTTCGGGTGGCGCGGCCTCACACCTCAGTGGCCTCGCTCTTTGCGGCTCGGTTCCGCGTCTGGATTCAAAGTACAGCGACCCCCCATCGATTGCAACCCTGCGCGCGCGTCGATCCCGCATCTTCCGGGAAAATTACTGCGTCCCGGAGCTCGCCTAGCTCCGTTCACTCCTCGATTGCCCTCCGATCGGCGAGGCGATGCTCTCGACGGACGAGACGGACGCATCGGATTCGTTAGGCGGGACTTATCGGGCCTGCCACACTGTGGTCATGGATTCCGGGGAGATCTCCCTGCCCGCCTCGCCCATGCCGGGTGGGTCCGCTGTGCCGGTCGTCCCGCCGATCGCCGGCTCCTACCCGTCCCACGGCGCCTCGGTCATAGCGCCGGCGCCCGTTCCCGTTCCCGTTCCCGCAGCTGCAGGCACACCCGCACCAGCACATGGCTCTTTCGACGCGCAAAACGCCTCCCAAGCCGACCCGTTCGGCTCTCAGCCCCGCTCGCGCACGCAGTCGCTGCGCAAGCGGATCGGCAGCATGCTCGCAGCGATCGGGGCGGCCATCGCGAAGTTCTGGGCGGCGATCAAAGGGCTCGTGCTGCTGTTGCCCAAGGTCAAGCTGCTGGGAACGCTGGGCACCGCGCTGATCTCCGTCGCCGCCTACAGCCTGTTCTTCGGCTGGACGTTCGCCGCCGGGTTCGTGCTGCTGCTGTTCGTGCACGAGATGGGCCACGTCTTTCAGCTGCGCCGCGAGGGTATCCAGGGCGCGAGCGCGCCCATGTTCATCCCCTTTCTTGGTGCCGCCATCTTCTCCAAGTCGCTCGGCGAGGACGCTCTTGCGGAGGCCCGCGTCGGCCTGGCCGGACCGATCCTCGGCACGCTCGGCGCCGGCGTGTGCCTGGCGATCGCCGAGCTCACGAACAGCGACCTGCTGCGCGCGCTGGCCTATGTCGCGTTCTTTCTCAACCTCATCAACCTCATCCCGGTCGTCCCGTTCGACGGCGGCCGTGCGATGGCCGCGATGGCCCCGGCAATGTGGTTCGTCGGCCTGGGCGCTCTGGCGGTGCTGCTGCTCGTCTCGCACAACCCGTTTCTGCTGATCTTCCTGTTTCTCGGCATCCTCGAAACGAGCCGCCGCTGGCGCCAGCGCAACACCCGTTCGCTCGAGCAGGCCGCCTACTACCGCGTCGCCCCCCGCCACCGCATGCTGATCGGCGCGGTCTACATCGCCCTGATCGTCGTGCTTGTCGCCGGCATGGACGCCTCGCACGTACTCTCATCCGGCGGGCATGCGTTCGGCTCGCTCTGACCTCGGGCGGACACTCGTTCGGGTCTATCTGAACGCCTCGCCGGCATTGGGCTGCTCGAGCAGCTTCCGGCAGCGTGTGGCGCGCTCGGCGACCAGTTCGAGGAGTCTGCCGGGGAGCTGTCGCTCGAGCCTCGTGACGTCGTCGGCGCCGGCGGCATCCGCAAACGCGTCCGGCGCGCGGTCGATCAGCTCGATCACACGATCGACGAGGGCGCCCGCGTCGAGGCCCAGATCTCTAGCCGCCGCCGGCCAGGGGTTGTCGTACGGCAACAGGCGATAGTCGCCGCCGATCTTCATCGCCAGCCGCAGCTTGCGCTCGTGCATCCCGTACGGCAGCGCGGAAGCGATGTCGTAGAGCGGCGCGAGACGGACCTGGTTTCCCGCCAGCAGCAGCGAGTAGTTCTTGGCGTGGGCATCGGTACCCGCGATCAGCCAGTTCCAGATCAACGCATCGGCGAACGCCCAGACGGCTGCCTGGGCGACGCGCGGCGCCATCGCGCGGCGTAGCAGCGCGGCTATCTCCTTGACCCCGGGCCCACCTTCGTTCTGATACTTGCGGGTCGACGCGACGGCGAGCGCCTGGCAGAGATCCTCCTGGTGCACTCGGGTGACGCCCTCCGCCGCGAGATGCCGGTCATAGCGGGTGACCACCACCGCGGTCTGCTCGGCGAAGCTCGCGATCTGGGTGCGCGCCGCGGTCAGCCCGGCGCGCCGCGCCGCGTCCAGGCACAGATGCTCGTTCAGGTCGTGGTCGTCGAATCCCGTGACGGCGGGCTTGAGGATGTGGGTCGTCGCGGCGGCGCCTGCGGGTACGCCCCACCTGCCGTCGCGCAGCAGCAGGGCGGTCTTGGCCTGTGCGCCAGCGAGGCTGAACTGTCCGGTGAAGGACTCGCCCAGCCATGCGGTCGAATCCCGACGCAGCTCACGCAGCCGCTCGGCGACCTGCTCCTCGGTCAGCCAGCTGACATCTCCTGTGCGCGTGAGCGCGCGCTCCACGTGCTCGGGCCTAGAGAACCGGACGGCGCCGGGACAATCCTCGCCCACCTGGGTGCCCAGCAACGAAAACGGCGAGCTGGCCGACACCTGAAACTCCCGCGCCCAGCGACGCAGGACCGCGTCGTTGTCGGGCAACAGCCCCCACAGCCACGCCGTGATCGCTCGATCGGGATGCGTGGCGACCTGGGTCGGCATCGACAGCGACAGCGGTGTCGCGCCCTCGCGTTGGCGGTACACCTCGCTGTAGGTGAACGTCAGGCGTCCACCGCTGGCTCGCGCCAGCGTGCCCGCCACCCGATCCTCCAGGATCACCACGAGCGAGTCCGTCATTGAGCCGCCGCCGTCATGACCGATTCAGCCTCCACCGGCATTGCCGCGATACTCGCTCAGCACGTCATCCAGATCGACGACGGCCGCCGGCCGTTGCGCACTCTCTCGGGCGCCCAGTTCGAGGTTCAGTTCGAGCGCGTCGAGCAGCCCCAGCACCAGACCGAGCTCGGCTGTCGGCTTGCCTCGCTCCAGTTCGTTGACCCATTGCCGGGACACACCCGCTCGAGACGCGAGCTGTTCCTGGCTGAGACCCAGTTTCAGACGACGTCCGCGGATGGCGGCGGCAATATCGTTGATCGAGTTGACTAGCACTCCCGCTCCTGGATTTGTCAGCGGACGGTGACTCCACACTATATCGGCGTACGACGACAGAGTAGTGATATCGTCGAACGACGACATCTACCGGCGCGCTTCGCGCAACCCCCGTTCCATGTCCCGCTTGGTCTCCCGCTCGCGGATCGCCTGGCGCTTGTCGTAGGTGTCCTTGCCCCGCGCCAGCGCGATCTCGACCTTGGCGCGCGGTCCCTTGAAGTAGATCCGGGTCGGCACGAGCGTCCACCCCCGCTCGGCCACTCGCCCGCCGAGCTTGGCCAGCTCACGATGGTGCACGAGCAGCTTGCGCGGGCGCTCGGGGTCGTGATTTTCGCGCGAGGCCGGACCGTAGGGAGGGATGTGCACCGAGTACAGCCACAGCTCGCCGTCGGTGATCGCCGCGTACCCGTCCTTCAGCTGCGCGCCCGATTCGCGCAGCGCCTTGACCTCGGTGCCGGCCAGCGCGATCCCGCACTCGATCCGTTCGACGAGCTCATACCGGTAGGACGCGTAGCGGTTGGAGGCGACGTCGCCCGCGCCGAGCTTGCGCTTGCCGGCGCCGCTCTTGGTTTTTGCGCTCTTGGCCATCGGCCGAGCCTAGCCGAGCCAAGCCGAGCCATCTTGTCGAGCCCAGCCGGGTCGACCCAGCCTGCCCCAGCCAGCCCGCCCTGATATGTCGCGTTGTTTGTCAAGTGGGTGTGTTTGTTCGCGTCCGCTGGGCGGGCGGTTTTGGGGGGTGGTCGGGAGAGCGGGGCGCCGGGCTCGGTGTCGGCGTTGCCAGTCTGATGATGCGGGGGTTGGGTACCCCAGGGCCCGGTTTCGTGCTGCCGGCTTGCGCTGTCTAAAAACGGGCGTGGCACTCCTTTGGGGGTGCCGCCCATAGGGCGATCGCGCGTGCCGGCCGCTGATGGCCCGGCGCCCCGCTCTCCTGACCGGTAGGGCTGTCGGCCGGGGTTAGTCGGCTGTCGCTGCTGCCCAGAGGAAGCACGCGAGCTCGCGGGCGCACGCGACGACGGTCACGTTGTGCGGCTTGCCGCGGCCGCGCATGCGGTGATAGACCCGGTGAAGCCGGTGCTGAGCGCGGTTAGCGATCTGCAGGACATGCTCGGGCTGGCCCTGCTGGCGATTCTTGAGCGTCACCCCGATCCTTGGCGGACGTCCGTAGTGCCAGGCCGACTCGACGAGCAGCCGGCGAGCGAAGCCCGACCCCGTCTTGGTGATCGACCCCTGGTGGGATGACTCGCCGGACTGGTGAAGGGACGGGATCAGCCCGAGCCACGCACCGAGCGCGTTCGCCCTTGCGAAGCGCTGCCAGTCACCGCCGAGCTCGAGGTGCAATGCGAACGCTGTCAGGGTGTCAACACCCCGGAAGCAGCGGAGCCTCGCCACGGTCGGCCACCACTGCTCGTCTTCTGCCAGGCGCGAGAGTCGCTCCGCGATCGCCGTCTTGCGCGCGCTCAACCCGTCAGCGGAGGCGATCAGATCGGCGAACACCAGCTCGCTCACGGTCTCATCGAACTGTTGACGGGAGAGCCAGCGCCGGTGAGCAACAGTCCACGTCGAGGGCTCGGGATAGACCCGGCCGTGACGCAACAACATCTTTGAGACGCGGTGACGAGCCGTCATCAGATCCCGTCTGCACGCATCATGGGCGCGCATCAGCTCGCGAGCAGCCTCGACCTCGACCGGTGGGACGACGACCGCGGTCAGCGACCCGGCGAGCAGCAACCGCGCGAGCATCTCCGCGTCTTTGCGATCGGTCTTCACCCGATCGGAGGGACCTCGTGGTGTCTTGCCAGGAGCGATCACCTCGACGGCTATCCCGGCCGCGCTCGCGGCGCGATAGAGCCCGAACCCGGTCGGCCCGGCCTCATAGCACGCCCGCACCGGGCCGCGCAGAGCCTTCAGCCACGCGACTGGCCCCTCGACGCCCGGCCCGAACCGGGCACGCAGTACCTCCCCCGTCGACAGGTCAATCGCCGCGGCATGCGTCGAGCGGGCATGGACATCGAGCCCCGCATACGTCACCATTCCGGTCATGGCCGGACCTCCTCACTGATATTGGGGTCAGCCGGAGCCATTCTCCGGCCAGACAAACCCCCGCGAGGAGTGTCCGGCCTACCTCCGACGGTCAACCCAACGGGCGACCTACGACATAGGGTCTAACCGGCCGGGATGAGATCAACGCGCCCGCGCACCGTGTCCACCCGCGCGACCCTGACCTCGATCGGATCGCCCAGCCGCAGTGTCATCCCCGAACGATCCCCGCGCAGCACGGTCTCATGCTCGTTCAGCTCCCACCAGTCGCGCTCGCCGCGCTCCTCACGCCCACCTCCATGCGCCTGATCTCGCCGTCCTCGGCGACCCGCCCGGCTGGTATTGCTTGCGCTATCGACGCCCACGCCCGAGCTCACAATACGCATCCGCCGCACCGGCAGCATCCCCTCGTACAGCGGTCCGCGCGGCCCGGCGGAGTCCGGCCCGGCGGAGTCGATACCGGCACTGTCGCCCGCCCCGCCGAACGCCACGAACGCGCCCGCGGAGATCAGCCCGGTCACCTCGCCGGTGAACGTCTGCTCCCAGCCCTCCTCGTACAGCCGCTGCTCCAGCGCGTAACACCGCGCGATGTCGTCGGCGTCGCGCTCGATCTGCATTGCGTCGCGCTCTCGCTGCGAGGTCCATTCGCCCAGCTCGCCCAGCTGTCGCTCCTGCGGCGCGGCCGATGCGCCGTCGAGCGTCGCGATCAGCGCGCGATGGCACACCAGGTCGGGATAGCGCCTGATCGGCGAGGTGAAGTGGCAGTAGCACGGCGAGTGCAGACCTGCGTGACCGATGTTGCGTGGCGAGTAGCAGGCCTGCTTGAGCGAGCGCAGCACCAGCGCAGTAAGGGCGATCCGCCCGCCCCACGGGCCGGTCCTCGCCTCGGCGCCCTTGCGCCCCGCGCTCGTCTGGGCGGCCCGCGGCCGTGGCGTCTCATCCCCTCGCGAGCGTTGGCCTTGCGCGCCCCGTTGCAGCGCGCTGTGCACGTAGCGCTCCACGCGCTGTGAGACCTCCCCCATCAGCTCCGCCGCCTGGGAAGGGCTCATCGCCTCGGGCACGGGCGGAGTCGGCACGCCCAACGAGGCCAGCTGCTCGACCAGACGCGCGACCCGCGCGGGCTCGGGACGCTCGTGCACGCGATACAGGCACCCGACGCGCCGCTCGGCCAGCCGGGTCGCGACCGCTTCGTTGGCGGCGATCATCAGGTGCTCGATCAGGCGGTGAGACTCGGTCTGCACGCTCGCTCGAATCTCGCTCACGTTGCCCTGCTCGTCGAACACGACCTCCGGCTCCTCGGAGTCGAGCACCAGCCCACCCGCGCGTTCTCGCGCCCGACCCAGCGCCGCGCTGGCCTCCCGCGCCGCCTGCAGCGGCGCCGCCCACGGGTCCTGCGCCTGCTCAGCACCGGCAAAGATGCGATCGACGCGGTCGTAGTCAAGCCGCTGATCGGATCTGATCAACGACCGGTAGAACGCGCTGCGCACCACCCGCGCGCTGCCCAGCTCCAGGTCCATCTCCACTGTCACCGCCGCGCGCTCCACCCCGGGCATCAGCGAGCACGCATCGGCGGACAGCGCCTCGGGCAGCATCGACTCGACCGCGCCGGGCACGTACACGCTCGTCGCACGCCGGCGCGCCTCCCGGTCCACCGGCGACCCCTCTGGCACGTGGGCGCTCACGTCGGCGATGTGCACCCACACGCGCACCGCCGTCCCACCACGAGTCTCGCCGACGGCTTCGCTCCCGGCACCCGTCTCGACTCCTGTCGTGGCGTCGCCCAGCCCCGCCTCCTCCCCCAACCGCTGCGCGGAGATCGCGTCATCGAAATCCTGCGCGCTCGCCGGGTCGATCGTCAACGTCGCCAGCTCGCGCAGATCGCGTCGCCTGCCCTGCTCGACCTCGCTCACCGCCCGCGCGAGCCCTGCATCGCGGGCGCGCTCGGCCGCGCTCAACACGCCCTGCGCGAACCCCCGCGCGAGGCCCCGCTCCAACATCAGCGCCTCGATCGCGTCCCTCGCCACGTCCGGGCGACCGATCGCGCGCAGGACCGTCGCCTTGCCTCCCGTACCGCGCCCGCCCAGTCGCACGAGCACGAGCTCCCCGGGACCGACCGTGCCTCCGCCCGGTCCGTGGACGCGGTTTGAGGCCAGTACGATCCGCCGCCGTCCGCCCCGGCCGCCTCCTCCCCGCCGGCGTTCGCCCGGTGCCGCGGCCGCCTGCGGAAAGTACGGCTCCGCCGCCCAAAACCTGCCCCGTTTCTCGATGACCGCTACGAGGGTGTCATCCGCTGGGCGCGGCTGGCGCGCGGGGCGGGTCCCCTCGCGCCGTGCCGCATCGCGCCCTGCCGCACCGTCGTTCCGGTCCCTCGCCGCGCGGGCGTCGTCGCTCACGAGACTTTGGCGGCCAGCGTGTTCAGCGCCACCGCCAGTCCGTACGGCGTGTCGACCCCGTGCGCGATCTTCACTTCGGGCTCCACCCCCGCGCCCTGTTTGATGCCCCCGCCGCCGAGGTTGCGGCCGTTGGGCGTGTAGTACTCGCCGACCGTGATGTCCAGCGCGCCGCCGTTGGACAGCGGCGTCTCCTCCTGGAACACGCCCTTGCCGAACGTGTGCGTGCCCACGACCGTCGCGCGGCGATGATCCTGCAGCGCCGCTGTCACGATCTCCGACGCCGAAGCGGTGTTGGCGTCGACCAGCACGACCATCGGGATCGAGCTCGGTATCGCCCCACCGACGGCGTCGAGTGTCTGCGTCGGCTGGTTGCGCCCGCGCGTGGTTACGATCGTGCCGCTGGGGATAAAGATGCTCGCGATCTGCTGCGCTTCCTCGACGAGCCCGCCGCCGTTGTCGCGCAGGTCCAGCACGATCCCCCGCGCACCTTCGCGGCGCACCTTTTCGACGGCTTCCCTCACTTCCAAGTGCGATCCGAGGCTGAACGTCGCGAGCGCTACGACCCCCAGCTTGACCCCGTGCACGGTCTGCACCGCCGAGGCCACCACCGGCTCCGAGATCACCGCGCGCGCGAGCTTCACGTGGCGGATCGGTCCTCGCGCGCCGGGCGCCGGTGTGGTGGACGTGTGCGAAGTGTGGGCACGAGACCCGTGCACCGGCGATTCGCTGGCCGGCGATTGCACCGCCAACTGCACTTCCGTCCCAGGCGGGCCCTTGATCAGCCCGATGTCCTGTTCGCTCGACAGGCCCGTCAGCTTGCGCCCGTTCACCCCCACGATCGCTTCGCCGGCCTTCAACCCCGCGTGTTCGGCCGGCGATGACTTGAACACACGCACTATCTGAAGCCCCCGCCTGCCCGGCCCGACCGGCTGAGACGAGACCTCCACGCCGATGCCCGTAAAGCTCGGCGGGGAGTCGAATTCGTGCAGTTCCTGCGGGGTCAGGTAGTGCGAGAAGCGGTCGTGCAGGCTCGCGACGGCGCCCGCCACCGATGAGCTCGCCAGCGCGCTCGTGCTGACCGGCCGGTAGTAGTCGCTGGAGATGCGTTCGATCGCTTCGTCCACGACACGTGCTTCTTGATGTGCGACGAACCCCGACCGCGCCCAGTGGGGCAGGTCTTCGGGATGTCCACCCCACCACACGCCGAGCACGAGAAAGATCGGCAGCATCGCCGCGAACACATATGTCAGGCGCCGTCCACTCATCTTCGCGCGCCTAGCGTAGTCGAGGCGCCGCGCGGCCCACGCCGCCCGCTCGTCTAGGCTGAGCGCCCATGGCCACCATCGACACGTTCACGGTCCCCGCCAACGAGCTGCCCGTCCATTCGATCGCCATCCCCGGCACGCGCGCGCTGACCGTGCTGGTCGCGTTCGATGCCGGCGCGCGCACCGAGCGTCCGCAGGAGAACGGGATGGCCCACTTCTTGGAGCACCTCGTGTTCAAGGGAGGCGAGAAGTACGACACCTACCGCGCGGTCAACGAGACCGCCGAGCGGCTCGGGGGCGTGCTGAACGCATACACCAGCCACGACCTCGTCGCCTTTCACATCACGGTTCGTGCCGAGTCGGCGCCGCAGGCGATCGATCTGCTGAGCGATTTCGTCGGGCGCCCGCGTATCGACGCGCAGGAGCTCGACCGCGAGCGGGGAGTGGTCATCCAGGAGATCAACCGCGCCTACGACCAGCCCTCGACCGTCGCCGAGTACCTGATCGATCGCGCCGCGTTCGGCGATCACCCACTGGGGCGCACGGTGCTCGGACCGGAGGAACACCTGCGCACGTTCACGCGCGAGGCGATCGTCGCGTTTCGCGAGCGCCGCTGGGCGGGCGCCCGCGGGGGCGCGTTTCTGGCCGGCAACATCGACAGCCTGCCCGCGCGCGATGAGCTGATCGACCGCTTCGGCCGTTTTCCCGCGCTGCCCGAGCCCGAGCCCTACGTGCCGGCGCCCGAGTTCGCACCCCACACGCTCGTGGAGCAGCGCGACACCAACCAGTCGCACCTGCGCATGATCTACCGCCCCGGCGTCGAGGTCTCAGACCAGCGGGCACGTGCCGCTTTGTCGATCTACGCGACGCTGCTGGGCGGTTCGATGGGCTCGCGCCTGTTCGATGAGATCCGCGAGAAACGGGGCCTGTGCTACTCGGTCTATGCGCTCGACCACGCGTTCGCCGACGTTCCCGTCCTGCAACTGGGCTCGGGCCTCGAGTCCAGCAAGTGCATCGAGGCGTACACGCGCATGCGCGAGATCGTCGATGAGCTGCGCACCGACGGGCCGACCGAGGAGGAGGTCGCCCGCGCGCGAGCCTATGCGGCGGGGCGACTGGTGCTCGCGTTCGAGAACACGAACGCCGTGGCCCGCTACGCCGCCGGACGCTCGGTCGTGTTCGGCGAGGACATCGACCCCGACACGGCGATCCGCCTGCTCGACGAGGTCACCTACGACGAGGTGCGCACCGTTGCGGCCAACGTCGCGGACAACCTGGCGATCGCCTGCGTGGGCCCGCACACGGCCGAGGAGTTCTGAGCCTCAGCCGATCGCGACCATGCGGTCAATCGGGATTCTCGCGCGTTCGGCTATCTCCGCCGGGACGCGCACCTCGTACTTCATGTCCCGCAGCGCGTCGCGCAGCTTGGGCAGCGTGATCATCTTCATGTACACGCACTGGGCCTTCGGATTTGCCGGGATGAACTCGACGTCGGGGGCTGCCATCCGCAGCGGATAGAGCATGCCCGTCTCGGTTGCGACGATCGCTTCGTTCGGATCGCCCTGCGTCTGCTCGTGGGACCCGCCCCACTCTCCGTCGACGTCGCCGGCCACGTCCTTGGCGACGATCGAAGACGGCGCCGCCGGACCATCCTCGCTCGCGCCCCCAGCCATACGCTCGAGCTGCTCGGCGTAGGAGAGCATCCCGCCGGTGGAGAGCATGTGCACACCCTCGCCAGAGATGTCGCCGGAGGCGACGTACTCCATCACGCTGGTCACGCACCCGCACTCGGGGTGAATCAGAAACTCGGCGCCAGGGCGCTCGGCGCGCATCGCTTCGATATCGGCCGGGCGGATGCCGGCGTGCACGTGGCACTCGCCGTCCCACACGTGCATACGCCGGCCGAGCTCCTTCTCCACATAGGCTCCCAGCCACATGTCCGGACCAAACAGGATCTCGGTGTCGGGGCCGCGCGTCTCGTAGATGTGACGGACGACGTCGACGGCGTTGGCCGAGGTGCAGCAGTAGTCGGTCAGCGCCTTGACCTCAGCGGTCGTGTTCACGTACATCACGACCACTCCATCGGGGTATTCCCCGCGCCACGCCGCGAGCTGCTCTGAGTCGATCGAGGCCGCCAGCGAGCATCCGGCGTCGAGGTCGGGGATCAGCACGGTCTTCTGCGGACACAGGATCGAGGCTGTCTCGGCCATGAAGTGCACGCCGCAGAACACGATCGTCTCGGCCTCGCCCGCGGCGGCCTGCCGGGAGAGGCCGAGCGAGTCCCCGACATAGTCGGCCACGTCCTGGATCTCCGGCACCTGGTAGTTGTGGGCGAGGATCGTGGCGTTGCGCTCGCGCGCCAGCTCTCGGACCTCCTCGGACAGCTCGGCGATCTGCCCGGCGTCGAGCGCCGGTTCGCGTATGGACTCCATGGTGGGAACCATCGGTAGCGTCTTCATCTTTCCAGTCTACCCCGGCACTGTTTTGGCTCAGAGCCGCCGTATCCACCGAAACCGACATCGGCACCGGTCGACACGAGCCGAACGGGTGACATCACAACATCGCTTCGTATCGGGTGACACCGCTCCGTATGCTTGATCCTCCGATGAGCAGCCCCATGCCCCTCGACGACTTGCGCGCCCTCGCGCGCAGGGCGCTCGAGGAGGACCTCGGCACAGGCGATGTCACGACCCAGGCAACGATCCCAGCCGGCGCGCGGGCACGGGCGCTGATCGGTCAGAAGGCCCCCGGCGCGATCTACGGGTTCGATGTCACCGAGACGACTTTCGCGCTGCTCGACCCCGAGGTGCGCTGCGAGCGACTGGTCGCGGAGGGCCACTGGCGCGAGGACGGCGGCCCGGTCCTCTCGATCGAGGGCTCGGCTCGCGCACTGCTCACCAGCGAGCGCACCGCGCTGAACTTCCTCGGTCATCTGTCGGGCGTGGCCACGATGGCCGCACGCGCAGCCCGAGCGGTGCATGGCACGGGAGCGGTTGTGCTCGACACGCGCAAGACCATCCCCGGCCTGCGTCTGCTCGAGAAGGCCGCCGTCGCTGCCGGCGGAGCGCAAAACCATCGGATCGGGCTGTATGACGCGATCCTGATCAAGGAGAACCACATCGCCGCCGCCGGCGGAATCGCCCAGGCCGTCGCTCGTGCTCGTGAGGCGGCGCCTGCGCTGGCAGACACGTTGGAGGTCGAGGTCCGCACCCCCACCGAGATCGATCAGGCGCTGGCGGCCAGGGCGCCGCGGCTGCTGCTGGACAACATGTCCGTCGCTGAGCTGCGTGCCGCCGTTGCCCAAGTCGACGGTCGCGCGCGGTTGGAGGCCAGCGGCAACGTCAACCTCGACACCCTGCGCGAACGGGCACTCACCGGCGTCGACTGGATCTCGATGGGCGCCCTCACCCACTCCGCGCCGGCGCTCGATCTGTCGATGATCGTGGAGGCATCTACGTGAAGTGTCTCGAAAGCCTTAAAGGGTCGCTACCATAGTTATCAAACTTCAAAAAGTGTATGTCCACACACCCCCCTTTATGGTAGCCATCGTATCGCATACGATACTATAGTATTGGATTAGGCGAGGCGGCTCAAGCCAGGCGAGGTCGCTAAAGACAGACGAGGCCGCTAAAAACTATGCCGCCTGCAACAGGTACGCCCGCACGAACCCGTCCAGATCCCCGTCCAGCACGCGCTGCACGTCCCCCATCTCGTGCCCGGTGCGATGGTCCTTGACCAGCGAGTAGGGGTGCAGGACGTAGGAGCGGATCTGTGAGCCGAAGTTGACGTCCTGGGCCTCGCCCTTCTCGCGGGCGATCTCCTCGGCGCGCTCGCGCTCGGCGCGCTCGAGCAGCTTGGCGCGCAGCATCGCCATCGCCGTGGCGCGATTGGAGGATTGGGAGCGCTCGTTCTGGCACTGCACAACGATGCCCGTCGGACGGTGGGTGATGCGCACGGCGGAGTCGGTCTTGTTGACGTGCTGGCCGCCGGCGCCCGACGCGCGGTAGGTGTCGACCTGCAGGTCGTCCTCGTCGATCGCCACCTCATCGGAGGTGTCGGGCACGACCGGTGCCACCTCCACCCCGGCGAAGCTCGTCTGACGGCGGTGGGCGGAGTCAAACGGGGACAATCGCACCAGCCGGTGCACGCCGCGCTCGGCCGCGAACAGGCCGTAAGCGTTCTCGCCACTCGCCCGGAACGTGGCGGACTTGATCCCGGCTTCCTCGCCCGCGCTGACCTCGAGCAGCTCGACCGCAAAGCCGCGCAGCTCGGCCCAGCGCATCAGCATGCGCAACACCATCTCCGCCCAGTCCTGCGCATCGGTCCCCCCGGCGCCGGCGTTCACCGACACGAGCGCATCGCCGGAATCGTAAGGGCCGGAGAACAGCCGCTGCTCCTCCAGGGCCGCCAGCCGCTCCTCGACGGAGGCGATCTGCTCATCGACCTCATCCTGCAGCGCCGGGTCCTCCGCGGCCATCTCGGCCAGCCCGTCGAGATCCGCGACGTCCGCGGCGACCGTCGTGAACGTCTGCAGGCGCTTGGACAGGCGCGCGTGCTCGGCCGATACCGACGCCGCGCGCTCGGAGTCATCCCAGAACCCACTCGCCCCCATCTCGGACTCGAGCGCGACGACACGCTCGCTGAGCCGATCCGGGTCAAAGATAGTCCGCGAGGAGCCTCAGTTGCTCGCGTATCGCGGACAGGCGCTGCGGAGTGGACTCTACTGGGGCTGTGGCCATCGTTCCTGGAAGTGGCGGGAATCTAACGACGGGATCTCAAGACGGGAAATCTAAAGACGGGGGAGTGAGTATATATTTTTTAGAGTTTGATAACTATGGTATCTATGCCCCGTGACACTTCTTGAACTTCTTGCCCGACCCACACCAGCACGGATCGTTGCGGCCCACCTGGTGCTCTGAGTCGACCACGCGCTGCTCGACCGCAGGGACCGGGGCCAGTTCGGGCTCGGCGGCGCCGCCGTTCTCGGCGTAGGCGCCCATCGCCTGCCCACCGCCGACCCCCACGACTCCGGCGCCCGCGGCGGCCGCGGCGATCGCGCCCGCGCCGGCGACAGAGTGCCCACCCGAGTAAGACACGCGTCCCGCGCGCGTGGCGTTGCCCGCGGCGGCAAACGCCGGTGCAGGACCCCTACCGCCCGCACCCCCAGGCCCACCGCCGTTGCCGCCTGGACCCGCGCCGTCGACCTCGACGTTGACTTGGACGTTGAAGATCATGCGCGTGTAGTCGGCCCAGATCGTGTTCATGAGATCGCCGAACAGGTCGAAGGCCTCGTTCTTGTAGGCGACGAGGGGGTCGATCTGGGCGAAGCCGCGCAGGCCGATTCCTTCGCGCAGATAGTCCATGTCGTAGAGGTGTTCGCGCCAGCGTTCGTCGATGATCTGCAAAAGCAGGAAGCGCTCCAGGGCGCCCATCAGCTCCTCGCCGAGCTCTGCTTCGCGCGCGTCGTAACGGGCCAGCGCGAGCTGTGTGACGGTGTCGACCAGCGACTCGCGATCGGCCGTCTCGGGCTGCAGCGCCTCGTCGGCCAGCTCGATCGGCATGAACTGGCGCAACGCCGTAAACAGCCCGTCCATGTCCCAGTCATCCATGAAGTCCCCGGGCGTGTACTGCTCGATCGTGCGCTCCAGCACCGCCTCGACCTGCTGGCGCGCCTCCTCCCCGATCGGCTTGCCTTCCAGCACCTCGTCGCGGTAGGCGTAGATGACCCGGCGCTGCTCGTTGGCGACGTCGTCGTATTCGAGCACGGTTTTGCGCTGCAGGTAGTTCTGCTCCTCGACCTTGCGCTGGGCTTTCTCGATCTGCTTGGAGAGCATGCCCGCCTCGATCGGTTCCTCGTTGCCCTCCTCGTCGACGCCGCCCAGCCGGTCGAGGATGCGGTAGATGCGATCGCCGGCGAACAGCCGGACGAGGTCGTCTTCGGCGGACAGGAAGAAGCGCGATTCGCCCGGGTCGCCCTGGCGGCCGGCGCGCCCGCGCAGCTGGTTGTCGATGCGCCGGGACTCGTGGCGCTCGGTGCCGCAGATGTAGAGGCCGCCGGCGGCCATCACCCGTTCGCGCTGGGCCTCCACGCGCGACTCGATTTCCGGCAGCAGCGCCTGCATGCGCGCGTCATAGCCTTCGGCGCCCGGCTCGACGCCCTCGCGGGCGAGCTGCTGGCGCGCGAGGTGCTCGGCGTTGCCGCCGAGCTTGATGTCCACCCCGCGGCCGGCCATGTTCGTGGCGATCGTGACCGCGCCGGGCTGGCCGGCCTCGGCCACGACCTCGGCCTCGCGCGCGGCGTGCTCGGGCTTGGCGTTCAGGACCGAGTGGGCGACACCGTGCTGCTTCAGCCGCTGCGACAGCAGCTCGGAGACCTCCACGGAGATCGTCCCGACGAGCACGGGCTGACCGGAGGAGTGACGCTCGACGATCTCGCGCACGACCGCCGACCACTTGCCTTCCTTGGTCTTGTACACCTGATCGTTGCGGTCCCCGCGGACCATCGGCATGTTCGTCGGGATCTGCACGACCGGCAGGTGGTAGGTCTTCATGAACTCGGTCGCCTCGGTAAGCGCGGTGCCGGTCATGCCGGCGAGCTTGTCGTAGAGGCGAAAGTAGTTCTGGTAGGTGATCGTCGCGAGCGTCTGGTTCTCCTCCTGGATCGCGACCCCCTCCTTGGCCTCGATCGCCTGGTGCAGACCCTCAGACCAGCGCCGCCCCTCGAGGATGCGCCCGGTGAACTCGTCGATGATCTTGACCTCGCCGTCGATCACGGCGTAGTCGACGTTGATCTTGTACAGCGACTGCGCCCGCAGCGACTGGATCAGGTGGTTGACGAGGTGGCCGTTCTCGGCGCGGTACAGATGGTCGATGCCGAGGAAGCGCTCGGCCTTGGCGACGCCCTGCTCGGTGATAGACACGGTCTTGCGCTTCTCGTCGATCTCGTAGTCGAAGTCGGCGACGAACTGCTTCTTCATGCGCGGGTCCATGCCTTCGGGCGTCTCGCCCAGTTTCAGCTGGGGCGCCAGGCGCGCGAACTTGACGTACAGGTCTGCCGCCTGTTCGGGGGCGCCGGAGATGATCAGCGGCGTGCGCGCCTCGTCGATCAGGATGTTGTCGACCTCGTCCACGATCGCGTAGGGGTGCCCGCGCTGGACCTTTTCGGAGAGGTCCTTGGCCATGTTGTCGCGCAGGTAGTCGAACCCCAGCTCGGAGTTGGTCCCGTAGACCACGTCGCAGGCGTAGGCGGCCTGCTTTTGGTCATAGGGCTGCATGTTCTGCAACACCCCGACCGACACGCCGAGGGCGTCATAGATCGGGCTCATCCATTCGGCGTCGCGCCGGGCCAGATAGTCGTTGACCGTGACCACGTGCACGCCCTTTCGCACGGGCGGGGGCTCCGAGACGCTCCCGTTCAACGCACCGCCATCCACCTGGGCGCCATCGGCCTCACCGCCATCGGCCTCACCATCCACCTCGCCACCGTCCACCTCGGCGCCACCCGCATCAGACCCGTCCGCGTCGGATGCGCCCCGATTCGAGCCGGCCCGATCGCGGGGGTGGACCGCCAGCGAGTTCAGCACGACCGCGAGCGTCGCGGTCAGGGTCTTGCCCTCGCCGGTCTTCATCTCGGAGATGCATCCCTCGTGCAGGGCCATCCCGCCGATCAGCTGCACGTCGAAGTGGCGCATGCCCATCGTGCGCTTGCCGACCTCGCGCACGAGCGCAAAGCACTCCGGCAACAGCTCGTCCAGCTCCTCCCCGCCGGTCGCCCGCTCGCGCAGCTCGTCCATGCGCTCGCGCAGCTCTGCGTCGGATTCGTGTTCGAGCTCGGGCTCGAACGCGTTGATCAGCGCGACCCGCTTCTGGTAGGTCTTGAACTTCTTCGCCTCGCCCGCGTTCAGGGCGCGATCGAGCAGTGATGGGGACACATGCTCAGATTAGCTGGCCTATTGACGGCCCGTGGTCATCAATCGGTGGAGGGCGCCGCCATGGGCAGGGCCGAGGAGCTGAGAAAGACCTCGAGCGGGGTGCCGTCGCCGCCGACGAGGATCTTGCGAGCAGGGCCATGCGCGGCCTCGAAGGCGGCCATGCCCGGCAGGCCGTCACGGACACGCCCGCTCTTGACCTCCACCGCGGTTAGTTGTGGACCGCGCTGGATGACGAAGTCGACCTCCTTGCCCCGCTCGCGCCAGTAGAGCACCTCGGCTCTCGGATCGCGCGTTGCGAGCAGATGGGCGCCGACGGCCGTCTCGAGGAGGCGGCCCCACCGCCCCGGGTTCGCACGGGTCTCGGCGAGGGTGTGACCGGATGCAGCCGAGACGAGGGCCGTGTCGAGCGCCAGCAGCTTCGGCGTCGAGCGACGCTGCCGGACCTTGCCCGGCGCGTACTTCTCGAGCCCTACCGCGAGTCCCGCGGCGCCGAGCAGGTCGAGGTAATGAGCGAGGGTCGTCGTGTTGCCGGCGTCCTGGAGCTGGCCGGTCAGCTTCTGGTAGGAGACGATCTGGGCGGAGTAATCGCAGACGAGCCGCAGCAGATTGCGGAGCAGGGCCGGCTTGTCGACCCTGGTGAGCAGCAGCAGATCTCGTGAGATCGTCGTCTCGACGATCGCATCCAGCACGTACGCGGCCCAACGCCGCTCGTCCTCGATCAGGGACGCGGCGCCTGGATAGCCTCCGAAATAAATGAACTCATCGAGGCTGAAGCCAAACGCCTCGCGCATCTCCTGAAACGACCAGTGCGGCGCCCGGATCAGCTCGAAGCGTCCCGTCAGGCTCTCGCTCAGGCCGCGCTGAACGAGCAGGGCGGCGGACCCGAGCAGCACTACGTTCAGCGCAAGATCCGAGCGACGATCCTGATCCCAGAGTCGCTTGACTATCTCAGCCCAACCGGTGACCTTCTGGATCTCATCGATGGCAAGGATCGCACCCGCGGGCCGAGCATGAGCAAGACGCCGTCCCTCTTCCCACTGCGCTTCCAGCCAGGCCGAGTCGCGCAGCGTCGGATCGTCGGCGCTGGCATAGTGGCTGGGCGCCTCATCCAGCGCCTCCAGCGCCTGCTGCACGACAGTCGTCTTGCCGACCTGGCGCGGCCCGCTGATGACCTGAATCCGCGCCGGATCCTCGCTCAGGCGCGCAACCAGCTCATCGAAGATCCCTCGCCTGTAGAACGACGATGGCAAAACACTCATCACGTTGAGCAATTTTACTCATAGTATTGAGTGTTTCGTCGGGAAGATTGCATCGCCCAACGGCCGGAACACCCGAACCGGGGCATCGCGGCAGGCGCGAATGCCCGAGGGGAGCGTGGATGCCGACGAGGGCGGCCGCGGTCGAGTGCCCGCCTACGGGACTGCGCGGGCCGACTTCAGCTGGGTGGCCAGGGCGTGCGCCTTGCGCCGGTGGCGGCGTTTGTCGCGGTGGCGCTTGACCTGACGGGCGAGCTCCTCGACGACGAGTTTCAGCGAGTGATCCATCTCGCGCGAGGCGTCGCGCGCGCGCAGCGTGACGCCCTTCAGATACAGCGTCGCCTCGGCGACCTCGCGCTCGGCAATCGAGGGGTTGCGCTCCTCGAACACCTCTATCTCCAGGCTGGCCAGCTCGGAGACCTGCCGCGAGACCTTGCGCAACCGCCGTTCGGTGCGCGTCCGCAGCTCGTCGGTGACGGGGACGTTGCGACCTTTGATGTCGATCCGCATCGCGGGCTCCCTTCAAGACGGAGGATATGTTGGCCTACTTCCGATGCTACGCCTCTGTCCGGCGGATGTCCAGCGGGTTTCCCCGCAGCTTGGGAGAACCCGGTTTTTTGTGGCGGTTGTATATACGAAAAGAAACATCTCAAGCGCTGGGTATGGTCGGGCGGCTTCCTACGGGAAGCGGTTGCCCCCGTAGCTCAGTGGATAGAGCACTCCCGTCGCAGGGTAGAGGTCCCGGGTTCGAATCCCGGCGGGGGCGTTCGTTCCGTCAGTGGCATGCTGTATCATCGCGGTTCTGCGACGGGAGTAACTGCTGAGTTGGGCCGACTGCCCGAGTGCTGTCGGCTGCAGAGCAACAGTACTCCGGAAGGCCCGCTTCGGCGGGTCTTCCGCTTTACGAGGCTCGCGGGCGCAGGCTCTGCAATATCCCCGCATGTCCCGCGATCGCGCCGATCAGGATCGACTCGGGCGCGACCTCGGTCCCCGGGAACACGATCGTCTCGCGCAGCTGTGACCCATCGCCTATGGTGGCGCCGTCGCCCAGCACGACCGGACCCATCAGGCGCACGCCCGCACCAAGACGCACGTCGCGCCCGATCCACACGGGCCCGTCGATCTCGGCGTCGGCCGGTAGTACCCCGCCCTCGCCCTCGCCCCCGCCGTCGCGCTCGCCCTCTCCCTCGCGCTGGCCCTCGCCTCCACCCGCGACAACCACCCCTGGCGCGATCTCCTGCCCGGCGAGATCCAGCCGCAGCTCACCGCGCAGCGCGTCGAACGTGCCATGGCGCAGCTCGGACAGCGAGCCGACGTCGTTCCAGTACTCGCGCACCTCGTGGATGTGAAACGGCACGTCGCCGTCGAGCAACGCCGGAAACACGTCTTTGGCCCAGTCCGCGAACGGCCGATCCGGAAAGTAGTCGAAGATCTCGGGGGTGAACACGTAGATGCCGCAGTTGCCGAGGTCTGACAGCGCCTCGTCGGGAGCGGGCTTCTCCTGAAAGCCGGTGATCCGCCCTGAGCGATCGTGCAGGACGACCCCGTACTCCCGCGTGTCAGGCACCTTCTTGACGGCCAATGTCGCCACCCCGCCAGACTCGCGATGGCGTGCGGCCAGCGCCGTCAGGTCGATGTCGGTCAGCGCGTCGCCCGAGATGACCAGGAACGAGTCCTCGCCGAAAAAGTCCGCGCACGCGCGCACGCCGCCGGCGGTGCCGAGCAGCTCCTCCTCGTAGCGATAGCTGAGGCGATCGCCGAAGTACTCGCGGATCGAATCCGGGTGATAGTGCAGGTTGGCGATCACGTCCTCGAATCCGTGCCGATCGAGCAGGTCGAGGATGTGCGCCATCACCGGCCGGTCGAGCACCGGCACCATCGGCTTGGTGATCTCATATGTCAGGGGGCGGAGCCTCGTGCCGAGGCCCGCCGCCAGGACCATCGCGCGCATGTGTCGATCAGTAGCGGTAGTGGTCGGGCTTGTAGGGACCCTCGACCGGCACGCCGATGTAGGCGGCCTGCTCGTTGCTGAGCTCGGTGAGCCTGACGCCGAGCGCGTCCAGATGCAGCCGGGCGACCTTCTCGTCCAGGTGCTTGGGCAGCACGTACACGCGCCGCTCGTAGTCCTCGTTCTTTGAAAACAGCTCGATCTGGGCGATCGTCTGGTTGGTAAAAGAGTTGCTCATCACAAAGCTCGGATGTCCTGTGGCGTTGCCGAGGTTCAAGAGGCGCCCCTCCGAAAGCATGATGATCGCGTGGGCCGGCCGCCCGTTCGCCGCTGGGAACACCCACTCGTCGACCTGGGGCTTGATGTTGATCCGCTCGATCCCCGGGACGCGCGTGAGACCGGCGATGTCGATCTCGTTGTCGAAGTGGCCGATGTTGCCAACGATCGCCTGGTGCTTCATGCGCCCCATGTGCGCGGCGGTGACGATGTCCTTGTTGCCGGTGCACGTGATGAAGATGTCGCCGTCTGAGACGACTTCCTCGAGCGTGCGTACCTCATAACCCTGCATCGCCGCCTGCAACGCGCAGATCGGGTCGATCTCGGTGATCACCACACGGGCGCCCTGCCCGCGCAACGACTCCGCGCAGCCCTTGCCGACGTCGCCGAACCCGCAGATGACCGCCATCTTGCCGCCGATCATCACGTCGGTCGCGCGGTTGATGCCATCGATCAGCGAGTGCCGGCAGCCGTATAGGTTGTCGAACTTGGACTTGGTCACCGAGTCGTTGACGTTGATCGCGGGGAACAGCAGCTCGCCGGCGACCATCATCTGGTACAGGCGGTGCACGCCCGTGGTCGTCTCCTCGGTGACGCCCATGATCCCCTTGGCGATGTTCGTCCAGCGCTCCGGATCTTCGGCCAGCGAGCGACGCAGCAGATCGAGCACGATCCGAAACTCCTCGGAGTCGGGGATCTCATCTCCGTCGGCGTCGGGCACCGCGCCGGCCCGCTCGAACTCGGCGCCCTTGTGCACCAGCAGGGTCGCGTCGCCGCCGTCGTCGAGGATCATGTTCGGTCCGACCCAGCCCTCCGGGCTGTGTGCCCCGGCAGACGTTCCGTCCTCACCGGGCCAGCGCAGCGCACGCTCGGTGCACTCCCAATACTCCTCCAACGTCTCCCCCTTCCACGCGAACACCGGCACCCCGCGCGGATCCTCGGGCGTGCCGTCAGGCCCCACCGCGACCGCCGCGGCGGCGTGATCCTGGGTGGAGAAGATGTTGCAGCTGGCCCAGCGCACCCGCGCCCCCAGCGCCGTCAGCGTCTCGATCAGCACAGCGGTCTGGATAGTCATGTGCAGCGAGCCGGTGATCCTCGCGCCGGCCAGAGGCTGGGCCTCAGCGTACTCGCGCCTGATCGCCATCAGGCCGGGCATCTCGTGCTCGGCGAGCCTGATCTCCTTGCGCCCGAACTCGGCCAGGCCGAGGTCGGCGACCTTGAAGTCTGTGCCCGTTGCGCTGGGGGTCATTACTGACATGACGAAGCCTCCTGTCGGTCAGGTGAGCGCCCTTGCTACAAGAAGGAGCCGAGCGTGGCGGCCGACCGTCCAAGCTCGGCCAGCAGGCCGTCGCAGCGCTCCTCGGCCGCCGAGGACGCTACCACACGCGCAACCCGGCATACGGCCCCGCTCAGCTCGCCGCGAGCGCCGCCTTGAGCTCCTCGAGCACCCGCACTGGCCCGGGGTCGACGCCGCGCAGCGTCGCCAGGTAGATCGAGACGAGATCGCCGAGCAGCACGAGCGAGATCACCCGCTCGATCGGGGTCTCGCCGCGGGTCTCCAGACGGAAGCTCGCCTGTGCGTACGGGGCGATCAGCCGCGCGGTCAGGGCCATGCGCTCCTTCACGCGCGGGTGAGCGTCGGAGTCGTCGAGAAATACCGCCGAGAAGCGTCCGACCTCGCTCGCGCCCTCCCAGCCAACGATCTCGTTGTGGTCGAGCTCGGGCAGTTCGTGCATGAAGCACGGGAGCTTTGCGTTCTCGTTGATCTGGGTCTTCCAGCGATACGCCACCGGCGTAGTCAGGCCGGCGCCGGCGATCGTCGGAGTCGTGCCGTGCAGTCCACGGGCGATCGTCTTGGCCAGGGAGTCCTCGGGCGCGTCGGGACCCCACTCGGACACGAGCTGCTCTGTGTGCGAGGCGGCGACGTCGATCTCGGAGGTCAGGCGCGGTCCAGCGCCGCACAGCGCGGCGACCTCCAGCGCGGCGACGGTCATGTAGGCGACGGCCGCGCGCGGCTGAAACCCGCCGGGCAGCGGGATCACGGGCACGCCGTCCGCGCGCGCCATCTCCGCCAGGCGCCCGCCGGTCGTGACAACGGTGCGCTGGGCGCCGAGCGCGCCGGCGGACTCGTAGCAGGCGAGCGTCTCCTCGGTGTTGCCCGAGTAGCTCGCGCACAGCACCATCGTGTCGGGGGTCGTCCACGGGGGCAGGCCGTACGCACGCGTGACGAAGATCGGCCTGGAGGCGTGATCGCCGAGCGCCGCCCGGGCGAGCGCACCGCCGATCGCCGAGCCGCCCATGCCGGCGACGACGAGCCCGCCGGGCGAGTCCTGGGGCTCGATCGACGCCGACTCGACCCGCCACAGCGCGTCGCCGAGGTGGTCGGTGAGGCCGAGCACGTCCGCGAACTGGCCGGAGGCGTCGAACGCCTTGACCGAATCGGGGCCGAGGTCGGCGGGCCGGCCCTCGGCTGAGGTGGTGGCGGTCAGAACGCGACCGCCGCGTCGGGGAGCTCCACACCCGGGAAGATACGGATCCCGGCCGTGAGCGCGTTGTGGGACCCGAGCCGCACGCCCGCGCCGAGCACCGATCCGCCGTCGACGCGGCAGTGGTCGCCGATCTCGGCGCCCGGCCCGACGATGCTGCGGCAGACCCGCGAGCGCGCGCCGACGCGGACGCCGTCGAGCAGCACCGAGCTGTCGACGTGGGCGCCGGGGCCGACCGAGACGCCGGCGCCGAGCACGGTGCGGCCGGCGATCGTCACATCGGGCGCGATCTCGCAGTCGGGGCCGATCACCGCGGGGGCGTGGACCGAGACCCC
>Ga0335075_10003430_pt1 | contig 25151 bp, 30 predicted proteins | sample Lox_Sample_24_FD_206723 | JGI IMG/M metagenome (GOLD analysis project Ga0335075, IMG submission 206723) | Soil microbial communities from Loxahatchee National Wildlife Refuge, Florida, United States - Lox_Sample_2.4 | ecosystem: Environmental > Terrestrial > Soil > Wetlands | place: USA...
GACCGCGACAGGAACTCCTCGACGTCCGAGCGCAACGCGGCGATCGACGGCAGCAGCAGGAACGCGTACACCGGGATGAAGATGGCGAACAGGCCGTACTGCAGCGTGCCGATCAGCGCGTACTGCGCCGGGACGATCACGAAGAACGACAGGAACAGCGGCAGGTGATCGCCGGGCCGGCTCGGCGTCAGCGTGATGAACTCGCGCAGCGCGAAGAACGAGGCCAGCGCGAACAGCACCAGCGTCGTCGTCGAGCCGAGCAGGAACGCGGCCGCGAGGATCGCGACCATGATCCACCACGCGTTAATGCGCGCGACGAGGTTGGCGACGCTCGCGGCCTTCTGCGCATCGTTCGGCCGGCGCGACAGCAGCCACGCAACCGCCGACGAGATCGCCAGCAGCGCGGTCAGGCAGCCGAACAGCCAGAAGAACTCGCGCGGGATGTCGTCGAAGAGATGCGTCACGCGGTCGCTCCGCCGGGTTGCGATGCCGCCGCTCCGCCCAGCGCGATCACCGCGTCGCGTGCGCGAACCAGGAACGCCTCCTTCGATTCGCCCGCGAGTCGCGGCAGCGGCGCGCCGAAGCGCACGGTGCAGACGATGGGCACCGGCAGCACCGCGCCCTTCGGCAGGCTGCGATGCAGGTTGTCGAGATACACGGGCACCAGCTCGACGTCCGGGAATTCGCCGGCGAGCCGGAACAGGCCGCTGCGAAACGCGGCCGGCGTCCCGCTCGCGCCGCGCGTGCCTTCGGGAAAGATGATCAGCGAGTCGCCGTCGCGCAGCGCCACGCGCAGCGGTTCCAGCGGATCGGCGGCTTCGGCCGCGCCCGGTCCGGCGGGCTCCTCGCGTTTGCGGTCGATCAGCACGGCGCCGAAGCCGCGCGTCGCGAGATATTTCTTCCAGCCGTGGCCCCAGTAATCGCGCGCGGCGATGGGCCGCGTGCGCGGCCGCAACGCGCGCGGCAGCGACGACCAGATCGCCAGCGTGTCGATGTGGCTCGTATGGTTCGCGAAGTAGATGCGCTGCGTGGCCGACGGCTGCGTGCCGATCCAGCGCGCATACGCGCCGACCAGCAGCTTGACGACCCCGACCAGCAACGCGCTCGACGGTCTCATCGCGCCTGCAGTTGATTCGCGATCGCGGAGATGCGCGTGAGGCAGGTGAGCAGCGCGCCGAACGCGATGATCCACGCCGCCGCCTCGACCATGTGGATCGTGCCGCGCCACAGGAACTCGCCGCTGCCGAGCACACAGCCCGCGGTCATCACGGCCATGCGGTGCTGCTTCGCCAGCGGCCCGCGAAAGTCCTGCGCCAGTCCGAACGTGCCGCCGAGCACGCGGATGTACGCGGTGACCGCCGCCGCCAACGCGGCAAGCCATCCCAGCCACGGAATGCCGATGACGTAACCCAGCGCGACCAGGAACAGCGAGTCTGCGACCCGGTCGGGCACCTCGTTGTACAACACGCCGACCTTCGACTTCCGCCCGCCCTCGATCGCGACCATGCCGTCGAGCAGGTTGCACAGCAGGCGCAGCTGGATGCCCGCGGCACCGGCCAGCAGGTTCCAGGGCCGCGGCAACCACAGCAGCGCGGCAGCGCCGGCGCTGGCAAACACCAGCGACAGCATCGAAATGCCGTCGGCCGTGAGGCCGGCGCGCACGCAGCCGCGCGACAGGGCGCCGGCCCAGCGGGTGGAGCGGGAGGCCAGGGGGCGGCGAGCTTCGGGAACGCTCATCTTTATGTCCATTCTCGTAGGGCGGAGCATCGTAAACATTCGCCACCCCCGCAAGCCCATGTACCATCGGCCGCGATGACTCCTCCCGTCGACCGCTACCTAGTCGCCTCGCTCGAGTTCGAGGGTGTGCTGCGTGCCTGCCTGCATCGTTACGCGCGCAACTCCGCCGACGTCGACGAGCTGCTCCAGGAAACGTACGCACACCTGCTGGCCGCCGGCGCGGCGCGCAACCGCGAGGAGATCCGCTCGATCCGCGCGTTCGCGCTGACCGTCGCGCGCAACGTCGCGTTGTCGTGGCTGCGGCATCGACAGGTCGTGCCGATCGAGCTGGTCGCCGATCTCGAGGCGCTCGAGTTGCTGGACGAGCGCGGCCAGGTCGACGAGATCGTCAACACGCACCAGGAGCTGGCGCTGCTGACGGCCGCCGTCGCGCGGCTGCCGAACCGTTGCCGCCAGGTGTTCACGCTGCGCAAGGTCTACGGCCTGTCGCAGAAGGAGATCGCCGCCGAGCTCAAGATCTCCGAGAACACGGTCGAGCAGCATCTCGCGAAGGGCATGCGCCTGTGCAGCGCGGCGCTCGCGGATTCACCGGTCGCCGAGCGTCGCTCGCCGTGGTTCGATCGCTCGCGCCGCCGCGCCACGCGCTCCTCATGAATCCTTTCTTCGAGAGCGAAGGCGACGTCATCGAACGCGAGGCCGCGCGCTGGCTGGCCGCGCGCGATGCCGGCGCCACGTCGCCGGCGCAGACCGCCGAGCTCGAACGCTGGCTCGAGACCGATATCCGTCACCGCGTCGCCTATCGCCGGCTCGAGACGAACTGGAATCGCGTCGCCAAGCTCAAGGACCTGCGGCCGCTCGATCGCGAGCTCGATGCGGACCTGCTGAAACCGCCGGCGCCGCGGCGCTGGCATCTCGCCGCTGCCGCCGCGCTGGTGCTGCTGGCCGGTGGCGCATTCTGGTTCCACCAGCGCCTCGATGGCTGGCAGACGTACGAGACGAGCATCGGCGTGTTCTCGCGCATCGTGCTCGAGGACGGCAGCGTCGTCGACCTGAACACCAACAGCGCGGTGCGCGTGCGCCTTGGCGATGCGCGCCGCGAGATCCGGCTGATGCGCGGCGAAGGCCGGTTCCAGGTCGCGCACGACAAGAGCCGGCCGTTCGTCGTCGCGGCCGCGGACGCCGCGGTGCGCGCGGTGGGCACGCAGTTCACCGTGCGGCTGCGCGATGCCTCGCGCGTCGAGGTCGTCGTTTCGGAAGGCAAGGTCGCGATCGCCGCGCCGCGCGGTGACGCGCCGTCGCTGGCCGCTGGCGAAGCCGCGCTCGTGGCGCCCGATCACGTGTCGGTGACGCAGGTGCCGCCGCAGCAACTCGAACGCCGGCTCGCCTGGACCGCGGGCCGTCTCGAATTCCGCGGCGAATCGCTCGACGAAGCCGTCGCCGAATTCAACCGCTACAACCTGCGCCAGATCCGTCTCGCCTCGCCCACGCTGGGCTCGCTGCGCGTCGGCGGCACCTTCAAGGCCACCGATCCGGAGAGTTTCGCCGCCGCGCTCGCCAGCACGTTCAAGCTGCGTGTCGCGCCCGCGGGTGCGGGCGCCATCGTCCTCAGCCCGCCGTAGTCGTCATGCTGCGCAAGCTGGTCGCATTGGCCGCGATGGCGGCGACCGCGCAGGCACAGGACGCGCCGCCCGATTTCGACATCCCCGCGCAGGACGCGGTCGCCGCGTTGACCGCGTTCGGCGACCAGTCGCGGCTGCAACTGATCTTCGACTACGACGCCGTGCAGGGCGTCGAGACGCACGCGATTATCGGCCGGCTGCGCGTCGGCGACGCGCTCGGCCGCATGTTGTCGGGCACGGGCCTGACGTTCGACATCATCAACGACCGCACGATCAGCATCGTGCGCGACGTCGAGCTGCGCAACGGCGAGGCGCGCCTGGCGCGCGATGCGCGGCGGCGCGCCACCGACGCCGACGTGACGCCCTCCGCACCGGCGCCGCGCGGCGAAGCGGCGCCGCTGCCGCCCGCCGGCGTCGACGAGATCATCATCACGGCGGAGAAGCGCGAGGAATCCCTGCAGCGCAGCGCGCTGGCCGTCACCGCGCTCGCCTCGCCGGTGCTCGAGCGCCAGCAGATCACCGATCTCAAGAGCGTGACGACGCTGATCCCGAACCTGCAGATCGGCACGAGCTCGACGCAGGCCGCCTACGATCTCGCGCTGCGCGGCATCGTCTCGACCAACCGCACCGAGATCGGCGACGCGGCCGTCGCGTTCCACGTCGACGGTTTCTATTCGCCGCGGCCGCAGGGCGCGACGATGCTGATCTACGACTCCGACCGTCTCGAAGCGCTGCGCGGTCCGCAGGGCACGCTGTTCGGCCGCAACGCGAACGCCGGCGTCATCAACGTGATCACGGCGAAGCCCGAGTTCGACGAAACGTTCGGCCAGCTCGACGTCACGCTCGGCAGCTACGAGCTGCGCCGGATCAAGGGACACCTGAACGTGCCCGTGACCGACACCTTTGCGCTGCGCGGCGCCGCGTACGTCGAGCAGCGCGACGGCTACACGAGTTTCCTGCCGGGCTCGCGCGTCAACGCGGACACCGCGCGCTACGACAACAGCGACAAGATCGCGTTCCGCCTGTCGGGCCTGTGGGAACCGAACGAGGCCTGGCGCGTGTTCGGCTCCGCCGAGCGGTATCACGACCGCGGCGCCGGCACGATTCCCGTCAGCCTGACACCGGTCGCGGGACACGGGCTGCGCTCGGCGCTGATCACGTCGCCGGGCGCGCTCGACATGCAGAACGACACGTTCCACCTGCGCACCGACTACACGCCGGGGCCCGTCGAGATGAGCTATCTATTCGGCTGGGCGCGCATGACGCGGCAGAACGTCTCGGACCAGGACGTCGGTCTCGCGTCGGATCCCGTGCTGCGCGCGCTGCCGCATCCGCCGATCGAGCCGACCTACGACGAGGAACGGCGCACCGATGCGTCGGATTTCCTGTCCACCCAGCACGAGCTGCAGCTGCGTCCCGTCGATCCCGGTGTGCTCGACTGGCTGGTCGGCGCGTTCTACTACGAGGAGCACAACTCGATCCGCTTCGACGTCGACGTGCGCGACGACCGCGGTGCGCTGCCGGGCGTCGTCGATCCGGGCGACGTGCGCTACTCGCAGTCGTTCCTGCAGCCGGACCGCACGCTGGCCGCGTGGGCCGGCTTCGGCCAGCTCACCTGGCACGTCAGCGATACGTTCCGCGCCAGCGCCGGCGCGCGCCTCACCGAGGACACGAAGCAGGATCACGGCGGCCGCAACCTCGTCTGCCCGGGACCGAACGCGACGATCGCGGATGGCGGCTTCGTGCTCGACGGCATCGCGACCGCCGATATCCCGATGTCGCCGACGCCGGATTCACCCGTCGCCGTGCCGGGGACCTGCCGCATCTCGTCGCACAACGACATCGACAAGTCCTGGTCGAAGGTCACGTACATGGGCCGCCTCGAGACGGACCTGACCGATGGCCTGCTCGCCTACGCGCTGACCAGCACGGGCTTCAAGTCCGGCGTCATCCAGGACGGCGGCACGTACGCGAACCCGGAGCAGGTCGTGAACTACGAGCTCGGTCTCAAGGCCAGCCTGCTCGACGGCACGATGGCGCTGAACTCCGTCGGCTTCTATTCCGACTACTCCGACATCCTGCGCACGCGCGTCGAGTTCGACGCCACCGGCGTGCACCAGACCGTCACGCGCAACGCGACGGCGGCGAACATCTACGGGCTCGAATCGGAGTTGCTGTGGAAGCCGTCGGCGCTGGGCACGGTGCAGGCGGTGTTCACGTGGCTGATCTCGGAGTACCGCTCGTATCCGACGATCGACACGCAGTACTACCTGGCCAACGATCCGCTCTCGCCGGTCATCGATCTCAAGGGGAACCGGCTGCCGTTCGCGCCGGAGTACACCGCCGCGCTGGTGGTCGAACGCGAGTTCGCACTGCCGAACGGTGCCCGCCTCGTGCCGCGCGTGATGTCGAAATACCAGAGCGAGATGTTCCTGACGGACTTCAACCGGCCGTCGGATCGCCAGTCCGCGTATGGGCGCACGGACGTCAGCCTGCGCTACGAAGGACGCGGCGAGTGGGTGGTCGAGGCGTTCGTGCAAAACGTCGAGAACGTCGCGGTGAAGAACAACGTCGACCTGCGCGGCAACCAGCCGGGCGCGAATGGCGTCGCCGGATTCCCGGGCGTCGCGCGCGCGTTTTTCGATCCGCCGCGCACGTTCGGACTGCGCGCGACCTACCGCTTCGGCGAGTGAACCGCGCAGACCAGCCGGTCTTCGAACAGATGACCGAGCACCGGGGCGAGCCGCTCGGCCGGCAGCGCGGCACGCTCCAGCGCCCCACCCAGCGAGGCCCCGGCCACCAGCGCAGATAGATAAGAGAAGAACTCGGGCCCCAGGCGGGCCACTTCCACACCATCGGGCCGCGCGAGGACCATACCGGCCTGAGATCCCAGCGATTGATCCACCGGCGGCGCATCGTCGACCTGGTTGGCCATCCACACGCTGAACACCGGCCACGGCGATTCGATGAGCCGCAGCGACGGCTGGAGCGCGAACGTCACGTGCTCGAGCACCTCCGGCGCGAAGGCGGCGAGCGAATCCGCGCCGATCGCCGGCACCGCGGACTCGAGCGCGGCGCACTCGCGCGCCCACTCCAGCCGGGCGAGATCGGCGAGCCAGCGGTAGTCGTCGTCGAGATGGCCGGCGAGGAACGCGGCGAAGTCGCAGCCGACCCAGTGCAGGTCGCCGCTGCGCGAGGGATGTTGCTCGCGATACAGCGCCGCCAGCTGCGCGAAGTAGTCGTCGCCGACCCGGCGCCGGACGACGGGGAACGTCGCCTGCATCGCCGCACGGAATCCCAGCGCCGAGTTGTTGCGGTAGATGGAAAAGTTGGCGGCCGGCGTCACCGGCGGCGCGTCGCCCGGCGGGCTGCTGGCGCGCAGCGCGGCGCCGAACGCTCGTTGCAACTCACGCAGCGAGGCCACGCGCGCCTCCGAGGATGTCGTCGGCGCGATGCGCCTCCGCGACCAGCACCGGCAGCGGCGGCACGTCGGTATCCCATTCGATCAGCGTCGGGCGCGGGCCGAGCCGCGCGATCGCGTGTGCGTACAGATCCCAGACGGCGTCGCAGACGTGCGAGCCGTGGTCGTCGATCAGCACGCCGTCGCGCTCCGCGTGGCCCGCGAGATGGATCTCGCCGACCGCCGCGGCCGGCACGCCGTCGATGAAGGCGCGCGCGTCGCTGCCGAGATTGCGCGCGCTGACGTAGACGTTGTTGACGTCGAGCAGCAGGCCGCAATCGGCGCGCTCGACCAGGGCCGCGAGGAATTCCCACTCGGTCAGCGCCGAATGTTCGAACGTGACGTACGCGGAGACGTTCTCGATCAGCAGCCGCCGGCCGAGGAAATCCTGTGCTTCGCGCACCTGCGCGGCCAGCCAGTCGACGGCCTCTTCGGTGTACGGCAGTGGCAGCAGGTCGTTGAAGTGTTCGCCGTTCGCGTGGCCCCAGCAGGCGTGCTCGGAGACCAGCGCCGGTTCGAACCGGCTCACGGCGCGCTTCACGCGCGCGAGGTGCTCGCGGTCGAGCCCGTCGGCGGAGCCGAGCGCGAGTCCCACCCCGTGCAACGACAGCGGGTAGTTAGCGCGCGCGCGTTCGAGCGCGCGCACCGCGGCGCCGCCGTCGTGGAAATAGTTCTCGGTGTGCGCTTCGAGCCAGCCGACCGGCGGGTTCGTGCGGATGTCTTCGTGATGGATCGACCTGAGGCCGATCCCGGCGCGCGCCGGAACCGGCCCCAGTGGCACACCTCGTGGGTCGAGGCGTGACATGCGGCGTTACATCGCCTTCTTTTCAGCCATGGCGACCTTGCCGCCCATCTTCTCGCACTCGCCCTTCGCGACGTACTTCCACTCCTTCGGGTCCTTTGCGACCTTGCTCTGGCCCGCGCAGGAATGGTTGTTGCCGGCGCAATCGTTCTTGCCCGCGTCGGCGACGCCCAGGCACTTTTCCTTGCCGGCGTGATCGTCAGCGGCCGAAACCGCGGCGCTGCCCAGCGCGAGCAGGCTGCCGACGGCGGAGGCGATGGCGATGGTCTTCAGGTTCATGAGACTTCTCCAGGGTTGTCGTTGTTGGAATCACTCACCGGGTATCCAGACCCGAGATACCGGCGGTTTATTACGCCGGCCCGAGGAGATCGTCCACCCCGGCTTCCACGCTGACAGTTCCTGTCCCGAAACCGGTATGCTCGCGACACGCCGTGACTCCATGACTTCGGCGGCCTCGATGGCCTGCCGCCTGAGCGCCGGGGTCTGAGGGCCAAGACTTCGTCTTGGCCCTTTTTTTATGTTCCGGCGCCGGTTCTTTCGACGTCCGCCGACGCGAGCTGTTTTCTTGGCGGCTGCCGCCGCGACATCAAACGGGCCCGAAGCGGGCCCGTCCGTGAGTAGTTCGGGACTTCGTTGCGAAGTCTCAGGGCAGCTTCACCACGTCGCCGACGAACGCCACGCCGCCGGTCACGTTGCCGGCGCCGCATTCGTACTCGGTCTCGCTCGAGAACTCGATGCTCTTGTAGTTGCTGCGGATGTTCACGATGGCGTTGCCGCCGACGCGCTGGGCGTACTGCGTGAACGTGATCATCGCGGACAGGAACGCCCACTCGCAGCCTTCGATGTCCGTCTTGTTGAAGAAGTTGGTCTTCTTGTTGGTGCGGGCCGGACCGAGTTGCGCGGTCGGCTTCGCGTGTTTCTGCGCGCCCCAGAACAGCTTGATGCCGGGCGCGAGCTGGCCGGAGGCCTGGGCCTTGGCGAGCGCGGATTCGAGCGGGAATTTCGAGCGCGTGTCGCGCGCATCGGCGACGGGCGTCATCAGCAGCACGGCGGCCACGGCCGCGCCCGACGCGAGGGCGGACATCTTCCGGACGAAGGGGTTGGTCACGAGAGTTCTCCTCATCTTTATTGGGGTCTGGCAAAGATCAACGACGTGTTGATCCCGCCGAACGCGAAATTGTTGTTCATCGCCAGGCCGACCTCGAGCTGGCGCCCGTCGCCGAGCACGTAATCGAGATCGCCGCAGCGCTCGTCGACGGTCTTCAGGTTGCGCGTCGGCGCGAACCAGCCGCCGTGCATCATCTTGATCGTCGCCCAGCTCTCGAGCGCCCCGCAGGCGCCGAGCGTGTGGCCGAAATGGCCCTTCAACGAGCTCACCGGCGCCTTCTGGCCGAAGATCCTGAAGGTCGCCTGTGACTCCGCGATGTCGCCGTGTTCGGTCGCGGTGCCGTGCGCGTTCACATATTGAACGGCCTCGGGGCCGATGCCCGCGGACTCCAGCGCCATGCGCATGACGCGTTCCATCGTGTTCGTGTTCGGATGCGTCACGTGGTCGCCGTCCGAATTGGAGGCGAAGCCCAGGATCTCGGCGTAGATGGGCGCGCCGCGCGCGATGGCCCGCTCGCGTTCCTCGAGCACCAGCGAACACGCGCCTTCGCCGATCACCAGACCGTCGCGCGCCTGGTCGAACGGCGCGGGCGTGGTCTTCGGCGCATCGTTCTTCGTCGACGTGGCGTACAGCGTGTCGAACACCGCGGCCTCGGAGACGCACAGCTCCTCGCCGCCGCCCGCGATCATCGCGTCCTGCAGCCCGAACCGGATGGCTTCGTACGCATAACCGACACCCTGGCTGCCCGACGTGCAGGCGCTCGACGTCGGGATCACTCGGCCCTGCAGGCCGAAGTGCACGCCGATGTTCACCGCCGCGGTGTGACCCATCATGCGGATGTAGGTGGTCGCGTTGATGTTGCCGGACTCGCCGGTGGTCAGCATGTTGCCGAAGTCCTTGATGGCGTCGGTGCTGCCGGTGCTGGAACCATAGGCAACGCCGACGCGCCCGGATCTCAGGAACGGATCGTCCTTCAGCCCCGCATCCCCGAGCGCGACCTCGGTGGAGCGCACGGCCATCTGCGCGATGCGGCCCATCGTGCGGATGGTCTTGCGCGTGTAGTGAGGCGGCAGCGTGAAGTTCGTGACCGGCGCGGCGAGGCGCGTCAGCAGGTCCGGGTATTTCTCCCAGTCGGGCATGCGCTGCACGCCGCTGGCGCCGGCCTTGAGGTTGCGCTCGATCTCGTCCCAGCTCTGTCCGAGCGAGGTGACGCCGGACATGCCGGTGATGACGACGCGCCGGCCGCTGGGCGGATTCGCCGCCATCAAACCAGTCCGCCGTTGACGCCGATGACCTGGCGCGTGATGTACGCCGCGTCGGCGGACATCAGGAACGCGACGATGCCGGCCACTTCCTCGGGCTCGCCGACGCGGCCGGCGGGGATCAGCTTCAGCGCTTCTTCGATCGGGGCGGTCGCGGTCATGTCGGTGCGGATCAGTCCGGGGGCTACGCAGTTGACGGTGATCTGGCGGCTCGCGAGCTCGATCGCCAGCGCCTTGGAGGCGCCGATGATACCCGCCTTGGCGGCGCTGTAATTCACCTGGCCGCGATTGCCGGCGACCCCCGAGACCGATGACAGCGTGACAACGCGTCCGGGCGCCCGGCGGCGGATCATCGGCATGATCAGCGGCTGCAGGACGTTGTAGAAGCCGTCGAGATTCGTGCCCAGCACCTGGTCCCAGTCGTCGCCGGTCAGCGCCGGGAAGGCGCCGTCGCGCGTGATGCCGGCGTTGCAGACCACGCCGTAGTACGCACCGTGCGCGGCGATGTCGGCGGCCAGCGCGGTGGCGGCGGCGTCGCGGTCCGCGACGTCGAAATGCACGGCCCGGGCGGTCGCGCCCGCCGCCGCGCAGGCGGCCAGCACCTCGTCGAGTGCCGCCGAGGGCGCGCGGCCGTGCACGACCACGGAAAAACCCGCGCGCGCGAGGCGCAGCGCGATGGCGCGGCCGATGCCGCGGCTGGAGCCGGTGACGAGGACGGTGTCAGTCATGCGCGGCCGCCGCGAGCAGGGGACCGAGATCGCGCGGCCGATAGGCTTTCAGCGTGCACTCGGCGACGTCGCGGCCGGCGAGTGCGAGGCGGCAGTCGTACGCGGCGAAGTCCTCGTCGTCGCGCATCGCGATCTTCACGTGCACGTCGAGCGGCGTGCCGAAATCGAAATAGTCCATGGTGCAGCGATAGTACCGCGTCCCGATCAGCAGCCCGATCGACGGCCGCTCGCCGCGCTGCACCTGCTCGATGCCACCGAACGCCGACGCCGCCTGCGCCATGTATTCGACGCCGACCCAACCGGGCACTCCGCGCGCGTCGGCGAACACGTCGCCGGCCGCGGGCACGACGCGCGCGTGCAGCCAGTCCGCGCCGTAGGCGACGATCCCGCCGAGCAGGCTCAGGCGGCCGCGATGCGGCACCAGCTCGTCGACGCGGTAACTCTCGCCCGTGCGGATCATCTAGTTAGCCGAGGTGTCGATGGTCAGCGAGTAGTCGAACTCGAAGTTCACGAACCACAGGCGGCCGGTCCAGGGATCGCCGCCGGCGTAGTGCACCTCGGCGAGCAGCGCATCGCCGCGCGTGAGGCGGCGCAGACCGGCGAACGGTTCGGTGACCGTCAGGCCGCGCTCGCGGAACGCGGCCTGCACGGCCGGCAGCGGCCACAACGCGAGCTGCATGTCGGCGAGCACCCGCTCGGGGTCGAGCGCACCCGGCACGAACGGCGACTTCTGCGCGTCGAGGGTCTTGCCGTCGTAGCTCGCGCTGAACACGCGCTGGCCGGTGGCCGTGACGCCGACCACGTCGAGCCTGCCCGGCACCACCTCGATGGCCGTGCGCAGCACGATGGACTTCGCGCCATACGCGGCGTGGATGACCTGCGCGGCGTTGCGCGTGCCGACGGCATCGGGCGGCGCGAGCGCCGGGTGCGCGGCATCCGGCGGCGCCGATTTCTCGCTGCGCGGCGACGGAGTGGCGACTCGCGGCGCGGACTGGCAGCCGGCGAGCACGATCGCGGCGAGCGTGAGGAGGGCGGCGCGCACTAGTGAGGCCGCGGCCGGGCCGCGAGCGCGATCAGGAAGGTGTACGCCACGCCGAACGCGACGGTGATACCGATGGAGCGCACGAAGGGCACCGAGGAAAAACCGAGCAGGCCGAATGATATCAGCGTGGTCGTCATCGACAGGAATACGGCCAGCACCGCCTGGTGGTTGCGGCCCTCGCGCAGGATGATCGCGTAGTCGACACCAAGCCCGAGCACGAGCAGCAGCGACAGCACGTGGAACAGGTTCACGGGCTCGTGCATCCAGCCCAGCGTCGCCAGCGTCAGTGCCAGGCCGGCGGCGGCCGGCAGCGCCGTGCGGACCGCGGCGCCGTTGCGGTAGAACACCAGCAGGCAGGCCAGCATCACCGCCAGCACCACGAGCATTAGCCAGCTCGCGATGCGGCGGTATTCGCCGAGCACGTTCGAGATGTCCGCCACCTGGTCGACGTAGTTCACGCCGGGCAACGCCTCGACCGCGGCGCGCACGACCTCGGGCGCGGTGTTGCCGTCGAGCAGCACCACCGCGGCGTGGTCGGCGCCCTCCTCGCCGGACAGCGCGCCTAACCACAGGTGCCGCACCGGCGCCGACAGCGGGCTCGCGAGCCAGTGCGCCGGCGTCAGGAATTTCCCTTCGGCCGCCGCGAACTCGGCGCGCCGCGCGGCGATGGCGTCGGCCGCGAAACCCAGCCGCGTCATCACGCGATCGAGCGCGCCGCCGGGCGCGTAGACCTCGCGAGCCAGCAGCGCGCGGTCCGCGGTCTGCCGTTCGACGGAGACGAGGCTCGGACTCGCGCTCAGCGCGCCCTTGATCGCCTGCCGTTCGACGAGATCGTGCAGCACGGGCTCGAGCGACTCGAGGCGGCGCAACACGTCTTCGGGCGTCGGCGCGGTCACCAGCACGAAGCGCGTGTCGAAACCGATGCCGAGCAATCCGCGCACCTTCTGCTCCGACGCGACGAGATCCGGCGGCGGGCGCTGCAGCGAGCGCACGTCGTCGCGCGGCTCGAGTTGCGCGAGACCGGCGATGCCGAACGCGGCGACGACGGCGACCAGCGCCACGATCGCGAGGCGCGGCAGGCCGTTCTCCAGCCGCCGCTCGGCCAGCGCCGCGATCCAGCGCGGCACCGCGCGCGGCGACGTCGACCGCTCCAGCTTCAGGCGGCGGAAGCCGACGCTCAGCAGCTCGAGCATGCGCGGATACAGCAGGATGACGACGGCGCACGCGGTCGCGAGGCCGACCGCGGAGAACAGCGCGATCTGCCGCAGGCCCGGGATCGGCGCGATCAGGAACGTGAGATAGCCGGCGACGGTCGTCGTGCAGCCGAGGATCAGCGCGGGGACGATGTCGTGCGGTGCCGCGTCGCCCGCGGAGGGCATGCGGTTCACGAAGTAGTGCAGCGCGTAGTCGACGGACACGCCGATGAGGCTGGTGCCGAACGTCAACGTGAGGATGTGCACCTCGCCGAACACGAAGTGGCACGCGGCGATCGCGGAGCAGGTGGCGATGCCGATCGTCAGCAGCGTGACGATCAGCGGCCGCACCTGGCGGAACACCAGGATGATCAGCAACACGACGGCCGCGAGATCGAAGCCGCCGAAGATCGCGACCTCGGTCTGCGCTTTCGAGGCCGCCGCGGCCGCGTGCAGGATCACGCCGGAGCCGCCGATCTCGACGTCGGGCGACACGGCGCGCGCCGCGGCGCGGGCCGACGCGATCGCGTTCATCACGTCGTGGTGCGTCTCGGTGCGGTACGGATCGCCGGCCGCGGCGGCGCGCACCAGCGTCCAGGCACGGCCGGCGGCGGCGTCCTTTTCATCCGCGGCCTCGCGCACGACGAGGATGTCGCCTTCGAGCCGCGCGCGCCCGGAGCCGGGCAGCTCCTCGGCGAACGCCGCCGACGCGATGCCCAGCGGATCTTCCGCGATGCCGAACGGGCGCGTGAACCCGAGCGGCGTGTACGCCGCGCGCAGTGCGTCGCGCTCCAGCGCCGCGACGTTGCCGCGTGCGAGCCAGTCGCGGTCGCGCGCCGCGAGCAAGGCGCTGCGCAACTCGCGATCCGCGCGCGCGGCGGCGATGTAACGGTCGTCGACCACGTAGTCGACGCGCGCGAATGCGCCGGATCGCCGCAGCGTGTCGGCGACGGCTAGTCCGGTCGCGCGCAGTTTCTCGCGCGAGGCGGTGCCGACCATGAAGATGAGCTCGCGGCTCGAGCGGTCGGCGAACCGCTTGACCGCGTCGAGCTGCACGCGGTTCTCGGCGGTCGACGGCAGCAGCGCCAGCAGGTTCGTCTCGACGCGCATGCGCGGCACGACGACGAACGCGAACACCGCGAGCAGCGCGAGAACGGCGAGCGATGCGATCCGGAACCGCATTCAGAAGCGGCGGCGTTCGTCGGCCGTCAGTCCCGCCGCGTCGTAACGCACGGCGCGCAGCTCGATGGTGGTGCTGTCGCCGTTGGCGTCCTGCAGCACCACGCGTTTCACGGTCGCGTCACCCTCGAGGTCGGCGCGCTTGAAGACGCTGCCGAGCGCGGCCGTCTTCGGCGTCAGCTGCAGCTGCCAGTCGGCGCCCTTCGTGTCGATGCCGGACATCGCGAAGTCCTGCGACAGCGACTGGAAGTCGAGCGCGAACAGCGCGAAGAACACGCGCGAGACGACGGTCAGCGCCGGCTGGTCCGCGGCGGAGATCTGCAGCGTCTCGCCGCCCTCGTCGCGCTGCGTGATGCGGTCGTGCGTCAGCACGAACTGCGAGTCGAACGGCTGGCGCGTGTGCCACTCGATGCCCAGGTCGCGCGCGAACAGGAAGTCGCCGTCGGACTGCAGCGGCTTCGACAGGCCGGCGAGGCGCCGCTGCTGCACGAACTCGCCGCGCACGACGCGCGCGTTCGCCAGCGACTTCGCGGTGTCGCGCGTCAGCGCCGCCAATTGCGCGGCGCTGGTCACCGGCTTCGCCGGCGCGCTGGTCACCGCGGCCGCGGGACTGCCCGGCTTGGGCCTGGCCGATTCGGATTTGGCCGCTGCTGCCGTCGGCGCCGGCGTGGCCGCCGCCGCCCGGCCCATCAAAGCCGCGCCCGTGGCCACGATCATGGCCATGACGGGCAGCAGGATCCGCGCGCCGCTGCGCATCAGCCCGCCGCGAGCCCGAGCCGCTCGAACAGGATGTCCGGTGACTTCAGCAACATCTCGCCCGACTTCAGGTCCACGGCCACCTGGATGGTCGTGCCCTTGCACACGCGCAGCCCGTCGACCGTCGTCGCGAGATAGTCGATGCGCAGGCGGTGTTCCCACTCGCGCAGCGTCGCCGCGACGTTCAGCGTCTCGCCGAATTTCGCGGCCTTCACGTAACGCAGGTGCATGTCGATGACGGGCCACGAGTAGCCCGAGCGCGCCATGTCGTCGTAGTTGTAGCCGAAGGTCTCGAGCAGCGCGCAGCGCGCGATCTCGAAGTACTTGGCGTAGTTGCCGTGCCACACGATCCCGACGGGATCGAGATCGTGGAAGGGCACCTTGAGCGAAATGCTGTGTGAGCGAGCGGCGGTCATGAATGAAGACGCCGCGCGATCAGGCGCGGCGCGCGCCACAGCATGCCGAAGAAGAGCCGCGTGTGCATCCACGAGATCAGCACGTTGTCGCGCCACATCCGGAAGTGCGAGACGCCGTCGAGCGGATAGGTGACGCTGGTCGGCATCGACACGACGGACATGCCGGCCCAGACCGCGCGCACCAGGATCTCGGGGTCGAACTCCATGCGGCTGCCGAAACTCTCGCGGCGCGAGAGTTTCATGATCGGCGCCAGCGGATAGACGCGGAAGCCGCACATCGCGTCGTCGATGACGCCGGACAACGTGTTCACGCGCACCCAGAACGTCGTCAGCTTCCGGCCGATGCGCCGCGCCGCGGGCGCGCTGGCGTCGAACACCGGCACGCCGGTCACGATCGCGTCGGGATGCGCGCGCGCCAGCCCGGCAATGCGCGGCACGGCGGCGAAGTCGTGCTGGCCGTCGGCGTCGATCTGCAGCGCGTGCGTGCAGCCGGCCGCGAACGCGGCGGCGAAGCCGGTCAGCACGGCGATGCCCTTGCCGCGGTTGACGGGGCAGCGGATCACGGTGAGCCAGGCGGATTCCTCGGCGGCCAGCGCCTGGAGCACCGGCCCGCAACGCGCATCGCTGCCGTCGTCCACCAGCCAGCACTCGTACCCGTGACCCTTCAGCGCCGCGATCGTCTGCCGGATCGCGTGTTCGTGGTTAAAGAAGGGGACGATCAGTCCGAGCCGCATCATCCGAGAATTCTATGCGTCCCTGCGAACACGCGGCACCGGCATGCGAATACGCGAATTCGACGCCGCGACCGTCGCGGGTCGGCGAGAGATCGAGCGCCAGCCGCGCCGGCGCCTGGATGACGCGCAGGAACTTGAGGGAACGCAGGCCGCTGACTCGCGGCGGCAGCGACAGGTGCTCGCGCGCCAGCCGGATCGCCCAGTCCACCTGGGCCACGGCGGGCAGCATCGGCGTGCCGGGGAAATGACCGTCGAAGACGACGCTGTCGGCGGAAAGATCGAGTGAAAAGCGCAGGCCGTCGCCCGACGGGACGGGCGCCGGATGCGCGGGCAGCGGGGTCACGCCGCCGCGGACTTGTTCTGGATCAGCGCGTGGATCGCGTTGACGGCATCGCCGACCGTACGCACGTGGCGGAACTGGTCGGGCTGGATCTTGCGACCGGTGATCTCCTTCAGGCGGAGGATCAGGTCGATCGTGTCGATGCTGTCGATTTCGAGATCGTTGTACAGGTGCGCGTCGAGCGTCACCTGCGCCGGATCGATTTCGAAGAGGTCATGCAGCACGCCGCGCAGCTGTTCGAATATTTCTTGTGTGGATTGCACGGGTCTCGTCCCTTTTAACGCCGCGAATTATAACGAATCGTCGCCCGCAATCACCCACCCGGCCGTGTCTCCGGTCTCAATTTTTCCCTCCGGACTGTTGCGCGACGCTGACGTCGAACCCCTTTTCCAGGGCCTGCGTGAGGTGCCGCGCCGCCAGCGGCTGGGGTTCGCCGGCGGCGAGGAACGGGGCAATGGCGATGGGCTCGCCGACCGCGAGGATCCAGTGCGGGCGGCGTGGCGGCACCCGGTACCACGCATTTCCCTTGTAGAGGGTGATGGGTTCGCAGGTGATGGTCACGGGCCGCAGATCGCGCTGCGCGGCCAGCGCGATCTGCGCGGCGCCGCGGTGAAAGGAGGGGGGCTCGCCGGGCCGGGTACGCGTGCCCTCGGGGAAGACGACCAGCGAGCGGCCTTCGTGCAGCGCGCGCACGCAGGCGGCGACCAGTCCTTCGCCGGTGGCATTGCTGATGTAGCCCGCCCAGTACACGGGCCAGCGCAGGAAGACGTTGCGCCACAGCGCCTGCTTCACGATGCAGTCGACCTCGGGCATGAGGCCGACGAGGAACACGACGTCGATCAGCGTCGGGTGGTTCGCGATCACGAACTGGCCGCGCGCCGCCAGTTTTTCGCGGCCGCGTATTTCGTACGTCAGCAGTCCGAGTGACTTCATCAGCCACACGAAGAGCCGCATCGACGCCGACACCGCGCGCTGCACGCGGGCGACCGCGACCCGGGAATTCCGGCTCGACAGCCGCAGCAGCGGCCAGGCCGTGAAGCCCATCAGCACCGCGCCGAGGCCGAAACACGCGAAGGAGAAGCCGGTCGCGAAGACCCGCCAGGCGCGGTTCGGCAGGCCGGAATCACTCAAGCGCGTACGTTCCCTCGATCTCGACCAGCAGCTCGCGGCGGCAGATGTCCGCGCGCAGCACCAGCGGTTCCTGCGCCGGCGCGAACAGCCGGCGCACGCCGGGCAGCAGCGTCGCGTAGTCGGCGGCGCTGCGCAGGTAGACCTTCAGCGATTCCAGCCGCACGCTCGTCGCGCGCGGGCGGCCGACGTCGGCGCTCATCGCGGCCTCGACCAGCGCCTCGAAATTCCGCGCGGTTTCCTCGAGCTGCGCCCCGGGGTCGCCGAGATGCAGGCTTTCGTGACCGACGATGCTGGCCGTGCCGGAGACCAGCAATTGCGCGCCGGAGCCGTTCGCCACCAGCGCCGCGCGGGCGAACATCGGGCTGCGCAGCCCATACCGCGGCGGATACAGCGCGGCGCTGACCTGGCGCGGATTCTCGATCTGCGTGCCCGGCGCGCGCCCGGCCAGGCAACACAACACGAACCCGCCGGCCTCGCTGCCGAGCGCGGAGGCGGCCGGCAGATTCTGCTCGACGCCGCTCGACAACCCGACCGCCGCGTACCGGCCGGCATTGAAGCGCCGGTAACGCTCGGCCTCGCCCTCGCCGTGGGTGATGCCGGCCAGGTAATTCCAGGCGCGCAGCCAGTAAGGGTAGCCGCGGCTGCGCATCAGGTGATCGAGGCGCAGGTAACTCGAGCGCGTGACCTTCTCCATGTCCGCGCATTGCTCGAACGGCACGAGCACGCTGGCGAACAGGTACTGGCCATCCTCGGCCCAGGCGACGTCGCGGCTGCGGCCGGTGTGCACGGGCGCGTCGGTGCTCCAGCGCTCGACGCGTTCGTCGCCGCCCAGTTGCGCCAGCGTCACGGGAATGTGGCGCGGATCCCCGTCGGGACGCGCATCGAGACCGAACCGGAATTCGGCCAGGGACGGGCGGTCCGGCGCCGAGTTCGGCAAAGCGTGGTGTACGTGCAGCATGGTTCAGCGGATCATGCGATCATTCGCGCCCGTCAAAAATTGCATTGGAATCCTGATGATGTCTGAGCAAGGCAGCGCGTCCAGCGCACCTCGCGTCGCCCCTCATCCCCTGCTGAAAAGCTATTACGCGGATGAGCCGGGCCGCAAGCGTCGCGTCAACGAGATGTTCGATTCCTCCGCGCCCCACTACGACTGGATCACGGGCGCGATGTCGTTCGGCACGGGTCGCTGGTATCGCGGCGACGTGCTGAAGCGTCACGGCGTCACCGCCGGCACGAAGCTGCTCGACGTGGGTTCGGGCACCGGCGTCATCGCCGCGCTCGCGCAGCAGATGGTCGGGCCGACGGGTGTCGTGGTCGCGGTCGATCCGTCCGAGGGCATGCTGGCCGAGGCGAAGAAGGCGGGTGTGCGCGACACGCGGGTGGGACGCGGCGAAGCGCTGCCCGTCGGCGACGCCGAGTTCGACATCCTCACCATGGGTTATGCGCTGCGCCATGTCGAAGACCTGGTCACCACGTTCCGCGAATACCGTCGCGCGTTGAAGCCGGGCGGCAAGGTGCTGCTGCTCGAGATCACGCGCCCCGAGGGCCGCGTGCACTACGCGTTCCTGAAGTTCTATCTCAAGCACGTCGTGCCGAAGATCACGCGCCTCGTGCGCCGCTCGCGCGAGGCCGAGGAGCTGATGCGTTACTACTGGGACACGATCGAGGCCTGCGTGCCGCCGGCCGACATCCTGGCCGCGCTCTCGGCCGCGGGATTCCAGGACGTGAAGCGTCACGTGCTGAACGGCATGTTCAGCGAATACTCGGCCACGCGGCCGGCCACCGGGTCGGCGAACGATCCAGGAGCGTCTTCGTGAGTGCGCTGACCACCGATGAGCGACAGATGGCCGAGGTCATCGTGTCGGCGCTGAACCTCGAACACATCCAGGCCGAGTCCGTGGATCCCGCGATGCCGCTGTTCGGCCAGGCGAATCCGGGCTGGGGCCTCGATTCGATCGACGCGCTCGAGATCGTGCTCGCCATCCAGCAGAAGTACGGCGTCGAGCTCAAGGCCGACGACGCGTCGGTGACGCGCGCGTTCGCGTCGCTGCGCGCGTTGACGCAGCTGGTCGCGGAGCGCCGCGCGGCCTGACCGCCGAATGACCAAGACATCGCGCGCGCTGCTGGTCGCGTGCTGTTTCGTGGCGAGCTCCGTGCTCGTGCACCTCGCCGTGATGAATCCCGCGCCGCTGCTCGAGTGGGCGGCGCTGTGCGCGCTGCTGTTCGTGCCGTTCAGCATCCCGCTGGTCGAGTTGCGCTGGCGCGCGTGGCTCGTGTTCCTCGCCTGCTGCGCGGCGGCCTGGGCGCTCGTCGAGACGGTGGGCGGACGGCCGCTGCTGTACGCGCCGTCGATCGTGATCCCGGCCGCGTTGTGCTGGTTCTTCGGCCGCACGCTGCGCGCCGGCCGCCAGCCGCTGGTGACCGCGGTGGCGCTGGCGGCGCGCCCGGCCACGCCGGACTATCTACTGCGCTACTCGCGCGGCCTCACCGTGCTGTGGACCGGCCTCTTCGCGGCGATGGCTGCGTGGGATCTCGGTCTCGCCCTGTTCGCGCCGCATGCGGCGTGGACGTTCATGGCGAACGGCGCGAACTACCTCGTGATCGGCCTCGCCGTCGGCGGTGAATACCTGTACCGGCGGCTGCGCTTCCGCGACTACGACCATCCCGGTTTCGTCGAATACGTGAAGATCGTCGTGCGCGCCGATCCGCGCCGGATGTACGGCGGATGAGCCTCGCGTACGTCCGCGCCGCGCCGGATTCGATCGCCGCCTGGCGCGCGGGCGCGGCGGTGACGCGGGCGCAGTTCGAGGGGCACGTCGCCGCGGTCGCGCGCGCGCTGCCGGACTCGCGCTGGATCGTGAACCGCTGCGCGAACCGTTATCACTTCGCCGTGACGTTCCTCGCGGCCTGCCGCCGCGGCGCGACGAACCTGCTGCCGCCGGGCGTGGGCGCGCAGGCGACATCGGGCCTGCTCGATCAATACGCCGGTGCGTTCCTCGTCGAAGACGCGTTCGTCGTCGCCGCGCTTACGGAGGCGCCGCCGCTCGCGGCCGGTTTCGCCGCGATTCCCGACGATCACGTTGCCGCGCTGGTGTTCACGTCGGGCAGCACCGGCACGCCGCAGGCGCACACGAAGCCGTGGCGCGCACTGGCGATGTCGGCGCGGTATTGCCGGCTGCGGCTCGGCGAGCGGCCGGTCAACGTCGTCGTCACCGTGCCGCCGCAACACATGTACGGCCTCGAGGCGTCCATCTTCACGCTGCTGGCCGGCGACTGGGCGCTGCACGACGGCAACGCGTTCTACCCCGACGAGATCATCCGCGCACTGGAGTCGTTGCCCGCACCGCGGCTGCTGATCACCGCGCCTTACCACCTGCGCCACCTGCTGGCGGCGGCGAGCTCGCTGCCGCGCGTGCAACTCGTGTTGTCGGCGACGGCGCCGTTGTCCGGCGAGCTCGCCCGGGAGGCGGAGGCGCGACTCGGCGCCGAGGTGTTCGAGATCTACGGCTGCACGGAGGCCGGCAGCATGGCCACGCGCCGCACCGCGCACGAGGAGATCTGGACGCCGTACCCGGAGCTGTCGTTCGCCGTGCACGACGGCGCGACCTCGGTGCGCGCCGGCCACCTGGACGGCGTCGTGCCGGTGGGCGACCGCGTCGAGTTGCTGGCCGACGGCCGCGTCAGGTTGTTAGGCCGCGACGCCGACATGATCAAGATCGGCGGCCGGCGCGGCTCGCTGTCCGACATCGCGGCGCGCATCGCGAGCCTGCCCGGCGTCGTCGACCAGGCGGTGTTCATGCCGGTGGAAGGCGAGACGGCGCGGCCGGCGGCGCTGGTCGTCGCGCCGGGCCGCAGCGCCGACGATCTGCGCCGGGAGCTGGGCACGCTGCTGGACGCCGTGTTCGTGCCGCGCCCGCTGCGCGTGGTCGATGCGTTGCCGCGTAATGCAGTCGGCAAGTTGCCGCGGGAGAGGCTGATCGAGCTGCTGGGAAAAACGGCGGATCAGGGCTGATCATGGATCAGGAGTCGCAGATCCGCGCGCCATTGGAACATCCGTGTTACGCCGGGCACTTCCCGGGACGACCCATCGTGCCCGGCGTCCTTCTGCTCGACCTGGTCGTCGAGGCCATCGGGCAGGGCGCGCCGCGCGCGCTGGCCGCCGTGAAATTCCACCAGGCGGTGCTGCCGGGCGATGCGCTGACCGTGCGCTGGCGGCGCGAGGAATCGCGACTGTCCTTCCGCTGCGAGCGATCCACGGCCGGGCAGCCCGCCCTCGTCGCCGATGGCGTGCTGACGCTGTGACCGACACCGTCCAGTGGCAGAAACACGGCGAGCGCGGCACGACGCTGGCGTTGCGCCTGTTGCGCTTCGCGGCGCTGCGCCTCGGCCGCGCCGTCATCCGGCCGGTGCTCTATCCACTCGCGCTGTATTTCACGCTGACGTCGCGCGCGACGCGGCGCGTGTCGCGCGAGTATCTCGCGCGCGTGCTGCCGCACCCGCCGCGCTTCCGCGACGTGCTGCGCCACGTGTTCTCGTTCGCGAGCATCTCGCTCGACCGCGTGTTCCTGCTGACCGGCACGTATCCGTTCCAGGTGGAGGGCCACTACGGCCCGGGCACGCTCGAGACGTCGCGCTCGCGCGGCGCGCTGCTGTTCGTCGCGCACTTCGGCAGCTTCGAAGTGATGCGCGTCGGCGCGGTGAAGACGCACGAGCTGCCGCTGCGCATCGTGCTCGACGTGAACATCGGCCGGCGCTTCATGGCGGCGCTGGCCGAGCTCAACCCGGAGATCGCGGCCGGCATCATCGATTCGTCGCAGGGCGGCGTGGATCTCGTGCTGAAGGTGCGCGAGGCGCTCGATGCGCGGGCGGTCGTCGGCCTGATGGTCGACCGCGCGCGTGACGGCGAGAAGACCGTGGCCGTGGATTTCCTCGGCGGCACCGCGAAGTTTCCCGCGAGCCCGTGGCTGCTGGCGTCGGCGCTGAAGGTGCCCGTGCTCATGGTGTTCGGCGTGTGGCGCGGCGGCGCGGTCTACGAGGCGCACGTCGAGATGCTCACGGAGCGCGTCGACCTGCCGCGCGCGAATCGCGACGAGGCACTGCGCGCCTGCGTGCAGGGCTACGCCGACCGCCTCGCCGCACGCGTGCGCGCGGCGCCCTACAATTGGACCAACTTCTTCGACTTCTGGGACAAATGAAACCGCTCGCGATCGACTCGTACACCCTGACCAGCGCCGCCGGCCGCGGCCGCGCCGCGCACCTCGCGGCGCTGCGCGCCGAGCGCACCGGTCTCGCCGAGCGCAGGTTCGAGGACGCGGAGCTCGCGACGTGGATCGGCGCGGTCGCGGGACTCGAATCGGTGACGCTGCCGCGCGAGCTCGCGGCCTTCGATTGCCGCAACAACCGGCTCGCCGAGCTGGCGCTGACGACGGACGGTTTCCTCGAGGCCGTCGCGGCCGCGCGTGATCGTCACGGGGCGCGCCGCATCGGCGTGTTCATCGGCACGAGCACCTCGGGCGTGCGTCACACGGAGATCGCGTACCGCGAACGCGGCGGCGACTCGCTGCCCGACTGGTTCGACTACCGCACCACGCAGAACACGTATTCGATCGCCGACTACACGCGCGCGCGTCTCGGGCTCGACGGCGTGACCGTGGCGGTGTCCGCGGCCTGCGCGTCCAGCGGCAAGGTGTTCGCGTCCGCGGCGCGCGCGATCGAGGCGGGCTTCTGCGATGCGGCCGTGGTCGGCGGCGTCGACACGCTCTGCCTGACCACCTTGTACGGCTTCAATTCGTTGCAGCTCGTGTCGAGCGACATCTGCCGGCCGGCGGATCCGGGGCGCAAGGGCCTGTCGATCGGCGAAGCGGGCGGGTTCGCGTTGCTGACACCGGCGCCGCAGCCCGGCGTGACCGCGTGCCTCGGCTGCGGCGAGACCAGCGACGCGCACCACATGTCGCAGCCGCGACCCGACGGCGCGCTGGCCGCGCAGGCGATGGCGCGCGCGATGGGAGACCTGCCGCACGAGCGCCTCGGCTACATCAACCTGCACGGCACGGCGACGCCGGCGAACGATGCGTCCGAGGACGCGGCGGTCAGCGCGCTGTTCGGCACGACGACCCCGTGCAGCTCGACGAAAGGCTGGACCGGACACACGCTCGGTGCGGCCGGCATCGTCGAAGCGGCGATCTGCCTGCTGGCGATGGAGCACGGCTTCCTGCCGCGCAGCCTGAACACGCGCGAGAAGGATCCGGCGCTGAAGGCGAACATCCTGATGACCGCGCGCGAGGCACCGGTCGAATACGCGTTGTCGAATTCGTTCGGGTTCGGCGGCACGAACTGCAGCGTGTTGCTGGGGCCGGCGCCATGAGGAGTGCCGACATCGACGCTCCGCGCTGCGTGATCCGGTCGGTGGGCATCGCCGCGCCGGGTCTCGCCGGCTGGACCGCGTCGGCGCCGATCCTCGCGGGCGTGGCGCCCTACGTCGCGGCGGCGGAGACGCCGTATGCGCCGGCGCTGTTGCCGCCGAACGAACGCCGTCGCGCGACGACGTCCGTGCGCCTCGCGTTCCGCGCGGCCGAAGACGCGGTCACGCAGGTGAATGCGGATGCGCGCGCGCTCGCGTCGGTGTTCTCGAGCTCGGATGCCGACATGGCGGTGTTGCACCGGATCTGCGACGCGTTGTCGAAGACGCCGCGCATCATTTCGCCGACCGACTTCCACAACTCCGTGCACAATGCCGCGAGCGGTTACTGGAGCATCGGGGTCGGCAGTACGGCGCCGACGACGACGGTGTGCGCGTACGACGCCAGCTTCACGGCGGGACTGATCGAAGCCGTGGGCCTCGTGCACTCGCGCGCGTCCGACGTGCTGCTCGTGGTCTATGACGCCACCGCCCCGCAGCCGCTGGGCGCGAAGCGGCCGCTGGCGATGAATGCCGGCGTTGCGATGTTGTTGGGCCGCGCCGATGCGGGCGCCGGTTCCTTCGCGATCGATCTCGACGGCGCCGCGGAGACTCCCTGCGGGAACACCTCGCTGGAGCCGCTGCGACTCGGCAACCCGGCGTTGCGCGCGTTGCCGCTGCTCGAACTCGTCGCCGCGAAACGCACCGGCGAGATCACGCTGCGCGGCACGGGTTCGTTGCACGTGTCGGTGCGCTACTCGCCGTGAGTGCGTTCCCCGACATCCGCACGCTGGTGCCGCACGCCGGCACGATGTGTCTGCTGGCGCGGATCGTGAGCGCGGACGATCGCGGCATCGTCTGCGCCACCACCAGTCACCGTGCGCCGGACAACCCGTTGCGTCGCGACGGCACGCTGGCCGCGCTGCATCTCGCCGAATACGGCGCGCAGGCGATGGCGGCGCATGGCGGACTGCAGGATGCGGGCGCGGCGGCGCGCGGCGGGATGCTGGTGGCGATCCGGGATCTCACGCTGCACGTCGAGCGGCTCGACGACATCGAGGGAGAGCTGCAGGTCAGCGCCACGAAGCTGGTCGCGAACGCGGACGGCCGGATCTATTCGTTCGTCGCCAGCGGCCGCGGACGGGAGCTGGGCCGCGGCCGCGTGTCCGTGATGATGGGGATTGGCCCTAAATAGTCGTTTGGTGCCGAACCTCGTCCGGTTCCGATCACGTCAACGATCAACGGAG
>Ga0335075_10003431_pt1 | contig 25146 bp, 16 predicted proteins | sample Lox_Sample_24_FD_206723 | JGI IMG/M metagenome (GOLD analysis project Ga0335075, IMG submission 206723) | Soil microbial communities from Loxahatchee National Wildlife Refuge, Florida, United States - Lox_Sample_2.4 | ecosystem: Environmental > Terrestrial > Soil > Wetlands | place: USA...
AGGGTTTAACTCCGAGGCACCGCAGGCACTCATGAAGCCTTGCCTGCAAGTGATCGTCCACTACGTAGTGCTGACTGAGGCATGCTCATCGGCCCAATGCCCGGAGTTCTCTAATAGTCCGCTTGCGCCCGTCTGCACACACCAAGGCGCTGATTCCTATCACATACGTGAATAGGCTGAGCTTGTGGCTGGCGAGATGGAGCCCCAGGATCGCCAGCGTGCCCTGGCAGCAGGTCTCGGTGCCCTGGTAGGCGGCGCCGTGGGTGGCCCTCTCGGCCTGGTCGGCGGGGCCTCGTTAGCACCGTTACTCGAGCCTCGCGCCGCGCATTTATGGGCAGAGCTAACTGCTGCTGGTCAAAGGCGCACTGGCCAGAACGGTGGGTCAAGCATTGGTGACGAGCCGCGACAAGCACCGGAAGTCTGCAGGCTGGGACGTTTCCGAACACGATCCCCAGGCTTGATGCAAATCATGCGAATGCCTGACTATCCGAAATTGGGCCAATCTCCATACTCTTCCCCAGCAATCAATTGCCTACTCCTGGCGGCCCGCGCTGCATCAGGTAATGGCCGCGGCGCGCCACCGACTGACCCGCTACGTCAGCCAAATCGTGCGCCGGCGAGGTAGCCGGCCCGGCCAGCCCGGCTGGGCAGGCGCAGTCCGCCGCCGGGCGTCAACCACATTCCCGGCGCCGCGCGTCGGCGACGTCAACCCGTCCCCCGACTCGACCACCAGTACCTGAGGGTCCTGGCTAGGCGTCCTTGTGCCGCGAAGCCAGGCCAGCAGCGCGGCCAGGTTGGCGGGCGCGACAGTCCGCATGCCCGGCACCAGCGCCGCCTCGGGCATGTTCTTATCCGGACTACCGACATGCCCGTTCTGCCTGGATAGCCTGTACTGGCTCGTCACGATTCGTATGCGGGGAGCTCGGCGATCGCGTCCGGTATGGCCACGTCGTCTTATCCGATGCCGACGAGGTCGGGTTCATGTCATCGGCGTCGGGGTCGAGGTCCTCGGACTGGGCGATGACCTGGATGAGGGACCGAGCGTGGATGAGCAATCCCAAGCCGGTCTGCCAGCATCCGAATTCGAGACTAAACCGCGAGCTGTCGGTTCTGTTCGCGCTCCCGGCTCAACTGGAGTCGGGTCGACCGGAAGGATGTGCCGACCCACCGGGCGCCCTACGCACCGCCCATCGCTTCCCTGGCTGACGGCACCATCGGCCACCTCCTCGCCTGGGAGCTAACCGAGGCAGATGGCTCATGGGGCGCCTGGGTGAGCTGGGTCCACCAGACCAACGGCAGGCCGGTTCACAAGATTGTCACCGTACGGGCAGCGCAGCTCACGCCCCTCGAGCAGCCCGAGTCCTACTCGCCAGTCCCGCGCCGGGTGCGAGGCCGCGACGGAAGGATCAGGCCCTGGTCCGGTGAAGTCACCGCCTAGCACGGCCCGCCAGTTGCAGTTTGAGTTGCAGTTCACGGCGATCCAGGGCCGTCCACGGACATCCACGGAGTGCGGTGACCTGCGCCGGCGTACGAGCGTGGACGTACCGGTACACAGAGCAGCGGACTCTTAATCCGCGGGTTCGGGGTTCAAGTCCCTGGCGGCGCACCCGTTCTGACCTGGGGTTTCGCCCTTTCTCACGTCTGCGCTGGCATGGCGGTATGGGCAGAGGTTGGTCAGGGTATGGCCGCTGCCTTTGCCCTGGGTGTCGCCGGACCCGCGGGGAGGGCTTTCTCGCCGCGCGCCGCGGCAGCTCGCACTTCCCTGCTGGCGGTTAGGGGCCCCGATCTGCCGGGCGGGGTTGGCACGACCGAGCCGTGTGGTCATCCACGTGTGAGCCTGTCGGCGCAGCTTGTGCCGCGCGTGCCGGCGGCGCTCTTGCGTGCCCAGGATAAGGCAGCCCGCGGCGATGACCAGAGAGGCGATGTCCTCGGCCACTTTGCGCGCGACCTCCGGGAGAACGGAGGTGTAGGTGTCGGCGGTGAGCACGATGCTGGAATGGCCGAGCATATCCTGGACGACCTTAAGCTCGGCTTCGGCAGCCAGAGCAAGGCTGGCTGCGCCGTGGCGGAGGTCGTGCAGGCGGATCGGCGGCAGTCCGCTGGCGGTATTGAGCTGCCGGAAGTAGCGCGATAGCCAGTCGGGAGCCATGGGATCCCCGCTGGGCCGGGTGAACACGTAGCCGCTGTCGAGATAGTCGCCGCCCGCGGCCGCGCGCTCAGTGAGCTGCCGTGACCGGTGGGCGCGCAAGGCGGCGACAGTGGTGCGATCGAGCGCTACGATCCTCTCGCTGTGAGCTGTCTTGGGCGGGCACAGGACAACATGGCCGTCGTATTGCTGAAGCTGCCAGGAGATCATCGCGGTACCGGAGTCCAGGTCGATGTCACACCAGCGAAGGCCGCAGGCCTCGCCGCGGCGCAGCCCGCGCATGGCGATCAGGTGATAGGCGGCATACAGCCGGTGGTGCCGGATGCAGTTCAGGAAGGTGGCGGTCTGCGCTGGTGTCCATACCGCGACGGGCGGGCGAATGCCAGTGCGCTTCCATTCGCTGGCCCGCTCGCCGGTCCAGGCGACTGCCTTGGGCGCCGCGCGGGCGGAAGCTCAGCGCGTGAAGCGGCATTGGTGGTGATGTGCCCGGCCCGGATCGCGGCGTTCAGCGCCGTCCGCAGGGTTGCCTTCACGCGCACCAGTGTCGCCGTGGTCACCGGTCGGCCCATGGCCTCGTGCTGACGGCAGATCGCAGTGAACATCGCCTGCACGTGCGCGGCTGACAGGTCGGCCAGCAGGATCTGCCCGAGGCACGGCATCAGGTACAGGCGTATGTGCCCGGAGTAGCCGCGCAGGGTCGAGCTCCGCGGCGCGGTCCGGCCCACCAGCCAGCGCTCCAGCCACTGGCCTGTCGTGAGCGGCGTGCCCTTGGCGTCGCCCGGCGACCCGCATGCGCAGCCGCGCCAGCGCGGTCTCCGCGCTCTGTCGGCTGGGGAAGCCGCCGCGTCGGATGCGCCGACGGCTCCCCTCCAGCGCTGGTGGCAGTTCCAGCGACGGGTACCAGCTTCCGTGGCCTTCCTGGCCGCGCAGCGGACACCGTGCTCCCTGTCGGCGGCCGCTGCCTTTGTCACGGCAGCCGCATCAGGTGTAGACCGATCCCTGTGAAGTCATGGCACTCCCTGTGTTGTGTGAGTTCCTTGCGCATAGTCGCGCGCAGTTCGCCAGCAGCGAGGCGGGCTGCCAGACTTGCTCATCCCGCAGCCGGCAGGTGAATCACCACCTACATCCGGCGCCGCGGCTCAGCATCTCGCGTCCTGCAGCAGCCAGGCGCCCCGGCCACCGTTGTAAAGGAGGCCGGCATCCTGTTGCGCTCGGACGCGTCGAGACAAGCCGGCCTGGGTGTGTGCTCATGGCCTGGTCTGGGCTCTCGGCGAGCAAGCGAGCTGGTTGCGATACTGGGCTGCTCTGCCGCGCCTGCGGGGTGGCGAGCCGATCGAACTCCGGGGTTACCCGATCCACATGGTCCACGCCGAGAAGATCGTCACCGCGATCCAGCGGGGCACCGCGAATACCCGGTGGCGTGACTTCGGTGACGTCTGAAGCTTGTCCCGACGGCACCCGATCAACCTTGGCGAGCTCCGGCGCGCGACCGACGAAGTCGCGCACGACCGGAACGCGAGCCTTCTGCCATTGGCGGAAGTGCTCGACGGATTTGGGCCTCTCGCGCAGGGCCGGTGGGCGCAATGGCGCCGGCGTAGCAACTCAGACCACTTGCCAGAGCAGTTCGAGCCCATCCTGCAGGCTGTGATCGCCTTCGCCGATCCCGTGCTCACCGGTGATGCTAACGGGCCAACGTGGGTCCCCGAGGCGGAGAAGTGGCTGTAGCGCCGCAGACTCTCGAAACTGCTGCGTACAGCTTGCGCAACTCAGCTCCACCCTTGAAGGCCAGGTGCTCCAAGACCCCTTGCTCTTGTAGTCCCGCGAGCAGCAGGCCTTGCGCGGACCGGTCCCAGGGGGCCGGGCAGTTCGTCGCCCGACAAGCTGGCGGGGCGGAGCCATCACCACTGGGGGGAGCGGTAGATGCTCGGCCTCCTGAGCGGCTGCCAATTACCGATGCACAGCAGCGGTGTCCAGGTCCAAGTCCCGCGCCGGAGAACGGCGGCGGGTTCGGGCCGGAAGCCCGGCCACGGGACGGTTAGCCTCCGTTACCGGTCAGGTTGAGGCCGTTATCCCGCTCGTATGCGGAGATGTCGTCGATCTGCTTGTCGATCTTGGCCTGGCTGCCCGCGGCTCCGTGCCCGGTGCGCTGGGCGTATACCGCCGCGCCAAGCTGCTGCAGCATCGCGTTCGCGTGCTGGTTGGCCTGAGCCTGGTCATACTTGGCCTTGCCTGCTTGAGCTGTTTCCTGGGTCTTGTGCGCGACCTGACTCGCCTGGGCTTTGGCCTTGTCCATTATTCCCATTCTGCGCCTCCCGAGGGCTGGCCCGACGCTCGCCGGGTTGCGCAACCCTGTCCGCAAGGTCTGCAAGTAGCCTTCGTCCGCTAGCCATCGGCACCTGACCGGGCGCGGAGGTCGTTGTTCGACCACTTAGAGCCACAGTACCAACACCAAGTGTTGAGGGCTCGCAAGGCCGTTCGCTGGCTCGCCTGAACCGACCCGACACGACAGTGTCGCATCCAGCCCGCTGCGACTGGGTGACCTGCGGAAAGAATGCGCCCTGAAGACAGGCGGTGGTGAAGTTTGCCCGGACAGCCGGGGGGCCGGTGAGGTTCGCATCGGTAACCCGCGCCGGGTGATGCGCCGCTACCTGCATCGGCCGGATGCTTATCGGACAGACGGTCGGCACCGGGGCCCACCGCTGCCGACCCGCCACGCGGGCAGGCCGCAGCCGGAGCCCGCCGGTCAGACCGCGTCGACAGGGGGCAGACATGGCAGTCGGACCGGTCCAGCTCATCGTGCTGGGGTTCAATCAGCCCGACTTTCACGGTGAGATCATCGACGAGCTCGAGCGGCTGCGGGCAAGCGATGCAGTGCGCGTGATCGACGCGCTGGCGGTTTACAAGGATGCCAGCGGCGACCTGGAAGCCGAGCACCTGAGCAATCTCTCCGAGCAGGAGGCAGTCGACCTCGGCAGCAAGATCGGCGCGCTGATCGGGCTGGGGTTCGAGGGCGAGGAAGGAGCAGAGGCCGGTGCGGCAGTGGGAGCGCGGCAAGCTGAGAGCGGGGGCATCGGGTTGCTGGGGAACGCAGAGGACTGGGACGCACTCGAGGACATCCCAAACGACTCGGCGGCCGCGCTGATCCTCCTGGAGCACCACTGGGCCGTGCCGTTGCGGGATGCCATCGCACGAACCGGCGGCTTCCGCATCAGCGACGGGTTCATCAGCCCGCTGGACCTGATCGAGATCGGGCTGGTGTCGGCGGAGGAAGCGAAGGAGCTTCACGACCTGGAAACGTCCGCAGCCGCCGGCCGCTGACCTAGTCCGTCACGAAATGCAGAAAGGTGTCACATGTTCGGATCCCGCAGGGTCGCCCGGCGCACAAGCCGGCGCACGGCACGGCGAGTATGCCGCCGCCGCAGGTGAGACGGGCGGGCTGGCCGCCATGCGCAACACAGCTTCGGCAATGCGAATCCGCTGCGTCCCTGGGAGGCCGCCAGCCGCCGATCCCCCGGCGCTGACGTCCAGCGAAGCCGCTGCGAACCGGGCAACCTAAACGCTCGCTGCTGAGTGCCGACTGGGCAGTGTGTCTCGGCCCGCCGGCTGCCGCCGGCCGGCGTCGCGGTGTATGCGATCGTGCCGTTCCGGGAGGTCGCGCTACGGCCTCATCCTGTGCGGCCTGGCACTCACCATCCGCCACGAAGCAAACACCCCGTCCCGATCGCCGGGCTCGGCGAAGCCTGCTACCAGCACCAGCTAGGGCGGCAAGCCCCTGTTGCCTTGCTGGCCGCGTGAAAACAGCCGATCATGTCAGGGTACGCGGCCCGGCATGACTGCTCATCGGCCACACTGCCCGGCCCCGTGTTGTCATGCGGCAAAGCCGCTCGCGACCAGGCAATCTGGACAGACGCTAGATGGCTGCCGAGTGGACAGCCTGTCTCCGCCGGCCGAACCCAAGGGGCCGTGGCATGCCAGCTGACGCAGGCCCGCCTCCAAGCGCTCGCCAAGGGCCCAATGGCCGAATGGCCGATCCCCACCCGGCTCGCCGCGGCCGCCCTGCACAACACCAGCGGCGAACGAACGAACGGGCGTCTGTCACGATCTACGGGCTCACGCTGCTGGCCATCCGCATCCTCGGGCCAACGTGGTGACCGCTGGGCACTGGTGCTGTCCGTCCTGACTCGGGCCCGCCGCATGTCATACGTCGCGCTCGGCGGTCAGGCGTCCTGGGTCGACGGCGGCAACGAGCGCGGCGTGGTCGCGTTCGTTCCGGTCGGCGTACGCGGCCGAGAACTGGGTGATCGCCTGGTCGAATACGTCAGATCCGCCGAGGTATATCCGCCGAGGTATGCGGCGATGGCCCGGTCCCCGGAGCAAGCGTGCGCCCAGCGGCGGGTTCCGACGCTGCCGACGCCGACGTTGCGGGCCAGGTCAGTACCCTCGAACTGGTCGAGCAGAAACCGGCGGTCGGTTTCCAGCGTTCGCCGGTACCTGGCGAGCAGGTCCGCGAGCTGGGCTCCGAAGGCCTTGCGGTCGGTCTGCCAGGGGAGTAGCTCGTCGATCGGCACGATCGGCGGCGGTCGGAGATGATCCGCGGCCGGCCGTCCACCAGGTGAGTCAGCTTGTCTACTTCCTGCATGCTGTGGCTGGTCCGCGCCTTAGCCAGACCCTTGGCCACCGCCTTGCGCTGCCGCGCCTTCAGGCGCTCGGCCGAGCCGAAGATGCCGAAATGGACAGGTGCGCGTCACCGCACGCCCGCACCGCCAGCCCGGATACCGGCGTGTTGGCCAGGTCGCTGGCCATCGGCAGCGCCGCGCCGCGCTAGTAGGTGACGGGGACACCATCATCCGCCCCACCGGATCGGCACCAGCTCCGGCACCCGCGACGCCGCCTGCTCTTCCAGCAGGCCGATCGGCTCGGGGCGGTCCGGCGGGCTGAAAGCCGCGTGGCGCTCCCTCGGCCGACGGCTGCGCCCACGGCAGCGCCCCACCAGGCACCTTTCCGTGTGGCTCGTCTTTGTTTCATGCACCTTGCCGCGGGCGTCCTTGGTGACCACGGCCGCGTCGTAGTAACAAACTACGCCCCGCGTGCGCGTACTTGATGACCTGATAGTCATCGTGTGCTGCTGCTTCAACCGGGTATGTCGCTACCAGGACGAAGGTACTGCTGGTCCTGGACATGCCGGCATCCCGGTATTGCTGGCATGGGCTTGCGTGGTGATCAGTGACGGCATCCAGGCCGCTCCTTCTTGGCGCGCTGGTGCGTTCACGCTGTCAGTCAGGTGATTGCCGGTCATCACCCGCAGAGGGCGAAGACGTCGCCAGGCTCACCGATGACGTCCACGCGCAAGGCGGCTGCGCGTTCCGCTCCGGGCCAGTTATGCCCGCCCGGCCAGAGCGGGCTCGGCCCGGCGTGCTCGCCGGTCGAGCTCACCGTTCAGGGTGATGGCGGCGTTGATGAGAGCCAGGTGGGTGAATGCCTGCGGGAAGTTGCCGAGCTGCCCGCCGGTTGAGTCGATTTCCTCGGAGAACAGGCCGACGTGGTTGCCGTAGGTCAGCATTTTCTCGAAGGTGAGCACCGCCTCGTCGAGCCGCCCGGCGCGGGCGAGGGCGTCGACGTAGAGGAACGTGCAGAGTGAGAAGGTGCCTTCCTGGCCGTGCAGTCCGTCGGGCGAGGCTGCCGGGTTGTACCGGTAGACCAGGCTGTCGGACACCAGTTCGCCGTCCATGGCCTTCACGGTGGACAGCCACATCGGGTCGGTGGGCGAGATGAAGCCCTCTAGCGGCATGAACAGCAGAATGGAGTCCAGCACGTCGGTGGCGTAGTGCTGGGTGAATGCGTTGACTTTGTCGTTCCACCCGCGCTTGATGATCTGGTCGTAGATCCGGTCGCGTTCGGCCGCCCATCTCGCGACATTGGCGGGGCGGCCGTGCCGCTCGGCTAGCCGGATCGCCCGGTCGAGGGCCACCCAGCACTCCAGGCGTCCGTAGGTGAAGTCCTTGCGGCCGCCGCGGGTTTCCCACACGCCCTCCTCGGGCTGGTCCCAGTTGTCGGCGACCCAGTCGATGACCTTGGTGATGGCTTCCCACCCGGCAATTGCTGGCTGCAGGCCGTAGTTGTCGCCGATCAAGAGCGCGTCCATGGCCTCGCCGTAGATGTCGAGTTGCAGCTGGCCGGAGGCGCCGTTGCCGATGCGGACGGGCTTCGAGCCGCGCCATCCCTCGAAGTGGTCCAGTGTCTCCTCGGTCAGGTCCGAGGAGCCGTCGACCCGGTACATGATCTTCAGCGGCGAGGAGCCGCTGCCGGCGGCGCTCTCTTCGACGCGGTCCCGCAGCCACATGCCGAACCTGGCGGCCTCGTCCACGTAGCCCAGGCCGGCCAGGGCGTGCATCGACAGGGATCCATCCCGGATCCAGGTGAAGCGGTAGTCCCAGTTCCGCTCGCCGCCAGCCTGTTCCGGCAGGCCCAGCGTCGCGGCCGCCACCGGCGCGCCGGTCGGCTTGTAGGTCATCAGCTTGATGGTCATCGCCGACCGGTCAACCATCTCCCGCCACCGCCCGGTGTACGTGGACCGGGCCAGCCAGCTCTTCCAGTAAGCCATCGTGTCATCGGCCAGCCGATCGAGCTCGGCTGGCGAAAGCGTCTTCGGCGGACCGCCCGCAGACTCCAGCACGACCCCGCGGGTGCTCTCGCCCTCGCGCATCGCGAAGGTGGCGTGCAGCCCGTCGCCTGCCTGCTCCACGGTCGCCCCGCCCTCAGCCCCGCCGCGCTGGCCGCTGGTGTGCAGCGTCAGCTGCATGCCGCCCGCCGTGCGGAAGACCGCGCCCTCCTTGGTTACCTCAACGGTGTGGCTGGCGCGGCCGTAGTCGAATCGCGGCTGCAGGTCCATCGCGAAGTGCATGGTGCCGCGCGCCACCCGCAGGCGCCTGACCAGCCGGTGCCGGTCGGTCGGCTTGCCCTCGATTACCGGCATGAAGTCCAGCACCTCGCCGACTCCGTCCGCCGTCATGAACCGGGTGATGAGCATCGCGCTGCCCGGCATGTACAGCTGCTTGGACACATAATCATCGCGCGCGGGCGCGATCCGGAAGTGACCGCCTTTTTCGGCGTCTAGCAGGGATGCGAAGACGCTCGGTGAGTCGAACCGGGGACAGCAGAAGAAGTCCACGGTGCCATCAGTGGTCACCAGCGCGGCCGTCTGCAGGTCACCGATGAGGCCGTGCTGACTGATATCCGGATAACGGTCCAAGGCCCTGTCCCTCGCCCGGCGGATCATTACTTCAGTAGTGTGTCGCCCCGAGGTGCCAGCCACATCACCCCAGGAGGATGAAGCTGCCGGGCCGCCTCCGGGCGAGATCATCGCGGCTATGCCCGGCAGGGGCCAAATCTCCTGCAAGGCTTCCTGCCAGGGGCCGAACGGCACGCCTGCCGGCTGCACCCAAGGATGAGGACCACAGAGCGGGAGCGGGACTGGGCCCGCACGCGTCACCGAGCCGACCGCCGGGCCTTGATCCAGTCCCAGCGCGGGTTAACAGGCGGGAGCCGTGACGCCGCATCAGCACCCGCGCGGCATCCCGGAACGGCACCACCAGGTATACCGCGATGCCGAAGTAAACAGCCACCGCCAGGGACGGCAAGGCAAGCCCGATTCCGATCGCGATCACGTACCCGATGACGACGGGCAGGAATCTTCGCTGCGTGCTGCGCAGTTCCTCGCCCTCCCGGGCCCGGGAGTAGAGATGCTCGTGCCGCGCGTACGCGTCCAGGGCGGCTCCCAGAAGGCGGATGGCCAGCAGCGTAAGCCCGTACACGGTGACATACACCCGCTCGCCGCTGGTGTTATGCAGGGCTCGTGCGACCAGCCCGGTAGGGAACGGCAGGAAGACCACCACGAGCAGGGCGACCAGGTTGAGCCGCAGGAACAGCTGATCGACCTGGGTGAGCTGGTCGGTCAGGGCGGTGTGCAGGAGCCAGGTGCCGCCGATGGTCAGGAAGCTGACGACATAGGCCAGGTAGCCGGGCCACGCGTGCAGCACCTGCTGCAGCGGCGTGCCGGGCGGATGAACCGCGAGGTCCAGCACCAGCAGCGTGGCGGCGAACCCGAACACGCCGTCGCTGAAGCCTTCCATCCGGCCCTTGCTGAGAACCCGGCGTCCGCCCGGCGCGTCCGGGTCAGCTGGCACTGCACTGTCTCCCTCGCATCGGCCGGCTGTGGCGGCAAGCTGCAGATGGGCTCCCCTGGTGCCCCGGGGCAGGAATCCGGGCTGCAGCCATGCCACGTGCCAGCGGGCGGCTGATGAATCCAGCCGGGAAGCATCCAGGCTCCCAGGCCGGGCAGGCACACCCCGATCGTCATCCGCCGCTGCCCGCATGGGCTTCACCCGGAGCGGATGATGTGCGGCCGTGACGCTAGCGGGCAGCCTGGCATTGACCGAGAAGTCCGTATGACTGCGACAGGCGCAGCGGGCGGCTGGCCGCCGCGATGCGCATGGGCGGCTGGCGCATCGCGCCAGCAGGCGAGGAGGCCGGCATGTCCGATTCCGGCAGCACGTTCGTCCTGGTGGCGACATACCCGGACGAAGCAGCAGCCCAAGGCGACTATCAGGTCATCAAAGACGCGCACGCCCAGGGCGTGGTCGGTTCCTACGATGCGGCCGTGGTCACCAAGGACGCCACCGGCACCGTGCATCAGAACAAGGACGAGACCGCCACCCGCAAGGGAGCCTGGTGGGGCACAGCCGCAGGGGCGACCGTGGGGCTCATCTTCCCGCCATCGATCCTCGCGGGCGCCGCGGCCGGGGCCGCGGTCGGCGCCGTCAGCGGGCACCTCGCCAAGGGCATGTCACGCTCGGACGCGCAACAGCTCGGGGACTTCATCGACCCAGGCCAGGCCGCGCTTGTCGTGATCGGGGAGAACAAGGTCGAGGACGCCATCAAGAAAGCCGTGACCGGGGCGGAGAAGCAGACCGCCCGTGACCTGGACGTGGATCCCAAGGACATCGACAAGACCCTGCAGGAAACTGTCAGGGAAATGTAGGTGCCCGGCTCGGCCTGCGCCGGTGCCTGGGACATCGTGCCAGGGCGCGGCGGCGAGCCCGGCGCTCGGCGTGGGTCCGCCTGACTGTTGCCGTCGGGCTCGTCGTCTGGACCGTCTTTCTGGCGCTGAGCCTGCCCAGGGAAATCTGGGGCACCATTACCGTCTCACCTGGACCGGCTTTGACCTGATCGAGGTGCTGGCCATATACCTGACCGCCCGCCTGGCATTCCGGGGTGGTGTTCCCGGCAGCAGTGCTGGCCACCTTGCTGGTTGCCGATGCATGGTTCGACATCATCACCGCCACGACCGCGAACGCGGCCACCCGGGCGCCGATCCTGGCGCTGGCCGTCGAACTACCGGCCGCGGCGTTCTCCCCCTACGTGGCCTGTCGGGCAGGCCAGCGCGTACGCGAGCCGGCCCATCCCCGCCACCTGACGGGTCCCCAGCCGCCAGCTCCCGATCAGGCCCGGAAAACCCTGCGCTCCCTGCGCAGTCCTCTTCCCGGGCAGAACCTCCGCCGCAAGAGTGAGCCAGCAACGAACCTCACTCCGGGCCGCGGCTGCGCTGCCGACCTACGCGGCCCGGCAGGCAGCGACCGCGTGATCGGTCCTCGCGGAGATCTGCTCGAGGAGGACGCATGTTCGTCGCCCTGATCACCATCGCGGTGATCCTCATCCTGTACGGCGCGTTCTCCAAGCAGCTCGACGCGCGCGGCATCACGTCGGCGATGATCTTCACGGCGGCGGGCCTCATCGTCGGGACGTCCGCCCTCAAGCTCGTGAACATCCACATCGAGAGCCACGTCGCGGAGCGGTTCTGCGAACTGGCCCTCGTCTTCTTGCTGTTCAGCGACTCGACGCGCATCGACCTGGCGGGGCTGCGCCGGAATCTGAGCTGGCCCAGCCGGCTCTTGCTCATCGGCCTGCCGCTGACAATTCTCGCCGGCCTGGGGGCCGGCCTCGTGGTCTTTCCCGGCATCGCGCTGGCCAGCGCGTTCGTTTTGTCGACGATGGTCTGCTCGACCGACGCGGCGCTCGGGCAGCATGTCGTCTCCGACAAGTCAGTTCCAGGCCGTGTGCGCCAGGCGCTGGATGTCGAAAGCGGGCTCAACGACGGCCTGGCCGTGCCGTTCTTCCTGGTAGCTGTCGACCTCTCGCTGGCCCGGCTGTCGACCGGCGTCACCGCTGCCGTCCTGAGGAACATGGCGGAGCAGATCGGCTGGGGCCTCCTAGCCGGTATCGGTGCCGGCGCGCTGGCGGGCCTGCTGCTTCGCGCGGCGGACGACCGCGGGTGGCTGGAGGGACAATGGCGGCAGATCCTGCCCCTGATGGCGGCGCTGCTTGCTTACCTGACCGCGCTGCGGCTGGACGGCAGCGGATTCATCGCGGCCTTCACCGGGGGGATGACATTCGGCTACCTCTCCCGGCACCACGACCAGCGCGTGACCAGCCTCAACGAGGATGTCGGCGGGATACTCGCGGGCGCCACCTGGGTCGGCTTCGGAGCGCTCGCCGTCGGCGTGCTGGCGCCGCACCTCACCTGGCAGATCGCCGCCTACGCGACGCTCAGCCTGACACTCATCCGCATGGTTCCCGTCGCGATCGCCATGCTGGGGACCAGGGCAAAGCTCCCGACCGTTGCGTTCATCGGATGGTTTGGCCCTCGCGGCCTGGCCTCCATCGTGTTCGCACTGATCGCGCTCCAGGAAGGCATCCCCGGCAGGCAGATGCTGTTCCCCACGGTGATGCTGACCATCCTGCTGAGCGTGTACCTGCACGGCCTGTCCTCGGTGCCTTTGGTCGCGGCTTACAGCCGCTGGTACGCCGCGCAGGTGGCCCAGCACCCGCGTGCTCCCGAGGCCAAGCCGACGATCATGTCCCGCCTGCGGCATCAGGCGGCGCCAGCCGGAACAGAACCGGTGACCGCCGAGAAACACCCGCCCGAGTGACCGGCGCGCCACAGGCGGGACGCGCAGGACCGATGGGCGCGCCGCCCCTCCGGCACGTGCATCAGCGAGAAACCCATGACTGAATAACGCCGACCCCGAACCTGGCGCTAAGCCTGGAACCAGACCGCCGAGCCGGATCACCGCAGGCGCTGTGGTCCGGACGGCGGGATCCACTGCCGCGCTGGTGGCCATCTGCTAGCTGCCGCTGCTGACCCGCACGGCCGCCTGGGACGCCGTCACGATGCTGGCAGCCGGACTGGTAGCCCTCATCGCGATAGTCGCCTTCAGCGAACCCAGGACGCGCACCAACGCGCTGTACTTCACCGTCACCGTGTCCTCTACGGTCGGGTTCGGGGGATGTCACCGCCAAAGACCGGCGGCAGCGCGCCGTGTGGTCACCGGCCAGATGATCGTCGATCTCGTCGCCGTCGGGCTCGCGGTCAAGGTCATTGTCGACGCGGTCAGGCGAGGCCGCAGGAGCAAACCACAAAACGACCGATATGCCCGGCAGGAACCAGTCACAGCAGGGTGACAGTACACGCTGCAGCGAGGTCCGAACGGCGGATACAACATCGTCGCATCGTCCTAGGGAAGCCTCAGGGGTGGCGTCCGGAATCCGGTGTAAATCCGCGGGCGTGGTTCCGCTTCATGGGTGAGATTACGCGGTGGCGCTGACAGTGCCGGGGACGTCGTCGGCGAGGCTCTGCGTTACGGTCCGTGTCCGGAGCTGGCTTGGCGGTTCGAGCAGCAAGCGGCGCAGGTCCTGCAGGAGGCGGAGGCCATCGGAGGTCATGGTCAGGCCTCGCCAGCCGCGGGATGCCCGGTCCAGGACGGCCCACACCAGGGTGACGCAGCTGGTCTCGCCGGGGAACTTGCCGATGACCTTGACTCTTCTGCAGGTCTCGCCGAAGGGGCGTTCGATGAAGTTGGAGTGCCGTACGCGGTTGTGGTGCTCAGCGGGGAAGCGCAGGTAGGCGGTCAGGCCCTCCTGGTCGGTGGTCAGGGACTTCATCGCCGAGGGGTAGGCCGCGCCGTATCTGGCGACCATCTCGCTGATGCGGGCGTCGATGATCTCCACCAGCTCCGGGCCGGGCCCGGTCTTGAGATTCTCGGTGTCGAAGATCTTCCAGTAGGCGTCCTTCACCTCGGCCTGCATCCCGGCCGGGACCTTGGCCAGGATATTTCTCGCGCGATGAACAAGACACCGCTGGCGCAGTGCCTTGGGGTAGGACTGCTCGATCGCCGCGATCAGCCTGGGTGCACCGTCGCTGATCACCAGCAGGGGGCTGGCCAGGCCCCGGTCTGTGTGATCGGCCAGGAAGTCCGCCCAGGCGTCGGCGGACTCGCCGCTGCCCGGGGCCAGGCCGATGAAGGCGGGCTTGCCGCTGGTGGTGATCCCCCAGGCGGCCAGCACCGGCTCGGCCGGGGAGCCGGGATGCATCCGGAAGAAGCTGGCGTCCAGGAACAGGTAGTCCAGGGTGACCTCCTCCAGACGGCGGCGCGTCCACGCCTGGTACTCATCTTTGATCTGCTGGCAGATGGCCGACACCGTCGACTTGAGACCGCGGCCTGGTCGCCGAGCGCATCAGCCAAGGTGGCCTCCACGTCCCGGACCGACAGGCCGCGGATGAACGAGGCGATCACCAGGGATTCCAGGGCGTTGGTCTTGGTGACGTGGCTGCCGAACAGCCGCGAGGGCGAACGCCTCGGTGGTGCCGCGCAGCTTCGGCCGCGACAAGGCGACCGGCCCTGCAGTGGTCTTCATCCTCACCTCCCGGTAGCCGTTACGCGAACCGGGCCGGGCGTCCCCGGTCCGCGCGGCACGGACATACCGGTCCCGGCCCAGGAACTCGGTGATCTCGGCCTCCAGCGCGGCCTGCATCAGCAACTGCGCGCCAAGCCGGGCCACCTCCTCCAAGATCTCCGGCAGCGGCCGGTCCTGAGCGAACAGATCATCGATGTGGCCACGGACACGATCAGTAGGCGATACTCGAACAGGCACGGGTGTAGGTCCCTTCCTTCGATGAGTTGGTAGCTCTTGAAGGGGAACCTACGCCCGTCGTCTCATTTACACCCGATCTTGGACGCGACCCCTCGGGGGCCCGGCCTAGATCCACTGATCCCACAGAACGTGATGCGGAGCGGCGCATAGGAGCACCCGGCCTGCTGCCGGGGAGCACCAGGGGCTGATTGCCCAGCGGTATCGGTCGGTGCATGGTGCCACCACCGGGCAGATCTGCTCTCGGCCGGGTGTCCGAAGCCCATGGCCGGGCAGCCGCACGGCTGATCGTCAGCTGCCGCGGGGCGGATGGCTTCACCCGAAGCGGATGATGTGCGGCTACGACCCAGCGGGCATGCTGGCGTTGACCGGGCAGGCAGCCTGATCACGAGTTGCCGGATGCATGCTAGCCCCCGGTCTCGTGGTGCTATTTCTGCCGTTGCCTTGTTTGTCTGAATGTGGTGATAACAGGAGATACGTAATGGCAAAGCCCGACGCGGTGTTCATCGACATCGGCGTGTATCCGAGCGAGGCGGCGGCGCAGGCCGACTACGACATTGTCAAGAACCTGCATGCGGCTGGCGTGATCGGCACCTACGACGCCGCGGTGGTCACCAAGGACGACACGGGCAAGGTGCACGAGAACAAGGATGAGATGGCCACCCGGCACGGCGCGTGGGGCGGCGCAGCTGTCGGCGCGCTGATCGGCATCCTGTTCCCGCCCGCGATCATCGCCACCACCGCGGCAGGCGCGGCCGTGGGCGGGGTGAGCGGCCATTTGTGGCGTGGCATGTCACGCGCCGATGTGAAGGAACTCGGAGAGCTCATCGACGACGGGCAAGCCGCCCTGGTCATCGTCGGCGAGAGCAAGCTCGAGGAGGCGGTGGACAAGGCCGCGCTGAGGGCCGAGAAGCACGTTGCCAAGGAACTCAACGTCAGGCCGAGGGACATCGACAAGGCTGTCCGGGAAGCCGCCACCGAAGTCATCTGACCGGCCGGCGCCGGCCTGGCGGCTGCGCCACCGGCGCCTTGGAGGACGCATGCGATCAGTGCACCGGCCAGACCTGCGCCGATGACTGCTGCCTCCGCCGTCCTGGCTTCGGCGCTCCCCGCCACCAGATGCAGCAACAGCAAGCCTGCGTACCGCACGGCCGCGGGCCAGCTCAGCAGCCCGGCCCAGCCCCCGGCTCCAGCACTGTCACCGTCCGCAACTTCCGCTCCGCGATCACTGCAGTCAGCAAGGCTCACGCTGATCCCAAGACCCTCGCCAGCGGAGCGAAGCTGGCGCGCGGCGCAGATCACGGCGCCGCAGAACTCGCTGCCCGGCCGGGAGCCCGCGGCCAAGTCGGGCGATGGCCCGGCCATCGGTGGCCACCGCCGCGGCGGTCCTGTCATCAATCACCCGGGTGATGACCGCGGCCGGCAACCTGCCGGGAGCCGTCACGGCAAGAACCTGTGACCAGTGCACCGCGCTTGCGCGCGGCAGACGGCCAGCGATATCCGGCAGGAGCGCCGCAGACGGCCGCCATTAGATCCGTAAATCAGCAAGCCAGAAGTTGACAGCACAAGCCACGACGAAGAAGACGAGAAGGAGCGGGCAGTGAGCATTCCGTTCAGGGGCACGATCAACATCGACATCAAGGATTCGACACCGGACTGGGCGCCGTACCGGCAGCCCGTGGCCCCGGACGGCGCGCCGAGCGTGCTGTACGTCGTCCTGGACGATGTCGGGTTCTCGGCGCTCGAGCCGTTCGGCGGGATGATCGAGACGCCGAACATCAAGCGGATCGCCGACAACGGCCTGAAGTACACCAACTTCCACACCACCGCGCTGTGCTCGCCGACGCGGTCGTGCCTGATGACGGGCCGTAATCACACGACGAACGGGATGGCGTGCATCAGTGAGGCGTCGTCGGGCTTCCCGAACGCGAACGGGCACATCCCGATGGAGTGCGCGACAGTGGCGGAGGTGCTGGGCGAGCGCGGCTGGAACACCTTCATGGTCGGCAAGTGGCATCTGTGCGCCGAGGACGAGGAGAACCTGGCCTCGATCCGGCAGCAGTGGCCGACCGGCCGCGGCTTCGAGCGCTTCTACGGGTTCCTGGGCGCGGAGACCAACCAGTGGTACCCGGACCTGGTCTACGACAACCACCCGGTCGACCAGCCCAAGACGCCCGAGCAGGGCTACCACCTGTCGGCCGACATCACCGACAAGGCCATCTCGTTCATCCGCGACGCCAAGGCGGTCGCCCCGGACAAGCCTTTCCTGCTGTACTACGCCTTCGGCGCCGGGCACGCGCCGCACCACGTGCCGAAGGAGTGGGCGGACAAGTACAAGGGCAAGTTCGACATGGGCTACGAGGCCTACCGCGAGCTGGTCTTCGAGAATCAGAAGAAGCTCGGGATCCTTCCCGAGGGCGCGGAGCTCTCGCCGATCAATCCCTACAGTGACCTGAAGGGACCCGAGGGGCAGGCGTGGCCGGAAGCCGACACGGTCCGCCCCTGGGACTCCCTCTCCGCCGAGGAGAAGAAGCTGTTCGCCCGGATGGCGGAGGTCTACGCCGGATTCGTCAGCCACGCCGACGATCAGCTCGGGCGGATGCTCGACTACCTGGAGGAGTCCGGGCAGCTGGACAACACGCTGGTCGTGCTCGTGTCCGACAACGGCGCCTCCGGCGAGGGCGGCCCGAACGGCTCGGTCAACGAGAACAAGTGGTTCAACGGCATCCCGGACACGATCGAGGCCAACATGAAGTACCTCGACGTGCTCGGCAGCCCGCTGACCTACAACCACTACCCCACCGGCTGGGCGTGGGCGTTCAACACCCCGTTCAAGCTGTGGAAGCGCTACTCTAACTACCAGGGCGGCACCGCCGACCCGATGATCGTCTCCTGGCCGAAGCAGGTCAAGCAAGCCGGGATCCGGCGTCAGTACACGCACGCAGTCGACATCGTCCCGACGATCTACGACTGCCTCGGCGTCGAGATGCCCGGTACGGTGAAGGGGTTCACGCAGTATCCGCTGGAGGGCCAGAGCTTCGCGGCGAGCCTGCACAACGAGATGGCAGCGGGCAGGCAGACCCAGTTCTACTCAATGCTCGGCACCCGCGGCATCTACCACGACGGCTGGAAAGCCGCCTCGGTGACCCCGGCGGCGCCTGACGCGTGGGGTGACTTCGCAAGTCAGCGGTGGGAGCTGTTCAACACCGACACCGACCCCAGCGAGTGCCAGGACCTCGCCGGTCAGCATCCGCGCAGGCTGGCCGAGCTCGTCGCCCTGTGGTGGTCGGAGGCAGGCAAGTACAACGCGCTCCCGCTCGAGTCCCGCGACGCGGTGGAAATCCTCGCCGCCGAGCGACCGCAGATCTCCAGGCCGCGTGACCGCTACACCTACTACCCCGGCTGCGAAGAGGTGCCCGAGTCGGCCGCGGTGAACATCCGCAACCGCTCCTACGCGATCGCGGCCGAGGTCACGATCGATACGAAGAATGCAGCCGGGGTGCTGTTCGCGCACGGGGCTCGGTTCGGCGGCCACGCCCTCTACATCAAGGACGGCAAGCTCAAGTACGTCTACAACTACGTCGGCGAGCTCGAGCAGATGGTCGAGTCGAGCAAGCCCGTCCCGGCCGGCGAGTGCGTCCTGTCGGCCTCCTTCGAGAAGTCGGGCAACGCCAAGCCCACCGAAGGCCTGCTTAGCCTCTACATCAACCAGGAGAAGGCCGGCGAGGCGAAGATCAAGACCCAGCCCGGCAAGTTCTCCCTCGCCGGAGAGGGCCTCAACGTCGGCCTGGACCGGGCCGAGCCGGTCACCGACGACTACCCGGGCGAGGCGCCCTGGGCGTTCACCGGCGGAACGATCCGCAAGGTCGTCATCGACGTCGCCGGCGACCCGTGGGTCGACCTCGCTAAGGAAGCCGAAGCCGCGTTCGCGCGCGACTAGCAGCTCGCAGCGAAGAGGCGGGCGGGGCGCGGGTGCCCCGCCCGCGGAGGAACTGAGGCCATACGGTGACCGGCAGTGACCTGCTTCCCAGCTGGAACGACGGCGCCGCTAGGACCGCGATCCTCGAGTTCGCCGAGGCCGTCACCGGGCCCGGCCCGTCCTACGTTCCGCCTGCGGACCGGATCGCGACCTTCGATAACGACGGCACGCTGTGGTGCGAGAAGCCTCAGTACGTGGAGGCGGAGTTCGTCTTCCGCCGCTGGCAGGAAATGATCGCGGCCGACCCGGCCAAGGCGAACGAGCAGCCTTACAAGGCGCTGGCGGAAAACGACCAGACGTGGCTGTCGAGCCTGCTGGCCCACGTGCCAGACCTGGTCAAGGGCGTCACCGAGGCCTACGAGGGCATCACGGTCGGGGCGTTCGAGCACGCCGTCCGGGAGTTCTTCGCGACGGCCACCCACCCGACCCTCGGCGTGCCCTACACCCAGGTCGGCTACCAGCCCATGCGCGAGCTGCTCGACCTGCTCCGTGCGCGCGAGTTCCTCGTCTTCATCTGCTCCGGCGGCGGACGCGACTTCATCCGCCCAGTCTCCGAGCAGATGTACGGCATTCCCCGCGAGCACATCATCGGCTCGGCAACGACAATTCAGTACCGCGACGGTGAGCTGTACCGAACCAAGAACGTCGAGCAGCCAATCGACGACGACGCCGGCAAGCCCGAGCACATCTGGATGCGGACCGGCCGCAAGCCACTCCTCGCCGGCGGCAACGCCGACGGCGACGTGCCGATGCTCACGACAGCGCGCTTCAGCATCCTGATCCACCACGACGATGCCAGCCGCGAGTTCTCCTACGACACCGGCGCAGAGAAAGCTCTCACCAGCGCCAGCGAACACGGCTGGACCGTCGTCAGCATGCGAAACGACTTCGCAACCGTGTTCGACACCGCAGACCTGCGATGACAGCGGGCTCCGTGGGTCGGTCCGCGCCTTGATCGGCCATGCCGATGCCTTCCTGGCGGATCGCTCGCGATGGTCACGCTGTGCGTGTCTGCCTGCCCGGCATCGCTAGGATGCCGGCCCGTGGCAGCGCTTCCATTTGCGGCCTGAGCCGCAGGTGCACGGGTCATTGCGGCCCCGGCGGGCGTCTTCCGTCGCGTATCGCTGCATCACTGCTGACGGTGGCCTGCCTTCGGCCAGCAGGGTGCACATCTCGTTCATGGGCGTCCGGATATGGCCGAAGAAGGCCTTGTAACTGCGGCACAGGTAATGCAGCCCGGATTCCCCGTCCGGGGTCGTGGTGAAGCGATCCTTCGGGCAGCCGCCGTGGCAGGCGAACCGGACTTCGCACTCACGGCAGAACCTGGGCAGCGTGTCCCGTTTAGCCAGGCCGAACTGCTTTTGCTGCGGCAGCACGATGAGGTCGAGCATCTTCTTATCGCGGATGTTGCCGAGCTTGTAGTCCGGCTCGACGTAGTGGTCGCACGAGTACAGGTCGCCGGTGTGCTCCAGGGCCAGCGCCAGCCCGCAGGTCTCCGAATGCACGCACAGGGACGGTGGTTCGCCGTGCCAGTTCGCCAGCGCGACGTCGAACATCTGCACATACACCTGGCCCACGTCGCGGCGCACCCACTCCTCGAAGACGCCGATAAGGAAGCGGCCGAAACCGGCCGGCGATACCGACCGGTCCGTTACCAGGCTGCCGCGTTGCTGGTACAGCGGACGATCCCTGGCACGGTTGCCCCACCCCGCGTTGGCCGCCGGAAGGAGCTCCGGCGTCGCCCGCTCGACGATCGGGATGAACTGCATGAATTTGGCACCGCAGTCGTCTCGCAGGAACCGGTAGATCTCACGGCCCCGGTCCTGGCTGGCGGCGTGGACCGTGGTCAGCGCGTTCCACTCGACGCCGTGCTGGCGCAGGATCTCAAGTCCCCTCATGACCCGGTCGAAACTGCCCTTGCCGCCTTTGTCCACCCGGTAGGCGTCATGGATGCCCCGCGGCCCGTCCACCGACAGGCCGACCAGGAAGCCGCGCCGGGCCAGGAAGTCCCCCCACTCGTCATCCAGCAAGGTGCCGTTTGTCTGCATGACGTGAACAATCTGCTGCCCCGGCCGCCGCAAGCTGTCTGCCAGCTCAACGGAGCGGCGGAAGAACTCCAGCCCCATCATGGTCGGCTCGCCGCCCTGCCACGCCACCACGACCTCAGGCGAGGCCGCGTGCGCCTCGATCAGCTGCGACAGGTATAGCTCCAGCAGGTCGTCCGCCATCCGGAACCGGCTGCCCGGGTACAGCATCTCTTTGGACAGGAAGAAGCAGTAGGTGCAGTCCAGGTTGCAGACCGCACCAGTCGGCTTCGCCAGCAGGTGAAACGAACGCGGCGCGCCCGCCGGAACAAGGAGTCCGCCAGCCTGGTCTCCGGCAACTGTCATGATCAGCAAGGTAACCCCGCAGCGCGGTGAGCGGATCACCCCGTAGGGATGACCGCGCTCGCCAGGTCAGCCCCAAGTCGCTCAGGGAGCATCGTTGCATGGCGGGTCGCCACTTGGGTCGGCGAGCCTGCACGGCGCAGCCAGGCTGGCCGTTCCAGGCAACGCCGACCGGGTTCAGTCCGCTCCCGCCTGAACCAAGGCCTCGCCGCGGCTAGCCACGCCGGCTGCTCCCCGGCCAGGCATTTCCTGGCACGTGCTGCCAACGTTGGCAGCCAGAACGACCATGCTTGTTTGCTCGTTGTTTGCTCGGCTGCCTCGGTACGACCCGTCAGCGCCCGGCGCAACGCGGCAGGAATCCGAGATGAAGTCCGCACGGAAAGGCACAGACCGGCAGCGAGAGCACTGATCCGATAGCAGAGCGATGGCTCTTAATCCGAGGGTTCGGGGTTCAAGTCCCTGGCGGCGCACCCGTCCTGACCTGCGCTGACGCATGATCGTGTGATCAGCGGTGATCTTGTGTGGGGCCGGACTGAGGCCACCATGAGGCCGTCCAGGTCGCGCCGTGAAGGCGTCGGCGCCGCTCAGCCGCGAAGCCCGGCGTGCGTGCAGCAGCAAGAAGTGGAAGTCGAGAACAATCACAGGGAGGCCGGTCCTCGCTGACAGCGCTGCCGAGAACGTACTCTTCCCCGCCCCGGCCAAGCCGGTTACCACGACGCGGCGTCCGGCGGAGTTCGCCCGCAGGATGTCGCTCATTACGACCCGTAATCCCCCAAGGAGCATTTCGGCACAGCTCATAATGCCTGAAGCCAGGACCTCCGGGTGGACGCCGCTCAGCAGTCGCCAGACGTACTCACCTCGGCGTGCAGAAGAGTACGGTCCCGTGTCCTCGCGTGCTTTCGACCGCAGCCACTCTGCGGCGAGCCCGAGACTCGAGTCCACATGGCCGGAAGATGCTCGGCTGCCGGGCGTCCGAGATTGATCTTGCTTGTTTGCTCGCTGTTTGCTCGTCTGCCCCGGACCGCCCGTCAGCAACCGCCACTAGCCGGCAGCGATCCGGGATGAAGTCCGCACAGACCGGCACTAACCGGCATCGAGAGCACCGATCTGATAGCAGAGCGGCGGGCTCTTAATCCGCGGGTTCGGGGTTCAAGTCCCTGGCGGCGCACCCGTACATTCCTCGTGACCTGCGAAGACGTGAATGTTTTCCCGCTGGCCGGCTTGAGTCTGGTCAACTTTTCCGTCAGCAAAATCAACAGGCCGATGCTGCATGCTCAGGGTCGGGCTTCGCGGCCGTGAGGGCGGTGTCGATCGCGTGGCGCGTGACCGAGCCGCCGCTGGATCTCGTGGTCGGCCAGGCCTGCATCGGCTAGCAGTGAGGCATACCCGTGGCGGAGCCGGTGGAAGGCCGTGGTGGCCCTGGCCGGCCAGCGCCCGGCCAAGAGTGGCGAATGGCTGGTGATCACCGAGGCGGACAGCCTGCCCGGCTCGCAGTTCGTCGCCTGGGTGCTGCCCGCTGACGACCGGGAGGCGCACGGCGGCGATGTCCTGGTCCGCCTCGCGCCCGGCCCTCGCGGAAGTGACCTGGACCCGGACACTGTCGATGTCAGCGTGTGGGGGGTCATCAGCGGCCAGCTGATCCCGGTCGCCGCCTGGGGCCGGCACAATCCGGACGGGTGGCCCGAGCAGATCCGCCCCGCCGTCGCATTCGCGATGGGCATGCTGGCCGAGTTGGAGGAGCACGCCGGCGTCTGGATAGGTGCCTACGACGGGGTCAACCTCGACGATGCCGTTGCGGCTGCAACGCCGGGCATCCCGTTCCGGCTGACCTTACGCCAGCCGACCGCGGCCCACGCCGGATATGACCGCCCTTCTCCACCGTCCGGACCGGGCGCCCGGGCGCCCGGTCCCGCCTTACAGCCCGGGGCGCGCCAGTCATGCGGCGATGTCCGCGATGGCGGCGGGTGAGGGCGCTTCATCGCGCGTGTTGGTGGGCGGCGCGCATCGGGCCAGCGAACTGCCGGGAGATAGCGGATTGCGGAAGATCAGCACGTCCTCGTGGACGATCAGGTGGCAGGGCTCGCCGCGAGCGCTTGAAAAGGGTCAAAGGCTCAGGTGCATCCCCGGTTCCGGGCTCATTCCCCTCCGGCCGCCGTGCGGAGCTCAACCTCCAGGACGGCAGCGTCTGCTCGCCACCCATCATGCGGGAGTCCGAAGACGGGACGGCTCTGAGCATCAAGGGAACGCCAGCCCAGGCTGAGAAGGCGTATAACACGTGGCGGGATTGCAACCCGCACATTAACGCCCCGGAGTTCAAGGACCTACCTCCAGGATCAGTCACCGCCATCTCCTACGACACGATCAACGGCGAGCTCTCCTACCCTCCTGGCGACGCCGAGATCGTGGCGGTCAAGTCCGCCCTCGGGGCATGTGCCCTGGCATACGGGCCTGGTTTCGCCGCAAGTGACTTTGCCGCGACTCTGCGAGCAGTGCGGGCAGCACCCGCGGACCCGCTCCGGCCAGTGGGTGACCCCGCCTACCTGAACGGACTGGATGCGACCATCCCAATTGCAGCGGCCCAGGCCGGCCTCAGCGGAACCGAGGTCTCAGGCCTTCCGCGCCTTGCGCCAGCGGCCGGGGAGATCGTGCATGACGTGATCCGGTGCAGGTGCGTCTTGACGGTTCCGTGGCTGATGCCGAGCATCTCCGCCACCTGGATCTCCGACAGGCCGACCAGGTAGCGCACCACGACCACCTCGCGCTGGCGCCGCGGGAGCCGTTGCAGGGCGGCGATCAGGGCTTGGCGCTGCGCGATCTCTTCGGCCGGGTCCCCGGTCCATGCGTTGTCCGATGCCACGTCACTCCCAACGCAGGGCGTGGCGCGCGGGAGGCGGCGGATCGCCTCGTTCACCGCCACCCGTATTACCCAGCCCTCGCGCCAGGGTGCCGGGCCGATGCGCTGCCAGCGCAAGTGCGCCTTCGCGAGCGCCTCGATGGCGGCGTCCTCGGCGGCCGCCTGTTCCCCGGTCACTTTGCGCGCCACGGCTACGGCCTTGGGGAAGACGGCCCGGAAGAATGCCTCGAATCCGCACTCGTCGCCGGTCGGCTTTGGTCTCACACCGCTAGAACCCTTCGGGTGATACTTCCGGATGACAAGGCTCGGCACCTTTTCCGGCACGCTCGGTCCAGACGGTCGCGCAGCCATCCACGGCGGGCCGCAGAGGGTAGTTAGCGAGGGGAGGAGCCGGGACGGACCAGCCCCGATTCATAGGCGAGCACCACCGCCTGCGCGCGATCGCGCAGCGCCAGCTTGTGCAGCACCCGGCTGACGTGCGTCTTGACCGTCTCATCGGTGATCACGAGCCGGTCCGCGATCTCTGGGTTCGACAGCCCCTCGGCTAGCAGCCGGAGCACCTCGGTCTCGCGCGGAGTCAGCTCGGAGACGGCCGCCGGGGAAGCGGGCGCGGTCGGCCGGAGCCGGGCGAACTCGCTGATCAGCCGCCGGGTGACGGCCGGTGCCAGGAGGGCCTCGCCGGCCGCGACCACCCGCACGGCGTCGAAGAGCCGCTCGCCCGTCACGTCCTTGAGCAGGAACCCGCTGGCGCCGGCGCAGAGCGCGTCGTAGACGTACTCGTCCAGGTCGAAGGTCG
>Ga0335075_10003432_pt1 | contig 25145 bp, 20 predicted proteins | sample Lox_Sample_24_FD_206723 | JGI IMG/M metagenome (GOLD analysis project Ga0335075, IMG submission 206723) | Soil microbial communities from Loxahatchee National Wildlife Refuge, Florida, United States - Lox_Sample_2.4 | ecosystem: Environmental > Terrestrial > Soil > Wetlands | place: USA...
AGCGAGAAGGATGGTGCAAGGCACGGCTCGCGCCTCTGCCCGTTATGAATGCAGATGCATCAGGCGGTAGACTCCCCACTCGGCGGCCACTACGAGACTGTAGGCGCCCGACAAAAGAGCTGCCCGGACAAGGCTGAGACGCGGAGGGAAGAGCTGCCAGACTACGAGGGAACACATGAGCGCGAGTAACTGCACCAACCAGCGGTTGAGAGACGTTTCGGCGCGCAGCAGATCGTTGACTGCCAAAAAACAGATGACAGTTTCAAGCACCTTCAACGCCCCGTCAGGATGACGATAGGGTCTCGGGGTGATATCGCCTTCCATTGCAGTGTCGAATCTCCAAAAGAAATCCTGGCCCTCATTTTAATGTACAGGTGCGCTCTCGGCTAGCCATCTAACTTTTTCGCGACCAGTTCGTTCAGGAGCGCCGGGCTGGCCTGCCCCTTCGACGCTTTCATCACCTGGCCGACAAAGAACGCTGCGACGGTCTTCTTTCCTTTGCGGTACTGCTCCACCTGCGCGGGGTTGGCGGCGATCACGTCATCGATCATCTTTTCTAGGACCGAGGAATCGGTGATCTGCTGCGGCTTCTCGCGCTCGTAGACGGGGCCGAAGTCCTCGTTGCGCTCGAAACAGAGATCGAAGAGCTGTTTGAGCTGTTTGGAGGAGAGCTTGCCTTCTGCGCTGAGGTCGGCAGCCTGGGCCACTCCTCGCATGGAGATGGGCGACTGCTCGAGTTCGAGGCCGGCAGCCTTCAGGCGCATGGTCAGCTCGCTCTGCACGAGGTTGGCGACGCGGCGGGGATTCTTTGCGGCGCGGGCGGCGGACTCGAACTGGTCGGCAAAGGAGCGGGTTGCGGTGAGGGTTCGCGCATCCTGCAAAGGGATGCCGTACTCGGCGATCATGCGGGCGCGGCGCGCCTCAGGCAGCTCCGGCATGCGCGCGGCGATCTCCGCCTTCCACGCTTCGCTGACGATCAGTGGCGGCAAATCCGGCTCGGGGAAATAGCGGTAGTCGTGAGCCTGCTCCTTGGAGCGCATGGAATAGGTGCGGCCCTCGTTGGCGTTCCAGAGGCGCGTCTCCTGGACGACGCGTCCGCCGCTCTCGACGATCTCAATCTGGCGCTCGATTTCATATTCGAGCGCCGCGCGGATGAAGCGGAAGCTGTTGACGTTTTTTACCTCGGCTTTGGTACCAAACTTCTCCGCACCACGCAGCCGCACGCTCACGTTGGCGTCGCAGCGCAGCGAACCTTCTTCCATGTTGCAGTCGCTCACGCCGGTGTAGAGCATGATCTCCTTGAGCCGGGTGAGGTAGTCGAAGGCTTCGTCGGGGGTGCGCATATCCGGCTCGCTCACGATCTCGACCAGCGGCGTGCCGCAACGGTTCAGGTCCACATAGGTGCGCGACGCGGAGTCGGCGAAGCCCTCATGCATGCTCTTGCCGGCGTCCTCTTCCATGTGCAGGCGGGTGATGCCGATACGCTTCAGGCCCTCGGACGTGGGCACTTCGATCCAGCCGTGCTCGGCCAGGGGAAGGTCGTACTGCGAGATCTGGTACCCCTTGGGGAGATCGGGGTAGAAATAGTTTTTGCGGGCGAAAATCGAGCGCTCGCGGACCTGGCAACTCAGCGCCAGCGAGGCCAGGACAGCGAATTCGACGGCGCGCTTGTTGAGGACCGGCAGGGCGCCGGGCAATCCCAGGCAGACCGGGCAGACATTGGTGTTGGGCGGAGCGCCAAAGCGGTTGGCGCAGCCGCAAAAGGCCTTGGTCTCTGTGAGGAGCTGGACGTGGACCTCGAGACCGATGACGGGTTCGTACTTCGCGCGCACTTCCGGCGAGATGGTCACAGCGGTAGCCATGCAGACTTCAGTTTAGCAAGCAGGGCGGCCGGGGCTTGCCGGACCGGGCGCCGGTTTTCGGCTGCATTTTACCGACATAGGAGACGCATTCCCGACCTACAATGTCGGGATGGCGAACGATCGCCCTTTTGCGCACGTCGATCCGGAGTTGCTGCCCGTGCTCGAAGAGCTGAAACGGCGGGAGCCTGTCTTTCACACCGCGGAATTTGGGACCACCGTGGATGACTTCGAGCGGTCTGTCGCGCCGGAGTACTGGGAGGTCGGCGCCACCGGGCGGCGCTATAGCCGCGAATTCATCCTGGGAACCTTCAGAGCATTTCCGCCGGTAGCGGGAGCGGATGAGTGGGAATGCGACGATTTCGGACTGCAGCAACTGGGACAGAACACCTACCTGCTCACGTACACGCTGAAGCAGTGGGGGCGGCTGACGCGGAGGGCGACCATCTGGCAGAGAGTCGGCAATCACTGGAGGATTCTCTATCATCAGGGCACAGCGGTCACGCACAACGAGGACGACATGGTGCCCGTGGAGGAAAAGGACGCTACGCAGGCGCCCAATGAGGCGGGGGAGCCGAAGCCGGCTGAGAGCGCAGAATGATCTGCCCCTCGCGAGGGCGGCACCATCCTACAATGGCGGCATGGCAGGCGATTCGGTTTTCACACAGGTGCCGGCCGATCTCGCGCCGGTGCTGGAAGAGCTGAAGCAACGCGAGCCGATCTTTCACACGGCGGCCTTCGGGCAGACGCGCGCGGAGCTCGGGCGCGCCATGGTGTCCGATTACTGGGAGGTGGGCGCATCCGGGCGGCGCTACAGCCGCGATTTCATCCTGCGGACGCTCGAGGAGGCTCCGCCAGAAGACGCCGTGGAGGCGGGCTGGACCTGCTCCGATTTTGGAATTCGCGCGCTCGGAGCGGAGGTGTTCCTGCTGACGTATACGCTGCGGCAGTGGGAGCGGGTAACGCGGCGGACGACCATCTGGCAGCGAACGAGTGACGGCTGGCGGATCCTGTTTCACCAGGGAACCATCGCCGCGCATGTGGAGGACGACGTAAACCCGCCGGCGGAGGAGATGCCTCATCCGCCGGCAGAGTGGACGCGCGCGCGGGTCAGACCAGCTCACGCACGCGTTCGTGCATGGTCGTGAGAACGATCTTCGAACGGTTCGGCTCGCCGCGCACAAGCGCTTCGGCGAGCTTGGCGGCCTGCCCGGGCTTGACCTTCGCCGGCATGGGCGGTGTAAACGGATCGACGACCGCTTCGATGAGCATGGGGCCTTGGGTGCTGACGGCATTTTTGATCTGTTCGCCGCACTCGGCCGGTTCCGTAATCTGCATGCCGGTGATGCCGCAGCCGCGGGCGATAGCGACGAAATCGGCCGGGTAGAGGTCGCAGGCGAACTCGGGATTGCCGAGAAAGACCATCTGCTCCCATTTGATCTGGCCGAGGGTGTTGTTCTTGATCACGACAATCTTGATGTTGAGGTTGTAGGCGGCGATGGTGATGAGCTCGCCCATGAGCATGCTGAGGCCGCCGTCGCCGATGATGCAGTAGACGGGTCGGTCGGGATAGGCAACCGCAGCGCCGATGGCATAGGGCAGGCCGCAGGCCATGGTGGCGAGGTTGCCGGAGCAGCTGTGCATCTGCCCGCGGCGCGCCGGCACGTAGCGCGCCCACCACGTGGTGATGGTTCCGGAGTCGGAAGTAACGATGGCGTTGGCGGGGATGCACTTGCCCAGTTCCCACCCCACCACCTGCGGCTTGAGCGGCTTTTCGGGGTTGGTACCGCGCTCTTCCATCAGCCCTTCCCAATCCTTCTTGCGGCGCTGCATCTTCTTCAGGAAGCCGTGATCGTGTTTCTTGAGCAAAGGCATTAACGCGCGCAGGCACGCGCAGGAGCTGCCGATAAGGCCGACGTCGGCCGGATAGCGCAGGCTGATGCGCTGCGGATCGATGTCGATCTGGACGCACTTGACGGAGCCGGGCTCGGGCAGAAATTCGATGTAGGGGAACGACGAGCCGACGATAAGCAGCGTGTCGCAGTCTTCGAGGGCGTCCTGGGAGGGCTCGGTGCCGAGCAGGCCGATGCCCCCGGTGGTGTAGGGACTGTCATCGGGAACCGCGGCTTTGCCGAGGAGCGCTTTGACGACGGGCGCACCGAGAACCTCGGCGGCCCGCTCCAGTTCATCGGTGGCGTGCAGCGCACCCTGGCCGGCGAGGATAACGATTTTCTTTCCGCGATTCAGGATGTCGGCCGCGTGCTCCAGATCCACCTGGGACGGCAGGTGATCGGAATACGCCGGGGTTGCCGACGTGTGGTGCGGCGGATTGCGCGAGGACCGGCCTTTTTTCTGCTCCTGCACCTGGACGTCGACCGGGATGGTGATGTGGGCGACGCCGCGCTGTTCGAGCGCGGTGCGAATGGCAAGGTCGGCAACGCTTTCCATGTGCGCACCGCTCATAACGCGCTCGTTGTAGACGGCGACGTCCTGATAGAGCTTGTCGAGCGCAACGTCCTGCTGGGTGAAGGTGCCGATGAGGTCGGAATGTTGCAGGCCGGTGATGGCGAGCACGGGATGACGGTCCATTTTCGCGTCGTAGAGCCCATTCAACAGATGGATACCGCCGGGGCCGGAGGTGGCGATGCAGACGCCCAGCCGGCCGGTAAATTTGGCGTAAGCGCAGGCGGCAAAGGCCGCGGATTCTTCGTGGCGCACGTGGATGAAGCGGATGCGGTCCTTGTTCTTGCGCAGCGCTTCGAAGACGCCGTTGATGCCGTCACCCGGCAGGCCGAAGACGGTATCCACTCCCCAGGCGATGAGGCGTTCCACCAACACATCGGATGCATTCATGTCGCAAATCCCTCGCTGAGTTGGAAGCCATGCGAGAGCGGGCGGTTGTCGGCAGGGATGCAGGCCGGTTTAGCGAGGACCAGGAAACATGCGGGGCCTGGGCTCAGATGCCGGCGTACCAGGCGTAGCCGCCTTCCGGATCGATGGAACCGAGACCTTTGCCGAACTTCTTGATGTCGTCCGTAGCGGTGAAGCGGATGACGTATTTCACGCTCTTGTAGCCAAGCTGCCGCGGAACGCGCAGGCGCAGTGGTCCACCGAATCCCACCGGCAGATCGCCGTCGTTCATACCCCAGGTGAGAAGGGTCTGGGGATGCAGGGCATCGGCCATGTCGATGCTTTCCCAGATGACGTGATCCATGGAGTAGTAAACGATGTAACGCACCTGCGGCTCGAGGCCGGCAGCGGTGAGGACTTCATGCAGCGGCGTGCCGATCCACTCGGCAATATAGGACCAGCCTTCCTCGCAGGCGACTTCGGTGATCTGGCTGTGGACAGGAAAGCTGCTTTTGATGTCCGCAAGAGACAGCGACAACGGGCGCGACACCATGCCGTCCACGACCAGGCGCCAGTCCAGAAAGCGATTGGACTGGGAGCGTTCGAAATCCTTGCCGCGAGGGACGACCTCGTTGGCAAAAGGCGTCTTCGAGATCATGCTCCGCGGGAAGGTACGGGCCATCGAGTGCCGAGTGAGCAGGCGCTGCGCGGCATAGGTGAGCGTCTCGCCGGGACCGTAAATGCCGCCGTGATCGGGAGGGATGAGCCCGTAGCGCTGGGCCAGACGTGCGGCTTCGGCGAGACCGGACACACCGGCGGCAGCAGCAACGCCTGTGGTGATGAGCTTGCGGCGTGAAATTGGGCTCATGGGCGCTCCCTGGGAGCGGCTGCGCGTCCGGCGATCATGGCCCGCATGCGGCTCCTGAAGCCGGACATTGCAATCATGGTGACGTGAACCACGAGAAAAAGCACGAGTAGTCCGGTGAGAAAAAAATGAAGCGTGCGCGCCGACTGCCGGCCGCCGAGCAGACTAGCCGTAGCGGGGAAGGCGGAAGTAAAGGACGGCGACATGGCGAGGCCGGTCCAGATGATCATCGGGAAGAGGATGAAAATTACGACGACGTACGCGGTCCGCTGAAGGACGTTGTAGGAGCGAGCCTCGGCATCATCGGGCGGCGCGCGGCGAAGATATTTCGCCAGGCGCTCCCAGTGGGCGCGCAACGACCGGTTGCCGCGTTCGGGAAACAGGTCGCGACGGAAGTGTCCGCTGAAGAGGCCGGCGAGTCCGTAGACGAATGCGGTGAGCACCAACACCCAGGCGGCCTCAAAGTGGAGGTACCGGCTCCAGCCGTTCTCATCCGGCAGGACGACGTGGTAGCCGGTGGGAACCATATCCCGGGACGCAGGGATAGGGATGATGAAGAGCGGACGGGTAAGGTCGTTGCCGACCTCGCCCCAGTAAAAGCGTGGATGCGAGACCAGGATTTCACAGCCGGTGACGAGCAGCGCGAGGAACGAGATGACCGTGAGCCAGTGCGTCACGCGCACCAGCGCCGTGTGGCGCGGGGCTTTCGTTTCAAGACGCGGCGCAACGGTCGCCATGCGGGGGAGGATAGCACGAAAGGCAGGGATCAGGGCTGAGCGGGCAGGGATTAGCGTTGAGGATCTGGCGTTTGGGACCGGAGCGGCGAGGTGCGCGCGATGGTTTGCGCGCATCGGGATCGGCTGCGGAGACTACGGCTGAAGCGGTTCCCCGGCAATGACGCCAGTGAGCTTCTGATTGGCCATCTTGTGGTTGAAAGCTGCCACATCGGCCGAGAAGAAGTCGTCGAATTTGTGGATCGCCGATTCGTACTCCGGCTCCAGCAGCTTCTTCTGGTTGAGCATGGCCGGGCTGGGAGCGTCGTCTTCGCCTTCGAGCTCGAACATCATCCCGAAAATCTTCTCGTGGATCTGATCGGGAACTCGGAGGGTGGATTCTGCGGCGCCTGGGTTGCTGGTAATGACGGCCTCGACGGCCTTGCTTTGCTTCTCCAGTGCATCGATGGCGTCGCCGGCGGATTTCTCCTGAGGGGTGCCTTTGACCGCGGCGCGCAGGGCCTCGAGCTGGGCGTGCATGGCGTCGAGGCGATTGAGCGCGGTATCGAGCTGCGAGAGCTCGTGCATGACCTCCTTGATGGTGTCGTAGCGCGCCTGCATGCCCTGCTGCGTTCCGTGCGACGCCGCGTCGTTGACGACGTCGATCTTCTGCGTCATTTTCTGGCCCCCGATGCTGAGCGTGGCCGTGTACTCGCCGGGAGGCACCATTGGACCGAATTCAGGACCCTTGAGGAACGACTTGCCGCTATTCCAGCGAACCGGCCCATCGGCACGCAGGTTCCAGGCAATGCGCTGCAGGCCTGGCTCGGTGGGAATCCAGGGTTGCTCCTTCGGCTTCTCCTCCTCTTCGGCGGTCTTCTCCGGCGGAGGCTGCTGCTGGGTCTGCGAGGAAACGGCAGGTTGCGCCGGTTTGGCCTCCTGCTGCTCCGCCTTCGTCGCCTCGTTCTCAGACGCTATCCCTGTTGCCGATGGCGGCAGGTCTTCGTCCTGCGGAGCAGCGCTGCCGGGACGATTGCCTTTCATGGTGCGGATGACGCGGCCCTGCGCATCGGTGATCACCAGTTCGCCCGGGCCTTTCACTCCGCTGCCGACGAAGTAGCTGAGGTCAGAGCCGTAGGGGGGATTCGTGCCGGTAAAGGCGGAGTCGCCGAGGTCCTCGACAGGCGAGAACGGCCAGAAGCGCAGCGCCGGCTCCGGGGGGAAGAAGTACGCGGAATCCTGACCGATCTGCGAAGTGAACTGCTGGAAGGGCGTCAGATCGTCGAGAATCCAGATGGATCGGCCGTGCGTGGCGACGATCAGATCGTTGTGTTTGGCATTCAGGTCGATGTCGTAGACAGCGGCGTTGGGCAGGCCCAGGCCGAAGAGATACCAGTGTGCGCCCTCGTCCCACGAGACGTAGAGGCCGTTTTCGAGGCCCGCGTAGAGGAGCTGCGGGTTGTGCAGATCCTGGCGGACAACGTGGGCGTAGACGTCTTCGGGGAGATTGCCGCTGATGGATTGCCAGCTCGCGCCATAATCGGTCGTGCGGAACAGATAGGGCTTGAAGTCGCCGCTGAAATGGCGGTCGATTGCGATGAGCGCCTCGCCGGGATCCTTCGCGGAGAGATCGATGGATTCGACGCGGCACCACTCGGGCAGGTCGGGGATATTCGCGGTGAGGTTCTTCCAGGTAGATCCGCCGTCGCGGGTCAGCTGCACCTGACCGTCGTCGGTGCCCACCCAGATGGTTTTCGCGTCGGCCGGTGAAGGCGCGACGGTGAGGATGGTGTCGTACACTTCGGCGCCGGAGTTGTCTTTGATGACGGGGCCGCCGGAGGATTGCTGCTTCGATTTGTCGTTGCGGGTGAGGTCGGGACTGATGGGCTTCCAGGTGTGGCCGTGGTCGTCGCTCTCAAAAACGACGTTGCCGCCGACGTAGAGGACGGCAGGATTCTGCGGGCTGATGGCGAAAGCCGCATTCCAGTTGAAGCGGTAGCGGAGGCCCGCCACGCCGCCGCCGCCAAAGTCCACAGGGTACGGCTCCATGTCGCGGGACTGGCCGGAAACGCGATTGAAGGCCGCCAGTACGCTGTTCTGCGTGCTGTTATAGATGATGTCGGGATCGTCCGGAGCGGGGACTGCAAACATGCCGTCGCCGCCGTTCACGGCGAACCACTCGCGGTTGAGGATGCCGGAGGGATTCTTGTCGCTGCCGGGGCCGCACCAGGCGCTGTTGTCCTGCAGACCGCCGCAGACCAGGTACTGCATCGCGTCGTTGGTGGCCACGTGGTAGAACTGGCCGATGGCCAGGTCGTCGATGAAGGCCCAGTGCCGGCCGTTGTCGGTGGAGATGGTGATTCCGCCGTCATTGCCTTCGATGATGCGCCCGCTGCCGGCCGGATCGATCCAGATCGTGTGGTTGTCGACGTGAATCTGGTGGGCGATGGCGTGGAAGGTGTGCCCGCCATCCATGGACTCCTCAAAATCATTGGAGAGCGCAAAGACGTGGTCCGGGTTCCTGGGGTCGACGGCGAGGTGAGAGAAGTAAAACGGCCGCGAGTCGACTTCCTGATCTTTGCTGACCATGGTCCAGTGGTCGCCGTTGTCGTCGGAGCGCCAGAGAACGCCTTCGTTGGAGCCGATGACCGCATAGATGCGGCTGGGCATGCTGGGCGCGATGGCGAGGCCGATGCGGGTGACGGGCTGCGTGGGTAATCCGTGGACGCTGAGGCGCTGCCAGGTTGTGCCGCCGTCGACAGACCGGTAGATGGCGTCTTTAGGGCCGCCGCCGGAGTAACTCCACGGAGTGCGGCGATATTTGTAGGTTCCGGCAAAGAGGATCTGGGGGTTCTGCGGATTCAGGGCGAGGTCGGAGATGCCGATGTCCGGCCCGAGATAAAGAACCTTTTGCCAGATCTTGCCGCCGTCGGTGGTGCGAAAAACACCGCGCTCGGGGTTATCGGCCCAGGGGCTCCCCATCGCGGCGACAAGGACGGTGTCGGGGTCGTGCGGATCGATGGCGATGGCAGAAATCTGGTAGGTGTGGTCCAAACCGAGATGCTGCCAGTGCGCGCCGCCGTCGGTGGTTTTGTAGACGCCGTCGCCATAGGAAACGTCGTTGCGGACGTTGGCTTCGCCGGTGCCGACCCAGACGACCGAGGGGTTCTCGGGATCGACGGCCATCGCGCCGATGGAGGCAACATGCTGGTGCTGGAAGTACGCCTTCCAGGTGGTGCCTCCGTCGTCGGTGCGGAAAACGCCGCCGTCGGCTGAGCCGACGTAATAGACCTCGGGATTTCCGGCGACGCCGGCCACCGCGGTGACGCGCCCGCCGGAGATGGCGGGACCGATCTCGCGAAAGCTAACGCTCTTGCGCACCACCATGGGCAATTCGGTGCGGCCCTCGCTGTTGGCAAGTTGCGGGCCGGCCGGGCCGGCAAACGGCTCATTCGACGGCGCGCCCTGCTGGGCGAGTGCTGCGGCAGCGAAGACAGAGGCGAACAGGCAGACGAACGCCCCGAAGAGCACACGACGGCAGAAATTCATAGAGTTTTCCTGGGGTTTTGCAGCAAAGCCGGAGTGTAACACCGCGGATGCTGCGCAGGGCACTCGCCCCAGGATCAGCCAAGATTGTTTCTAGATCTCCAGAATGACCGGCATGATGAGCGGACGGCGGCTGGTGTTCTTCTGGATATACCGCTTGAGGTCGATGCGGATTTTCTCCTTGATGACACCGTAGTCGGCCTTCTCTTCGGCGCTGGAGTTCTCGAGGGTCTGCGTGACCACCTGGCGCGCGCCCTCCATCAGATCCGGTTCGCCACCCACAAAGCCGCGGCTGACCAGCTCCGGCTGGCGTTCCACCTTGCCGCTGAGCTTGTTGATGGTGAGGATGGGCAGCACGATGCCGTCCTCGGAGAGATGGCGGCGGTCGCGGATGACAAGGTCTTCGACGACGTCGGCGGTCGAGCCGGAATCGATGCAGACGCGGCCGGCGGTGACTTTGCCGTTCTTGCGCGCGTTGTCGCGGTCGAGCTCGAGGACCTCGCCGTTCTCGATGACCAGAGCGAGATCGACGACGCCGAGGCGTTGCGCCACCTCCGCGTGCTTCTTCAGGTGACGATAATCGCCGTGGATGGGAATGAAGAACTTCGGCCGCAGCAAATTGATCATCAGCCGCTGCTCTTCCTGGCTGGCGTGTCCGCTTACGTGGATGAGCCCGGCGGAGCCGTCGTCGTAGATGACATGAGCATCGCGGCGGCAGAGGTGATCGATGACGCGGAAGATGCTCTTCTCGTTGCCGGGGATAACGCGAGAACTGAGGATGACGGTGTCGCCGGCGGCGATGCGCGCGTGTTTGTGGTTGTCCACCGCGGCGCGGCTGAGCGCGCTCATGGGTTCGCCCTGGGTGCCGCTGATGAGGATCATGATCTCCTCGGGCGGGTGGTCGCCGATCTGTCCAGGATGGATAAGCACACCGGGAGCGAGCTCGAGATAGCCGAGGTCCTGGGCGATTTCCGACGACTCGATCATGGAGCGGCCCACGATGGCGACCTTGCGGCCGTGGTGGCGGGCCAGCTCGATGGCGATGCGGATGCGGTAGATCGACGACGAGAAGCAGCTGAAGAAGAGCTTCTTGCGGGTTCGCGAAAAAATCTCGTCGAGTCGCGGTTTCACGGCCCACTCGCTGGGCGTATAACCGGGGCGATCGACGTTGGTGGAATCCTGCAGCAGGGCCAGCACGCCGCGCTGGCCGTATTCGGCGAAACGATGCAGGTCGAAAGCTTTGCCGTCTGGCGGCGAGAGGTCGATTTTGAAATCGCCGGTGTGGATGACGATGCCGACCGGGGTTTCGATAGCCAGGGCGACGCAGTCCACAAGAGAGTGGGTGACCCGGATGGGCTCGATGGTAAAGGCGCCGAGGGTGAAGCGGGCGCCGGGCGTGATCTCGATCAGCTCGGTATCGTCGAGCAGGGCATGCTCCTCGAGCTTGCCTTCGACGTAGGCCAGCGTGAACTCGGTGCCGTAGACGGGGACGTTCAGCTCGGAGAGGATCCAGGGCAGGCCGCCGATGTGGTCTTCGTGGCCGTGGGTGAGGACGATGGCGCGGACATGCTGCTTGTTCTCGACAAGATAGGAGATGTCGGGGACCACGATGTCGACGCCGAGCAGTTCCGACTCGGGAAACATGAGTCCGGCGTCGATGACGACGATGTCGTCTTTATAGCGGAGGGCAAGGCAGTTCATGCCGAACTCGCCAAGTCCGCCCAGAGGAATGATTTGAAGTTTTGCGTCAGCCATGAAAGGAGTTGCGCCTGCGGCGCGGTCAGTTGGTTGGATCAGAGTGTGCGGGCGATGCCTGCCAGACAGAATATCAGCGAACGGCGAGAGCAGAGGCCTGCGCGGCGAGCCTCGTCCAATTCGGTGAGGCTCGTTGGGTCGAAACTAATACTGCATGTCGTTAGCGGACGGGTAATAGCCGTCCTTGGCGTTCACGGTCAGCCCGGGCAGACCCTCGACGCGGACTTCGATGTGGTGATACTTACCGCTGATGGTCGGCTGATGGCTGATGTAGTCGATGGTGTAAGCGGTGCGGACCGAGTTGGCGATGTTGACGAATGCGTTCTGAATGCCGTTCTCGCTGATCTCATTGAGCACCTCGCCGCCGGTGGCTGCAGCGTAGCGGGGCAGGACGTCTTCCGGCGACATAAGCGGGAGCTTGGTGCGGTCGAGATAGCCGATGCCCCACAGGGAGGCATCGCCGACGCCGGCGCCGTAGACCGAGATGTTGTTGGTCAGCAGGTACTGGGCAACTTCCTTGAAGCTCGCCTTGCTGCGGACATTCTTGCCGTCGCTGACGACGTAGATGATGCGGCGGCGGCCGCGCGGCTGGCTGGCCAGTTGCTCGGCGGCGTAGAGAATGGCGTCATTCAGCGGATGCGCCTCGCGCGGCAGAACAAGGAAGCCGCTGGCGTTGCCGGGCTGGGGCTCCAGAGTCGGGTCGGCGGGCTGGCCGTTGACCGTGGGGCCGGCCGCAAAGGGACCATCGACAAGCGGAACGCCCATGCGCTCGCCCGGTTTCTCGGCCATGGCCAGAGCCCGGGGAAGGCGGGCGCCTGAGGCTCCGGTGAAATCCGTCACCAGCTCGGGCGCGGTTCCGGCGTAAGTGATCACGGCCACGGTGTCGCTCGACGTCAGCGCGTTGGGAATCACGGAAAGGCTCTGATTCACCTTGTCCATCACGTCAGAGGGAAGGGTGCCGTCGATGACCAGGGCGATAGAGAGCGGATAGGCATCGGTTGTAAAGAACCAGATGCGCTGGCGCACGCCGTCTTCATAGACGTAGAAGCGCCACCACGGAAGGCCGGCCACCAGCTGATTGTGCTTGTTCATCACCGTCACCGGAACATCGACGACGGTCTCGTTCACGTGGAAGGTGGTTACCGGCGGAGCCGAAGATTCGCCCGGCTTCGGCATGATGGGCGCGGTCCTCTGTACGTTGTCGATCGGCGGAGCGGTTTCCTGGGGCGCCTGAACGACTCCGGATTCCTGGTGCGGCGCAGCTTGGCCGGCGGCAGCGATCCCCGCAGCCTGATCGTCGGGGATGCCGGTGCCTCTGCCGGGTGTGACCTCATCCTTCAGGTCAGGCAGGGGGCTGGTGGATGGCTGGGGCGTGGGCGCATTCGGGGCGGCCTGCTGGGGCTGCGGCGCGGGGACCGGCGCATTGGGAACAGTTTGCTGCTGGCCAAAGGCAATCCCGAGAAAAAGCAGCGAAAACGCGCCGAACCCTACCCCCCGCATGCAGTTAAGACCCCCAGTTCGTACCCGATTCCGCAAAATGCACCTTTCCAGTCGCCTCGCCCGCCGGAGCGGCCGCAGGTGGTATCCATCGTCTTGAGATGCGTCACCGAGCCGGTGGAGGACTCGGGCGTATGCTCAAGATTACCAGAGCTTCGAGATGGCTGAATTCGTATAACCCATCGACGAGCCGTTCCGTCTAAGAGGGCATGGTTGTGCGCTGTCTGCGCGTTTTGGTCATTCCGACACTGCTGGCGGGTTTCGCTGTTCCTATGACGTGGGGACAGGACGCTCCGTCACCCGACGCCCCCCCTGTGAGCACCGTTCCTCCGTCAGATAACTCGGCCCCGGGACCCGCGACCGAGACGCTGCACGTGACCTCGAATCTGGTGAGCGAGTACTTCACGGTCCGCGACAAACACAACGCGCTGATCCCTTACCTGACGAAAGACGACTGTTCGGTGTTCGAGGATAAGCAGCCGCAGAAGCTCACCAGCTTTGTGGCGGAGGCGAACCAGCCCCTGACCCTGGGCATCCTGATCGACACCAGCGGCAGCCAGCAATACGTCCTGCCCCTGGAACAGCAGTCGGCGGACGCCTTTCTGAGCCGGATCCTGCGGCCGAAGGACCAGGCCTTTGTGGTGAGCTTCGACATTGGCGTGCATCTGGAACAGGACTTTACAAACAACACACGCGAGCTCGATCGGGCCATTAACAACGTTGAAATTAATACCGGGGCAGGTAGTGGGCAGGTGGGCGTGCCGGGCATCGGCGAAGGGCCCGTGCCGACGCAGGGCGCGCCGAAAGGGACGCTGTTGTACGACGCGGTCGACCAGGTGTCGAACGGCAAGATGCGCGGGCAGACCGGGCGCAAAGCGCTGATTCTGCTGACGGATGGGGAGGACGAGGGCAGCGAGACCAAGCCGAAGGAAGCCATCGCAGCCGCGGAAAACGCCAATGCCATCATCTACGTAATTTTGATTGCCGATCGCGGGTTCTACTTCAGCAATGGCTATCCGCTGGGCGGATACACCGGCGATATGCAGATGCGCGCACTAACCGAAGCCACCGGCGGGCGCGTGATCAACGTGGGCAACAACGGCAAGAAGCTCGAAGATGCTTTCGATCAGATTGAAGAGGAACTGCGCACGCAGTACGTCGCGCAGTACATCCCGACCAACAAAACCATGAACGGGATGTTCCGGAGGGTCGATGTCTTCTGCGGCGATAAACAGGACGGCCAGCTGAAGGTGCAGGCGCGCAAGGGCTACTTCGCGGTGCCGGATACGTCGGAGGACGACCAGTAATCCTCATCTGATCCCCGGGCAGCGCCGGGCCGCGAGTCGCGACCGGGCCGTAATCCACTCTGGAGCCGCAATTTCCCAGATTTCGGTGGGGAGCCGACCGGAAACGTAGTGTTTCTCGGTGGCGCCGACGAGCCTCATGCCGGTTTTCTCGGAGATGCGGCGGGAGGCGACGTTGGCCGCCGCCTTCGCGACGCGCAGGACCGGAAAACCGAGAACTTCGAACCAAAAATCGGCGGTGGCGACGGCAGCTTCGGTCATCAGGCCCTGTCCGTGCCAGGGAAGGCCGAGCCAGAAGCCGCGGTTGTCCGCGTCGCCCCGGATGAGACCGATGGCGCCGATGAGCTGGGCTGGTGCGGATTTCAGACGCAGGGTCCAGTGCCACTCATCCCCGCGGGCGACGGCAGGGAGGGCGACGTCGCGATAGTAGCTGAGGGCGCCGCCGGAAGGGTAAGGCCAGGGCACGATGGCGTTCAGATAGCGGACAATCTCCCAGTGAGGAAAGAGCCGCTGGGCGGCATCCGCGTCGGCGAGCTCGAGCGGGCACAGGACCAGCCGCGGAGTTTCCAGCACGGGTGGCATGGACCCAGCGTAGGCCGGATACGCCGGATGCGGCAAACACAGGGTGCGATTACTGCGGAGGCGCACCGCCGGACGGAGCAACGTCCTTTTGCTCGTCGGGCTTGAGGCTGCCGCAATCGGAATTCACAAACTTCGACTTGATGGTGGTGTTGACCGACATGCCCTGAGGCATGTTGGGACCGCTCATGGTGGTGGTCGTGGAGCCGTGCATGCTTTCATCGCTGTCGAAGTTCATCTCGATGTGCATGTTGGTTGTAATAGCCGGCTGGGCGGCAGTGGAGCACTGCACGTCGAAGGCGACGTGATGGACATCCTGCTGCATGTTGGACGTGGAGCAGCTCAGTCCGCCCGTATTCGAGTGAGACTGCATCTGCTGCAGGGAGTTTCTCCAGGTATTGGGAGTGAAGCAGGACTGCTTCACGATGGTGCGCGTCGAGTCCACGCCGTTGGGCATGCCGGACATCTGCACGGTGACCTGGTGCTCCCACAATCCCATTTTGAGAGGCGGCGAGGTTTGAGCGGAGACACCGGCGGCGAAGGCAATCACCAGGATTGACGCGGGACATACGGTATGCAGTTTCATGAAGAGGCGCCCTGGGCGAGATTTCCGTGCACGGCGGCAAGGACCGCAGCGGTGAGCAGGGTTATAGCACAGGGTGGGACAGCATGGCCATGAGAAACGTGTGAACGCCGCCCCGGACAGGGGACGCGTCAGGCAGAGGCGGAGGCTTCGACGGCGAGCGGCAGCAGGGCTGCGCCGAGGATTCCGGCGTCGGCAACTTCGGCAGCGCAGATGTGCGTCTTGCCCGGCTCGAAGACATTGGGATCGGCGGCCATGGACATGCGGTAGACGTAGCTCATCTCGCGGACGGTAGCGAACATGCGCGGGGCAAAGAGCGGCCATGCGGCAACCACGCCGCCGCAGAGGACGTAGAGCGGGAGGTCGAGGGCGTTCACCAGGTTGGCGAGGGAGAGGCCGAGAGCGCGGCCCACCTCGTCGAAGACCTGGACCGCCAGCGGATGGCCGGCAGAAGCCATGCCGGCCACCGCGGAGGAGGTCAGCGGCGCGGCAGCGCCATTGTCTTCCTGATCGGGGCTGCGCAACCCCAGCTCACGGGCGCGGCGGACGATGGCGGTTGCCGAAGCGTACATTTCGAGGCAGCCGCGCGCGCCGCATGGACAGGGCGGGCCGTTGGGATCGATGGGACCGTGGCCGGATTCGCCGGCTGCACCCTGCATGCCCTGCCAGATTTTGCGGTCGAGAATGATGCCGCAACCGACTCCCGTGCCGAGGGTCAGCGCAAGCAGCGAGTCGACGTTGCACGATTTGCCGGCGCCGAGGAGGAATTCGCCGTAGGCGGCGAGGTTGGCGTCAGAGTTGACGGCGACGGGGCGGCCGACGCGGCGCTCGAGCTCGGTGCGGAGATTGAGGCCGTCAAAACCAGGAAGATTCGGCGGATGGTGCAGGATGCCAGCAGGCAATTCCAGCGGCCCGGGGCTGCCGACGCCCACGCCGAGAAGCCGGCCGCTTTGGCGTTCGATGATCTGGCGGATCGAGGCGGCCATGTCGTCGAGCACGGGGTGCGGGCCGTCGTGGAGGCGCGTTGCGAGACTAATGAGATCGAGGCGCTCGCCTTCGGGGGTGACCGCAGCAATGCGGAGGTTGGTTCCTCCTAAATCGACCCCGATGCAGTAATCCATCATGGCGAGCGAAAGCTCATGATACGCGAGCGACAGGAAAGTTTCGAGGACCGATTGTGAACGATACCGGCAGCCGGGATTCCCTTATCATAGAAACCGGTCTCATCGGCTTAAGAGCGGCGATGCCGGAGATGAGCCGGCGCCCGGCTCTCCGGCATCCAAAGGATTACTCGGTCCGGGAAATTTCGTTCCATCACGACCACAACAAGGAGAGAGCTATGCAACGCACGGCGAGCGCCGTCTGGCGCGGAGGTTTGAAGGACGGCAAGGGCACGATTTCCAGCCAGAGCGGGGTTCTGAAGGAGACGCAGTATTCGTTCAGTACCCGCTTTGAGAGCGGGATCGGGACCAATCCCGAAGAGCTGATTGCGGCCGCGCACGCGGGGTGCTTCACCATGGCCCTGAGCGCGCAGCTGGGCAATGCCAGCCTGACGCCGGAATCGCTGGAAACCACGGCCGAGGTCAAATTCGAGAAGACCGACGACGGCTTTGCGATTACGGCCATCCACCTGACCACGCGGGCGAAGGTACCCGGCGCAAACGCCGACAGCTTTGAGAAAGCCGCGCAGAACGCCAAGAACGGCTGCCCGATCTCGAAGCTGTTCAAGGGCAACACGCAGATCACGCTGGACGCGAAGCTGGTGTAATGGAAGTCGACCACAGAGATCACAGAGAATCCTGAGAACACTATCTGCTGTCTCTGCGAACTCTGTGGTGGGATTTCACCCCGGTTGCCGCCGAACCCATGGAACCTGTCACCCACTTTCTGACCGGAGCTTGCCTTGGGCGCTCCGGCTTCAATCGCAAAACGGCGTATGCCACGCTGGCCATGACCCTGGCGGCGGAGGCGGCGGACCTCGACATCCTGTGGGGATTTCGAGGTCCAGTCGCCGAGCTGCAGCATCACCGCGGCATCACCCACGCGCTGATTTTCACGCCGGTCATCGGCCTGGCGGCGACGGGATTGGTGTGGCTGGTGCACCGCATGCGCCGGAAAGATCCGGTGATCGCGCCGCGATGGCTGCTGATCTGGCTCTTTGCCACGATTGCGGCGCTGAGCCATCCCCTGCTGGACTTCACGAACAACTACGGGACGCGGCCGTTCCTGCCCTTCAGTGCGCACTGGTACGCCTGGAGCATCGTCTTCATCTTCGATCCGTGGATGTTTCTGGCGCTCCTGCTGGCGCTGGTGATTCCCTCGATTCTCGGCCTGGCGGATCGCGAGATCGGCGCGCGGAAGAAGCCGTTTCGCGGCCGGACCTGGGCGATTGCCGCGCTGAGCTTCGTCCTGGTGTGGTGGGGGCTGCGCAATGCCGAGCACCTGCACGCGCTTCAGCTGGTGCGCACCGGCGACTACACCCGGGAGCCGCTGCTGCGCGCCGCCGCCGAGCCGCACATCGCCAGCCCCTTTGCGTGGCGGGTGATCATGGAGACGCAGGACTATTACCAGACGGCGGCAGTGAACACGCTGACCGACCAGGTAACGACTAACGACTATGCCGACCTGATCTACAAGACGCCGGTGACTCCGGCGGTGGACGCCGCGAAGCAGTCGTATCTGGGGAGGGTTTATCTGGACTGGTCGAAGTGGCCGGTCGTGGAAGATCGCGGGGCGGTAGCGGCGCCGGGGGCAGGCTTCGCGCCGCAGCCGGACTGGCACACGGTGGAATTTCAGGATCTGCGCTTCGGGTATGCGGCGGCCAACAGCGAAGGCGCACCTCCTCTGAGCGGATGGGTATATGTGGGACCGCAGAACGAGATCGAAGGGATGTTCATGAGCGGCCACGAACAGAAATGACGCCTTCCGCTTGACCGCGGGAGCGCGGGTCCGCAGAATGGGAACAGGCTCGATTCCAGGGCAGACGAGGGAACGATGGGCGCATATCTGCTGATACTTGTGGCGGTGGTGAGCCGCGTGGTGCCGCATCCGTGGATGAACTTTACCGCGGTGGGCGGAGGCCTGCTGTATTTCGGCGCGAAGCGGCCGCTGCGCGAGATGGTTTGGCCGGTGCTCGCGCTGATGGCTACGGATTTCTTTCTCACCGTCTTTGCCTACCACTACGCGTTCCATCCTGCAGACTACCTGGTAACCTGGGCCTGGTATGCCGGCGCCGTGGTGCTGGGGCGCGTGCTGCTGAGCCGGAAGGTGAACGTCACCCGCGTGATTGCCGGGCCGGTGCTGGCCGCGACGTCGTTCTTCGTGACGAGCAACTTTGCGGTGTGGGCCGGGAGCGTGATGTATCCGCACACGCTGGCCGGGCTGGGCGTTTGCTATGTGGCGGCGCTTCCCTTCTACGGAAATGATCTGCTCTCGACGACGCTGGTGGTCGGGCTGGCGTTCGGGCTGCCGGCGCTGGCAAAGAGGATGGCGGAGCAACGGGCTCACGTAGCGCAGCCGTAGCCGCGAACTGAGACGCAACATGCAAGATGGCCACCCCGAGGGGTGGCCATCTTGTTTGGGCATAATCGCTACTTCGCCGCGAGTTGCCGCAGGACATACTGCAGGATGCCGCCGTTCTGGAAGTAGAGGATCTCCTGCGGGGTATCGATGCGAACGGTAGCTTCGAATTCCTTCGTCTTGCCGGATGAGTCGGTGGCGCGGACCTTCAGGGTCCTGCCGCCGGCAAATTTTACGTCGAGCAGAGCTTTGAGGCCGGGAAAGTCGTAAGCCTCTTCGCCGGTGATGCCGAGAGTTTCGACGTTCTCGCCCGCCTTGAACTGCAGCGGCAAAATGCCCATTCCGACGAGATTCGAGCGGTGAATGCGCTCGAAGCTCTCGGCTATGACAGCACGGACACCGAGCAGGCGCGGTCCCTTGGCCGCCCAGTCGCGCGACGATCCGGAGCCGTACTCCTTACCGGCGAGGATGACGAGCGGAGTGCCGCGCTCGGCATACTTCACCGAGGCGTCGAAGATGGACATCTGCTCGCCTTCCGGGAGCAGACGCGTCACGCCGCCCTCGGTGCCGGGAGCGAGCTTGTTGCGCAGGCGAACGTTGGCGAAGGTGCCCCGGACCATGACCTCGTGATTGCCACGGCGCGAGCCGTAGGAATTGAAATCCGCGGGCTTGACCCCGTGCTCGGTGAGGTACTTGCCGGCCGTGCCGTTCAGTTTGATCGATCCCGCTGGGGAGATGTGGTCGGTGGTGACGCTGTCGCCGAGGACGGCGAGCACGCGGGCGCCGGTGATTTCCTTCACGGGGGCGGGTTGTGCGGGCATGCCGTCGAAATACGGCGCCTTGCGGATGTAGGTGGAATCGAGCTCCCACTGGTAGACGTCGCCGGTGGGAAAGCTGAGCTTCTGCCAGTTGGCGTCGCCGTGGGTGACCGTCGCGTACTCCTTCGTGAAGCTGTCGGAGCTGATTGCGGAGGCGATGACGCTGGAGACTTCCTGCTGGGAAGGCCAGATGTCTTTGAGGAAGACAGGCTGGCCGGATTTGGCCTTGCCGATGGGGTCCTTATCGAAGTCATGGTCGATGCGGCCGGCCAGGGCATAGGCGACGACCAGCGGCGGAGACATGAGGTAGTTGGCGCGGACCTCGGAGTTGATGCGGCCCTCGAAGTTGCGATTGCCGCTGAGCACGCTGACGGCCACGAGCGAGTGCTGCTCGATGGTCTTCGAGATGTCCTCGGGCAGCGGCCCGGAATTGCCGATGCAGGTGGTGCAGCCGTAGCCGACGGTGTTGAAGCGGAGTTTGTCGAGCCACTGGGTGAGGCCGGATTTCTCGTAGTAGTCGGTGACTACGCGCGAGCCGGGAGCGAGCGAAGTCTTGACCCATGGCGGAACACTGAGGCCCTTCTCGACGGCCTTCTTCGCCAGCAGGCCAGCGGCGACCATCACCGATGGATTGGAGGTGTTGGTGCAGCTGGTGATGGCGGCGATGACGATGGAGCCGTGATCGAGGTAAGGCTCGACGTCGACGCCGAAGCGTTCCTTCACAGTGTGCGCGATGTGGCCGTTGCCGGCGGGCTCGGGGGACGCGTGCGTGGACTGGACGTTGCCGTTGGCCGCGGCGTGGCCGCCTTCGCCTTCCCAACGAATGGCCTGGCGCTGGCCGACCTTGTCGGCGTTCGGACCGAGCAGCGAAGGAAGCTGCTTTTTGAAGCTGGCGCCGGCTTCGCGGAGCAAAACGCGATCCTGCGGGCGCTTCGGTCCGGCCACGCTGGGCTCGACCTGAGCGAGGTCGAGAGCGATGGTCTGCGAGTACTCGGCTTCGGGCGAGTCGGCGGTGTGGAAGAGTCCCTGCTCTTTGAAGTAAGCCTCGACCAGCGCGATCTGCTCGTCGCTGCGGCCCGTCAGGCGCAAATAGCGGAGGGTTTCCGCATCGACGGGGAAGAGACCGCAGGTGGCGCCGTATTCGGGAGCCATGTTGCCGATGGTGGCGCGGTCGGCGAGGGGCAACTCGGCGATGCCGGGGCCGTAGAACTCGACGAATTTTCCGACGACACCGAGCTTGCGCAGCACCTCGGTGACGGTGAGGACGAGATCAGTCGCGGTCGCGCCTTCGCGCAGCTTGCCGGTAAGCCTGAAGCCGACGACCTGCGGAACGAGCATGGAGACAGGCTGGCCGAGCATGGCTGCCTCAGCCTCGATGCCGCCCACGCCCCAGCCGAGCACGCCGAGGCCGTTGATCATTGTGGTGTGGGAGTCGGTGCCGACGAGGGTGTCGGGGTAGGCGCGAGGCTTTTTGTCCGCGGTGGTGAAGACGACGCGCGCCAGGTGTTCGAGATTCACCTGGTGGCAGATGCCCATGCCCGGCGGGACGGCGGAGAAATTGCGAAAGGCCGTTTGCCCCCACTTGAGAAAGGCGTAGCGCTCGCGGTTGCGCTGGAATTCGAGCGCGGCGTTGACCGAGTAGGCGTTGCCGGTGCCAAATTCGTCAACCTGAACGGAGTGATCAATGACCAGCTCGGCGGGCTGGAGGGGGTTAATTTTCTGCGGATCGCCGCCGAGGACCTTCATCGCATCGCGCATGGCGGCCAGATCAACCACGGCGGGGACGCCGGTGAAGTCCTGCATGAGGACGCGGGCCGGCATCCAGGAAATCTCTCGGGAGGGCTCGGCTTTGGGATCCCATTTCGCCAGGAATTCGATGTCGTCGGCGGTAACGGACTTGCCGTCTTCGTAGCGGAGCAGGTTTTCAAGCAGGATGCGCAGGCTGAAAGGCAGGCGGGCGAGCGAGATGCCGCGTTTTTCGAGCGCGCTGAGGCGGAAGATTTCGTAGCTTCTGCCGCCGACTCGGAGTTCGGACTGGCTGCCGAAGGTATTCATCGGAAGATCCTTTCGTCGTGGTGCTGCGGACGGGGTTCAGCGCTCACGCGTCAGAGGCGGAGCGGCAGGAACAACACGGTCAGGCCGAGGTGCGTCGTCCGCGATCGGGACGGCCGCGGCGAAAGCGTCGCAGGGGCGGCGGAAATCGGAGTGAGAGACTCGCCATCACCGCTTTTCATTGTAGAACCATTCCGGGACCGGGCGCGCTGCGCGCCGCCGTGTGAATTATTCTTAATCTTTCTGAGTTAACCATAGTTTACAATCGAACGTCAGTCGAGCTAGACTCGGGTTTGCGGTGTCATGCAGGTTTGCGGGATGCCGTGGCCATTCTTTCGGGAATTCTTCCCCACCAGAAGCGCGGGAAACCAGGCTTGAGCAGCAGAGCACAATCCGCGCGTCTAACGATCGCCCCGGCCCAGGACGAAGTCGTTGTTACGCACGAGGACATCGACCGCGCTCGAGATCGGGCACGGGTGCGTGCGGCGCGCATGTCGCACAGCCTGCGGGCGAAGGCGTGGCTGCTGTGGCTGCTGATCGGGCCGGGCATTCTGGTGATGCTGGGCGAAAACGACGGCCCCAGCATGCTGAGCTACGCAGCAACGGGGGCGAAGTTCGGCATCGGATTCTTCCTGCCGTTTGTGGCCCTCACCTTCGCGATGGCGCTGGTGGTGCAGGAGATGACCGTGCGGCTGGGCGCGGCGACGCACCGCGGGCACGCGGAGCTGATTTTTGAGCGATTTGGGCCGTTCTGGGGATGGTTCTCCATGATCGACCTCGGAATTGGCAATTTTCTGACGCTGATTACGGAGTTCATCGCGGTGCGCGCGGGCCTTGGGTTCTTCGGGGTGCCGGCGTGGGCGGCGATTCTGATCGCACTCGGCATTCTGTACTCCGCGCTGATGAGCCACCGGTACTGGACCTGGGAGCGCGTGACGCTGGCAGCGGCGGCGTTCAATCTGATCTTTATTCCTGTGGCGCTGATGACGCATCCGCATTGGGGCGCGGTGGGACATGCGTTTGTCACATGGAAACCGCTGCCGCACCTGACCCAGGACACGGTGCTGATCGTACTGTCCAATATCGGCGCGACGGTAACCCCGTGGATGCTGTTCTTCCAGCAGAGCGCGACGGTGGATAAGGGGCTGACGACGAAGGATATCCGCTTTGGGCGCATTGACACCCTCCTGGGCGCGCTGCTGGCGGCGGCGGCGGCGCTGGGCACGATTGTCGCCACGGCTCCACTGTTCGCGCACCAGATGAACGCGGCCAGCTTTGAGGCAGCGCAGTTTGCCCAGGCGCTGGAGCCGGTGATCGGGCGCTGGGGCGCGGCGCTCTTCGCCCTGGGGATGGTGGAGGCGGGGGTCGTGGCGTCGATCACGATTTCGACCTCGTCGGCGTACGCGTTCGGAGAGGTGGCGCGCAAGCCGCACAGCCTGAATCTGCCGGTGAACCAGGGGAAGTCGTTCTATGCGGTGCTGGGATTGTGCGCGGCGGCGGCAGCGGGGATCGTGCTGATTCCAGGATTGCCGCTGGTGTTTGTGGTGCTGGTGGTGAACGTGGTCGCGGTGCTGGCTATGCCGCCGGCGCTGGTGTTCCTGTATCTGCTGGTGAACGACAAACAGATCATGGGCGAGGTAGAGAGCCCACGCATGGCCAACTTTGTGGCCGGGGCGGTGGTGGTGGTGCTGACTGCGGCGGGCGTGCTGTACGGGCTGAGCGTGGTGGCTCCGCAGGCGCTGGCGTGGCTGGCCAGCCGGTAGGAGACGAGGATGGGCGAAGAACAACACATAGCCGGGCCGGAAGAGGCAAGGTGGATCCTGTCCACGCTGGAGCGCGACCAGCTGGTGAAAGAGAAGGCCGCTCCGGTGCCGCGGCGGCAGCTGGGCGCAGGCGAGCTCTTCGTGCTGTGGGCGCTGCGTGTGTATGTGGTGTTCATGATGGCGGTGGTCTTCTGGCAGGCGTGGACGGCAACACGGTGAGACGGTCCCCGGTTGCCAGTCCCCAGTCTCCAGTCCCCGATTCCAGGTATCGAGGTGTCGAATCCAGACGGAATCCGCTGCGAACCAGAAAATGAATACTGGCAACTGGGGACTGAAGACTGGTGACTGGTGACTGGTGACTGAGCCCGGGCTACTGATAGGCTCGAAGTCACAATGAAAGTTCTGGTGATTGGTGGGGGCGGGCGCGAGCACGCTCTGTGCGCGGCGATTCGCCGCTCGCCGCGGGGCTGCGAAGTGGTGTGTGCGCCGGGCAACGGGGGAATCGAGCAGGTGGCGCGGTGCGTGAAGGCGAGCCAGAAGGAGCTGGGCGATCTGCTGCGCGTGGTGGCGGAAGAGCAGCCCGACCTGACCGTGGTGGGTCCGGAGCTGCCGCTGGCGCTGGGTCTGGTGGACGAGATGCAGCGGCGCGGACTGAAGGTCTTTGGGCCGACGCGTGACGCGGCGATGCTGGAAACCAGCAAGGGCTTTGCCAAGCGGTTCATGCAGCGGCATTCGATTCCGACGGCAAACTACGCGGTGTGCGCGTCGCGCCAGGAGGCGCTGGGGGCGCTGGAGCTGTTCCACCATCCGATAGTGATCAAGGCCGATGGGCTCGCGGCCGGCAAAGGGGTGCTGATCTGCGAGACGAAGGCGGAGGCCGAGCGCGCCGTGACGGGGCTCTTCAACGGCGAACTGCTGGGGACGGCGGAGAGCTGCGTTGTTGTGGAGGAGCACCTGACCGGTGAGGAAGTGTCGTTCCTGGCGCTGAGCGACGGAAAGCGGGCGGTCCCCCTGGTTCCTGCGCAGGATCACAAGCGGATCGGGGAGGGCGACACGGGGCCCAATACGGGCGGCATGGGCGTGTACACGACTGACACGATGCTGGACGCGAAGATGAGCGAGTGGATTCTGCACCATATCGCGCAGAAGGCGATCGACGGAATGGCCGCGGAGGAGACGCCGTTTGTGGGGGTGCTGTACTGCGGGCTGATGATGACGGCGAAAGGGCCGATGGTGCTGGAGTTCAACGCGCGGTTCGGCGATCCGGAGACGCAGGCGATTTTGCCGCGGCTCGAGAGCGACCTGATGGAGGCCCTGGAGGCGTGCGTGGAGGGACGGCTGAGCGAGACGGAGCTGCGGTGGAAGCCGGGCGCGTCGGCGTGCGTGGTGGCGGCGTCGCAGGGCTATCCGGGGAGCTATACGGTGGGCTATCCCATTCATGG
>Ga0335075_10003433_pt1 | contig 25145 bp, 17 predicted proteins | sample Lox_Sample_24_FD_206723 | JGI IMG/M metagenome (GOLD analysis project Ga0335075, IMG submission 206723) | Soil microbial communities from Loxahatchee National Wildlife Refuge, Florida, United States - Lox_Sample_2.4 | ecosystem: Environmental > Terrestrial > Soil > Wetlands | place: USA...
CCGAATGGTGCACGCGCCTGATGTGGCTCGACCAAGGAAAAATCCGCGCCGACGGCGCGCCCTTCGAGGTCCTCGGGATGTATCTCCCCCCTACCCAGTTCGCCGAGATACGGGCCGCGTTGAAGCAGGGGCCGGCGCGCAAGGCGCTGGGCTGAGCGGATCGCCTGCCATGATTCCCCGCTGCCGGAGGATGGCGCCCGGCCTTCCGCGCAGCCGCGGCTCGCCGGTGAGCGCCGCCCGGGATTCTGTCAGGCCGCCCGCCCTTCATTTCAATATGAGGCGATTGCCGGCGATCGCGGATCACAAAGAGCTGCTCGTGGCAGCGCGGAGACTGGCCGGAACGATCTGGATTCCCGGCGCGACCACCTGAGCAGCAGATCGAACGGCCCGGCGATCGATAATCCGCACGCCGGCGCGCGCTCGCCTGTGCTCACTCGGAATTGACCGCGAAAGGCGGGCGGTCAACTCCTCAGGCAAGCCCGCGTTCTCCCCGTCTCCATAACCCCCGCCAGTCCCGACAATCCCACCGCTACGGCAAAACGGGCCCGCTCAAAGGGGTCAAGATTGCGCTCCACATGGCAAGGATTGGGGCCGCATTTGCGGTCCGGAGCCATTCGCCATCGCGGAGGGTTGCGCTCCGACCAGAGTGTTACCTTTGATGTGGAGGGTTACGCTTTGGCTTCACAAATGTGCAAGGGCGAGGCGGCCGATACAAAGCCTCGCGGAGAACGATACAGACCCGATTCCTGGACTCTCCAATTCCGGTGGCCGGCCTTGTGGTTTTCGCAACGTGCGAACACGCAAAGTTCATTGCAGGGGGAGTCGGGAGCTTTGACAGGCCATATCGTAGCTGATATGACCCCAACTCTGCCCGTCGCTTCACTCAAGCGATGCCCGGCGGGAGGGTCGTTCACACGAGAAAAGGAGCACTCGTTATGAGTGTCGCGTTGGTCACAGCGAAATCGCGAAGCCTCAAAGCTCTTGCCCTCGGGTCAACCGCTACTACCGTCTTGGTCATGGCCGCCGCATGCGGGGCGATGGCCCAGCCTGCGACCAACAGCCTACCTGGCTCATTCTCGACCAATCAGAGCGCCGTCACGTATTTGTCGAACAACCCCAGCGCGACGTCGGCGACGATCGGGAACATTCCCAACGCCGCGACGGTCCTGCAGTGGGGCGGGACGCCGCTTACCAACTCCGTTGCACATCCGGCTGGCGCGACGACGAATACCGGGTTCAGTATTGGTAACGGCGCAACGCTCGACGTGAGCGGGGGCGGGGCTAGCGCATCGGTCCTGGCCAACGACCTCACGGGAAGCCCGTCGCAGATATACGGCATTCTCAACGCATCGGGCCTCACTGGCCCCCTCTACATCGCCAATGCCAGCGGGGTCATCGTCGGTTCTACCGGCAACATTACAGCGCCAGCCGACGGCGTGGGGCTTCTCGGGTATTTGACGGACTCCACAACGTTTGCCGGCACCGTGAGCGTAGGCAACACTACTGGCGGCACTGGCACTGTAACTGTGTCGAACGGCGCGACGACCTCCGGTGGCACATTCCTGATCGCCGGCAACGGTACAGTGAATGTTGACACCCCGGTGAACGCCGGAGACGCGGACGTACTTGTCGGGTGGGGGTTCAGCACCGGCGCGGGGAGCGTAACACCAACCGCGAACCCGGCTCAGATCAGCGGCACCACCTCCGTTCTCAACTTCTCGGGAGGGTCGCCCACAACGCCGTTGAGCTTCGACCAGCTCTACGCGGGCGGGGCGCTCAACAACGCCGGGACGCTGCAAGTCGCGGATAGCCTCCAGTCCGGCGGCAACCTCACCAATACGGGCGTCATCCGGAACACCACGGACGACTTGACCCTCACGGCCGGGTTGAACGGTACGAAAGGGAACGTCGACAACACCGGCGTAATCAACTTTACCAGCGGCAGCACCGGCTCCGACACGCTGACCGTCGATGCCGCCAACGTCTATTTCGGCGGCTCCGTCCAGCTCAGCGGCAACACGCTTAGCTCAAGTTACCTTCTGGACGATTTCGCCCTCAATGGGGACTACGGTTCCACTGCTAGCGGCGTCGTCGACTTGGCGTCGTCTATCTACACGTACGGGAGTAGCGCCCAGATGACCGGCCAGGCCGTCCGTGTCCTGTCCGGCGGCCTTTGGGTCCCCGAGGGGACCGCGACGATCGACGTCGGGACCGGGCATCCTTTCGATCCGTTCACCGGAGCGACGCTCGGCTATAATCTCAGCCTGTTCCCGGGCACGACGGTCGTGGGCAGTGATGTGACCCTGGCTGGCAGCGAGGCCGGGAGCCTCATGAACCTCGACGGGTTCGTGAGCACACAGGTCGCGAGCGCAGGCAACACGATCGAAGTGACGGCTAACACCGTCAACGGCGTCGATGGCGGCTTCAAGCTCTCCGGCGTAGGAAGCGACCCTGCGACTCTCGATCTTAACTTCTCGGGTAACATCAACAATCCGTACGGTGCGGCGAACGCAGGATCCACGGCCTTCCAGTACAACTTCATCCCGGTGATCGTTTCGAACACGGCGACCGGGAGCGCCGGCAGCGTCATACTTAACTTCACCGGCCCGACAGCCACGAGCGGTACCGACCAGAACGTGAACCTGCTGGTCGAAGGGAACGCAATCCTGGGTGAAACCGTCGGCTCGGCACCCCTGACGCCGCCGCCGACGGGGTCGGTGACGGCGGCATCCCCGTACGACAACAACCATCTGGTGCTGCAATCCACCGGCAATATCAACTTCGAAAGCTCGGGACAGTGGTACTGGCCGGGACTCGTCTATCTGAGCACCGTGGCCAGCGCGTCCAACCCGACCGTCCTTAGCAGCTCCGGTTCGATCACTCTGGGCGACTCGAACGGAGACCCTGTCGACCTCAATAATATGCTGGCTGCAGATACCACCACCAACACGGCGGGCGGCCGGTCTGGCGACGCCGGGATAGCGTTGATGACCAACAACCTCAACTTCCCGAACGGGGCGACCGTCACGACGAGCAACGACAGCGGCGTGACGTTCGCAACCGCCGCGATCGCCTCGGCCTTCCAGATCGCGCACGGCAGCTCGTTCTACCAGGCCTATTTCGCCTCGCCGGGCGTGCTGCAATTGCAGCAGCTCCCAGCATCGTACTTCCTTCCGTAATCGGAGCTTCAGACCCAGCTCTCGAGACGGGGTTGGGCGGGGGCCGGCAAACCGGCCCCCGCTTTTTCTTGCCGGCGGTTCGGTGAATATTGCTCGGGCCCGGACGTTCGGAAGCCCGGACTTGCCGCCCGCTCGTGTTTGACCGGATCCCCGCATGGCCGCTTTCGTTCCGCCGCCCCAGGCGCCCCAGGTCGTGGAGTACGCCCAACCGCCGTACGGAGCCGAGCCGACGACTGCGCAGAGCCACGGGTATCGCTACATAGTCACCGGCAACACGCTTCTTCCGCCGGAGTTGATTAGAAAAACTCTCGCCGCCGCCGCCACGCCGAAGGACGCGCTTGCGGATCTGCTGCAGGCCTATCACGCCAAGGGCTATACCCTCGTCGCGATCACCGGCAAGGTCGAGGGCAAGGAGGTCCGCATCGCGGTTTTCCAGGGGATGATCACCGAACTGAATACGGCGGACGGCCTCGGCTGGTTCTTCGGCGGCCTCTTTGGGCGGGACAATGTCCGCAGACCCGAGCTGCTCCGCAAGCAGATCATGGCTGGCCTCTACGCGGCCCGCTCCGGCGAGAAGGTCAACGTCAATCTCGGGCCGGCGGCGAATCCCGGCGGAACGGCGCTGAACGTCACCGAATCGCCGGTGCCGAATTATTCGCCCGTCTCCGGCGCGGTCACGTTCGGGAATTACGGAAGCCGCTATTCCAGCGGCTACGTGGTCGGCGGCAATGCCGCCGCCAACCTGACGCACGGCGTCCAGATCACGGCGAATTACCTTCAGGGCCTACCGGGGCTGCGGGAAAGCAGCTACGGGAGCAGCTATTACCAGGGCGGGGTCGGCACCTCCGTGGTCACGCCCTATGGGATCTACGGATTCTCCGCGAGCCGGATCTATTTCCGCCTGGGAGACGAGACCTATCCGCTCAACCCCAAAGGAAATATCGACACATACCAGTTGAACGGAACGCAGCTCCTGTATGCCGATGCCTCGACGCGGGTTTCTCTGACGGAGGCGCTGACCCACGTCGCCTACACGGAGACGGTCTTCAATGGGTACTTCACGCTTCTCGACCAGCCCTACACCTACGTCTCCCTCGGCCTGAACGCGAACCACTCGTTCACGCTCGGCAGCCTGCCGGGCAATCTCAGCGGCGGCGCCACGATGAACCTTGGCGTTTCCGCCTCCTCGGGGACCCTTTACGACGGCTATCCCGGCGTGCCGACCTCGCACTTTCGCTACGCGGGCTTCACGCTGGCCTACCAGCAGACGCTGCCGCTCGGCTTTCAGGCCAACCTCAGCGCGCAGGCGCAATTGGCGACCAACACGCTCCCAGCCCAGCAGGAATGGACCCTGGGCGGATTCGGCAACCTCTCGGCGTGGGAACCCGGGGTCGTGGTCGGGGATAGCGGCTATGTGGCCCGGCTCGAGGTTGATGCTCCGGCATTCGCGCGATTCGGCGCCAACGCGCGCCTCGGCGGCTTCTTTGAAACCGGCGGCGTGACCTACACGACCCCGGCGCCGGGAACCTTTCCCTGGCAGACCCTCTCCGATGCCGGGCTGAGCCTCAGGCTCCAACTGCCCTACGGATTCTCGGCTACGGCCATGGCTGCCAGGCCGATCCAGCAGAACGGCTTCGATGCGATCGGCAACACCGATCTGAAGCTCAGCCAAATTGACGCGTTCTTCGTGGTCCAGAAGGAATTTTGACCATGCGAAAAGCCTTGCTCGTCGCCCTCGCCCTCGCCGCGGTCGCGGGACCGGCCTACGCGCAGGTGCTGGCGCAGGTGGGCGGCGTCTCGATCACGCTGCAGGACGTGCTGGCGGAGAATCCGGCGGCGAGGAACAACATGACGGTCCGGAATCAAACCCTCGTCGAGCTCATCAATCGCCAGGCGCTGCTCAACGAGGCGGCCAGGCTCGGGATCGCGAAAACGCCCGAGTACGCCCGTGCCGTGAAGCAGGATCAGGAGAACCTCCTCATCCGCACGATGGTCGAGCAGTTCACCAGGGCGAATCCGGTGACGGACAAGGAGCTCGAGGCCGCCTACAACAAGGCATTCGACAAGCCGTTCCCCGAGGAGTACCGGCTGCGCGAGATCCTCGTCCCCTCGTTCAAGGCGGCTCAGGCCATCATCACCGAGCTCAAGGCAGGCAAGTCATTCTCGGTCCTGGCCGCAGCAAGATCAGAGGACGCTGCCACGGCCCAGCTCGGCGGCGAGACGGGCTGGCAGGTGGCGACAGGGCTGCAGGCCGCGATCCTCAAGGCCGTGAAGGCGATGAAGGTGGAGCAGGTGGCGGGGCCAATTTCGCTCCCGCAAGGGTTTGCCGTGATCCAGCTCCTCGGCGAACGCCCCACTCCGAAGCCGGCGCTCGAGCAGGTGAAGCCGCAGCTCATCCAGGCCATCCAGCAGCGAGCATGGATCGAGCACGTGATCAAGCTGCGCACGGACCAGGGGGCGCATCTGATCGTCGCCCTGCCGAGCCAGTGACGGCCCATGGGCCACCGTCTCGCCGGCATCATCCTTGCCTTCCTGCTCGCCGGCTGCTCGAGCGGGCCGGTGGCACTGGAGGTCGACCAGCTCGCGGGCTGGGGGAGCTACCCGCCGCAGCCCTATATCCAACTCCTGAACGCGCCGCCCGCGGGCCCCTATGTGCCGATCGCGCGGCTCACCGCGACCGGCGCGGCCGGTCTCGACCGGGCCCAGGTTCTCACTGTGCTGCAGGACAGGGCGCGAGCGCTCGGCGCCAACGCGATCGTCGTGACGGACGAGACGGAAACTTCCGCGCCCAGCCTGACCTACAATCCCTCAGGCGGCCTCTATTCCGCCTCTCCGCCGGAATCCGTGCCGAAATTCGTAGGCTTGGCGATCCACCTGGGCGAGGCGAAGACAGGCCAATAGTGCGTCCGATGACGATAACGCCCCGACGCTTGCAGCCCAATCTCGCGGTGCAACGGGAGATTCCCAGCTAGACCGGTCGTGGCGCGTTCCCCGTTCGGCCGGGGGACCCCGGCAGGGATATCGGAGAGACGCATGTCCGTGGCATTTGTAATCTGCACCGAGCGGCACCTCGAGAACAAGTCTCTCCTGCTGGTTCGAAGCCTGCGCCGCTTCGGAGGCACGCTTGGCGCCGCTTCGCCAGTCTTCAGCTACTCGCCTCGCCCGGACGCCATCCCATCCGATGGCCTCCTGCGCAACCTCGCCGCCCTCGATGTCCGGCTTGTATTCGACGTCCATAACTCGCGCTGGTCGGACTATCCCTTCGCCAACAAGGTTGTTGCCTGCGCCCACGCGGAGCGGAACTTGCCCGCAGACACGATAATCTTTCTGGATACCGATCAGATCGTGCTGCGGGAACCATCCGCTCTTGAACTCCTTCCGTGCGTTGACGCCGCCCTACGTCCGGTTGACCGGAAGTACATCGGTCTCGGACACGACGACGACGCGAACTATCCTTATTGGATGACGCTCTACGAGCTCTCCGGCTCTTTGCCGACGCGTAAGGTCAAGACGACGTTAGATCAGGATGTGATCTGGGAATACTATAACAGCGGACTCATTGCCGTGCGCCGGAGTGCTGGTATTCTTTCGCACTGGGAACGGCTTTTGGGTCAGATCCTCGAGTCCGGCGTACTTCCCACTACGGGCGTAGCGTACGTTGAGCAGAGCGCTTTTGCTGCTTCCGTGACGGCCAAGGCGAAGGAGGTCACTGTCCTACCCCCGGAGTATAATTTCCCCGTGACGCCAGAATGGCGGGAAACATTGGTCGGCTACCCCGACGTGGTTACAAACGCCAAGACGCTGCACTACCACCGGTCGTTTGACGAAGGACGATGGAGAGAGTGGCTTTCTAGCCGTGACCGATTGCCGTTGCCCCCTGAACAACACGCATGGCTACGCGATAATCTCGCGGAACTCGGCATTTGAGCGCCCATTCCAGGCCTCATGGGCAATGGCGGAAGGGCCCCAAGCATGGTAGCCCAACGACCGGGCGTAGGCGAGCATTGGTTCGGTTTCCGATCTGCCATAGGACCATGGCAAACGAACCAGTCGTCGGAGGCATCCTGGGTTAGGCACGCAAGCGCCGGAACTCTCAAGAGGAGAGGAATTGTGCGCTTGCAGCCGACGCGCAGGATGGATGTTGACACTCGATAAATGCCGGACCATACGACTTGTGTTTTTGTTTCAATCCACCGGATCGACAGCGGAAGCGTGTTGAAGCGAACTTAGCACCTTCCCGTCGCGGTGCGTGGCGCGTGGGCTCAGAGGACAGGCCAACGCGAGCGTTCGGAGGAATCGTTGGAGATCGACAATAAAATTCGAGAGGTCGTTGCTGGTCGATCCTTCGCAGACATCGGTGGTCTGTGGGGCACCGAGAATGAGCGCGTTACCGTCGCGAGTGCTGGCGGCGCGAAGTCCATAATGATGGTTGACATGCAGAAGGAAGGCAACCAATGGTGGTTGGCATTCCAAGAACGCTGCAAAGCTAAAGGGGTCTCCGGTTGCAAGAATGTCGTTGCCAACATCGATAGCACCGACTTCGCATCCAAGGTTCCTATCACCGACATAGTCCATTGCTCTGGCGTGATCTATCATGTCCCGAGCCCGGTCTGGACACTGTCGAGGCTGCGTGAGGTCACAGGAAGTGTACTGCTCCTATGCTCAATGACCATCCCTGAGCGAATCGAGACCGAGGCCGGCTCGATCGATATGTCATGCGGCCACACAATCTTCATTCCGGCTCTCGGAGCCCGCAATCGAGCGATCTTGCGCGCCTACTTCGAAGGCGTCAGAATTCAGGTGCATAACATCAACACGCCGGAGACGTATCCGTGGCGCACCGGTGGTGGCTTCAATTACGCGCCTTGGTGGTGGCTTTGGACACCCGAGACCCTTGCAGCAATTGTCGAGACAGCCGGCTTCCGGGTATCTGAAACCTTCGACGGATGGCAAGGATACTCCCACTATCTCGTCTGCAGACCGGTTTGATCGCGCCAAGGGAGTCCGCACGCAGCGCGTTGCAAACCGGGGGAAAAAATGCTGCCCGGTCGACCGGCTTGTGCCGGAAGAGACCGGCTCCACGGCCCATTGAAGACCGGGCCAAGGGGTGGCCGCTAGTTCCGCTGTCGCCGAGGTCTCTGGATGACCTGCGGCCGCAACGCATGCCGCCACCGCTGGCGGTGCGGAATTACCGTCGTGCGGCCCAGGCCGCGCCGAGTGGCTTCGACCGGACCAAGCTTTGTCAGCGCGGACAAAAAAGCTACTGCAACATGCGGGCTCCACAACCGGACGGAGCACGTCGGCCAGCCCGCGGGAGCCCCGCACCTCGGCGTGCCAAGCCTCTGGAATCATCGGTCACTCTGCGACACGCACTTTCGGAACAGGGTTCTCGTTCGGCTCTGTCCTTATGAGAAGAAGAGCCCTGGCATAAGCGCACGCGAGCCCCAGACCGTTCGGATCGTTGCGCAGGAACGCACGCGCACTCCTGGCATGGTTTGTCCACCGGTCTCCGGTTCGCATCATGCTGCCTGATGTGATCCGATAATGGAACAGCGGTTCAGGCACAAGCTCCAGCTTGAGGCCCCGCAGGAGAGCTTCAGCAAACAGTTCCCAGTCCTCGTAGCCGATGCCGTAATCGGTTGTGTAACCTCGAAGCGCGAGAAACGCCTCCCGCCTCCAAAGTGCGTTCGCGTCCCCGAAGACGTTCCGGTAGACCCCGGCGCCCAAGGCACCACCGAGCGGGACCCAAAGCCGATCGGCCTTTTCGGGAGGCGCGTCACCTTCAAACAAGAAGGCGGCAGAGGTCAGCACGTCGGCGCCGGTACGCAGCGCAACCTTCACGAACGTCTCAATCTCACCGGAGGTCGCGATGTTGTCGTCGTCCATGAAGAGTAGATAGTCGCCGGACGCTGCCTCCGCGGCACGGTTCCGCGCGGCGCCGAGATAACAGTTCGGCTGGCGTATGATCCGCCAGTCGCGCAGCCCAAACTCGGGTTCGAGGGAGGTTAGGCAGGTAAGCGCCCCTTCCGACTTGCTGCCGTCATCGACGAGGACCACCTCGAAATTCTGATACGTCTGGCCGCGAAGCGAGTCGAGTGCCTGGCCCAGCAGTTGCGGCCGCTCGTGATGCACGAGGCAGATGCTAACCTTCGGGTGGGGCGCCGCAGGTTCCGCGGGTGTCGTCGCGGGCACGTTGACGCCGGCGCGTTCCGCGACGACCTCCTCCAGCCATGATGACCATAGCGATCGGATGTGTTCCTGTGACAAAGCGGGCCGAGCCGCGTACGCGCCCTTCTCCAGGACGCTGGCGAGGCGGTCCACAAGAGCACTCGGGTTCGGCTCGAACAGGGTGGCCGCGTGATCGCGGGGATCGACGAGTTCCGGAATACCGCCGACGCATGTCGCGAGGAAGACGATGCCGTGGCAGAGGCACTCCACCACGGTATACGGAGAGTTCTCCGATAGCGACGCGATCACCGCAAGCAGTCCGGGTGCGCGGAGGGCCTCCAGGGCCTGGTCCCGGTTGAGATCGGCCCGCACTTCGACGGGGACGTTCCAGCTCGCCGCGCGCTGCTCGATATAGGGCAGCGAACTGAAGCCGCTTCTACTCACCAGCTTGCCCATGAACACGATCTGCTGGATCCGCGAGCGGGCTTCCTGCGGCATGCGATCGATAGCATCGCAGAAGAGTCCGAGCCCCTTACGCATTTCAAGGCGGCCAAAGAAAACGACACCTTTGACCTCATGCGTATTGCGGCTCGCGACGTCCGGTTCGGACCCGTCCGCCAGAATGTTCGGGATGACCTTGGAGCGGGCCGGAAGAGCCCATTTCCGCTGCTGCATCCAGTCCAGCAGGTACCGGCTTGGGCTGATCACCCAGTCCGCCCGACGGACCGACTCGCGTTCGATGAAGTCCCGCTCGATGAGGTCGGTGTAGTCCGGGAGGACGTGGTTACCCTCAAGCGCCCAGCTCTCGGGGCTATGGGCGTTCACCGCGATCCGAAGCTGGTCGTACGCAAGGCCCTGATCCCTTGCCAAGGCAACGTAGTATCCGACGCCAGACCATTCCGGGAAAATCACGAGATCGTAGTCGGCCTGGCGGGTCCGCAGCCACGCGTGGACCCGCCACGCGTCTTGCGCGCAATGGGACGCTTCGATCGTCACCTCGTCACCCTCCGGGAGGGGGACGACTTCCACGCCGTGCTGGCGATAGTGGAACTGCCAGTGCTCAATCGGCTCGGCTTCGCTAAAGCGGCCGAACGTGTAGAGGACCGTGACCCGATGGCCTGCTCCACTGAGCCACCGTGCGAGCTCCGAGAAGGCCGTGCCAATGCCTCCATTGCGGATCGGGCCATGCAGATCGGGCGTGGCGATCAGAATCCTGAGCCTGCCCGCCGGCATGGCAGGTGAGCGCTCCGGCCGCAGCGGTAGCGAAATCTCCTCCGTGAACCCGGCGGGGCGTTCGGGGCTCGGGGGGGGCGCGGGCATGCTCGCATTCAAGCCGGCGCCGGGCAGCGCTGTCAGCGGGTCAGTGCGCGGTGCCTCGGGCGGTCGCTTAAGGCCCGCCCGTAGCGCGCGGAGCCGGTGCGACACGGCGCGTACCGGTCGTGTGACACGCCAGGACCGCGATCGGTGGACCGCATGCAGCTGAGTGCGCGCGTCGACGAGCTCTCGCCGCGAGTCGTCGAGCTTGATATGCGCGTCGTCGAGCTTGGTATGCGCGTCGTGGAGCTCTTCCTGCCCGCGGGCCAGATTCGAGCGCAACTCCCGAATCTGGGTCTCGAGAGCTTCGATACGCGCTCGCGAGACGAGCAGGTCGGCGTCCCGGTGCCTTCTTGCCCTTTCGGCCTGTTGCGCTCGGAGGTCGTGTTGATGTGCCGACTCGGAAAGCCTCACGCATTCTTGCTCGAATCGCTCCACCGCGGAGCGGAGCCGGGTGCACTCCGCCTCGAGGTGCTCGAACGCGGGGCCGCGGCGTCCGCGGTCGCTTTCGAGGTGGGAGATCGCCGACCGGAGGTCGCCAATCTGGCCGGCCTGATCCCGAATCTGGGCCGAAAACGGGAGCGCCCTCGATTCCAGTTCCGTGAGCGACGCGGCGACCCAATCGATCGTTGCAGCGGCACCTGCGTCGGGCAGCTGCAGCATCGCCCTGTAAACCTTGTCGCACCACTCGGCCAGAGGCATCGGGCAATTCGGGCCGGGCCAGCTTTCCTCTGCGTGGTGGTGCCGGAGGTCTATTTCCAGGAACGACGCGATTTCCTTTTCGCGCTCGCCCGAGGGGGCCGCAAGGCCGAGGTCGAGGGCTCGCTCGATTCGTAGGAGCGCACCGCGCCAGTCTGACAGCAGCTCGGGATAGTGTTGCACAGCCCGGCGATATCCCCGCGTCGCCAATTCGGCATCGAGCGTGTACCGTAGCCAGGATCCGAGGGCATGGGAGAGGTCGAGCCCATCTCGCCGAACGATCGATCGGGCGCTTTCAAGCGGATGGCGGAGGCTCAGGACGATCCGGGGCTCCGCGTCGAGCCGACGGAGAATCGGCGGCCATAACGGGAAGAGGCGGCTGAGTCGGGGGTCCTTGACGCCCCACAGCGAGGATGCCGCAAAATCATTGGAAAGCAGCTTGAAGAGTTCGGCCCCGGCCCGCTTCGCGGCATCGCCTTCGGGCCATTGCGGCGGAAGCGCCCGAACGTCGTCCCACTCGCTTCCAAGGTCCCGCAAAAGACGCTGATGCAACTGCCAGACATCGTCGTGCTCAAAGAAGCCACGAGGGTTCTCTTCTCGCGGCGGCGTTAGGTTGCTTCCCAAATCCACGCCCGCCAGCGCAAGAGCTCCGGCGACGGCCGATGTTCCGCTGCGATGCATTCCCATGACCAGTACGGCGGTCGGCATGATCCGCAGCGGTCCTTCTCAAGCCAGGAAGCAGCAGTGGCGCTTATTCGTCCGGAAGGCAGGGATCAAGCGGGGCCGCCACGACAGCTCCACCTTCCCACACGAACCAAATCTGGGGGAAACGGCCCGCGGTGGGGGATGCACAAGGAGCCGTGCGGCATCGCGTATTTCGTCAAGGGTGCAGGCCCCCGGAGTCAGGTGATCATCCCCGCAGGTTTCGACCCGTTCCGCGAGGAGTTTGATAGCCTCGGCCATATTCCTAACGCGACACAGTCGGGTCTTCACGGGAACGACTCACGCGGAGCTTTCTGGGTATAAGACGCACCGTCATCGCCGTACCCTTGAGGGGACCGCCAAGCCGTGGGGCGCCGGTCTCCTGCGTGCCCCCGGCGGCCAAAGAGGGCTCCGTGCCGCAGCGCCATTTCCGCCATCAGGGAGTTGCCATACTTGGCGGTACGGGTATGCGTCATCGAGGCACTATGTACTCGGTACTCGCACAGCAACTCAGGAACGAAGACGCCCTCGAACCCCAGTTCTGCAAAGCGGCACCATAAATCATAATCCTCCCAACCGTGATCGTCGGCCATAACGGCATAGCCGCCGGCCGCCCGCAGCGCATCGCGGCGGATCAAAGCCATTGCATCGATGTAATTGCCATCTAGCAATCGCGCTGGATCCCAAACATCCGCTACTCCTATGCCGGTTTCCTCGCCGAACCGGCACAGCTGGGAGTACGCAAACGCCGCGCCGGCGTTGTGCAGCGCCTGCAATAGCCGCGACAATGCAGGGGGCCGGATGCGATTGTCCGCGTCGAGCGTGAAGAGAAAGGGCTCGGAGCTCCAAGCGATGCCCGAATTGCGGGCCATCGACAGGCCTTGGTTCCGTTTGTGCCGTACGACCCGGGCGGCTGTAAAACGTGGCCCGTGGCGCCGAAGAAATTCAGCTGCGACGTCGCCCCCGCCGTCTGTAGAGCAATCGTCGACAACAATTGCAGCGAGGGGGCGAAGATCCTGCGCCAGCACGGACTCGAGGGTCTCGATGACTGTATTCCGATAATTGAACAATGGAACAACAACAGCAACTTCGGATCGACCGGGCACCCCGCTCTGATAGATGATCTCGCCGAGGTCGGAAATGGAAAAGAGGTGCGTCCCCCGGTGTCCCCGCGCGCGGGTTCGGCTAAGATGGGAGGGTTGCATGGGGGAGCACTCCCTGCTGGTCACCACCCTTCCCGATGCAGGCCCCGAAGTCCGGTAATAACGCCGCGAATGCGCCAATCAGAGGTGCCAGCGCCACGCGCATCGAGCCAAGCGTCAGGGCGTTGTGGAATCCCGCCAAGCGGACAGTATCGAGCATCTCTCGCCCGTCACGCGTCTCCAGCAACCATCGAATTAGCTCGCCGTGATAGCGGACATTCTCTTCCACGTAGTGTATCCCAGGCTCATAGATAGGACAGGGGGGGGCCGGATCTGAAACGACACAGGCTCCCTGCCAGAACCCCTGCAGCACCATGCGCGACCATTGGAAACAGCCAAGCCAATCACGTTGAACATTCAGAACAATTTTGGATCGCTGACCTAAGGCGCAGTTAATTGCCAATGATGTAGTACGATAATTGCGTGTCGTGAGTGGCTGGCTCTGGTGGATGAAGACACAAACAAAACGATATCTGTCCGCTAGTTCCTGCAGCCTCGCGAGCGCCTGATGCCGGCGAAGTGAGTTGCCGCCGACGAAGAGCAGATCGATCGGGCGATCTTCGAGGAAATTGCGCTCGAGCCAATTGTAAGGTCGGCGGACAAAATCGTATCCCTTTAACAATTCAACCTCGGAGACGTCCGTATATGCTTGGGCGCAGGGCGCCTCCGGCAGGTAGCCTGGCATGAAATGGACCGCGTGGCATCCTGCCCGGCGCAATAGCTGCGTGGTTTGGAGGTCGATGTCGAGGACCAGCGGTGCACCCAGCAGCAACGGGAAGGCACGGCAGAACCCTGGAGTCTGCACTGGCTCGACGTTGTACAACACGGAGCTGGCGGCGTTTGCGAGCCCCCTCCACTCGTGCCCTTCACCGATCCAGAAAAATTCATGGGGGGCGACGAATACGCGCAGGTCGAATGGCTCGTCTTTGCTGGCGTTTTCGTCGCGCTCGACGACTTCGATTCCTAACGCGCGCAAGCCCAAAGCAAGCAGGTTTGCTACGCCGTGCATGAGGGAACCGCCTAGAGAACTGCGAAACACGCCGATACGAACTGCGTGTTGGCGGAACAGGGCCGCGATGCGATCATGATCGGTCGCAGTGAGAGCCGCCTCGGCCGCGGAATTCAAGCGGCGCCGCTCGGCCTGGATGTCGGCGTCCAACGTCGCAAGCGCCCGCGCGGCCACCTCCGGGCTGGTAAAATGGCGGCCCTCGCGCAGGCCACGGCTCAGAAGATGATCCCACGGGTCCGCGCCGGAATTAGGTAGGTCGCGGTTCAGGGACCGATAGACATCCGGGTCGAACAAACCCGACGCGGCAATTCGCGCGCGCAGCAAAGCGGAATCCAGGGGCAATGGCCCGGTATCCTGCGTGCCCGTGCGGATATGCCCGACCTCCTCGTGGTTCCCGCCGCTTGGCGGCACCGCCAATTCGGTGACCTCGCTAGCGCCGCCTACGGAAGACGACCCAGCGTCCTGCGCGCCGGCATGGATTTGGCTCGCCTCCTCCTGGGCCCCGTCGCTGGGCGACAGCATCAAGTCGGGAAGCACGGGAGCGCTCGCGTGGGATTCGGGGATCAAGCGGTGCCGCTCTCGGAGCTTGCGGGGAAGTTTGAATGTTAATGTCCACCAGACGAGCTTTGCGCCGCCGCGCAAGATGCGCCTGCCGCGGGGCGATAGGCGCGACCCCGCAGCACGGATCGGCCACGTCGCCTTCCAGGTGGTCGATTGGACAAGTGCGTCACGCTGGGAAGCCACCTGGGCGAGTTCTTGGCGAAAACGTGATGCGGCGATTGCCGCGTCGTCCGCCCGAGCCCTTGCCTCGGCCAGGTCTTGCCTCGCCTGCGCCGCCTGGCGCTCCGCCTCGGCTTTTGCGTTCTCCGAGCGGGCCGCCGCGGACTCTGCTCGCTCGGCCCGGGCGGCGGCACGCGCGGTCTCAACCTCCGTCTGCTCCGCGCGGGCGATAGCCTCGGCGGCCGCTTTCGCGGCGTACCGGGCACGAGCGAGCGCGTAGATGACCTCCTGGTCCAACCGCTGCGCCCGAGCGGCCGCCTGAGCAGCCTCGGCCTCAGCTTGCTCTGCGCGGGCAGTCGCCTGGTCTGCCTTGGCCTCCCCTGCCTGGACATTCGCCTGCTGGGCTTCGGCCTCCGGTAGCTCCGTAAGGGCCTCCTCCTCGGCCATGGCGGGGTGCGCCTTGCTCTCCCGGGCATTCTCCAAAGCTACTGTGGCGGTACGCCGTCCTATCTCTGCCGTCAGAAGCCTCTCGCGCATATCACTCAGCCAACGCTCGCCAAGTCCGGAGAAGTGCTGGCGCACAGTGGTGGCGTTGTCGCCGTCCAGGGCGCAGAGCGCCGCCAGCGCAGCTGGCACACGGGCCCCCCACTACCAGCACCCCCAGCCCACGTCCCTCCGGGAACCCGAAGTTGGGATAGCTCCCCGGAACCCATCCCAAACTCGCCACATCCCGAAGTCGCTCCGTCGCTCATTGGTGTTGTGGAAGAGGACGATACCCCGATCCGAAGGCTTTGCTACCCAACTCTCGAATGCATGGCTTGCTTCCTCGTGGGTGGGCCGGCCATTGACGTGCACAAGGTCAACAGGTCCGTGCGCGACATGGGCCAGAGCCTCATCGAACGTCCAGCGGAGCAGCCTGGGGAATGCACAGTACTGATCCTCGTGGAAGCGTCGGAAATCCTCGGAGACCCCTCTCGGTGGTCGGCAGACTGCACGTCACCACCGGACGTATCGACAGCGAGGCATCGACGCGAACACGGCCGCGAACCACGGCCTGACAGAAGGATGCATAGGAAACGCCAGTGTAGTTGCCCAACTCTACCAAAGGGCGCGCCGAGGTCCTGGCGTCGGAGAAACGCCCGTTGGGCGTCGCCTGCCGCACGAAATAAAAGGAGTGGCGTTCCCGTCCCGCGCTTCGATCCTCCTATCCGCGCGATCATCGATACCGGGCCCCCACTTCGCCTTTTTTGATCGCGCCGGTCTCAAGGATGATCGAAACTCGCACTAAACTGATAGCAAAAAGGACAAACCTTGGGCAAGGAAGAATCCGCCTCTAATGGAGACGATCATGATTTGGTGATGAAGCATTGGGAGTTACGTTCAACACTGTAACGGATGCCTAAGATTGTCGAATCTGCCGTGTTGCATCGCGCAGACGAGGCTCACACTAAGCAAAGCTGCCTCGACCCGCCTCATCCGGTCCAGGCGGCCCTTACCGGAGGCACCCGCAATCTCGCCGAACTCGGCATCTGACAGCCTACGCCGCATCTGGCGATGCCTCCACCTCGGTCCGGCCCTCGCATACCGAGAAGGTACGAGACTTGCCGGTCGAGCGATCGATCTCGGTCACCGGGGGCGGCCCCATCGCAAATCGCACAGCGGGGCGACCCACGGCTGCCAAATCCGCCGTCACGACCGAGGGTGAGGAATAACCCTTGTGCGGCTCACGCCGCGCCGAAACGTCTCAACCGGACCATGCTTCGTCAGCACGAGCACGAACTTATTCCAATAGGCAGGATCGAGACCAAGACGAAAAGCGTTAACGAGCCTTCGGGTGCCCTGCACTTCGGTGTGGCGCGCCACCGGAGCCTCGCTTACCTCAGCGGCGTGAACCTCGGGGACAGGTTCAGGGCGCTGCTCGGTCCTCTTGAGCAGAAGCGCGGCGGCGTGAGCACACGCTAGCCCAAGGCCGCTCGGGTCGTTGCGCAGGAACGCGCGCGTCCTGCGAGCCTGGTCGGCCCACGGGTCGCCGCTCCGCATCATGCTTCCCGGTGCAACGCGGTAGTAGAATAGCGGCTCCGGCACGAGCTCCAGCCTGAACCCCCGCAGAACGGCCTCGGAGAACAGCTCCCAATCTTCATAGCCGACGCCATAATCGGTGGTGTAGCCGCCGGCTGCTAGAAACGCCTCTCGCTTCCAGAACGCGTTCGCGTCCCCGAAGACGTTTCGATAGATCCCGGCCCCCAATGCCCCGCCGAGCGGGAGCCAAAGCCTGTCGGGTCGCTGAGGAGGCTCATCACCTTCAAAAAGACACGAAGGTGACGTCAGTACGTCCGCGCCCGTGCGGAGCGCCACTTTCACGAAGGTCTCGATCTCGTGCCGCATGGCGAGATTGTCGTCGTCCATGAAAAGGAAGTAGTCGCCGCTTGCCGCCTCCGCGGCACGGTTTCGCGCGGCGCCGAGATACCGGTTCGGCTGGCGCACGATCCGCCAGTCGCGCAGCTCGAACTCAGCTTCGAGCGATTCCAGGTATTCGACCGCCTCCTTCGAGGTACTGCCGTCATCGACGAGGACAACCTCGAAATCCCGGTAAGTCTGGCCTCGCAGCGAATCGAGCGCCTGTGCGAGCAGGCTTGGCCGCTCGTGGTGGACAAGGCAAACGCTAACCTTCGGCTGCGCCGGCACCGAGGCTGCCGACGGTAATGAGGGCGTCGCGGGCAGGTCCGCCGCGGCGCTCCCGGCGATAACTTCGTCCAACCAGGACGACCAGAGGCATTCCACCTCGCCCTGGGTCATGGCAGGCCGAGCGGGCCGCGCTCCCTTTTGCAGAACTTCTGCGAGGCGGCTGGCTAAAGCGCCCGGATTCGGTTCGAACAGAGCCGTCGCGCGATCCGCGGGATCAAGCAGTTCGGGTATGCCGCCGACCGAGGCGGCGATGAAGGGGACACCGTGGCGAAGGCATTCGACCACCGTGTAAGGCGAGTTCTCCGAGAGCGATGGGACGACCGCTAAGGATCCGGACGCCGCCATAGCCGCCATAGCCTGCTCCCGGTTCAGGTCGGACCGCACGGCGGAGGGCACACCCCAGCTCTTCCTCCGCTGCTCGATAAGGGAAAGCGGGTCGAAGCCGTTCCAGACTGCCGGCCTGCCCAGGAACGCGATCTGGCGGATTCGCGAGCGACGCTCCTGGGGAATGCGATCGATGGCGTCGCAGAAGAGCCCGAGCCCTTTCCGCGTTTCCAGGCGGCCGAAGAACACGACATCGGCGACCTCGTGCATCAGCCGCTCCGCAGCACACGGCTCCGTTCCTCCCGCCATGAGGTTCGGGATGACCAGGCTGCGGGTTGGAAGAACCCACTTATGTTGCCGCATCCAGTCGAGCATGTACTGGCTTGGGCTGATCACCCAATCAGCCCGGCGAACCGATTCGCGCTCCATGAAATCGAGATCGAGAAAGCCGGCGTCATCAGGGAGCATATGATTGCTCTCAAGCACCCACGTGAGCGGACCGTGCGTATTCACCAGGATCCGCAGCCCCGCATAGCCGAGACCCTGATTCCTGGCCAAAGCAACGAAGTATCCGATGCCGGTCCACTCCGGGAAAATTACGAGATCATAATTCCTCTCGCGCTCTCGCAGCCAAGTGTGAACCCGCCAAGAAAGCTGCACGGATCCGGGCGCGTCGATGTAGGCCCCGCAGTCCTCCGGAAGGGGAATCAACTCCACCCCTTGCCCGCAGTAATGCCGTTCCCAATGCTCGAAGGGCTCCGCGTCGCTGCCACGACCGCGCGTGTACAGAACGACAACCTGATGCCCGCGTAGCCGAAGCCATCGGGCAAGCTCCGAGAAGGCCGTGCCGATGCCACCATTCCGGTTGGGTCCTTCCAGCTCCGGGGTGGCGATGAGGATGCGGAGAGCGCCCGGCAACGCGGCCGACAACAGATCTGAAGCTTGCCCGGGCTCGAGTTCCGCTACGGGCGCACGGGCGCTTTCGGCTCCCGCTGCGGGCGGAGGTGCAGCCTCGCCGGAACCCGGGCCGGTCGGCTCTCCGAATGCGCCTGCGCCACCGGCCTGCGATGATCGGCCCGGACCCGACCGCAATCTGCGGGCACGGCGGAAAGCGGCCCGCAGCGGTCTCGTGACGCGCCAGGACCGGGATTGGTAGACGGCATGGAGCGCACTCTGCACTTCGAGGTGCGCCTTCTGCGCCTCGACGCGCCCTGCCTCCGCCTCCGCCAGCCTTGAACGCAGCTCCCGGACTTGACCTTGGAGCGCCTCGGCCCGGTCTCGTGAAACGAGAAGGTCGGCGTCGCGCTGTCTCCGCTCCCGCTCGGCGCGCTCTGCATGGAGCTCCTGCTCGCGCGCCCGATCGGAAAGCTCCCCGTGCTGCTTCTCGAGGTGCTCCACTTCAGAGCCGAGATGCCCGCGCTCACTCTCAAGTCGGTCAATCGCCCAACGCAACCGGGTGTTCTGCCCCACGTAGTCCCCTACCTGGGCGCAGAAAGGAAGGGCCCTGGCCTCGAGCTCTGCGAGCGACGCGGCAACCTGGTCGATCACCGCGAGTGCCTCCTCGTCGGGCAGGCCCAACATTGCCCGATAGACCTTCTCGCACCATTCGGTGAGAGGCGCCCGGCAATCCCTGGGTGGGCAATCCTCCGCCCCCCGGTGGTGGCGGAGGTCCGCCTCGAGAAACGAGCCGACCTGCCGCTCCCGCTCGCCCGAGACCTCCCCCAGGCCGAGATCGAGGGCGTGGTCGATGCGCGACAGCTCGGCGCGCCAGTCCGACAGCAGATCAGGATAGTGCTGCACAACTCGGCAATAGCCGCGTGTCGCACGCTCGGCGTCGAGCGTGTACCGCAGCCAAAATGCGAGGGCGTGAAAAGGGTCGAGCCGGTCCCGCTTGACGATCGATCGCGCGCTTTCGAGCGGATGGCGTAGCGCAAGCACAATCCTGGGTTCCGCACTCAGACGCTGAAGTATTCCCGGCCAAACGGGGAATAGGCGGCTGAGGCGAGGATCCTTGACGCCCCAAAGCGAGGACGCCGCGAAATCCTTCGAGAGCACATTGAAGAGCTGCTCGCCGGTCAGCCTGGCGGCATCGCTCTCGGGCCATTGGGGCGGCAGAGCCCGTATGTCGTCCCACTCGCTTCCAAGCTCGCGGAGGAGACGCTGATGCAGCTGCCACACATCGTCATGCTCGAAAGAGCCGCGAGGATTCTCTTCCCGTCCTGGCGTAAGATTATTGCCGAGGTCCACTCCCGCGAGCCGGAGCGCCCCTGCCGTTGCCGAGGTCCCGCTGCGATGCATTCCCATGATCAGCACGGCAACTGACACGACTGGCGAAACCTCCCTCTAGGGACCAGGAACGTCGTCCGGGCCGGTCGTCCCTGACGCTGCAATTCCGGCCTGCCCCCTGGAAGCCCTTGCCCTCATCGCACGGCCGAGACGCCAGGCAATGTAGTCATGGAAAAACTTGCCGGACCAGTCGGCAGCGCCTCGACGCTCGATCGGCCACTGGGTTCCGCGCCAAACGGACTCACCAACGTCGGGTCGCGACTTTCGAGCGCTCCATCAAAACCCTATCGCCCAAGCGGTGGTTATTTGCAATTCTATCTGGATCATGGCGTGATGGCGAGGGTGCTGGAGCGTGCGCTTACCGGATGGTTGGCATACTCCGCCTTCCGGCGGGCAGGCCCTTCATTGCCGTGAGAGGGCAATGTCCCAACGACTTGGTTCTGGCGCAGTTCGTAAAAACTCCTATGATTCGCGGCTCTGCCCCAGCAGCCTCCGCCGCGAGTAGCTTTGGTGTTTTGGTCTCCTAGGTGTGCCTTTGGTGGAACATCCGAACTCGACTACCCCCTGCGGGAAGCTGGAGGGGGAAATTGCGGCAATGCGGGCCGAGCTTCAGCGCTGCCAGGCGGCTCAGGCCAGAACCCGCCTGCTTCGGCGGGGGCTCGAGTGTTGGCTGATCGAGGTGCAAGGAGCGGTTCGGGCCGCCGCGGAGGAGGGTGAGCAGAACCTAGCGCTACGAAACCAAGACCTCGCACGGGCCGAGCGGGAGATCGCAGCCTGTCGCTCCGAGCTTGGGTCTCGTGAAGGTGAGCTTGCGGCCTGCCGCGTGGAACTCGAGAACCTCCGGAGCGAACTTGTGGAGTGCCGGGAACAGCTTCGATCTCGCGAGAATGAGCTCGCTGATAGCGACGTTGAGCTCGAGCATACCCGGAACGACCTCGCGGCCTGCCATGCAGACCTCGAGTGGCGCAGGGCCGAACTCGCGGACCGCTACGCGGAGCTCCAGCACAGCCTGAATGACCTCGCGGCCTGCCGCGCGAGTCTCCGGTCTCGGGAGGCAATATTGGCGGAGACCCGGGAACGTTTGGAGGCGCTACAGGGCTCCCGAGTCGTGAAGCTGGGCGGCATGTACTATGCGCTCTATTCCATGCCCTTGTTTGGCTCGCCGTTACGCGCGTTGAGTCGGCTGGCGGGCTGGATGCGCCGGCGACTTCGTGGCTAAGCTAAGCACTTCTGCAGGCGCAACTCTTGTTTCCTCCGGCCGATCCGTCTGCTGCTGCGCTGCTTCTCCGGCGCGGACAGCGCGCCGCCCAGCCCCCAAACCTTCAGCACCCCACTGCCTGAACCAGCTCCGACCAGCGTTGCTCCCACGTGTATTTTTCAACCGGCCAATCGCCTCTTCGCGGGGCGGCGCTGACTTCGGCCAGAACGTCCGACCAAGGCCCGGACGTCGTGACCAAGTGCAGGTAGCGCGAAAGCCGCTGGGCCTGGGGGATGGGGGCAGCGAGCACTTCGAGCCCGGCGTTCAGGTAATGGTAAAGCTTGTCCGGATTGACGCGCCGCGTCATGGGGTGATCAACGCGATAGGGCAGGAGTCCAATGCGGAATTGGCTGAGGATCGACGAGAGGTCGTCGTTGTCGTAGTCCCCGTGGAAGGTGACATTGCCTCGCCGGGACATCAGGCCCTCGAGTTCCCTCCGCTCTTCGGGCGCGTCTCCCTGGAACCGGCCATAGATCGCCGTCCTCCCTCCATGCGCCGCCAGCACGTCCAACCACGCAAAGTCCGTCCGGACATCAATGGACCCGATGTAGACCATTCTGTGCGGATCCGCTTCCGCGACCGAGGCGATTGGCCGCAAATGGGACGCGTTGTCGAGGTGGTACGCGCGGGGGTAGCGGTTCCTCAGCGAGGCATCGAGCACAATCACGTGCTCGCAGCGGCAGCGCCAGATCGCGTCTTGCAGCATCCGGTCTATCCGCTCGAAACCGCCGGCGTTGAACATCAGGTCGTCAAAGACGTCATAGGCGAAGACGGCACCCTCGAGAAGGCGCTGCAGGATGGTCGCAACCGGGTGTTCGTAGCAACCGAGTCCGGTGAGTACAATCATGGGGCCATTGCCAAGGATATCGCGCACGGCGCGCAGCACGGTGTGGCCGTCGACATCGTTCGGAAGCACGGAATGCTCGCCCGCCTCGCGCGAAATGACAACCTGTTCCCAGAACTGGATGTGCATCGCCCGCGCCCCAGCGCATTCGGCGGCGCGCATCAAGTACTTGCGGAAGTCGGCTTGAAATAGCTTGTTGGAGAGGATCAGGAGGCTCGGCATGACATGAGGCTCGTGTGCACGTGCAGCGGCAGTGGGCGCGGGGTCTCGGGCGGGCGGGCACTTTGGCCGGCTTGACCACTGGCCGTCTCAAGTTCGCCGAGATCCGGGCTCTGCTGGAACCGGGGGGCGGTGCGCACGGCCTTCCGGCGAGGCGACGTCCTGCCTGGCGGCCAAGTTCGCCTGCCTATCCCGATCGTACCGGCTTGCATGGCGCAAAAGGCCCGGATGCCTTCATCGCACGTTGGGTTGCCCGCTCCGAACTACTTGCCGACGCTCTCGACCGCTGCAGCGTCGCCTCCCGAAGGCCGGCTGGCGCCGACCAATGCGCCGGTGCCTGCCGGCTCGCAGGCAGCGACAAGGCCCAGAGGGCCGAGGAAGTAATCCGCGGCGGCGGGATTGTTCGGTTTGTCGAGCGGCGTCGGAAAGCAGCGCTCACAGTCCTTGAAAAAGTGGTCTTCCCGCCGGGCGTACGTAACCTCCAAGGTGTCCGGCAGTGTCACGCCGCCGTAGACGCCGATCGGGCCGCAGTTGTTCGCGTGAACGTGGACCGGTTGGTGAGTTCGGTTGATCCGTTGAAGGGCGCGTACATTGCGCCGGAGCTCTTCCGGACGATCGATCGCTATAACACTGTGCAGCTCAACCACGACCTGGGACAGCTGCGCCATCGTCTGGTCGGTCAGCGCCGGAAGGACGGCCCACTCCGCGCCCTCGATGTCCATTTTTAGCACAATGTCCCGGCGATCCGAATGACCGTTCGCGGCGATGATGTCGCTAAGCGTCCGGAGGGTCCCATCAGGGCTGGTCCGCTCGGCTAGTCCAATGCGAAAAAAGTGGCACCTCTCGTAAGCCGCCGGGGGGGCCGCGATCGTATGGTCGTACTGAAATACCTGGCAGCCGCGCGCAGCCATATCGGCGTCCCATGATATATCGGCCCCGATACCAATGGAGTACGCAACGGCTTCGCTTAGCCCCTGTTCGAGCATGACATAACCACCGTCCTGATCCCGGCCGACGCGTACAAGGCGGCCTCCCAAAACATCCATCGGTCGCACGAGCGCGAGAATCTCTCGCGCGGCCACGCCGAGCCACGTGTCCGGTGCGCTGACGATGACCGGGGCGGACTCGGCCGGCTGCGGCTCCGATGATTCCCCGTCGGCGGCGGCGGCGGCGGCGGCGGTGGAGGAGGAGGAGGAGGAGGAGGAGGAGAATGCAAACTGTTCCAGATGCGGTCTGACGCTCTCCACGACCTTCTCCGGCGGAGTATCGGAGAGGCACTTGGGTATCGCGTGCCCGCGGGCACAAACCTTCATCCAGTCTCGGGTAAGCCACCAACAGTTCCCGCAGTACGGCGGCGGGATATTGATGTTTCCTTCGTATGAAAAGAACTCAAATGAAGTCGGCCCAAACAAGACACATGACTTAACGCCGGCGCAGGCGGCCAGATGAACGAGGCCGCTCTCGCCATCGATATGGAGTCGCGAATCGGCAATAATCGCCGCCGACTCTTGGATGGTGGTTTTGTTCAGCAAATCCGCATCCACACCCGAAATAGGGCGACTCGTCGTGGTTCCGAGCTGGACGATCCGAATGCCGGGAAAGTGCTGATGCAGAAGAGAGACAACACCATCAAAATGCGGGTACGCCTTTGTGGAGCGGCCTTCCACAAATGAGGTTCCATCAATCCAAAGCGCATCGTCGGAGCCATTATGTACCGTGATGTAGGTGCCTCGGCCAAGATTGTACTTCGACAGAGCGGCCGGGTTCCTGTCGAGGGGCAGCGGATCTCCGCCATAGCGAATCCCGGACAAGCTGTGTGCGATATTGCAGCGGTTGGCACCGCGAAGGAGCGCCTCCTGGGCGAGTAAGTTGTCGGAGTGCGGGTGCCTCGTAACATGGTGGTCAATCAGTGGGCGTGAGCGGATGATAAACTCGCAGACCCGTGCGAGCTTGTTATTTTGTCTAAATAGTGCCCTCCAGTCTGCGGTCTCCGTATGCAAGACCACGAACTCTTGGATCCACATGGCCAGAGAATAGCTTCCTAAGTTGAGTTCCCACTCCAAATACTCGTTATAAAATGCATTCACCTGAGGAAATCGCGCAAAAGCCCACTCAGCAATTTCGAGTCTCGAAGTGTATATGTCGAAACGGAAATCACCAACTGTCGCCAATAAATCGCGTACATACCGCGCCGCGATCAGATGGTCACCCATCCCCCCCGTGATGTGTAGAGCGACGGGCGGCAGATCAGACGGTGCATCTGCCTTTGTTTGGACCCTTGTCTCCGGCCTGTTGGGCTTCGTTCCGAGGGAGCTACCCAAATAAGGTACCGGTGCGCGGAGGGCAGCACGTACCGCGCCTTGGGCCGCTGTAGCGATACCGAGACGAAGGTAGAGGCGTTTGAGGAGGTTAGCCCGTCTTATTCATCGTCGGGTTCGAGAAGTATGCGATCGGCACAGGGGAGAGGCCAGGCCGCCCTTGGCTGTGGCGTCTGTTGCATCGCGAGGTCGGTCGATCTGTTTGGGCGCTTGGGGTT
>Ga0335075_10003434_pt1 | contig 25142 bp, 18 predicted proteins | sample Lox_Sample_24_FD_206723 | JGI IMG/M metagenome (GOLD analysis project Ga0335075, IMG submission 206723) | Soil microbial communities from Loxahatchee National Wildlife Refuge, Florida, United States - Lox_Sample_2.4 | ecosystem: Environmental > Terrestrial > Soil > Wetlands | place: USA...
CGTTGCGAGCGCTGGGATGAGCTTAGTTTGGAGTCCAGGAGACCCCGGGGCTGTGCGCCAGCGCACAAACCCGTGTGACACGCATCACAAACAGGCCCGGGGCATGGGTGGACAGGGGCTGAGCCGCCTCGACTGGCGCAAAGACGAGAGAAATCGGGCGGAGACGGTCCATTCCGCAGGTTTGACCCGACTTCACACGGTTGTTACTATGAAGTTGCGGGGTGGAGCAGCCTGGTAGCTCGTTGGGCTCATAACCCAAAGGTCGGTGGTTCAAATCCACCCCCCGCAACCATTTAGCCGATCGGCCAACCCCAGATAACCCCATTTAACAGCGCCTGCCAAAACGCTATGGGGGTCCGGGGTTTTTGCTGCAGGGTCCTTTTCATGGCTATGAGTTCCTCAATGCCATTCTGACCACCCTGCTGTTGGCCTCCCGCTTGGCCGTCATCAGGGCATTTCCGTACACATTCATCGTGGTCGAAACCTGCGCGTGCCGCATCAGTTTCTGCTGCACCCCGATGGGGGCGCCGGTGTTGTCCAGCCAGGAACGGTAGGTGTGGCGGAAGGTGTGCCACCCCAGCCCGTCGAACTTCCCGGCTGCTTCCCGGCGCTCCTCGTGAATGGGCAGACGCTTGCCGTTCGGGGTCGGGCTGGCTTCCTGACACCAAACCCCAACGCCGGCTCCGCACTTCGGGCATGCCACCAGGCACCACCCTGCGGGACGGATGTAGTCCTGCTGGATGGGAGCCGTGTGGTAGTGACGCCCGGTCGAGGAACTGGGGAAGACGAGATCCAACCCCACCAAAGGGGTTGAAATCGCGATTTGCGCTTCGCGCTCGATCCCCAACCTGCGTTTCCAGGTCAGAAGGATCTCCGCGAAATCGGGATCAAGCGGCAGTTCGTCTTCCGAGTACTCCGTCTTGACCCACTTCACACGGCCATGAACGACCGCCCGGACGACCCGCATGTGCAGATTCTCGAAATCGATGTCCCCCCATTCGAGCGCCAGCACCTCTTCGGCCCGGAGGCCGGTGCACTGCGCCACGACCACCATCGTGCGATAGGGCTCGGGAATCAGTGCGAGGATCTGGCAGTACTGCTCGACGGTGAGAACAATCGGCTTTCTGCGGCGTTTGCTGATGCCTTTGACTTCGACCAGTTGCATCGGATTCCGCTGCCATTCGACCAGTTCCCACAGCATGGCCTTCTCATACAGCCGGTGCATGAGGGCCTTGACGTGGCCTTTGGTTTTGGGCGCGGCATCCATCTGCCTGAGCCACTCCTGGACCTGGATCGGCTTGATGCGGGTGAGGCGGGCGCCTCCCCACTTGGTCCGAACCTGTTTAATGACGCTCAGATACGAGGTCACGGTCGCATAGCTCAGCCCTCCTTCGACCGCATTCTGATCGCCTGGACGAAGCCGCTTGATTTCAAGCAGCCGCTCATCCTCGATGAAGCGATCCAGAAGTGCGTCGAAGGTCGGCTCCAGAATGGCTAAAGCAGGGTTTTCCGAGTTGAGTTTGAGCACGAAAGCCTCCAGATGGCGCTCGACTGCGACCCTCGTGGGGAACTTTTCTGTGCTGATGAACATGGATTTTCGTTTGCTGCTGAGGGGATCCTGGTAGCGGTACTCCCAGGCCCATTGATTGTTGGCCCGCACAACTTTGCGCAGGGTGCCTCGTTGAAATCTTTGCCGTCTGAACTTCAAGGAAATTCATCCCTTTCCAGTCAGAGCAGCGTGGTTGGTTGTGTTTGAGTTTATGCCATCTTCCAGCCAGCGATTCAGCGAACTGGCGCGAAATCTCCACCGCTTCCCCACTTTCAGGGCCGGGATTCTGTGTGCTCGGGCCATCGTTTCAAGAGTTTTCCAGTGCATTCCCAGCAAGGCGGCCGCCTGCTCGAGATCAAGCAATGGTTCGAATGCAGTCGCACGCGCCGCGGTTCCTTCAGCCCTCGGCAGAGAGGATCGAGGTTGCAGCGTAATGACAGACGCGGCGGGTTCGCCAGCTTTGGCATCCTTCGACATCAGGGAAACCTCCCTGTGCAAAAGCTGCACCCTGTGTGGAATTGTGTCCAATAACTTTTCGGATTTCCACGATAACTGTTCGGGACATCTCAAGGCACGCCTCCAGCCCAGCATTGTGCAGCCTGGAAACTCCCCAACAACGGACCTGTCGGTCCGGAAGTTGTCAATGAGCGAGTGGCCCTGTCATCGCCGATTAAGGGCCGCTAGAAGAGTTTGGGGTGCTTTGATTTTGCCTTTTTTAGCTTTTCCTGCTTCGGAGGAAGCGCCAATGCGCCAGCGGCGGACAGGGTGTCATTTGACAGAAGCGGACCAGCACAAATCCGCTCAAGCAAATCAGCCTGCGCGGGTTCAAGTTCGACCAGCAAAGTCAAGACGTTTAGCACATTGAGCAACTCGGCGGTGTACTCGGGGAGCCAGTGGTCCGGCTGAATGTCGTTCAACTTGGAGGGAGGGCGACGGTCACCGATGACGGGACGCTCGCGGCTTTTCCTTCGGTAACTGAACCACTGCGAGAGGACGTGCTTGCCGGAGATTCCGTAAGCCCAGACAGAGGGACGAACATTTTCGATGTACCCATGCCCCACTAGAAGGCGGCATTTCGCTGCGTCATAATCGAGGGTATCCGGGAAATTTTCCGGCTCGCTCGGGATTCTGCCCGTGAGCGGAACAGTAGGCGGACTGACCTGCACACGGGGCGGACCGGCGGGACGGTTAGCGGCGGGGTCGGTGAAACGCTCGCCGAAAGTATGCAGCCACAGGATGCGGCGCCCAAGGCCCACGGCCTCCTGAAAGAGCAGCGGATCGGCAGTAAGCGGAATGCGAAGCCCGGGGGTCGAAAGATCAGCTTGAAAGCGCGCAGTGTACGCGGGATTCGCGCCCACGGATGCAACGTAGCTAAGGAGGTCCTCAGGTCCAACTGGTTTGCCGAGCGTTTCATGAAGAAACTTGAGGAGGGCAGGCTTGATATTCGGCTGCATCGCCTTTTCGTCTGACCAGAGCGGGAACACGCGACCGCCGAAGGATCCCTTGTAATGGTCGATGTCGGGCAAGAGACTTGATGCTGTAAGCGCAGGGCCGGACAGAGGAGAAGTCCGGGACAGCGCGGTCAGAAACACCTGTTTCTGGGACATAAGCTCCCAGAGCTTCGGGTTAGCTTGGTTGATTAATCGTTTGTCTGGGATGATCCACTGCCTGTCAAATGACCGATAGGCGAACCGAATTGGCGCATTGCACGGCTCTTTGTCATCGAATACCGACGAGGGCCTCACGGGAAAGCCGTGGAGAGCATCGGTTATTTCTTTGGCGGAGAAACGATCACCGAGCTCGCCATCACGGATGTGCGGAGTAAATAGCTCGTCCATTTGCCCAGGGGTTTTGGCGGTCTTGAGCTTTTCCCACCGCTTCAGCAACGTCTCCCGATCCGGGGCAATAATCCAGGTTCTTCCGGGCATCATGCCCGATCCGTTGTAGAGGAAGAGGTCTTCGAGCGGAGGATATCCGTGCCACGCTCCAGTTGACTGCGCCAAAAATGGATCCCGCCAGCCGGAGGGGCCTGCTGTCCAATCGCATTCACCCAGCTGAAGATTCTGAAGCGCCTCAAACTTCTTCTCGCGCCGCCCCAGAGGAAGGCGGCGGAAATGAACCGCCGCCGGTAGGTCCTAGTTGTTGGCATGTGAGCGCGAGGCCATCACGATGCAGACGGGCTGCTGCACGCCTTGGAAAATGCGCGTGTTGACCTCGGGCTGATGGCCCTCCGGGGAACAGTCGATCACCCAAATGTCATCGCAGGTGCGCCGAAGGTACTCGCGCATCCTCTGGAATCCCGGCCCGTTGAGGAATCCGGATACGGTGATAAAGCAGACGATGCCATCACGGGGGCCCGAGCCGGGCTGGAAGGGGTTCGGGTCGAAGACCTTCCAGGTGGCCCAGCGCCAGAAATAGACATACAGGTTGCGCAGGTGCTTGGCATGGGCTCCGACGCCCCAAACAGCGGGCGGCTGCCATGCATTTAGCGGTGCAGATTTCGCTGTGGCTGCGGTTTGGCCCTCGACCCACCCGCCTTTGCCTTTGGCTTTTTCCTTGTAAGGCGGGTTACCGATCACCACCGTAATAGTCTCATCACGCTTGATGCGGTTTGCGTCGCGCCGGGACTGCGCGATGGAGCGCGGAATGAGACCTGTAATGTGCCCCTCTTCGTCGTCTGGGTTTCCGAGCGTGTTCGTCACAAACATGCGCAGCGCCTGCGTGGAAGGCGACTTAGTCAGGTCAAGGACTTCGGCGAGAATGCGTAGCTGGGCAACGGCAAACGGTCCGAGCTGCATTTCGAAAGCAATGATGCGCTTGAGAGTTTCATGGATTGCGTCTGGAACAGCGCCGTCGCCCTGATCGGCTGCGACATTCTTCGCAATGCGGCGCAGAATGCCGAGGATGAAAGTGCCGGTGCCGGCGGCAGGATCCGCGATGGTAACCGCAGGCGAGGCGAGGCCTGTGTGCAGGCCAAAACGCGGGCTGCGGAGCACCTCGTCAACCAGGGAGACCATAGCCCCGACCACCTCAGGCGGCGTGTAGTACGAGCCGGTCAGTTTACGGAGCTTGTTATCGTAAATCGCGAGAAACTCTTCGTAGAAGTAGAGCCAGGCGTCCGGATGTCCCTTGCTGATCTTGTCCCAGTTCACTGCGTTCAGGACGCGCGTGAGCACAGATAGCGAGGTATTGAGAGCCTTGCGATTCTCTGGATCTTCGGTGAGCAGATGAAGCGCCGCACCAATGAGCGTGCTGGTGTGAGAGAGCTCGTCGGCGGCGTGTTGAAGGGTTTCGTCGAGGATAATGCCCTTGGCGCGGCCCATGAGCAAATCGAAGCACTGGAGGCGTGACAGCGAAAGACTGTCCTCTGCATTGTCGAAGATCGCGTTGTAGATGCCCTTGCCAACCCATTTCGACAGGTAGCGGTCCAGCTTCCTGGGCAGGAAGAGATTGGACAGGCGGCGGTTCTCCGGGTCGAGCAGATAGATATCCTGGACGGCCTTGTGGATCACGTCGTCGTCTTCCGGCTCCAGTTCCGCGCCTCCGTTGGTCAACAGCAGCCTGATGAAGCTGTACAGGAACTTGATGTTGCTCTCGGTCGGCTCCAGCGCGAAGGGATTGACGCGCGGGCCGTCTTTGCCGATGCGGTTCACACAGCCGCCGTACAGTTCGACGACGCTCTCATAGCTGGCACCGATATCGAAGATGTAGCTGAAGCCGCCGTATTTCTGTTCGAGCGCGACGATCTGGTTCCCGTGCACTGATTTCCCGGTTCCCGTTGGCCCGAGGATGAGCATGACCCGCACCCCGTCCACATATACGTCCTGAAAGAACGGCGTTCGACTGCGTGTCTCCAGGATGTTGAGGTATTCGGCGTCAAGGTCCTCCGAATGCGGATGACCGAGATGCGGCGCGAAGACGGAAGACAGGCGGGCATGGTGCTCTTCCGAGAGCCACAGTGGAAAGACATTGAACTTGCGATTGCCGGGGAACATCGCGTAAAAGGCCGACAGGTTCCCAAGCGTTTCTTCGATCACCTGCGCCCGCGCATCGACAAATATCCGGTGGACGGCGGGTGTCGTGGCGCGAAGCTGCTCCGGGCTGTCGGCGGCAAGCAGGAGGCGGAGCGAGTATTCGCCCTGCGCCTTTTTATCGAGTGAGCGGATGACCTCGCTCAGATCATCGACGTTGCTGTTGGCGGCCCTCGCTCCCGCTCCGGTTTCGAGCGAAGCGGTATCGCGGCCATTCATCACACGCGTCAGGATCCCGACTTTGAAGAACGAGATGAACTTTTCCTGAGCGTTGATCTCGCTGCGGGCCGCGGCTGTGGACTTCGGCCGCCAGGTCGAGCACAGAACACTGTCGCAATCCAGTGTCAGCAGGCCGGAAAACAGACAGGGCTGGGACGCTTCGGGCGGCATCTTGAGAGAAAACATCTGGACATGGCGCTTGCCGACCTGAATATGGTCCCTGTGCCAGGCAATTGGGCTCTTGACGATCTGCCGGTCCACACCCGTATGGCTGCGGAGCTGATCGGCGGCGGCCCATTCTTCAAGATTGAAAAGGTGGCTGAAAAACTGGAACGTCGCGTTCTTGTCGAGGCGGCGCAGGCCGAACGCGCTGCCGAGGTGTCCCTCCAGAATGGAGGCCGTCTTCTGGAGTTCTGCAAGCATTCGCGATGTGTCGGCGGCGTGCTCCTTCGGCTTGTGCTCGAATGCTTTGACCTTTGATGGCTCGAGCGTCAGGCACCAGTGCAGGTCGATACGCCGAAAGCCTGCGGCCTTTTCGAGAAACGCCAGACGGTCATCGGCGAAAACCTGAGTTGCGGGGTTCGCGTATTCCCGCTGGCGTGGAAGGTCGAACCCCGACATCATGCGCGTGTACTGATACAGGCAGGAGCCTTCCGGCATTCCACGCAATGCGCCCTCGATAGAGCGCATCCGCGCGTCGAGCTCCTGGTCCGTTAATCCCTCTTCGTCGATGCCCGACAGTGCAAAGAGGCATCCATAGCCACCGCCCTTGAGGGCGAACACATTCGGGCCGATAAACCGCGCAATCGGCACGATGCTCGACGCGGCTCCGGCTCTGGCGAACCACGGCAAATGTTTGAGCTGTTCACTGTTTGCGCGGATCATAGTACGACCTCTGGTTGAGGCTCAGAGTCCAGAGCTGAAACATCTTCGGGTGTTTGCGGACCACAAGCCAGCACCCACTTGCGAGCAGAGGGAAGGACGCAAGCGCCAGCATCTGGAACCCGGCGAGGAAAGCCATTACGCAGACCATTACGATCGCCAGCCAGGTCGGTAAATTGAGGCCGAGCTTTTCGCGCGGCTGATTGAGCGCCTTGTTGATCGCGACGGGCTCTCCTCGCTTGGCCGTCTGCATGGTCAGCTCACACTCTGCCCGGTCAGAGAGCTGATCCAGCCGGCTCCCCATCCCAGCACGGCGGCGCCGAAGATGGCTCCGAAGAGCCCGATGACGCCGCGTTGAATGTTGCCGCTCATGAAGTTGATGCCGGCGAAAATAAGGCCGACCAGGCAGATGACCGCGCCCGCGTATTCGGCGAACGTCTGGATGGTCTGCATCAGGGTCTGAGCGCCGCTGAAACTGATGGTTCCCTGAGCGTGGGCGACGGCGCTGCTGGCGCCCGCGAACAGAAGCGCAGTCAGCGTCGGACGCATCACGTGCGCGGCCTCAATAAGGCTTCGCTTCGAGAAGGTTAGCGCCAATCGCTTGGCAAGGGGGGTGGTCTTACGGGGCATCACGACACTGCGCGGGAACATCGGCACCTCCAGCGGCCGGTTTGAGGCCGCGATATGCCGCGAAATTAGGCCGGAACTCTGCCTCGTGTCCAATAACTTTCTGTCCTGTCGCTATAACCTTTTGGCTCTGCGGGTCCAGGATAACTGACAGAGCGCAGCGTCCACTCACAATGATTTGAGCGAAGGAGTTCCAGAAAGCCCCGCTGGGAGATTTGCAGAGATCGAAACTCTGCGAACAAACGGGGGCTCTTGAGATCAGAGACGGGGTGCGTTCCGCTTATCGGGAGCTTTGCTGGCAATACGTCCGAGCCAAGTTTAAGATTTGTAATCAGCCGGACAGCCCATTCGCGGACGGGGCCAAGAAGCCCGCTTCCGCAGGCGTGGCCTGCGACGTGCCTTTAGCTGTGCTAGGCAAATAATCGAGAGCAACGCTCTTTTCGCATAGATCTCGACCGCTCGTACCTCGCCTAACATTCCGCACCGAGGCAATCCGACGATAAAATTTCGCACAACGCCGAAGGCCAGTGCAGCACGCTAATAACCTGCCGCGAATCGATACCATGAGCGGAACGACAACCGTGTCCGGCGAGGCAACTGTGTCCAGCACCACAGCCAATAAGCCTCTATGACTTTCTCTGCTTGAGGATGCGATGCAAGTCGAGTGGCCACCAACTATTGAGAACCAAAGGTGGCGGGTGATGACCACCGGATCCGAGACCCTGCTCGGATCGGATGACGGGAATGCCGGTCGTTTCCGGCGCTGCGGGATCGGTTTCACTCGCTGGATCCGAAACACTCGCGAGAATCACGTATGATCCAGAGCCAGGCGACGTTTCGTACGTCAGAAGCCATCCGAGACGGCTGCAGGAGACGAGATAACCCTACCTCCTCCTCCGTTCACTCTTCCTAGGACGGTTGTGCGATCTTTTTCCCTGCGGTTTGCACCCTGTTCATGCCGTGAGCTTGAGTGAAACTGGCAGTCTTCCCCAAGTCCTCGATTGATCGCTAAGCTCGGGTGTTTCTACCGATCCCCTTCGGACCACCGGAGGAGCTTTGGCGCCTTTGGCAAATCGCATTCCGCCAAGGGCTGGCAAGGTTCGAGGCATCCGGTGTCCAAGTCGAGCGCAATGGTCGCACCTTCGTTTCAAGACGTGTCTGCGCGTTCATCCGCGCTCCGGGATGGAGAGATGTCCTCAGCGCGTGTAAGGGGTGTTCTCGAACTTTACGCTTTCGCATCCGCTGATTGAGGTGTCGTTGGCGAAGCATTCAATCATTTTCTTGTTGAACTGACTCAGCGAGACTGCGCCGGCATCGCGAATCGAGTACATTTGCTTGAAAATGCAGGGCTGGGTAACGTCCGGGCCGGCCGCACCGGCGAAAAACGAGCATGTGCCGGGATTGATGCCGTCGACAATCAGGTCGGGAAGGAAACGCAGGCCGTAGGCGATGTCTGCGGCAGTAGGAACCACATACGCGCTGATAATCGCGGAGCTTGCGTGAAACTCCTTGGCGGGACCGATAGGAATGCCCGCGAAGGTGCCGATGTATGGAATCTCGACGAACGGCGGCAGAAGCGGGAACCGCGACCGCGAGCTTTCCACAATGGCCGAGAAGGACGATACTTCGAAAAGTTTGACCGACTCGACGCGCACCCGAGTCTGGACGTCGTGGTTCGCAACCCGCGAGAAGTTGATGCCGGCGTTGGTCGTGCCGCCGGTCATGAAGGTTGGGGGCGCTGAGGCGTTCTCGTCCGCATTGAGGGTAACGGTGATCTCCGCCGAAGAAGCCGTAGCAAGACTGCGCGGTGTCGCTGTAAAGTTGAGGAGCCGTCCGATTTGCGCGTAGGTGGTCTGATAATTCGACAGCACGGACGCGGCACCCGCCAGCGGAGCCATAGGTCCAGCGGCGGCACCAGTGGAGGTGGTGGTTCCGTTGGTTGATGATGTGGACGAAACACCGCCGCCGCCACCTGCCAGAGAGTTGAGCACCGCTGACAATTGCGGCGCCGTGCTGACATTCAACATGCTCTGCGAGGCTGTATCGACCTGGGCCTGCTGTCCTGCAATGGTACGCACGCTGACGAGGCCGTCATTGAAGAATGAAGGCTTATCGAGGCCGAACAATTTCTTTACGCAGCAGCGGCCGTCAGTGTTACGGTTTAGGATTTGGATTCTGTATTCGACGTCGGCGCGAACGAAAACCTGATAGGCCTTTAGGTCGCGGTTGAATGCGTCGATGATAGAACTCAGCGAAGCATTCAGTTGGTCGGCGCTGTGGCTCAAGTCGTAAGCGCTGAACTCGTGCGGATATTGCTGGCTCATTTTGTAGTTGTAGAGGAAGTCCGCGACCGCCGCGCGCAATAGACCAATCCCGAATGGCGGACTGCCATTCGGCGCCAGGACCCGATTGATTTCGTCGAGGAAGCACTGCAGATGCACCCTGGGTTTGCCGGCCGCCAGAGAGGCCAGCGTGGCGCGGACATCCCGCTCACTGCAACTCTGCGGCTGATTGAAATTCGATTGAATCAGCGTCTCCGAGACACTCTTCCATATTGCCTCGCACCGTTGAAGGTCTTTTCCCTTGAGGGGTCCCCCTGATATGGGGATGGTGCACGGTGCAGCGACTTCAGGCGGGGTCGCCTCTCCCTGCACCGAATCCACTGCGGTCGTTGCGGCAAGGATTGGGTTTTGGGCCGCGATAATCAACAGCAGCATGTCGGCGAGCGCAGGCTTGACCGGGTTGAAGAGTTCCGTATATCCAAGGCAGTATTTTCCCCGCTCACAGATGCCTAATTGTTTCCGTGTTACCGGCAGCACCGGGTCCGCGAACTTAACCTGACCATAGTCGAGGAACGCTTGCGACATCTCCGGCAGCGTCTTTCCAACCGGGGCATCCGTTGTGGGATCCGCGATGAAACGGTCTGCAAGGTAACTTCTGTACGGCTCATTGTAGAAATGCTTGTTTGAGGCGATCTGGCTCTTCAAACTGTTCCAGCCATCCAGAACTATGCTTTCAATCTGCTGGTCGTAATTGTCGATGGCTTCGGAAACGGTGCTGCTGAAAGCGCCGATCGTCTCCTGACTGGCCGATGAATCCTGCGCGACCCACGCATTCAGAATCACCTCCGGACGCGGGAGATCCAACTCGGCGATGATGCGGTTCCGCTCCTGAATTTGCGCGTCGTCGCCAGGATTGGCATCCGCATAGACCAGAAGGTCCGGCGGCGCCTGTTCGCCGGTGCCGGCCGCGACAGCCACTGATGCCATTGCCAGCGGAGTCGGTGCGACGGCGGTATTTGAAGTTGCCGCCGGAGTTGCGCTCGAAGATGGCGTGCTCGACGTAGCGGTACTCGCCCCGCAGCCGGTAGAGCTGCCGGTTGCCAGTCCAACCACGACACAGGGGGTTGTGTCGGAATCGATCTGGACGTTGGAGCCCGGCGGCTGGGCGATGGAGATGGTCGCCGTCGAAGTGGGGCTGGCGGAAACCGCTGTGGTTGTCGCTGGCGGCGTGGTTGTGGGCGTCGTCGCTGCAGAGGGGGTGGAGGTGGATGCCGGCGCCGTGCTGCCCAAGCCCGAAAAGCCCGTGGCGACATCCGAAGAGGAAAGGTAGAACAGCTGCTTGCTCATCGGCTGCGAAACCAATTGCCAAACCATGGCGCGAATCTGCGAGAGATAGCTTTTCCAAGCATCGCAGTCTGGCGCGTTGCCGGTGGCCGTGATGCGAACGAATTCTCTGCCGACGTCCTGCACGGCAAATTGCGAGTCGTTCAACGTGCCCAGCCGGCTCGCAAGGTCACCGAGCGCGGATGCGTGTGGAATGCGGAGCACCACCGAAAAGGGTGTAGCCTGCGAAACGGTAATTCCGAGCGAGTCGGGCGTTCTTACCGCGAGTGTCTTCATCGCCTTCTGCAGCGAGAGCAGAATGGCATTTTCATTGGGTTTGGAAGGTTCGCGTGTCGTATAGATCGCAATCGTGTTTGGGCCCTGCGCCGCAAGGATGTACGGCGTGGGATTGCCAAGAAGAGTGACCATGGTGGGCGCATCGAGGAGCATGCTGACCGTGCCCGGAGCACTCGTCGGCATGACGGCGCAGGCGCCGTCATCGCCAGAGGAAGATGCGCTGGCTGGCTGAAGAAGCAGGTCGACAGGAGCCGGAGCTGAATAGAGCGGAGGCACGCTGGCTGCGAACGCGCGCAGAACGATCGGGCCGTCCATATTGACGTGATATTTGATGATATTGGTGCCGCCGAGCGGAGATATGTTGCCCATCAGCACGATCTGCCGCACCGGCAGGCCGGAGCTCGACTTGGCGGAGACGAAGAAATCGCTGCCAACTTTCGGGTTGGTCAAGTCGCAGGGAGCCTTCGAATTGGGGTCGCAGACCAACGTCAAGGTGATTGACTGGTATTTGCTGGGAAGCGGAAGGCTCTCTGGCAGCGCGTCGTTAGGAACATTCTGGCACTTCACTGTGCGCTTGCCGTCATTGGTGGTTTGGAGGGTGCAGACCTCGACGAGGTACTTGCCAAAAGGTCGCTTATCGAGGTGGGCGGGGCCGGTCGCGTGCATGCTGACGTCGGAGGTCTGTCCCGGGGAGTGCACAACGGCAAGCAACAGTAGCAGCACAATCGCAAGGGAACTTGAGCAGCGCATCGATTGCATCCCTCCCCCAATTCTCGGTTCGACCGCTTGGCGACATCGCAGGCAATACCTACCTACCAGCGGACTCCTGCTGATAGCGGCACAAGAAGCGTGGAATTGTTAATTGCCAGACCGTGATACATGCGCCCCTCGACAAACACGCCCAACCCATGCATTCTCGCTGGAGCCAATGTGACTCCGAAGGCCGCATCGAAGACGCCGGAGTCCGATGCCGTGCGGGCGAGCGCGGGATTGCCGGGATTGATGAGCGAATTGGAGTTCGGGCCGTTGAACTCGATGCCGCGGCGGAGCCAGCCGAACCCGAGAACTCCGTAGAGATTGGGTCGAGTCAAGGGTGATCGACTGCGTTCGTATAGGGGTACTCGCGGCGTAATATCCAACGTGAAGGCGGAATAGCTTGCGTGTGCCGTGGTTGCGCCCGTAACCCGGGGATTGGCGTTACTGAGGGCCGCGGCGGTCGCATCGATTTTTGTGAAGAAGTAATCTCCAGTAAGGAACCATTGCGGAACATGGCCGTAGAGTGGCGTTGGGGTCACGGCGAATCCGCCGCCCGCCTTGAAGCCCCAACCATAAGTAACGAAGTTCTGCGAGTCGCCGGCTTTTGGGAGCGTCGCGAGAAAACCGCCGCTGAGGGTGCAGCTGTGGTCCTGTGGGGCGTCCTGGGTCCAGCCACGAGAGGCCAGTAGCAGAGAAAACGCTCCGGCAGCAACAAATCGAGTTGCGGCAGACAATCGGCAGAACATACGGTCTCCTGGCGGGCAGAACTTTCTTCGCTATTTGGTGACCAGCGAATACACAAGCTTGGAGACCTGGGTCGGGTCTACGCTGTACAAGGTTCGCAGAAGTTCCATGTCCAGCAATGCCTGGGTAAAGGTATCCACCGGCGGCTTTGATTTCGTTCCGGCAGGAAGATTCAGGTACGCGGCGGCGGGGAGCGTGATTAATGTTCCCGCTGGGAGATTTGCCTGCTGGCCGGAGACAGTCAAGGTGGTTTCGCTGGTCAGCGTCAGCGTTGTACCGGCCGGTAACTGGATCGGTGGCCCCTGAACGACCACTACACCGTCGGGGACTGTCATCGTTGTGCCGACAGGCAGCGTCAGGGTTATCGGGTCCGCCGCGCTCCCTTGCTTCAACTGATCCATCAGAGCCTGGGTGAGGAGTATTGTCAGCGTTTTTGGTGCGGTGATCTTCGTTCCGTGTGGAAGCGTAAGCTGGACGTCCGCCCCGCCGGCCGTCGTAAACTCGCTTACGATGGGAGTGGGCCTTACATCCCAGTAGGCCTGGAGCATCAGATCGAAGCCGCGATAATATGACTTCCCGCCCGCTTGAAATGCTTTGTAGATGTCCCCAAGCGGCCTCAATTTATTCATCGTGCGGGCCACTCGGTACCAGCTGGTCAGAAGCTGCTGAGAACAGTCATAAAGATCGCTACTGAAGACACCCTTGTCCATATCGTCTGGTGGTATTTTGAATCGGGTTGCCTTGATTAGAGGGTCAAGAATGTTCGTTTGCGAAGAAGAGAGATTGCTTCCGATCGCGATCTGAAGGATATCGTCGTCGGCATGTCCTTCGGCCTCACCCAGAAGCTTGACCGCCTTCTGCGCGGCGTCTTCAGAATTCAGCTGAGATGCAGTTAATTCGTCCAGCGCCTGGAATAGCTTCCCGATCCGGTCAGTTTCCTGCCAATCCGATGCGAATATCGCGCTGATGTCGGTCGTGGCAGGCGGCCCGGACGCATCCGGCGGTGATATCGTCGACTGCTCTACCCGAACCACGAGACAGGCATCGGGCTTGGGAGCTGAATCCTGTGCGAAAAGCAAGGCTCCGGGGAGCAACGTCAGTAGCAAAGCCGAAAAAAGACCACGGCTGGCGGCCGAATGGCACGGTCTAGCGCAAGGCACCAGCCTCTCTGGATCCCAGGCGCTTGTGGGGATAACGTCGCTTGCCGCAAATGAAGCGGCATGAGTGGCCGGATTTGACGCCGCGCATCTACCAGAAGCCACTCTGCCTTCTAGTAGCCCATGCGGGAGGGACGCCGGTAGGCGTACCCTTCCAACGGCGCCAGAGCAATTGATCTTCATGTGCGCCTCGTCTGTGGCAGATCCAGGGAATGTGCTTAACAGCTACAGGCTCGGCTTTTGGACGCGCTCTTGGCGGATTGAGGCGCGTTCCGATTACTTAATCCAACGGCTGGTGATAAATAATCGCTAGGTTCGCTCATGTCTCCGACGTCTGTCAAGAGCAAAATCAGTTTCGGCCCTTGGAGCCAATGCCGTGAATCCTTGGCAATACAGGACATGTCCTGGCAACCTCAGAAACATATGTCATCGATGATATGTACCCACCAGTACCGCCATACTTGATAAGAATGCTATAGCCGTTACTATATCGCGCTCGATAATGTCCCGCCCTCCTCTACAACCACGAATACCGCCGGTTGCGAATGATGCTTCATGTCGTGCTATGCTAGCCAGCATTCTGACCGCGCCTCCTAGATGCTACGGTCTGTCAACGGCTCTCGCGTGAAGTTAATGAACAGAAATCTTGGATGGGGGGGACGAACGCCTAGCTGGGTCCGGGCCACTCCCGGAGAGCTTGGGAGCGTTGTGCGGTATCTCTATCTGCTGCGCTTTAGCATCATGCTGTGGTTGTTCGCATGGGTTCTAACTGTGCTGAACGGATCCCCTTGGAAAGATTCCCAAGCCGCTCACTATCCGCTCCGTCAACTCATCAGCGGCATCGTCACGCCTGAATACACGGCGCAGTTTATCGCCGTGGCGTTCTTCCTTGTTTCCTCGGGTTTCGTCGCACTCATCTCCGCTCGCGTGGTCGTCATCAACGGAGAGGAGCGCTTTCCGTCAAGACCCTCTTTTTTACTGCGCTGGCTGCTCGCGAACGATAGTCGGAGCTTCGGCTGGCTATGGGAGTCCTTCGCTGTGCTGGTCTCTCAGGCGCCCACTATTTGCGTATTCCACTACCTTATCGCCAATGGCCGCTACGAACAGGTTTGTAGGAGTTCTGCTGGCTGCACGCCACTCGTCGGAATCGTCTGCGGTAGCCTGCTGGCCATTGCCTTTTGGTGGGTCATCAATGCGGCGTTCTACGCAACTTATGAAATGCCCGGAGATGTTCGTGCCGAACAAACCGTCAAGCTAGGCAAGAATGCCGCACGCACGATTTTGTTCCCCCGGTGGTGCTTTGGTTTGACGGCAAACGGCGACAGAGTCAGGTTCGATAACTTGGAAGGAGTTACTTCTCCCCTTGCACAAACCAGCTTCGTTCCGGGATTTGCGTGGCTGGGAAGGCTGCTGCTTGGTGCGGTTCGCTGTAATGGCTACCTCTGCCCCACTGATGATCGCCTCTATGAAGCACACGCATTTAGCATTCCGGCCGTGTGCGGAGCGATTTTTCTCTATATCACGATGTGCCCCCTCACGGCCCCGGTTCCCGTCATTTCCTGGTCCAAGGCCTTCTACATCGTGTTTATGGTTGTACCGAGTCTTTTCGCCCTCTGGGTTTTTTGGTGGTCTAAATCGAAGGTAGACGGCTATGGCCTTCTCAAGTGGAAGGCGGGCTTCACGCTCGCAATCGCTGGGTTCCTTTTCGCAATCGTTTATTTGTATGAACTGGGGGACCCGGAACGGTTTCCTCCGCTTGCACTGGTTTTGATCATGGCGATTGCGGCTTTCTGGACGCTCTCGGTTCTGGCCTTCGCCGCCGACAGATTCAGGATTCCGGTTCTGACTTCAATCATCGTCATGATGTTGATTCCGCGCATCGCCGGCTGGGCGGGAGCCAAAGAAGAGCATTACATTTCAACCGCGCGCCCGCAGTCCAACAAGGAATTACAATCTCCCCAGATGATTCTGGACAACATGCGTGCCCGGAACGCCGGCCAGCCCAATCAGCCATTGATCATCGTTACAGCCACGGGAGGCGGTCTTCACGCCTCTGTATGGACCGCGTCGGTACTCGGCAATCTCGAGGAACGATTTAATGCTTCCGACGCGAGCGGCCCGGCCACTCCATTTCATGAGCACCTCCTGCTTGCAAGCACCGTGTCCGGCGGCAGCGTCGGTCTCCTTACATATCTTGACCAGCTCCAAACCCTCCAGAAGGGACAGGGCCTCGACCAGACGCGAATCAGAAGGATGGTCGATGCATCCCAGTGTTCCAGCCTCGAGGCGGTGTCATGGGGTCTGGTCTACTTCGATTTGCCCAAGGCATTTCTTCCTGTCATTCCGTACTGGATCAAACCTTCCACCGGGTTGCCGGATGGCGATGAGAACGACCTCGACAAGTCTCCCTTACTCAAGGACCGCACTTGGGCTTTGCGCAAGGGCTTTGCCCGAAATCTCCACAATCTCTATTGTGTTGAGTCGGCGGGGTCTCCGTACCCCGACCCCCGCGATGACTCGAAACACAGCAATCTGGCTGCCGACACCGCGATGAGTGCCAGTATCCTTGCCGACGAGCGCACGCTCACCCTAGCCACACTTCTCAGGGCTGGCATTGACCCCCGCATCCCGGCGTTTACGATGAACACCACGACTGTCGAGGGCGGAGACCGATTCCTGCTGGCGAATTACCAAGTTCCGAGGAACTCAGTCACCGGTACCAATGAGTCTTACCCAGCAGAATCGTTCCTGTACAAATACCGTACTTCCTCGAATTCCAACATGTCTGTCGATTTACCCCTTGCCACGGCGGCGCAACTGTCGGCGACCTTTCCTTATGTTTCCTCTGCGGCTCGCGTCCCCCAGGCCGTCGATCCCAAGGGCGGCCTTCATTATGTTGACGGCGGCTACTATGATAACGACGGAACTGCTTCCGCGATTGAGTTTTTGCGTTCGGCGCTCCAGAACCCAACTAGGCCCGAACCTGTGTTGCGGATCATTCTCGTGGAGATCCGCAATAGCCCTAACCCTGAAAGTGATTTGCCCTCAGAGTCTGCCAACCCCTGGAATGTACTCGGGCAACTGGTGGCGCCGCTGTCTACGTTTTGGAGTGCGGGTCATGAAAGCGTCACCGAGAGAAACCGCGTTGGTCTCGACTTGTTCGAAAAAGCTTATGCAGACAAGGTTCGCATTGAACGCATCGTATTCGCCGACAGCCGCGCCACTGATCGGGTCAGCACCGACCCGCTGAACTGGTCTTTAACGCCGCGCCAGCGGGACGAGGCTCAGGAATCGGCTGCAAGACTCACTACAAAATACGAGGCGGTGCGAAATTGGTTCTTCAACTTCGACAAGATGTGGAGTGCCGAACACTCTAAAACAAAGGGTACTGCTGGACCTCCACCGTGAGCGTGTCGATGATTCACTCGGCCCGGAGATCAAGCAATCGACGGCCGATGTCCCGGTGCGTGCGGTCGTGTCGCTGTGCCAGGCTCCTGAATGTTTCCACGAAAGCCCAGACCCGTTCTACTTGGAATCCCATTCGACGGTGGCCTCGGATACGCCCTTGCGATCTGCCGTCGCCTAAGAAATATCGCGATCTTCTCGGGAGTCTATCCTTGCGGTGGCGTTCCCGCGGCCTCCTCCGCTACCTGTTGTGCCACAGCGCAGATCAATTCACCGCCACAACTAGTATCCAGGAGCAACCTAGCTCGTTCGGCCGGCGAGAACGCTGCTCGCGCGGTCGCAATTCCCCGGGCCCCCACGTCTTGCGGATCATGATGGCGCAGCGCCTAGACACAACGTAGTGCAACTCCTTCCGGAAGGAAGAACATGATTTCACGACGGAATTGACCCGGCCACAGAGTCCACGTCTCTGGATTTAATGGTGATTCAGTTAAGCAGCCATTTATGGTGTTGCACCACGGTTGTCCTGTCTGCTATCGTTGCTCAACCTTTCATCGGAGCAACTGACTGACCCGACAGGCTTCCTGCCTCCCTCGGCCAATACTAGGCGGCGCCAGTCATAGGCTGAAGCTTTGCTTCGCGAATTCGTTGTGAGGACGAAAGGCCTGTGTCTCGGCTTAGGTTGGGAGAGGCGATCATCATGCCGCTGGTTTTTGTCCACGGAGTCAATGTTCGCAAAGACGCAAGCTATGAAGTGAATCAAGCAGCCCGAGATGCTCTATTTCGGCAATACGCTCTCAGTGCGATTTGCGCAAAACCTTCACACTCTGCCATTGAAAATCCATACTGGGGACAGTACGGCGCCGATCCTGCCTGGCATTTTGCGTCGCTTCCCGACAGTAAATACCAAACGTTCGGTCAGAGCGATACCATTTATGATCAGATATTAAGCGAAACAGCCTGGGATGTCCAAGTCTCAGCACCCGATAGAGTCCTGCTATCTATCGCTAATGTCTCTCTTGAGCGAGCCGTCAACTGTCTCTGGTGCGCAGCGGCGTGCACAGACACAGGAAAGCCGGTCTCTCTTGCTCTCGCACAGCTTTCTGCCAAGGCGCTGCTCTATGCCCAGGAACACCAGAACCCGTCATGGTTGGCCGGCCTAACCGACGATAGTCAATTCGTGGAGACATTGCTGACGGTTCTTGAGTCATGGCAATCCGCGTCTGGCGGCATCGAAGCGTTTGGGCTCTCCACTCTTTGGGATCACATGAAAACCTCCGCCCAGGAACTGGCCCAGAGAGCAGCTGGCTTGCTCGTCAATCCAAGTGCCCGCGTCGTAAGACCTTGGGTGAATTATAAGCTCATCATCTTCTTGGGGGACGTCTTCGTTTATCTCAGGGATCGCGACGCTGCTGGCGGAGGAAAAATTGTCAACGAGGTTGTCACAGCTTTTCGGAGGGCCGAACAGGCGAAGAACACTGACGATCCCAAACTCGTAATCGTTGGACACAGTATGGGCGGAAATATAGCTTATGACATCTTGAGCCACTTCGCTCCGGACATTCGAGTAAATCTCTTCCTAACTGTTGGCTCCCAAGTGGCAATGTTTGAGGAACTGAAACTATTTAAGGCGAGCAGTCCTACCATTGCGGCTCCGTCGACCGTGCCTCCATTGCAGAATGTGGACCGTTGGATTAACGTTTTGGACCTGAATGACGTGCTTGCATATTCAACAGGCAAGATATTTGCACAATCGTCGGATACGACGTTCGATAATCATGTGCCGGTGTGGGCTTCTCACACTACTTACTTTTCCAGCCCACTTTTTCACCGGAGGCTACAACGGCGTCTTCTCGAGAACGACACTCAATGAGCCTAATTTTTGATGCGACGCTTCCACCAACCAGCGCACAAACACACGCGCTTGTTATCGGCATTGATGACTACCCCCACTTGCTCGGAGGGAGCAAGTCGCGACAACAGCCGGCAGCCAATTCCTTTGGCCTTTCGCAGCTGACATCTCCCGGCGTGTCGGCGTCTGCATTCGTTAATTGGCTTTCGACCCTCGCCAATCGGAAAGCGCCTCTTGGTACGGTGGATCTTCTTCTATCGCCTGGAACCCATATCAATACCGCGGGACAAAGGGCCCCTGTCGATCTCCCCACGATGGCCAATATCAAGTCTGCATACAGAGCCTGGATCGCCAAAACCAATGCGAATTCAACGAATGTCGCCATTTTCTATTACTGCGGCCACGGTCTGGAGAAGGAAGGCGCGACGATCCTCCTGCCATCCGATTTTGGCGATCCGAGTGAAGCAAACATCAGCGAGAGAATGATCGATTTTAGCCTTACCTACGATTGCACTCTGCTTGAATCGCGCGCGGAGACGCAGCTGTTCCTGATCGACGCGTGTAGAGAGACTCCGCTCCAATTACTGGCACTCCGTACTACCCCTACAGCCCTTGTCTCAACGACCAAGCTCCAGCAACAACCACGCGATGCCCCTATTTTCCAGGCTGCGAATAGCGGGCTGCAAGCGCACGGGCAAACTGGCCAGATAAGCTTTTTTACCGAGGCGCTGATCGCGTGCTTGAGCAAGTTCGGTGCTCGCGGAAAAAACAATAACAAGTGGGAAGTATCGACCAATTCACTCGGCCAAGCAATGAAATGCTACATGCGACGCCTCAAACGAGCTGGCCTGCCGCCTCTTGTTTGTGACGTAGGGGCTGGCATGAGCAACTTCGATTCAGTTATCCATTATTTATCCGGACAGGTCTATGTAATGTCCTCAGTTGATTGCGATCCAGACGCGGCACTCGCCCATGCGGAAATTACGATTAATGACGGCGCCGCCGCGATTCACTCGAGAAACAACCCCCAGCCCGAACCGTTTGAGTTCGATGTGCCAGCAGGGCAATACGACGTGCAAGTGCATTTTCCTGCGCAGAACTTTACCGACAAGAATTGCCCCCAGCTTATGCAGCCGCCGTTTACGCCATGTACAATTGAGGTTTAACCCCCATGAGCCATATCCTATTAAGGTTTGCTCACTATATGTCGGAGTACGAAGGAGTGTTAGTTCCGGTTAAGGTCTTTGGTAGGGATTTCCATGAGCTTTTCTCAAAACCGGTTCAGCTGTCCTCTTTTGGCACCACGCTGGATGGTGAGTTCGCGTCTGGAACCTATTTGATTCGCATGACCCTTCCGTCAGGCGAGACATTGTCGCAAACGGCTACTGTTGCCAGCGACGAAAATCTCGAAGTTGAGTTCAAACCTGAGACGCAATCACCTCGTGAGGAGTTGAGTTTCGCTTATTATCTGCAACGTTCGCCGCACCTGGGTGCGCGAAAGGCGGAGACCCTCCGACCGTCCAGAACCTCGCAGCGGCCGGTTCTTCGTTTCTGGGAGCGCAGTGCGCGGGGCTGGACAGCTCTTACTGAATGGACTCCAAAGAAGATGAGTGTCCAAATCCAACCCCTAGGCCGTGAAACTCAGATTGACCAATTCATGGTCTACGTGTTCTTAACTTTTTCTGGCGAATGGCGGGAATTCCCGGCTCAGATTTGGATGCAGGTGGACATGGACGGTGCTTCGGTCATCTCGCCGATCCCAGCGGTCAGTCGGATTACGACTTTGATCTCACGCACCCCCACGCCGGATGGCGTCGTCCCTTTTCGAGTGCAATCAAGTAACGGCAATCCTACCGCTGACGCGCTTCTGAATTTCGTGAATTCTGGCGATTTTCAGTCGGCCCGGGACATTGGCTCCGACTGGGTTGATCAAGCAGAAGACCTACTGTTACAGAAAATCGCCGATCCCATGTCCGCAACAGTTGCGGGCTATTTTCTGCTTCAAGCTGGCGCATACGAGCGCTTGCACGAGTGGACAGCGAACTTGGCAAACTGGTTCAAGTGGCTACCGGACGGACCAATAATACGTGCGTGTCACCTGATGACTCGCTTGAATCCGGACCCGTTGATCCTTCGCGGTCTGCTGCTAGAGTCCGTCAGCCGTGGATTGCCCTTTTACACAGTCGGCCTTCGTCTTCTTCAAAGTCGGCTCAAATTGCTGCTGCAGTTGTCAGACGATGACCGGCAGGTTGCCGAAGCACTAAACTTAGTTAGCAAGTACGTCGAAGCTTCCGATTATTCATCGGCGCTAGTAAACTTCACTGGTTCGTCGCCCGCGTATCCAGAACCATTCGGTCGAGACCTCTGGGTGAGCGAAGCGGCTGAAGCGCCTCTGGAATTTGGTGAGACTGAGGGCGGAGCGATGGCTTAACCAAGCTGTCGCTTCGTTACCCGGAGTATTGTCCCCGCGTTAATCGGGCCCCTGCCCTTGGCCTTCCACTGTTCGTCGGCGTTGGCCATGGCGCGGCCGGCGGGTGTGGGTCAGATCGAGAGCTTCGGTGAGGCAGAGGAAGCCACTGACGAGATGCTCAAACCTTTGCAATGTCGGCGCTCAGATCGTGGTGAAGACCATCGCGAGGATGGTTTATCTTTTCGATTTCAACCCCAAACTGACCCCAAATAGCAATTTCCATATTAGATTTAGTGACTATTCAGTGCTCTTCGACGATACCAACCACGCCCTCCAACTCGTTGAAAATACATTAATTGCATCACTCATAACCCAAAGGTCGGTGGTTCAAATCCACCCCCCGCAACCATTTAGCCCATTGGCCAACCCCAGATAACCCCAAGGCACCCAAAGGTCGGTGGTCTAAAATTCAATAAAAACAATCATTTACGAGATCTCAACTCATGGATGACGGGGCGCACGTGTGGCGCCCGATTCGCCTTTGGGGTCTTTGAATTGCCGTTTTTGGCGGACCATCGGACCGATTTTCTCCGCAAAATCAGTCCCACAAATTTGCTTTTGGCCGGCGGCGCTTCCCCATGGGCGACTCATCGCAATTCCGGGCGGTAGTGATGTGGGCATGCCGCATCAGTTTCAGCACACGTCGATCGATGTATCTGCTCCGATGACTAGAGACCGGCTGTCTGGCGGACCGTATGCCATCCAACAACTTCCGAGACCCTTTTCGGTAGCGACCACACGACGGGCATCATGCACAAGGGTGAGCCTGGCCTGATTGTCGGGGGCTATCCACTGCTTGCACAGGCAAGCCACGGAACAGATGACCTTCCGGCTTGCAGCAGATCGCTGAGTCGTGCTTCTCAACGCCTACGCGATCAAGGCGGGCACAGTCGTCTGAAGAAAGTTCTCGACCGACATGGGAACCCGCCCCGTGAAATTCGTCACGGTAGGGGCGACGATCGCCTGATAGCCGCGCGCCGCCTCATCATCCAGCTCACGCACACTTCTCGCGGCGAACTGCGGTATGCCGGCAGTCATCAGGCCCTTTTCAACTTCTTCCGGTGGGACATTCACGTGTTGGATGGACTTGCCGGAAAAGCGCGACAGAAGACTCGCAATCTGTTCGTGCGTAACGGAGGCAGGGCCCGTCACATCGTAGATGGCCTTGCCTGTGGCGTTGAGTAGCGCCGCCGCGGCCGTTCTTGCGCAGTCCCCGCGAGTCACATACGAGCGGCCCTGCGACTGCGTCGCGGAGATCAGTTTCCCGGTCCTAAGGGCGAACTGCGCAAACCTGAGGATGACTTCCGCGTACAGATTATTCCGCAGGATCGTCCAATTTAGTCCGCTCTCAAAGAGCGCAACTTCCGTCCAGAAATGATCGTCCGGGATCGAAGGGCCGTCCGTCGGATGGGCGTTAGGCAGCGATGTATAGACGACGTGCTCCACACGAGCATTCACCGCGGCCTGAATGGCAGCGCGATGCTGTTTGATCCGCAAGTCCGGCGCGTGCAGTGAATCGGTACTGATGAGGAGCAGGCGCTCAACCCCTCGGAATGCTTCGTGTAAGGTCTCGGGCCGATCGAAATCAGCCTCCCGCTCTTCCACACCCGAAGCGGCAAGTTCCTGATGCTTCCCCGGAGTACGCGTGGCCGCGATCACTCTCTTCGCTCCGAGTTGCCGAAGCTCCGCTACGACGGCCTTTCCCAGGTTTCCACTGGCGCCCGTGACGAGAAGCTGCTGATCCGAAAAATTCATGTTCTGCATCCAAAGCCAAACCTATCCGAGTGTCGATGAGATTTTGCGGGAACGGGAGAGTTTGCCGCAATTAAGCGACGTCGTGCAGCAGAGACTCCCAATTCTGCGGAACTTTGTCTTTTGGGCCGGGAGCCGGCTGATCCGCCGGATGCGCACGCGGTGCAGCAAGCCGAAACCCGCGAAACACCTTGTGTTTCTCGTAGTCGTAAAGCCAGCCCTGCAGTGGCTCGAAGCTGGCGACCACCGGATGCCCGGACTCGGCGGCATGGCGAGCGGCATGCTGGCCGGGAGATGTATCGCAGCAACCGATGTGGCCGCACTCTGCGCAACGGCGCAAATGCAGCCACCATCCTCCCGAGGCCAGACATTCTTCGCAACCGGATCCATTCGGTTTCACAGCGGGATTGATCCCGCGATAGGACTTCTTCATGGCAGTCTGCCTCCCGGTGAGCATTGTGGACAAGCTGAGAGGCTTTTGGAAATCGCTGGATAGTGCGGTTTGTACCCTCCCCCTTTCGGAGGGTGCCCTGGCCTGTCTGCTTCCTCCTAAAAATCTACGCAGGCGGGGCCGTGATCTCGGCCGTAGCCGCGCGGCCGGGATGATCTTATGCGTCGTTGCGCCGCTGAAAGAATGATCGGAAGCCGGGTGGGCTGGAATAAGCGCGGCTCGCCTCCAGAAGGACACGAATTCGAGTGCCTTCGCTCGGAGCGCTTTCGTAGTCGAAGGCGGCGCCGATCCTGTCTGCACGCTCAGCCATACCGCGCAGACCAAAGTGCCCTCGCTCTTCCGATTCCCGCAATTCGCCAGCAGTGAAACCATGGCCGTTGTCGCGGCACACCAGTGTGAAGTGTTTCTTCCCGTAATCCAGAGCGACGGCGATCTGCGATCCGCCTGAATGAAGGAAGGAGTTTGTCAGCGCCTCTCGCACGATAAAAAAGATTTCGTCGATAACCTCGGGACGGAGCAGCCGCGGGGTACCAGTCCGCTCCAGAGAGAATCTGCCGTACGCAAACGAGGCAAGTTCGTCTGCCATGGCTTCGATCGCAGACTCCAGTTTGGCACTGTCGAGGCGTTGCGAGCGGAGCCGGTGGATGCGGTCGCGCCCTTCGAGAATCATGCGATCGGCCGTAGCGAACGCCTTTTCCAGAGCCTTTTTCGATTCACTCTCTGCGGGCAGTTTTGCGGCAGCGGCGTGGAAGCTGAGCAGGAGCCCCTGAATTCCCTGCAGCAGCGTGTCATGAAGCTCCCTGGCAATGCGGATGCGCTCATTCGCCCTCTCCTCCGCTCTCAGTTTGATCTGTGCCGCAACGTATCGGACACGTATCGTTAACCCCACCCACAGCAGGAGTCCGGCCAAACTGATACAGAGAGTCTCGAACCACCATGTTTGATAGAAGAACGGCAAAATCGTGAAGCTCGCCGAGACAGGAGCGCTCCACACACCTTCGCCGTTCGCCGCCTTCACTTCAAAGAAATATCTTCCCGGCCCAGGGTGCGTGTAGACCGCTTCGGTGCGTCGACCCACATCCTGCCACGTTTTATCGACTCCCCGCAGCCGGTACATGTACGTAACCTTCTCTGGTGCGTAGAGATTCGCGCCAAAGTATGGAATGCGTATTGTGATGGTGCTTGCCCTTATCTGCTTTCCCTGACCAACCGGCTGTCCATCCTCTTCGATGGTGTGGATGACCAGGGTGGGAGGCAGCATATTATGCGGTACGTGCTCTGGGTCCACATACGCAATTACACCCGACGTATTGAACCAAATGCGCCCACTCGCATCGGCTACAGC
>Ga0335075_10003435_pt1 | contig 25139 bp, 20 predicted proteins | sample Lox_Sample_24_FD_206723 | JGI IMG/M metagenome (GOLD analysis project Ga0335075, IMG submission 206723) | Soil microbial communities from Loxahatchee National Wildlife Refuge, Florida, United States - Lox_Sample_2.4 | ecosystem: Environmental > Terrestrial > Soil > Wetlands | place: USA...
CCGTCTCGAAATGACTCGAGCAATTTGACGGAATTGCTCTTTGCGGCCGCGCTGGATTTCGAATCTTGAACGATGGCGACCAAATCGCTGATTCGAGTTTGCACCTCACACTGACTGTTCATCTTGGCGTCTCCAGATAAATCGAAATCCCTGAAACGGCATCAATCCGTCTTCGGTCCAGTAGCGTATTCGCGCGGCGTTTTTCACCTTTGGGTCGCGCTCAACGTGATGCGGGCCAATCCGCTCGATCTCAAACTTGACGTCGGAAACCTCGGAACGGCAATCCAGCGTCATGCCTTCGGTGGGGCAATAGTTGACGAGAACGACAGAACCGCTTGCGTCGATCGGTTCTTCAGCCGTGACGCTAACAAGCATTTTCTTGCGTGCAGGCAGCTCTACGTCAAGTTGAAGCCCAAGCTCGCTTACCGCCTTGAGTAACTCAAGATCCTGCTTCACTCCATCGACGCAAGCCTCGAGAATCTCGCCCTTACCGGCCTTCTCGAAGGGGTACTTGATCTTCCAATCCAGCCGCTCGCCAAAGTTTTCGATTTCGAAAGAGAATTTCACGGAGAGTGTCAAGCCACCGCCAATCTTCCGACTTCCTTGTATTGCGATCTCGTACGAGACGTCTCTCTTGACGACTTCCCGACTGAGAGATTGTTCGATCGTGGCACTAACTCGGATCGGAAATTTCCACAGGCGGCGCGAGGTTCCATGTGAACGAAAAATGGGGAAAGCAGGGCCGCTGGTGCGCACGCGTTGAATCTCGCTTCTGACGTCGATCTGACGATTGCACGGCAAGTCTACGATTCGAACCGTCGGTCTGCGGTCTCGGACATCGATCAATAGCTGACGAACTCCCGGCACAACGCCTTCCGTCGCCTGCCCACCAACGGTGGAACCTCCCACCACCAACATCTCACGTTCCCGCAACAGGACTGGCTGCACGTAAGAGGTGTGCTTATGCCCCGTCAGGGCGATGTCGAATTCGTAGTCGCCCAGTAGATTCAACAAACGTGCCGCGTCATTCATGATGTCGAACGGCTTGTGTTCAGTTTGTTGCGCCTCGAATGGGGTGATGTGGTGATGGAGAATCGCCACTTTTACTAGATCCGGCCAGCAGTCTTTGTGCTCCTCACGCGTCCGGTCGAGAACCTTCCGCAAGGAATCGAGCTGCGAGAGAGTTATCTGGCAGATATCCAAAAGCCTTCTTCTGCCGGCTGTTTCGACAACCGAATCGAAACTGCTGCACCAATCGGTCGGCAGCTGAGTACCCGGATTGGAACGATAAACTTCTCGGAGCCTCTTGAGCTCTTCGAAAGCGGGATGAATCTCGGGGTCGCGTTCGCCGCAACGAACAGCGGAGTTTATGCACATCACGAGCAGTCGCTTGGTCGGATCAACAAAAATGGGATCACTTCCATGAAAGGTGAGCTTTCGCATGCTCGACTGCGCAACGGATTCCACGGGAAATAGACACGTGGTTGCGCAGGCTTCCTTGCTGAGTTCGGCGAATCCCCTGAATTTCTGTTCGAAGTACCCCGTCGACTTGGGGTCCAGATCCCATGCCACATCGTGGTTTCCCGGGACGAGGCAGATTGCCGCTTTCGTCCCAACAAGCTTTTGAAGTACAGGCAGTGCTTCTGCACGAAAATCGTGCAGGCCGCGAGTCTCCCCACGTGTTGTGATGTCGCCTGATATCGCGATGGCATCAAACGGTGCGGCATGGTCGAGTGATTCGAGCAAGCCTGCGAGTATTTCGAAAGGGGTTTCACAATAGGTCTGAAAATTGCCGATCTTGGAATCGACAAGCTGCTTGCCGGAGGCGTAGTGCAGATCAGTTAGGTGCAGTAGCGAGATTTCATTGGCAGCCATCTAGTTTGTTCTCGTTGGTGTGCCCTGTTCGAATCTATTCTTTCGCGAAAAATATTGAAACAGCTAGTGAGCTGCGGCATTGCACAAGTCAAGAGTGGCTCGCTCGACATTGTTTGTCGGCCCGCTGGGCTGGCTGCAAGAGATTGAGCCGTTGATGTTGCAAGAAGCGGTCTGTTCTGACACGTCCGCCCGATGCCGCCGACACCGGCGGGCAAAGTCCGATGCAACACTGCCGGTTCGATGCCGGACCTCAACTCGACACTGCTGGGCGTGGCCCTGCGCACCTGGCTCACCGGCGGCGCCATCGTGCTTCTCGTCGCCATCGCCCATCTCGCCCTCGGCTGGTGGGCGCGGCGCCGCGTGCGCACGCACCAGGACAAACCGCTCGACCCCGGTGAGTCGCTGAAGGCGCGCTACTGGATCGCGCGCGGCCCGCGCGATGCGGTGCCGCCGATCGCGTTCCTGCTGTGGCTGCACGGCCTGTTCTACGCGGTCACGATGCTGCTTGCGGACTGGCCGGATGCGTCGTGGTTGCCGCGGACGCTCGCCATCCTCGGCTTCCTGCGCGGCCTCGGCACCTTGCTAGGGCTCGCCTGGCTGCTCGCCCGCATCGCTCGCACGATCGAAGCGGTGCTGAAATCCTTCGCCTCGCGCACCGAGGCCGGCTGGGACGACGTGTTGTTGCCCTTCGCCGGCAAGGCGCTGCGGCTGATCCTGCCGTTGATCGCCCTGATCCTCGGCACGCCGGCGCTCGAGGTCTCGGCCGAGGCGAAGCAGGTGATCCAGAACGCCATCAGCTTGTTGCTGATCGGCTCGATCGCCGTGATCCTCATCCAGTTCGTCAACGCGATGTCCGACCTGCTGCTGCGTCGCTATCGCATCGACGTTGCGGACAACCGCCGCGCGCGTGGCGTGTACACGCAGGTGACGGTGCTGAAGAAGATCGTCATCTCGATCATCACGCTGTTCGCGATCGCCTCGATGCTCATGGTGTTCAACTCGGTGCGGCAGTTCGGCACCGCGATGATCGCGTCGGCCGGTGTCGCCGGCATCGTCATCGGTTTCGCGGCGCAGAAGAGCCTGGGCACGTTGCTCGCCGGCATCCAGATCGCGTTGACGCAGCCGATCCGCATCGACGACGTCGTCATCGTCGAGAGCGAGTGGGGCCGCATCGAGGAGGTGACGTTGACGTACGTCGTCGTGCGCCTCTGGGACCTGCGGCGGCTCGTGGTGCCCATCACCTATTTCATCGAGAAGCCGTTCCAGAACTGGACGCGCACGTCGGCGGACATCCTCGGCACGGTATTCCTGCAGGTGGACTATGGCGTGCCGGTGGATGCGATCCGCGCCGAGCTGACGCGCATCCTCGGCGAGTCGAAACTCTGGGACCGGAAGGTCAACGTCCTGCAGGTGACCGAGGCGAAGGAGCGCACGCTCGAACTGCGCGCGCTGATGAGCTCGGCGGATGCGGGGCAGTCGTTCGACCTGCGCTGCGAGGTGCGGGAGAAGCTGGTGAAGTTCGTCACGACCAACTACCCGGACAGCCTGCCGCGGCTGCGGGCGCGCGTGGAGACGAGCGTCAGCGCTCCGACAGCCTGATCGCGTACAACGCCGCGCCGACGTGCGGCTCGTGCTTCGGCTGCCGCAGGTCGAAAACATCGCCCAGTGCCGCGCGAAACGGCTGCAATAACATCTCGCCCGCACCGAAGGCGCCACCGGAATACGACAGCGCGGCGATCTCGCCGTCGTCGAATCCCAGCGTGCGCCGCAACGCCAATGCGAGCTGCCCCAGCTCCAGTCCCGCGCGCGTGAAAATCCCGCGCGCCGCCTCATCCCCCATCTCCGCTGCCTCGCCGACCAGCGGCGACAGCTGCGCCAGCTCGCCTCGCGTGCGTGCATTCGGTCCATATACGTGCGCGCAGAGATCCAGATCGCTGCGCAGGTTCAACGCCTCGTTGATCAGCCGGTGCAGCGGGCCTTTCGGCAGCCGCCCGTCGCTCATGCGCGAATATGCATTCAACCCCTGCATCGCGATCCAGTACGCCGAGCCTTCGTCCGAAAACGCTTCGCCCCAGCCGCCGACACGCGCGCCCACGCCGCGCCGCTGGCCATAACCGATGGAGCCGGTGCCCGCGACGATGTTGATGCCGTCCTCCGCGCCCAACGACCCGGCCCAGCCGCAGACCATGTCGTTGTCGACCGTGAAACGATCGTGCCCGAGGATGTGCCGCGGCAACGAATCGAGCGCGGGCGTGATGACGCTGTCCTCGCCATACGCGGGCAGGCCGAAGAACGCGTGCGCGATCGCGCTCGGCTCCGCACCGGCGCCGGCCAGCACCTTCGCGACGCCGTTGCGCAGCACCTCGCGCACGCCTTCGATGCCGACGTCCGGGTGGTAGCTGGTCGACAACGTGGCGTCGGCGACCAGCGTGCGCCGCTCGTCGAGCAGCGCGAACCGCGTCTTGGTGCCGCCACCGTCGACGCCGAGGAAATAGCGCGCGACATCGCCCATCTACTTGACGAGCGGGTAGAGGCGGACGCCCTGCACGACGCGGTTCACGGTACCTTCCTTGTTCGGGTTGTCGGGAGACAGCCCGAGCGTACGCGACTGGTGGAACGCGTACAGCTGCGCGATCGCGATGTACGGCCACAGCAGCTCGACGTCGGCCGCCTCGGCCATGCCCGGCACCTGCAGCGTGTCCTTCACCAGCTCGTTCCGCGGCCGCGTGGTGACCTCGATGACGCGCCGCGCCCGGCCGTCGCGATGCAGCTCGTCGACGAGGTCGTGGTCGTACTTGCGCGTCAGCGGGTCGTTGGACACGAACACGATGACCAGCGTGCGGTCGTTGACGAACGTCTTCGGGCCGTGGCGGAACCCCAGCGGCGAATCGAAACACGTGACGACCGCGCCGTTGGTCAGCTCGCCGAGCTTCAGCGTCGCCTCGCGGGCGAGATTCTGGAACGGGCCGCTGCCGAGATAGACGACACGCTCGAAGCCGCCCTGCGCGAGCTCCTGCAGCGTGCGCGTCTCCTGGATCACGCGGCGCATCGCCTGGGCGATCGCGCCGACGCGGCCGTCGTACGCGCCCGGCTTGCTGAACGCGACCAGCGTCGCGTACATCATGCAGCTGAAGCTCGACGTCATCGCGAAGCTCACGTCGTGCGTCTCTTCCGGCAACAGCAGCGTCTGCGCCTGCCTGACCTCGGCGCGGTTCAGCGCGCCTGCGCCATTGCAGGTGACCACGAGGTGGCGCACGTCGCGCACCAGCGATTCCGCCAGCGTCACGGCCTGCAGGCTCTCGGGGCTGTTGCCGCTGCGCCCGAACGAAACCAGCAGCAGCGGCTGGTCGCCATGCAGGTAGAGCTGCGGATTGCTGACGATGTCCGTGGTCGGCACGGCGTCGACGCGCGCCGCGAGCTGCGCATCGAGGATGCCGGCGATGCACGCGCCGATATACGCCGACGTGCCGGCGCCGGTCAGGATCACGCGTGCCAGCGGGTTGTCGGCGACGGGCGCGATGAACGCGCGCAGCTCCGCGTGCACGCCGGCCAGGATCGCGTGCGTCCGCTGCAGCATCTGCGGCTGCTGCTCGATCTCGCGCGCGGTCCACAAGGCGCCCGAGGCAGACAGTTCCTCCGCGCGCAGCCCGAGATGAGATGAAAGAAGTTCAGTGGGTGTGGCAGGCATGATGGTAGTCGTCGAGGACGGCGCTCACGTGCGCCATGGAAAGGGACAGCGGGTCGCGCGTCGCGGCGCCGTCGCGCACCGCATGCAGCGCGGTCGGCAGATGCTGGCTGAGCAGCGGGATCGGCGGCGGGTTCGCGCGCAAGTTGTCGAACAGGCGCACACGCGCTTTCTCGATGACGGCGTCCGGCCAGTAGTACCGCACACGGTCGCTCAGCGAGTACTGCAGGTCGACGGTCAGCGGCTTGCCGTTGCCGTGGTAGTACTTCTCCCAGTACTTCGGCTGGTCGCGCATGCGCTCGAGCACGGTATCGCGCAGGTGCGCCTGCTGGTGCTCGGGCGTGATCTCCTGGTCGATCGCGTCGAGCGCCCACAACGCCTCGCGCATCGCGAACGTCAGCCCGGGGCCGACTTTCAGGATCGCGAAGTGGTCCTGCACCAGCGCGCGCAACGCGTCGCGGGTCTGGTAGTCGGTCGAGTGCGCTTCGTAGACCATGTTGGGCACCGCGGTGATCGCGTCGCTCAGCGAGCGCGCCTTCGGCGGACCATAGTCGATCACGTTGTGATGATCGAACTCCACGCCCGGCTGCACCACGGACGCGATGACGCGGCTCCAGGCATCGCCCAGCCCGGCCGAAACAAAAGCCTGGCGATGCGCCTCGATCGTGGCCAGCGCGGCTTGGGGGGAGGTCACCGCGAGACCCTCGATCGATTCGGTCGCACCACCAGGAACGGGAACTTCCGTGCCGATCACGTAGACCGGCTTCTGCGAATCGTTGGCCGATGCGGCGGCGAGTTCGGCGGCCTTGGCCAGCCGCACCGCGCGCTTCACGATCTCGGCCTCGGGCAGCGGCACCGGGTCGCCCTGGCAGGACATTGAGCAGTCGAGATGGATCTTGCGGAAGCCGGCGGCCACATACGCCGCGACCATGACTTCGGCCTTGTCCATCGCCGCGGCCGCGGGTAGATGGGTCCACGGATTCGGGCCGAGGTGATCGCCGCCCAGCGCGATGCGCGCGGCGTCGAAGCCGACCTTGTCGGCGATGCCGTGCACGAACGCCACGAAGTCGACCGGCGTCATGCCGGTGTAGCCGCCGTCCTGGTTCACCTGGTTGCAGGTGGCCTCGAACAGCACGAGGTCGTCGCCGTGCGTCGATGCGTGCCGCAGCGAAGCCTCGAGCACGATCGGATGTGCGCAGCAGATCGACGTGACGCCGACGGCGTCGCCGCGCTTGTGCCGCGTGATCAACTCGCGCAGCGCGTTCATGCGCCGGCCTCGCTACTGCCGCCCTCGGGCTGCGGCTCGAGCACCAGCAGCAGCGAGGCGACCAGCGCCAGCGCCAGGCCGACGATCTTCAGCGGGCCCGGCACCGCACCCGCGAAGGCGAGGGCCAGCACGGCCGTGATCAGCGGCGCGCCGGCGTTCGTCAGCGGCGCCACGACCATCGCCTTGCCGTAGCGGAACGCGTACACCAGCGTCAGCGCGCCGATGGCGTTCAGGATCTGGATGCCCGCGGTCATCCACGGGCCGTCCCAGTTCATGTTCACGGGCTGGCTGAAATCCGTCATGGCCCACGCGACCGGCGCCAGCACGAGGCCGCCGATCATCATGTAGAAGAAGATGCTCTCGGCGCTGACCGTGTTGTTGGCCAGCTTCATGAAGTACGCCTGCACGCCCCAGGCCGCCATGATCAGCAGCGCGAGCGCGAACCACCCGAGGCCATTCGCATTGCCCTTGCCGAACGACAGATCGAACAGCGGCAACGACACCAGCGCCAGCACGATGCCCAACGCGCCCAGCTTGCCGGTGCGCTCGCGCAGCAGCAGGAACGACAGCGCGATCGTGATCGCCGGCGACAGCGAGATGATCGGGAAAATGAAGTAGGCAGGGCCGATGGTCAGCGCCTTGAACAGCAGCATCTGGCCGCCGGCGCCCAACAGGCCAATGGTCATGCCGTAACCGATGGCGCGAGGCGACGCGTCGAGCTTCCAGCCGGTCTTCGCCAGCACCCACAGCGCCGGCGGGATCATCGTCAGCGCCCACACGCAGTAGACCAGCGTGTCGGGGAATCCGTGCTGCGAGGACAGACCGGCCAGCGCGCCCCAGACACCCCACAGGACCACGGTCACCAGCGCGTAGACGACCCAGCTCGCTCGCTGCGAACCCGTCATGCGCGTTCCGCCCGCACCAGCAGGAACCGCTCGAACTTCGCGGTCAGCGTCGCGGCGGCTGCGTCGACCGTGCCGAGGTCCTTCTCGTTGAAGAGATCGCGCACGCGCCAGCGGCCGGTGCCGAGTCCGCGCAACGGAATGGGGCCGTTCCAGGTGTCGGCGTAGAACGCGTAGTACATCGCGCCGTCCTTCGCGATCGCGTGGCCTTCGGGCTTGTCGAAGCCGAGGTCGTACAACGCGCCGAGATACTCGCCCTTCGGCAGCATGTGGGTCTTGTAAATGGACACCCACTTGCGCCACAGCGCCTCTTTCGCCGGCGTCAGCAGATAGCCACCCGGCGGCAGTTTCTCGACCGGCTTGTCCGTATCCTTCGGCCACGTGAACTTCGTCGAGATGACGGCGCCGATGCCCACCGACGACGCGAAATCGTCGCCGTGATCGGAGAGCTCGACGTGATCGCCGGCCAGGCTGCTGCCCGCGCCGGCGATCGCCTTGTACGACTTGCCCTTGCTGCGCACCTGCCACGACGTCAGCGGATCCGACGTCGGGTACTGGTCCGTCGCCGGCAGGTTGTGGAAGTTGAACACCGTGCCGCAGGGGCACAGCTCGACCACGGCCTCGGGATTCGCCTCGCGCGCGGCGCGATGCACCGCCAGCCAGAAATCGCCCAGCTTCTCCACCGACTCGGTGGGATGCGCATGGTTGTGCGCCTTGTTGTAGCAGGGCGCCACGGAATTCAGGTGCTGGCCGTCGAGCTTCAGGCCCTCGAAGCCCCAGTCGCCGATGATCTTCTTCGTCAGCGCGACGTAGTAGTCGATGGTGGGTTGATAGGCGGGGCACTGCGTCAGCGCGTTCCACCAGCTCACTTTCTGGAACGAGCCGTATTCGTCGAGCAGCAGCATGTCGGCGTGGTCGTGCAGCACGTCGCTGCCCGGATCCGCGGCCAGCGGCGCGATCCACAGGCGCGGCTTCATGCCGGCGGCGCGGATCTGGCGCACGAACGCGCGCATGTCCTCGTCGCCGCGCGGGAACTTGCGCGTGTCGAGGCGCCAGTCGCCCTCGTTGTTCTGCCAGCCGTCGTCGAGCACGGCCCAGCCGAAGCCGAGGTCCTTCGCCTTCGGCAACGTGCCGACGATCTGCTCGACGGTGAACTCGCGCTCGTATCCCCAGGCACACCACACCGGCGCGAACGCGGACTCCGGCGGCTTCGGCGCGGATACGCCTTCGGCGGCGAGGAATTTCCGGTACTGCGTCAGCGGCGCGAAGTGGTCGCCGGTGTGCGCGAGGATGAACGTGCGGTCGGTGGAGAGCGTGGCGCCCGGTGCCAGGGTCGTCGCATCCGCGCTCTCGATGGCGATGCTCGCGCCCGTCGCGGTCTTGCGGACGGGCAGGTCGAGCAGGCGCGGCTTCGGTTCGAGATGGCCGACGGCGAGCCCGGCGGTCCTGCTCCAGATGTTGGCCATCGGGATGCCGCCGCCGTAGTCGGAGGCAGCCATGCTCAGGGTGTTGCGCTGGTCGAAGCCGGCCTTCAGTGGCTGGATCCAGTCGCGGCGGTCCTCGTGCGTGGCGCCGGAAAAGCTCCAGAAGCCGCCGGGGACGTCCGCGATCTCGTGCGCGGCATTGCGCCAGCCGGTCAGCGCCAGCGGCGCGGCGCCACCGTTTCGATAGTGGACCGTGAGCACGGCCAGACCGGGCAATTGCTCATAGAAGGTCACGTCGACGGTCTTTTCGATCCCTTCCTTCGACACGCCGGTGATCACGTGGCGACGGCCCGCGCCGTGGCGCGGATCCGTGAAGTCCTCGTGCGTGAGCTTGCCGAGCGTGAAGGTGTCGATCGCGCTTTTCCCGGTCAGCAGGACTTCGCTGGGCTGGAAAGCAGTCAGTGCGCGGCCGCGGAACAACACCTGCGTGCGCATCCGGCCGTCGAACATCAGGGCGAGAACGCCGTCTCTTGCCTGGTTGTCGATACCCAGCGCGCCCGGGGCCACGGCGCCGAGTGCGCGCTCCGCCCAAGGAAACGAGGCCAAAGCGAAACCCCCGGAAAGAAGTTTCAGCGCGTTTCGACGTCCGGCGACGGGCATGGAAGGGGCTCCCGGGTGAACTGCGCTGCATTCTGGGTCAGGGTCCGGGTTGATGCAATACTTTTGTTGCGATATGTTCCCTGTAAGTTTCGTTATATAGCAGGCTGCCCATGATGTCTTTGCTCCGCTGCTCGCTCGCCGCGGCCGTTGCGCTGCTCACCGCCTGCACGTCGGCGCCGCCCGCCGCGTCTCACTACTCGATGGACGACTTCGCCCGCGTGCGCAAATTCGACGCGCACGTGCACATGAACGTGCCGGGCGCGGACTTCCTCGAGATCGTGCGCGCCGACAACTTCGAGGTGATGTCGATCAACGTCGACTATCCCGATTTCCCGAAGCTCGCCGACCAGAAGGCCGCGGCGCTGACACAGCTGAAAGCCGATCCGGCGCGCGTGCACTGGGCAACGACGTTCTCGATGCAGGGCTTCGGCAACGCGGGCTGGGCCGCGCAGGTCGGCGCCGGCCTCGACGCCGACGCGAAGCAGGGCGCGAAGGCCGTGAAGATCTGGAAGAACGTCGGCATGTCCGAGCGGAATGCGCGCGGCGAGCTGATCCGCATCGACGACCCGGCGATCTCGCCGGTCGCCGACCGCGTGCAGGCGCTCGGCCTCACGCTGATCGCGCACCAGGGCGAGCCGCACAACTGCTGGCTGCCGCTCGACCAGATGACCACCGACAACGACCGCGAATACTTCGCGAATCATCCGCAGTACCACATGTACCTGCATCCCGAGATGCCGGGCTACGAGGACCAGATGCAGCACCGCGATGCGTTCGTCGCCGCGCATCCGCAGCTGCATTTCGTCGGCGCGCACCTCGCGAGCCTCGAATACGACGTGGACCGCATCGCCGCGTTCCTCGACCGCTTCCCGAATGCGAACGTCGACATGGCGGCGCGCATGAGCCAGGTGCAGTACCAGTCCGTGCGCGACTTCGACAAGGTGCGCGCGTTCTTCATCAAGTACCAGGACCGGCTGCTGTACGGCACGGATCTCACGCTGAACCCCGGCGACGATCCGGCGGAATTCAAGCGCGAAGCGCATGGTTTCTGGACGCGCGACTGGCGTTATCTCGCCACGGACGAGAGCCAGCGCGTCGAGATCATCAAGGCCGACGTGAAAGGACTGGCGCTGCCGCGCGCCGTCATCGACAAGATCTACTACGCGAACTCGAAGCGTGCGTTCCGCCTCTGACGGCGGCGCTGCGAGCTAGGCGAGCTGCACGTCCACGGCGAGCGCCTGGATCGCCGCGACGACCTCGTCGGGCGCGTCCTTGTCCGTGATCAGCGTATCGAGCTCGGCCACCGCGATGATCCGGTGTAGGCAGACCTTGCCGAACTTCGAGCTGTCGGTGATCGCGATGACGGAGCCGGCGTTCTCGACCATCTTGCGGTTCAGCAGCGCCTCGGGCTCGAAGTGCGTGGTGATGCCGCGCTCGAGATCGAAGCCGTCGACGCCGAGGAACAGCTTGTCGACGTGCAGCGCGTTCAGCGCCTCGACCGTCAAACCACCGTAGAACGACATGCTCTTGCGGCGCAGCTCGCCGCCCAGCATCACGAGGTTGATGTTGCTCTTGGGCGCGAGCGAGGAGAGCACGCCGAAGTCGTTCGTGACCACGGTGACTTCGACGTTCGGCAGCGCCTCGGCGAGCTGGATGCCGGTGGTGCCCGAGTCGATGACGATCGTGTCGCCGGCCTTCACCAGCGCGGCTGCGCGCTGGCCGATGCGGCGCTTCTCCTCGAGATGCGACGTGCGCTTCGCTTCGTACGGCGTCTCGGCCGCCGGACCGCCGACGATCTTGCTGTCGATCGCACCGCCGTAGGCGCGCGCCATCACGCCGCGCTCCGTCAGGTAGCGCAGGTCCTTGCGCACCGTCTGCATGCTGACGCCGAACCGTTTCGCCAGCGAAGTCACCTGGACGCTGCCGTGCTGACGGACGAGCTCACTGATCTGCAGGCGGCGCTGGCTGGTATCGCGGGTCACGGCGGGCATGGGTTCTCCTTTGAAAACAAGCATGCAGGATTTCGTTTAATTTCGCTATTGATGCCAAACGAAACTTGGACTAGGCTTTGTTTCGTTTAGTTGCGTAACCTTTCCGCCGGGGCCACTCCTTGGGAGCAGAAGAATGAACACCGCGCACCTGACCCGTTCACTGGTTTCGAAGGGCATCGCCCTCGCGCTCTGTCTGCCCGCCGCCGCGTTCGCGCAGAGCGCGGGTAGTGAGGCGGAGAGCATCGACACCATCATCGTCTCCGGCGTGCGCGCCAGTCTCGGCCGCTCGGTCGACATCAAGCGCAGCGCGGGCACCGTGCAGGATTCGATCAGCGCGGTGGAGCTCGGCAAGTTCCCCGACGACAACGTCGCGGACTCGCTGAGCCACATCACCGGCGTCGCCATCTCGCGCACCGCGGGTGGTGAGGGCCAGAAGGTCAGCGTGCGCGGCCTCGGCCCCGAGTACACGCTGACCACGTTCAACGACCGCATCCTCGCCACCGACGGCGCCGGCCGCGATTTCGCGTACGACGTGCTGCCGTCCGACGTGATCAGCGGCGCCGACGTCATCAAGGGCGCGCAGGCGTCGATCTCCGAGGGCGCCATCGGCGGCCTCGTAAACCTGCGCTCGGCGAGCGCGTTCGATCAGAAGGGCCAGCAGGCCATCGCGCGCCTCGAGGGCGACCGCAACCTGATGTCCGAGCTCAACGGCTACAAGTTCTCGGGCGTGTACAGCAACACGTTCGCGGACGAGACGTTCGGCGTGTTGCTGGGCGTGGTCTATGCCGAGCGCAAGGACCGCACCGACGTCGCCGGCAACGATGGCGGCTGGACGCGCAACCCGGATCCCACCGACGAGAGCTGGCTGTGGGGCAACGCCTGGGGCGGCAACATCGATCCGAACGGCAACGGCGAACTCGATGAAGACGAATACGGCCTGATCGGCCCCGGCCAGTTCCGCGTCGGCTCCATCCTCGAGGAGAAGAAGCGCCGCGCCGTGTCGGCGAAGTTCGAGTGGCGCCCGACGGACAGCGTCAAGATCATCGCCGACGGCCTGAAGACCCGCCTCGACTCGCCGCAGGTCGGTTACCAGCAGTCTTACTACCCGCTGTTCGCGCCGGACCGCTGGTCCGATTTCCAGATCCAGGACGGCATCGTCACCGGCTTCTCGATGGAGAACCCGGATCCCGAGATGCGCATGAACCCGGAGCTGCTGAACCTCACCGAACACCGCGTCGTCGATACCGACCTCTACGGCCTGAACGGCCAGTGGACCGTCAGCGACGCGTTGACGCTGAACGCGGACGTGTACCGCTCCACGTCGAGCCGCCATTCGGGCGGCCAGGACACGTACGTCGTGTTGCGCATGAACCAGCCGACCACCGCGCACTTCGAGCTCGGCCACGCGGCCGTGCCGAACGTCGTCGTCGACTTCGACGACGGCCGCGAGCTGTCGAACGGCCTGGCGGCCGGCGACTTCGGCGGCTCGGACTTCAACACGCACTACATGGAGCTGCGCGGCGACAACGTCGACGACGAGATCACGGGCGCCACGCTCGGCGGCAAGTTCACGCTCGAGGCCGGCCCGCTGAAGGCGCTGCGCTTCGGTGCGAGCTACACGGACCGCAAGAAGTCGCGCGATCTCGTCAACAACACGCTGAACGGCGGCGCCGACTACTACTCCGGCGAGAACGCGATCAACGTCGGCGACCTGGGCGGCGACGTGATCTCGCATTCGTTCACGTTGCCGCACTTCATGAACGACGTGGGCTCCAGCTTCCCGCGCACGTTCCTCGCCTTCGACGTGCCCAACTACCTGGCGGCGCTCGCGGCGTACGACGGCCACGAACGCCCGGACGGCAGCACCTACGATTTCTCGAACGCGCAGGCCGTCTGGAACCCGCTCGAGAGTTATCGCGTCACCGAGAAGACCACCGGCCTCTACCTGCAGGCCGACTTCGGCGGCGAGCGCTGGAGCGCCGACGCCGGCGTGCGTTTCGTGAAGACGAAGACCACGGCCCAGGCCTGGGACGCGCCCATCCTCGGCATCACCGACAATGGCGCGTTCAACTACACCGCCGACTACGCGGATCCGACGCCGATCTCCCAGGATGGCGACTACGACTTCGTGCTGCCGTCCGCGAACTTCACCTGGCGCTTCACCGACTCGCTGCAGTTGCGCGCCGGCGTCGCGAAGACGATGGCGCGTCCGCCGGTCGACAAGCTCGCGCCGACCAACACGACCGCGAGCGTGTCGTGGGGCGAGTTCACGCAGGTGTTCGGCGGCAACGTGAACCTGCAGCCGTATTCGGCGAAGCAGGGCGATCTCTCGCTCGAGTGGTATTTCGCCGAGAACTCCATCGTCAACGTCGCGACGTTCTACAAGCGCATCGAGAACCAGATCACCACGAGCTGGGAGCCGGGACAGGACATCGGCGTTCCGGGCTACCTGTTCAACATCAGCCGCCCGATCAACGGCGATCACGCGCGCGTGCGCGGCTTCGAGGCCGGCGTGCAGCACTTCTGGCAGGGCGGTCTCGGTTTCCGCGCGCAGTACACGCGCAATTCGTCGAAGAGCTTCGTGGCCGGCGAGGAGCGGCCGCTCGAGGGCATCGCGCCGTCTGTCTACTCGGTGTCGGCGATGTACGAACACGCGGCCTGGTCGCTGGGCGTCACCGCCGATCACACCGACGGCTTCGTGACGGCGATCAACGTGCTCGGCGCCGGCTACAACGAGGAAGCGGACCCGATCACCTGGCTGACGGCGCACGCGTCCTACAACGTCAACGAGATGCTGACCATCTCTCTCGAGGGGCAGAACCTGCTCGACGACGAGCAGACCTACAGCATCAACGGCAATCCGTTGCTGTCCCAGGGTTACTACCGCTACGGCCGTTCGTTCAATCTCGGCATCAGCATGCGGTTCTGACACACTGCGGGTCTCACGGAACAGGAGACCCCCATGTCACTCTGGAACACTTCCCGCGCGCTCGCGCTGGGCGCGGTCGTCGCCGCGTCGTTGATGGCCTGCTCGAAGGGCGAGACGCCGCAGCCCGTCGCCGATCCGCCGGCCGCACCCGCCGTCGCCGAGACGCCGCCGCCCGCGCCGCCGCAGGAAGAGGGCGCGCATGCGTTCAAGATCGGCGAGCTGTCCGCCTGGGCCGTGCGCGACGGCGCGCTCGAGTTCCCGAACGACAACAAGATCTTCGGCCTCGGCAAGACGCCGGACGAAGTGAACGCGCTGCTGACCGCCGCGAGCCTGCCCACCGACAAACTACAGCTCGGCCTGCAGCCGTTGCTCGTGAAGACCGCCGACAAGGTGCTGCTGTTCGACACCGGCGCCGCGGCCAACTTCGGTCCGGGCAACGGCAAGATCCAGGCGTCGCTCGCCGAGGCCGGCTTCCAGCCCGCCGACGTCACCGACATCTTCATCTCGCATCTGCACGGCGATCACGTCGGTGGCCTGGTGAACGCGGACGGCGCGCTGGCGTTCCCGAACGCCACCGTCCACCTCTCGAAGGCCGAGTGGAAGTTCCTGCAGGAAGTGAAGCAGGACATCGCCAACCAGATGGGCCTCGAGAAGCGCGATGCGCTGGTCGCGGCGATCAAGCCGAAGGTCGAGGCGTTCGCGCCGGGCGCCGAGCTCGTGAAGGGCAACGTGAAGGCCGTGAACATCAAGGGCCACACGCCGGGTCACTCGGGCTACGAGATCACGTCGGGCGCGGAGAAGCTGCTGTACGTCGGTGACTCCATGCATCACTTCGTGATCTCGGTGCAGCGTCCGGACTGGCCGATGGCGTTCGACGCTGACCAGAAGGTGGGCGCGAAGAGCCGCGCGGACCTGATCGCGGAGCTCGCGAAGAGCGGCGAGCGCGTATACGCGGTGCACTTCCCGTGGCCGGGCATCGGCAAGGTGCAGAAGGCCGGCGACGGCGCGGTGTGGGTGGGCGAATAACGCGCACCACTGTCAAATGAGCCCCGTGACGCGGCGCGCGCGCCGCGTCACGTGGGCTAGACTGGCGGCAGAAAGAGAGAGTCAGCAGGAGACTCCATGCGCCGCCCGATGTCCGTCTTCTCGTCGCTCGTTGCCGTTCTGTCGCTGGCGTTGGTCGCCCAGGCCGGCGCGCCGCGCCTCGTGCGCGACATCAACGCGACGATCATCCCAGTCAACAGCGCGCCGTCGGAGTTCGACGACCAGGGCGCCTGGTCCTTGTTCGTCGCCAGCGACGGCGTACACAACCTCGAGCCCTGGGGCACCGACGGCACCACGGCCGGCACCGTCCGCCTCGGCAGCGTGAATCCGCTGCCGCCCGGCGTCACCGGCTACCAGTTCGTCCGCCTGAACGGCGTCAGCTACTTCATGACGAACGGCGTGAACGTCGTCGGCGCCACCGCGTTGTGGCGCTCCGACGGCACCGCGAACGGCACGTATCTCGTCAACGACTTCGCCTCCCTCGGCACGAATCCGTTCCTGGTCGGCGCGCGCGGCAGCGACCTCATCCTCTCCATCGTCAACGCGACCGGCGGCCGCGAGCTGTGGCGCAACGACGGCACGGCCGCGGGCAGCCAACGCCTGACGACGGCCACCAGCTCCGACGACTCGGTCTACAAGGCCGTCATCGCCAACAACCGCATCTACTTCCTGGCCGCCGCCGGCAACAACACCTTCGAGCCCTGGGTCAGCGACGGCACCGTCGGTGGCGCGCACCGGCTCGCCGTCATCGCCAACAACGGCGCCAATCTCAACGGGCCCGATCTATTCGTCGTCGGCAATACGGTGCTGTTCAGCCAGGCCACGACGACCCAGGGCAGCGAGCTGTGGAAGATCGCGTTGTCGAATGACGCGGTCTCGTTGGTGAAGGACATTGCGCCAGGCATGGGATCGGGCGTCGTCAATGCGGCCTTCGGCAGCGTCAACGGCATTGCGCTCTTCAATGCGGCCACCGCCGACGGCGCGACCCCCTTGCTGTGGCGGTCCGACGGCACGACGGGTGGCACGTACCAGCTCGGCGCCGGTCTCCAGGCCTACGACGACTTCCCGCGTTACCCCGGGCCGACGACGGCGAATCGCGTGATGTTCCACTCGATCGCGTCGGGCACGCTGACCACCTGGTCGACCGACGGGACCACGCTGACGCAGGTTCCCGTTCCCGTGCCGGACGCCGCGTTCGTCGGCATGGTCGGTGGACAGATGTACGTGACCGGCACCGGCGGCCGCCTGTGGCGCACCGACGGCACCAGCGCCGGAACGCACGAGCTCGTCAACACGCCGGCGTACGCCAACTCCATCGAGGTGGCCGGTACGACGGGCCAGCTGTTCCTGCGCGTCAGCAGCGGCCTGGATTTCCGCGTGTACGCGTACAACCTCGCGACGGACGTGGCGACGCTGCTGCGCAGCTACAGCGTCGAGCAGGGCGCGTTCTTCCCGCGCTTCATGGTCTACGCACAGAACCGCCTGTATTTCGACGGCACGGATCCGGCCACCGGCCGCGAGATCTGGACCAGCGACGGCACGCCCGCCGGCACGCGACTGCTGAAGAACGTCGCGCCCGAGACGCGCACGCAGCCCTCCACGCCACGACACCTGTTCGAGTTCGGCGGCAAGCTGTTCTTCTCCGCGGACGATGGCGTCGCCGGCCGCGAGTTGTGGATCTCCGACGGCACGCAGGGCGGTACCCAGCTCGTCATGGACATCGTCCCGGGCACCGGCGACTCCGAGCCGGTCGGTTTCTTCACGCTCGCCAACAAGCTCTACTTCTTCGCGAAGACCAATACCAACGACAACAACACCTACAAGCTGTGGACCACGGACGGCACCGCCGCCGGCACCACGGTCGTGACGGCCGCGATCCCCAGTGCGGCGATCGGTTCCCCGCCCTGTGGAGCGGCGACCGTCGCGCTGGGCGGTTACGCCTATCTACCGCTCTACGACCCGGGCTTCGGACAGAACCTGTGGCGCACCGACGGCACCGCCGCCGGGACCACGCGCGTGACGGACGACTCGCAGGCGCGCGTCTACGGTGGCTGCTGGATGACGTCGTTCCAGAACAAGCTGTTCTTCACCGGCCAGGCGTCGAACGCGATCGGCATCGAGACGTATGCAGCGGCGCCGAACGGCAACGCGCAGCTGGTCGTCGACCTCGCGCCCGGCACCACCAACAGCGACCCGCAGGAGCTGACGGCGCTGGGTGGCAAACTCGTGTTCGCCGCGCGCGTCGCCGGCAGCTGGCAGGTGTACGGATCGGACGGCACCGCGCCGGGCACGCTGCCGCTCACGAACCTCGCCGGCAAGTTCCCCAACAACCTGCGCGCCGCGAACGGCAAGGTGTTCTTCCTCGACAACTCGCCGCAGACCTTCGGCGGTGTCGCGTTGTACGCCAGCGACGGCACGGCCGCGAACACGGCCCGCGTCGGCACGGTCAAGGCGAACACCGTTTTGTACTCCGACGGCGCGCGCGTGTTCTTCGGATCGCGCGTGCAGCAGACCGTCGACGGCCTGGTGGCCTGGGTATCCGACGGCACCACCGCGGGCACGATCGCCATCGGCAGCCCGTCCGCGCTCCCGTTGCCGTCGCGCCTGTGGTTCTGGGATTTCCGCGGCACCACGATCATCCAGGCCAACGACTCGGCCGGTGACGCGTTGCTGTGGCGTTCCGACGGCACGGCGGCGGGAACGCGATTCATCGGCGAAGCGGGCGTCGCGTCCGAATACGCGTATCCCAACCAGCACCAGGCCGCGGGCCAGTCGTTCTTCTACGTCGCGGACAAGGACGGCTCGGGCACCGAGCTGTTCGCGGTCGACAACGACCTGCCCATCGCCGCGAACGACGCCGGCGGCAGCGTGCAGGCCGGCGCGGCGCTGACCATCGACGTGGTCGCGAACGACAGCGACGCGGATGGCGTGTTGAATGCCGCGACGGTGAGCATCGCCAGCGCGCCGCTGCACGGCACGACGTCGGTCGCATCCAGCGGCGTCATCACGTACACGGCGAACGCGGGGTATGCGGGCGCGGATTCGTTCACGTACACGATCGCGGATGCGCAGGGCGGGCGGTCCGCGGCGGCGACCGTGAGCGTGACGGTGACGGCGGCGCCGTCGTCGAGCACCAGCAGCTCGAGTAGTTCGAGCAGCAGCAGTTCGAGCAGCAGCTCCAGCAGCAGCAGCTCCGGCGGCGGTACCGGCAGCTCGAGCGGCGGCGCGAGTGCCAGCAGCAGCGGCGGCAAGGGCGGCGGTGGCGCGCTCGGCGTGCTCGAAACGCTGCTGCTCGGCGGACTCGCGATCGGCGGCGCCCTGCGCCGGCGGTGCGCGGTCTAGCTAGAGGCTGCCCAGCCGCAGCTTCCGCTTCCAGCCGAGCAGCTCGACGAACTCGCCGAACACGCGTTCGCTCAGCGCACCGGCCGGCGACGCGTGGCCGTGCGTGTCGCGCAGGATGTGCTCGAGCTGGTGTTCCGGGCCGGAGGCTTCGGCCTCCGCGCGGTACTCCGGCACCTCGAGCCAGCGCCGGATCTGCTCGCCATCCGCTTCCAGGTGGAATTGCAGTCCATACGCACGGTCGCCGTAGCGGAACGCCTGGTTGGGGCAGGTCGGTGTGCTCGCCAGGTGGATCGCGCCGGGCGGCAGGTCGAACGTGTACGCGTGCCACTGGAACACGTGCTGGCTGCCGTCGAAGTGGCGGCACAGCGGATCGCCGTGCGCGGCGGCGGTGGGATGCAGGCGGTACCAGCCGATCTCGCGTACCGAGTTGGGCCGCACGTTCGCGCCCAGCGCCGCGGCCAGCAGCTGCGCGCCGAGGCAGATGCCGAGGATCGGGATGTCGAGCTCGAGCGCCTGCCTGATGGCGGCGATCTCCGCCGCGAGATGCGGGAAACGGTCCTGCTGGTCCACGTTCATCGGGCCGCCGAGCACGATCAACCCGTTGTAGCGGCTCACGTCCGGCTGCAGATCGGGCTGGCGCGAGAAGTTCAGGTAGCGGATGCGGAAGCCGTGCCGGCGCAGCAGCGGGTCCAGCAACCCGAGCGGCTCGCGCGCCGAGTGCTGGAAGACGAGGAGTTTGCGCATTCGGGGCCATCGTACCAATAGACTTGTCGAAAACCCCGCCAGCCGATCGACCAGTCACCATGAACACCCTGACCGTCATCGAACGTCCCGCCCAGACCGTGGTCGGCCTGCAGATCCGCACGAAGCCGCAGTCGCCGGACATCCCGGCGTTGTGGCCGAAGTTCGTCGCGCGCCTGGACGAGATCCCGGGTGCCGCCGAGCCCAACGTCAGCTATGGCGTCATGGAGCATGGCGACCGCGTGCTCGAGTACGCGGCCGCGATCTCCGTGACGTCGGCCGGCAAACTGCCGGCGGGCATGGTGGCGATCGCGCTGCCGGCCGGGACGTATGCGCGCTGGACGTGTCCGCTGTCGGGCCTGGGCAAGTGCTTCGGCGAGATCTTCAACCAGCACCTGCCGAAGTCCGGTTACGTGCAGGCGATGGGGCCGTTCTTCGAGCGGTACGACGAGAAGTTCGATCCGGCGGACCCGGGTTCGCAGGTCGAGATCTGGATCCCCGTGCGTCGCAAGACGGCGGGCTGAAACCGGATGCCGCCGAGCGGCCACTCACCAGGCGACAAACTACTGCGGGAGTCGCCCGGTGAACTACGGATTCTTCTTCCGGCGCTACGCGCCGTTCGAGTCGTTCGGTCTCGGCTTCGAAGGCGATGCGCGCGAGTCCGCGTCGACCAGCCTCTCGGCGACGGCGCGCACCATCGGCGCGTTGCAGTTCTCGCCGGGCAGCGTCGGCGACATCAGCGGCACGAGCTCCGGCACGTCGTATGCCGGGCTCGGTGCATTCGTGCAGCGCGCGCTGGGGCGGCACGTGTCGAAGGTCACGTCGTCGGTGGCCGTCAGGACGCGCTCGGTCGAGTGCGTGCGGTTCACGGCGCAGACCGCGGGCGCGAACCCCATGATCCCCGGCGCGCCCGAGATCGACACCTACGTCGACGCGGAGATCGTCTTCACGCCGAAATCGCTGGCGATCTCCGGCGCCGTGCGCGGCGACAACTTCCCGAACTGCGAAGTGTTCGTGACGGACGCCAGCGGCCGGGGCGCGTTGTTGTTTGCCTTCGCCACGGACGGTGGCCAGGACACCGGCCCGATGACGCGGCTGGCCGGCGACGGCGCCGGGCAGGTGCTGGGCACGTTCTACAAGCGGGTGCCGTTGCGCAAGGGCGGTGCTTTCGCCTGAGCGGCTGTGGTGAAATCCGGCGATGACGGAATCCCCGTATCGCTGGGTCATCGTCGCGCTGGGCGGGCTCATGGGCTGCGTCGCGATCGGCGCGATGTTCGCGCTGGCCGTGTTCCTCGCGCCCATGTCCGAGGTCACCGGCTGGTCGCGCGCCGGCATCTCGCTGGCGATGACCATCAACTTCCTCGTGATGGCGTTCGGCTCGTTCGGCTGGGGCGCGGCCAGCGACCGCTGGGGCGCACGCGTGGTCACGCTGTGCGGCGCGGTGTTGCTGGGCGCGGCGCTGGTGCTGGCCAGCCGCGCGTCGACGTTGCGCGAATTCCAGCTGACGTTCGGCATCCTCGTCGGTCTCGCGGCCAGCGCGTTCTTCGCGCCGATGATCGCGACGGTCACCGGCTGGTTCGAGACGCGGCGCAATCTCGCGGTGTCGCTGGTGTCCGCCGGCATGGGCATGGCGCCGCTGACGATGTCGCCGCTGGCGAGCTGGCTGATCACGGAGCATGGCTGGCGCGCCGCGATGTTCACCCTCGGCGTGCTCGCCTGGGCGCTGCTGATCCCCGCGGCGCTGTTCGTGCGCCGGCCGCCGGTGGCCGCGCCGCGCACGGGCGCTGCGCCGTCGCCGCGCGCGAGTCGCGAGGAAGTCGGCCGCGCACTGACCTCGCCGCAGTTCCTCGTGCTCGGCTTCACGTTCATGTTGTGCTGCATGGCGCACAGCGGGCCCATCTTCCACGTCGTCAGCTACGCGATGTACTGCGGGCTGGGCTCGATGGCCGCGGTCAGCGTGTACAGCGTCGAGGGGCTGGCGGGGCTCGGCGGGCGCATCGTCATCGGCCTGCTGGCGGATCGCGTCGGCGCGAAGCGGATGCTGGTCTGCACGCTGATCCTGCAGTCGCTGGCGATCGCCGCGTACCTGAAGGTGAACGAGCTGCGCGAGTTCTATGCGCTGGCGGTGATCTTCGGCGTGGCATACGGCGGCGGCATGCCGTTGTACGCGTCGATCGCGCGCGACTATTTCGGGCAGCACATCATGGGCACCGTGTTCGGCGCGGCGACGATGCTGTCGAGTCTCGGCATGGCCATCGGGCCCGTCGCCGGCGGCTGGGTGTTCGACGAATTCCACGACTACTCGTGGCTGTACATCTCGTCGGCCGCGGTGGCCGTGGGCGCGGTGCTGCTGGCGCTGACGTTCCCCAAGGCCGCCGAGCAGGGCACGCTCGTGCCGCACTGATACACTCGATCGCGCATGTACAAACTCCATTCGTTCGCCCAATCGGGCAACTGCTACAAGGTGACGCTGCTGTTGCAGGCGCTGGGTGTGAAATGGGAGAACGTGCACATGCCGTTCGCGGATTTCGCGAAGGGTGTGCCGAAGTCGGACGCCTGGCGCGGCGCGGAGAATCCGATGGGCGAACTACCCATCCTGGAGACCGGTAGCGAGCGGCTGACGCAGTCGGGCGCGATCCTCATCTGGCTCGCGGAAAAACACGGCGCGTATGGCGGCCGGAACGAAGCGGAGCGGTTCGAAGTCCTGCGCTGGATCCTGTTCGACAACCACAAGTTCACGAGCTACCTCGCGACGTGGCGGTTCCTGAAGTCGTTCATGCCGACGGCGCCGGATCCGGGCGTCGAGAAATTCCTGAAGGGACGCATCGACAACGCGTTCGGGATCGCGGAGAAACACCTGCAGCAACACGATTACGTGGTCGGCAGTCAGCCGACGATCGCCGACCTGTCGATGTGCGGCTATCTGTATTACCCGGCGGACGAGAGCGGCTACGACATCGCGAAGCAATATCCCGCGATGGCGCGCTGGCTCGAGCGGCTGAAGGCGCTGCCCGGGTGGAAGCCGCCGTACGCGATGATGCCGGGCGAGAGGATCGCGCCGCGTTGGTGAAAGTCGCGTGCTCGGTGTGTGGCGTCGCCATCCTCGAGATCACGGCGACTGCGAATGGCGGCAAGTGTTTTCCTTGCCGCAATGGCACGCGCGGTCAGCTGGAGGCGAGCCGGCGAAGAATCGCGGAAGAGCGCGCTCGCCCGCCCGATCCGGCGCGGGTCTACTGGTTGTCGCTGGTCGATCGCGTGTACAGAACCGACGCAGGCTACGGCGGGCTGAGCCGTCCCGAGCAACTGTATTTCGCGGTGTGCTGCCTCGACGGTGAGGCTTACAACGGCGGGCTCGAACAGTTCTTCCTGAACGAGTCCGGGTCGCGCTACCGCGACGCTCTCGAGGCGCTGCGGTTGCTCGGCGCCGCGAATACGGCCCATCTACTCGAGCGCGCGAAGGAGGCCTGCTATCCCGCCGCGGACGTGCCGGAAGACTGGCCGGAGAGGCGCCGGCTGCTGATCGAGGGTGATACGCCGTCGCGGCGGGCGCAGCTCGATGCCCTGGATGACGAGTACTACGCCGATCCGGACGGGCTCGCGGACCGGATCCAGGACTTCGCGCGCCAGCACTCGCTCTACTGATCGATCGCGGTCAGTGAGCGGCTTTCGCCTCCGCCGGCGTCTCCGTATGCATCACGCACTTCCAGCCGTGGCCGTTCTTCACCCACGTCGACGAGTCGTTCATCTCCTGCGTCGTGTTCTCGTCCCCGTCGCGCGCCGCGACTTCCTGCTTCACGTGATACGTGACCACCGCGGTGTTCTCGTTCGGGAACAATACGTCGAGATCGCTGAGCTGGAAGGAACGCACGGCCATCGCGCCTTTCTCGGCCATCCGGCGATAGGTGGCGTGGTCGAACTGCATGGCGCCGTGGCCGCTGACCATCAGCGACGGCTCGCTGAGCAGGTCGAGCGCGGTGTTCGTGTCACCGTCGACCATCGACTGCCAGAACCTGTGCTCGAGATCGATGAGGGTTGCGCGCGGGTCGGTCATGGCGTTCTCCGGGGTGGAAAACACGATTGTTTCGAGGCGCGCCGCTGTCCCGGCATCGGAGAGAGCGGTAACGCGCGGTAGGGGTGTTCCGACCGCCGGGGACGGTCCTAGTTCGGCGTCGCGCTCAGCTTCGCGTGCGTCTCGTTGACCACCATCAACGCCGCCGAGCTGAAGAATTTGTGGTACTCGGCCACCATCTCGCCGTTCTGGAGTACGGGATCCGACGCGGTGAGCTGCTTCGCTTCGTCGATGCTCTCCACCGCGAAGACGAACAGGCCGCGCCAGCCGTCGACGCCGTCGAGCGGGCCGGCAACCGCGAGCTTGCCGGCCGCGGCGAGCCGCTCCATGTTCGCGAAGTGGCCCTTGAACATCTCGGCGCGTTTCGCCTTGTCGGTGACGGGCGTCGGGCCGGACTTCAGCACGACCAGCACGTAGTGGCGCATGCCCTGCGCATCGGCGCCGAGGCGTTTCGCGAGGTCGGCGTCGAACGTGCTGGCCGCGGCGAGCACGGACCAGAGCGCGGCCAGCGCGAGTAGTTGGAAGGATCGTTTCACTTCGCTTCTCCCTTCGTGTCGTGACTCGCTTCGCAATGGCCGCGGCGCGCGTCGAGCTCGGCGGCCAGCGCGTCGCTCTCGGTGAAGAAGGCCGCGTTCCGGGTCTTGAAATCCGCCACGCTGCGGTCGCGCGCGTCGACCGCGGCGTTGAAGGCGTCAACGCGCTGGTTGAATGCGGCCTGCGCGGCCTTGAGTCCCTCGAGGTCGCGGTTCGCGGTCTCGGCGGCGCGGTTGAATTCGCGGATCAGCCGGTTGTAGGTGTTGACGTCCTGCTCGGTCATCGCGTCCTTCGCGCGCAGGGCGTCGAGCTTCTTCTGGCGCGCGTCCATGTCCTGGTCGAGCGGCTCGTAGGCGGCCTTGAGCTTGTCGACCGCGAGGCGGTCGGCTTCGACCAACTGCTTCTGTTCCTCGAGCGCGGTGTTGGTGCGGTTCAGCTCGTCGATCTCGCGTTGCGCGGCGACGCGAGCGTCCTCGTACGCAGCGAAGCGCTGCACGAAGGCGGGGTCCTTGCCGAAGCAGCGTTTGACTTCAGCGAGCGTGATCGTCTTCGCCTTGACGTCGGGAGGCGCTGCCGGTTCCGGAACCTGCGCCTGCGCGATGCCACACAAGGAGAGGACGAACAGCATCTGTCTCATGGCGGCGACTGTACACGGATGGGAGGTGGTGTCAGAGAG
>Ga0335075_10003437_pt1 | contig 25119 bp, 27 predicted proteins | sample Lox_Sample_24_FD_206723 | JGI IMG/M metagenome (GOLD analysis project Ga0335075, IMG submission 206723) | Soil microbial communities from Loxahatchee National Wildlife Refuge, Florida, United States - Lox_Sample_2.4 | ecosystem: Environmental > Terrestrial > Soil > Wetlands | place: USA...
CGCGTCATCGAGGGCGAACCGGATGAGCCGGCCGGCCACGCCGCGTCCCTGGAAGCGCTCGTCCACCTCGGTGTGCACGAACGCGATCAGGCCCGGCCGCAAGCGGTACATGGTGAAGCCGGCGGACTCCCCATCGACCGACACCTCGTAGCGCTCGCGGTCCGGTGCGTCGGTGACCGTGATGTCCTGGTCGGCCGCCATGCTGACTCTGCAGTATCACAGCCGGGGCGAGTGAACAAGTAAACTACTGAGTTTACTTATTGAATCGGCTCAGCGCTTGGCCTGCGGCGCGCTCAGACCGGACGACACGATGGAGACGAGCTGCTGTCGCGACAGTCCCTCGGCGGCGAACACGAGGTCCTCCACCTGCCCACCGGCCGCGGGGACCTGGAGGGTGAGCTCGCTCTGCGTCGTGCCGTCGGGGATCGAGACGCCGTCATAGGTCATGTCGCCGCCCTGCCACGTGACGGTCCCGATCGTGCCGTCAAACCCGGCGATCGTGACCGGCGTGGGGTTGGCGTCGTTGAACGGGGTCGGCGCGGAGGCGGAGCCCGGCGTGAACGGGGCGGTGAGCAGGACCGACACGCAGCCACCGTCGCCGGTGGCCGCCGAGACGACCTTGGACTCGGTGGGGTTGGTCGGTCCATCGGAGGGAACCGAAGTGCCGGGGTAGCTCACGATCGCGGGCAGGCAGATGTGGGAGCCGGGGGCGAGCACGCGCGAATGGGCCGGCAGCCGCAGGTGGAACGCCGCCAGCGTCAGTTGCGCCTGACCGGGCGTGGACGTCTGACCCGCGGTGAGCGCCACCACGAGCCCCGCCACGGCGATCATCGCGGCCAGGGCGCCGGCGCCGCGCGCCGCGCGCGACCGACGGCGCGAGCGCGCGTGGTGCGCCAGCACGACGTCGCCGATGTGCGGGTCGGGGTCGACGTCGCCGACCAGGTCATGCAGCGCGCCGCGCAGGTCGCGCTCCAGGGTGTCGTCACTGAGCATGGCTTGTCTCCTTCTCCGGCGTCGGCAATAGTTCACGCAACTGGGCCAGCCCCCGGTGGGCCGCTGACTTGACGGTGCCCTCGGGGATGCCGAGGCGCTCCGCCGTCTCGGCGACCGACAGGTCCAGGAAGTACCGCAGCACGAGCACCTCGCGCTGCTGGGTGGTCAGACCGGCCATCCCCGCCTCGAGCGCCTGTCGCTGGGCCATTCGGTCAGTGAGGTCCACCCCTGGTGCGGGCACCTGCGCGCTGTGCTCCAGGGTGTCGGTCTCGGGATGACGGCGGCGGTGGCGCCAATGGTCATGGCACAGGTTGATCAGCACCCGCTGGCTGTAGGCCTCGGGTGCGTCCCGGGCACGCTTCCACCGTCGGAAGGTGCGCAGCAGCGTCGACTGGACGACGTCTTCGGCCGCGCTGCGATCCCGGAGCAGCAGGAGCGCCGCTCGCAGGAGAGTGGGGGAGTACGCGGCCACGAACACGCGAAAGGCATCAGCCTCGGTCACCTCTGGGCCTCGCGCCGGGACTGCGGTCACTGGGTTGCGGTTGGTCACATCCCTTTCAACTCCGGAGCCCCTCGGCGGGTTCCCGCACCGAACGGTTTCTCCGCTCGGCCGGCGCGCTCCGGGGCGCCTTACGCGCTGCGGCAGAGATAGTGCAGCCACCACCCGCGGGCGCGCGGGAGGTCGTCTGCGGCGATCCGCTCGCCCTCCATGCCGTACACCTCGACCTCGGAGTCATCGGTCACCAGACCCCCACCCCTGGCCAGCATCCGTCGGGCCGACGGGTTCAGCGCGTGGGCACGGGCAAACCGTCCCGCGCCGCGGGCCGCGCGCACAGGCAGCGCGCCCCCGTCATCGGCGGCCACGGCGCGGCGCAGTTGCAGCCAGAGACGCCGGTCCTCCCGAAACTGATTGAGGTTCTTACTCGAGAAGAACAGCCGGCCGCCCCTGGCGCACACGCGGCGCACCTCGCTGAAGGCACCTTGGCGGTCGACGTCGGCCCCGACGGAGTCGGTCCCGACGTATTCGTCGGCCAGACCCGCGAAGTACTCTGTCGTGCGCCCCGCGCCGACGCCAAGGTCCAGCAGCCTGTGGGCTCGGTGCTGCTGAAGGTCGGCCACGAAAGCCCGTTCGCCCGGAAAGAGCCTGGTGTGCGCCCGATACCACGCGACGACCTCATCGTCGAGATAGCGGCCCATTGCCGGGCGGATGGTCGCGCTGCCCGGACCATCGTCGCGCAGCGGATTGCGCGCGCGCCACGTCACGGTTGTGCCAATTCGGGCCGGATCTCTACCAACGTCGTTGCCTCGAGGCGGCTTGCGGCGCTCGGACTCCGCGTCGGAGGGTAAACGCCTGAGATGCTCCGCCTCGCCGGAATCGTCGTCTCCATCGCGCTTGCGGACTCGCTGAACCCGTCGACGATCGCGCCCGCGCTCTATCTCGCGGCGGGTGAGCGCCCGCGCCGCGACGTCCTCAGGTTCACCGGGACAGTGGCCGCGGTGTTCTTCGCCGGTGGGCTGGTTCTGACCATCGGCCCCGGGCAGCTGCTGTTGGCCCTCATTCCCCACCCGACGGCGATCGTGCGCTACATCGCCGAGACCGTGGCCGGGGTCGCCATGATCATCGCGTCGGTCGTGCTCTGGGTGCAGCGCGACCGCCTCGGTCATCGCAGCAGCAGCAGTTCGACCCCCGAACACCGGGCCCCCGCGCTGCTCGGCTTGACCGTCGCCGGGATCGAGCTGCCCACCGCGTTCCCGTACTTCGCCGCGATCGCCGCGATCGTCGGCTCAGGGCTGAGCGTGGTCCAGGACGTCATTCTGGTGGCGATCTACAACCTCTGCTTCGTCTCGCCACTGCTGGCCATCGTCGTCGTGATCACCGTGGCCGGCGACCGCGCCGAGCAGGTCCTGACCACCGCTCGCGACTACCTGCACGAGCATTGGCCGGTGATTCTCGCCGCGTTGGCGCTGCTGGCCGGGCTCTTTGTCACCGCGCTGGGGGTGACCGGGCTGACCAGCGGTGTGCACGGCAGAGTCGGACAGGTATCGCGCAGGCTGCGGCGCGTCATCTCGCACTGAGCACGACGAGCGGTGGTCATCTGAGTGCGGGCGACCGCAGTCGATCCCAGAGGTTCAGGAGTGCCGCCGTCGCCGCCCGGCGGTCGGCGGGCGTGGCGGTGCCGGCGCCGAACTTGTCGAGGAGATAGGCCCGGTGCGTGGCCATCAGCAGCAGCGCGAACTCGCGGGGATCCTCTGGTGGGTTCGGGGCCGCGGCGACCAGCCGCTCGAGCAACTGTCGCGGACCGACGAGCGCACGCTCGAGTTGGGCCGCGACCTCGGGGTCGGCATCCGCCGCCGCTGCGAGCGCCCGCAGCCACCGGCCGTTGTCGGCGTAGAGATCGACGAGGCCGGTGACCATCGCCGTGATCAGGTCATCCGCGGGACCCCGCAGGACCTGATCAAGCAGCGGATCCTCGGAGTCGGGCAGCAGCTCGGGGGCCATCTGGGCCAGGGTGTCGAAGTGGCGATAGAAGACCGTGCGGGTCAGGCCGGCCCGCGCCATCACGTCACCCACCGTCAACGCGGCGAACGGCCGGTCGAGCAGCAACTCACGCGTGGCGTCGAGGATGCGACGCCGAGCCTCATCTGACGGAACTCTTCGCGACACCGTGTCGCAGAGTATGCGAGACTATGCGACACAGTGTCGCAAGCCGCGCCGGACACCCAGCTCACCCTCCCGGACGGGCGCTCGCTCTCCTATCTGTTGGAGGGCGCCGACAGCGGGCCGGTGGTGACCGTGCTGGACGGTCCGTGCAGCCGCGGGCTCGGGCGGGCGCTCGCCGCCACCGCGCGCGATCTGGGGATCCGGCTGGTCATCCCGGACCGCCCCGGGTGTCACGGGAGCACACCGCAGCCAGGCCGCACGGTCGCCGATTGGCCCGCCGACCATCTCGCCCTGATGGACGCCCTGGGCGTTGACCAGTTCGGGATCGTGACCCAATCGGGCGGGACCCCCTACGGGATCGCCCTGGCCGGCGCGGTTCCCGAGCGGGTCACCGCCCACTCGCTGCTCGGAGCCATGGCCCCGCTCGCCGAGAAGGCCCAGTGGCGCACGGCCGGCAAGGACATCAAGACGGCGGCGTTCCTGTCGCGGCACGCGCCGTTTCTGCTGCGCGCGGGCTTCAGGCACCAGTACAAGAAGTTGCCCGATTCAGCGCTGGCACTGGCGAAAGGGCCGGACGCCGAGGTCGTCCAGATCCCGTGGGTCAAGGCGCTGTTCGTATCGACGACCGGCGAGCTGTTCGCCAATCCCAACGGCTTCATCGAGGAGGTCCAGATCCTCGGCAAGCCGTGGGGCATCACGCCCGGCGCGGTCCCCGCCTCCCTCTGGACCGGTGAGTTCGACCGCATGCATCCGCCCTCGCACGCCCGCCGCGTCGCCGAACTGCTCGGCGGTGACCCGCCGGTGACGGTGGTCCCGGGCGTTGAGCAGATCGGACTGTTGGTGATCTTTCAGGACGCGCTGCGGTTCGCCGCCGGCAGCGGTTCAGTGCGGCGATCGGGGTCAGTGGGTGACGAGCGTGCCCGCGGCCAGGCGCGGGAAGACCTGCAGCGCGATGCTCCGTAGGGCGGTGATGGTCTGTTCGGCGGTGGGGTGCGTGTTGGGGTCGGTGAGCTCGGGTGGGATCTCGAGTCCGGCCTGTATGGCGTGATCGAGGATGCCGGCGCCCGCGGTCTTGCCGAGGACGCTGAGCGCTCTTCCCATCTGCACCATGTCCATGTGGAACTGCGGCACCGGGAGCGCCTCGACGTGCGGCCAGCTGGCGGGATCGCGGGGGTCCTCGCGGGACAGCAGGTGGTGAAACGGGACGGCGGCGGCGTCGCGGCCGGTGAACGGATCGCCGAGTCCCCATGCCTGGCGGAGCGTGGCGATCATCGACGTGTGCCGGTGCTCTTCGTTGATCACGATCCCCTCGTCCACCCACGGGGAGACGATGATGGCCGGCACGCGGTAGCCCGACCGGTCGAACGTGAAGTCGAGCTGGCCTGCTGGGGCGCTCGGGTCCGGTGGGGGGACCGGGCCGGGGGGGACGTGGTCGTAGGTGCCGCCCGGCTCATCCCAGCCGATAAAGAACAAGGTGTTGTAGGCATTTGAGCCGTTTGCCGATGCGGCCGACCGGATCGCCTCGTAGATACGGGCCAGGAACGCCTCGCCGCCCCGGATCGATGACGGGGGGTCCATCGGGAGGTTCATGTCGTCGGGAATCAACGAGCGCCCGAAGGCCGGGTGGTAGTCGCTGTGCCCGGACAGCATGTTCGGCTCGATCAGGCTGAAGTCGGGCAGTGTGCCGTTGGCCGCGTCCTGCTCGAACTCCGAATAGGGCACGAAGTTGCTCGCCAGCCGGTCCTTGATCCGCGGCATATGGATCAGTCCCGTGAACGACAACGGCATCGGCTCCTGCACGTAGACCTTCCAGGTGCGGCCGTGCGCCTCGAGGCGGTTGAACAGCGTCTCGGCGGTGTTGTGGTGGATGAAGTTCGTCACCGGGCTGTTGACCACGAACCCGGAGGAGGACGCAGCGGTCCAGAACGATCTGTTCATGAACGTCTGCGAGGGCACCTCGGAGAACCAGTGATCGAATACCCCGAAGCCCTTGGCGATCGTGCTCAGGACCGGGAGCTGCTCGGGGGTGTAGCCGGTCATGATCTGTGCGTATTCCTCGTAGGTGGGCTGGCGTCCCATCTCCGCCGTGAACGTGCTGATGTAGTCGGTGACGAATCCGTCCATGGTCGGGACCGTGCCGGGAGCGGGTGCGTTCCAGGGTGGGCTGACCGCCTCGCCGATCTGGAATCGGTTGGGGTCGTGCAGGACGTTGAACAGCTGGGTGTTGGTGTGGAAGTACTCCTCGCCGGAGTCCGGGTTCGGAGCATCCATGTCCGTCGCGATCGCGTACGGGACCGTCTTTCGCTCGGCGCCGTGCTCGGCCCACTCCGGGATCGGGTTGCTCAGATCCTTCCCCACGACGCCGTCGAACCGCTTCCCGTCCTCGGGCCCATAGAGGCGGCCCAGAACGTTGTCGAAGGACCGGTTCTCGAACAGCACGAGCACGACATGGTCCATCGCGTGTAAACGATTGGCGCTCACGAAGCGTCTCCTTTCGAGCAGGGGCTAGTCAGCGGCCTGCCGTTCGCGGTTCCGACCAGCTCCGAGACCGCAGTAGGCGCTGCTGCCATCCGACACCCTTTCGCTGAGCCGACAACGCGTAAGCGTTCCGGGCGCCCCAGCCGCCGACATCACCCCAAGAAGGTGAAAACAAGCGACCCTCCCGGGCGCCCCTCGCCCGCGCGACCAGAAGCCGGCGACCTCCCCGGTCTCGTCGCTGCGACAAACGGCCGACCATGCGTGGCGGCTACGCAAGGGCACTGCCTCACGCCCGGGAGCCCTCAATCAGGCAAGCAATCCCTGCAAATAACCATCATGGGCACGGCTGGGCTTGAACCAGCGACCTCTCGCGTGTGAAGCGAGCGCTCTCCCACTGAGCTACGCGCCCTCGGTCCTGCAAATCCTACGGGTCGGCTTCGGGCCTCGGCGAGGACTTTACCGTGGCCAGCTGTTGTTCGGTACAGATGTTTTCCCCGTAAGCGAACAACCCAGAAGTTGTTCGGTACGATTGACTTGTGCCTCAACCGAACAACTTGCCTAGGGGCCGTCCCTCGCGACAAGTCGTCTACGCGCGGCTGGGCACGCAGATCGGTGAGCTGCGCGATCGGCTCGGAGGGCTCCCGTCGCCGGTCGAGGCTGAGAGCATCTGGCGCGGGATCTGGCTTGAGGAGGCTCATCACTCAACCGCGATCGAGGGCAACACGCTGGTGCTCAAGCAGGTCGAGGCGCTTCTCGCGGAAGGGCGCGCCGTGGGCAATAAAGAGCTCAGCGAATATCTGGAGGTTCGCGGTTACGCCGACGCCGCGGACTGGGTCTACGGGCACGCGATCGCGCCCGACGAGTGGGCCGGTCGCGGGCTGATCACGCTCACCGAACTGCGCCACGTCCACCAGCTCACCATGACGCCCGTCTGGGACGTTGCGCCCCACCCCCAGGCCACGGACCGCGAGGGACCGGGATCCTTCCGAGAACATGACATCGAGCCGTTTCCTGAGGGCATGACCCCTCCGGCCTGGCCCGACGTTGCCGCCGCAGTCAGCAGTTGGGTCACCGACCTGACCGCTTTGCAGCACGCCGTAGGTGACCCGCTCGCCTTCCCTGAGACGCTCGCCTCCGCGCACGCGCGCTTTGAGCAGATCCACCCGTTCCTTGATGGCAACGGTCGCACCGGACGGCTCGTCCTCAACCTCATCCTGGTGCGTCTCGGGTTTCCACCCGCGATCATCTACAAGGGAGATCGTGCGCGTTACCTGAACGCACTGAGACGTGCGGACCAGTCGGACTGCGGGCCACTCGGTGAGTTCCTCGCGCGCGCGATCCTGGACAACCTCTACAAGTTCGTGGTCCCCGCGGTCGCCGGTCCCGCTCGCCTGGTGCCGCTCCCGGCGCTCGCGACGCCTGACATTTCCGCCAACGCGCTGCGCGTAGCAGCTATCCGCGGCCGTCTCAAGGCGGCCAAGGCATCGGACGGCACGTGGCGCAGTTCCCGCGCCTGGGTCGAGGAGTACGTCGCCAGTCGTCATAAGCGGACCGCGTAGTGCCCAAGGGTCGCCGGGTGGGCGTAGCGGCGTCTGCGTGGGCGCCCGGACTGCAGCTGAACGCGTGTGAAGCGAGCGCTCCCCCACGGTGCTACGCGCCCTTGCTCTGAGCAAATCCTAGGTTTTAGCCTTCCGCGTGACATGCGGAAGAGTCTTTGGCACCCCCCCCTGGATATCGCCCCGTGGAATACACGCGGCGCCACTGACGCATCAGCCACGGTGATCTAGGCTTCCCAGAGCAGGAGGAGAGAGGCGTGGGATCGCAGAGATGGCGGACGAGAGCCGGCGGACGGTGTTGGTGGCCTTGGCGGCAGGTCTCGGGGTCGCCGTTGCCAAGGCCGGCGCGGCCGCCTTCACCGGTTCGTCTGCGCTGGCCGCCGAGGCGTCGCATTCGCTTGCCGACACCGGTAACGACCTGTTCCTGTTCGTCGCTCAGCGTCGCAGCAGCCGACCGACCACCGACCGGCACCCGCTGGGATATGGGCGCGAAGCCTACTTCTGGGCGCTGATTGCGGCGTGCGGGGTGTTCGTGGCCGGCGCCGCGTTCTCCTTGCGTGACGGGATTGATGAGCTGCTGCACCCCAGCACCACGTCATCGTTCGCGGTCGCCTACGTCGTCCTTGCGATCTCTGCGGTGTTTGACCTGGTCTCGTTTCACCAATCGGCCGGGCAGATCATTCGACGCGGCCGCCGGTACAGCCGAAACATTCTGGAGGAGTCGAGGGTCACGTCTGACCCCACGCTGCGAGCCGTGTTCGTCGAGGACGCGGTGTCGGTGTCCGGAGACGTGCTCGCGCTCGTCGCCCTGGTGCTCAATCAGCTCACAGGATCGTCAGCACCCCAAGGTGTCGCAGCCGTGCTCATCGGCCTGCTCCTGATTCGTATCGGCCTGCGGCTGGTCAAACGCAGCCACGATTTCCTCGTCGGCGTCTGGGTCCTCACGCCGACGCCCAAGGACGGAGGTGGCGATGACCTCACACAGCCGATCGGGGCAGCTGACGCCGAACGGCTTCGGGACTCGATCGCCACCTACCCGGGAGTGACCGGGATACGTGAGCTCCTCGTCCACTTCATCGGTCCGGGTCGCGTGTGGGTTGTGGCACGGGTTGACATCGACGAGGACCTGCGCGGCGCTGAGGTCGAGTCGATGGTGCGAGGCATCGAATCAAGCATGCGCCGTGAGTCCGAGAGCATCTACCGAGTCGATGTCGTGCCGATTGGCGGGCCGGACTTTGCGACGTCGAGCCGTCCACCGGAGCCGCGCACACCGGATGACTGACGTGCTCACCCCTCTCGTGCCGGCCCGCATCGCGCGTCGTGGTTCCGCGTGCGACGACGTCGAACGACGCGGTATGAGACGAAGGTGACCAGGACCACCCCCGCCGCGAGGGCGAGGTAGGTGTCGTACCGCGTGGCCGCGGCGTAGATGGAGTTGATGTGGCTGCCTGAGAAGTAACCGACGGCGCTCCACGCACCAACCCAGAGCGCCGCCCCGATCGCGTTGTAGAGGAGAAACCGCATCCATCGCATCCCGCTCGTGCCGGCGATCAGTCCATTGGCCTGCCGCAGCCCCTCGACGAACCGGGCGATGACGATGATCTTGCCGCCGTGGCGCTCAAAGAAGCCGGTCGCGCGGGCCACCCGTTCAGGGGTCAGAAAGACGTAGTGGCCGTAGCGCTTGACGAACTGCTGGCCGCCGAAATGCCCGATCGCAAAGCTCGCGTTATCGCCCGCGACCGCGCCGAGGAAGCCGACAAGGCAGACGAGGAGGATGTTGAGCCGTCCTGCCCCTGCGTAGACAGCACCGACGATCAGCACGGTCTCGCCCGGAACCGGCACCCCGAAGTCCTCGACTGTCACCAGGCCTGCCACCGCGAGGTAGCCGAATCTGTCAAGCGTCGGCTCGAGACTGTGCAGGACGCCCGGTAGCTGCTGGGCTGCCGCCGTGGCAAGCATCCTGAGAGCATGCTTGCTCAGGCGACGTCTCGCGCCCGGGGATGCCCTGGTGTCTCCCTGGTCGGGCGCCAACGCTGCAGGTTGTGCGAACAGGATCAGTGATTTCGCGGATGCCTGCTGACCGGGCTTCAGTGATACTCGAGCCCGAGGCAGTCACCCCGACTCGACGAGATCGCATGAGGACGAAACGCACTACCACGGCGCACGGCGATCCTGAGGTGAGCGGCGCGGAGAGCGTGCGAACCGACGATGCAGTCCAGGAGCTTCGAATCGTCGGCGGAGCGATCACGGTCGAAGGGCGGGAGCTTGCCGCAGCGGCTTGCGCCGCCGGCCTCAACGTTCGATGGCTCGACTTTGCCAGCATTGAGGCACAGACTGCGATCGTGGCTCAGGGCCCCGGTTCGGTTCGCCTGCCGGTCGTTATCGTCGGTGGCAGGTATACGCTGCAGCGCCCACCGTTGAGCGCCGTCAGTGCGTGCGTCACCGCGCTGCGCGCCGGCGAGCACACGCTTCCCGCCGATGCGATCGCACTTGGGACCGACCTAGCCGCATAGCGCGCTGCGGTCCTGCGCAGCCGGAGTCACCACACGAAGGCGACACCGACTCAGGTCGTACACCGGAACGCGAACGATGTCGAGGAGGTAGCAATCCTCGAGCTCGATCATGTCAACGTCCGAGTCCACAACAGACCCGACAACTCGGTACAGGAAAACGCCATCGGTCAGGTAAACGTCATGTCGTGCTGGCGAACCGAGCATCTCCGGCGCAGCATCGATCAGTGCGACCATCACGCCTATCGCCCAAAAGGACGATATTGACCCTCGAAGGACGTCAGCTAGCCACCATCGGCCCGTCCCGTCACGTCTGGCGTCGGGTCGAGCATGCCCGTGGCCAGCGCGATGGCCACCAACTGCGCCTGTGAGCGAGCGCCGAGTTTGCGCATGGCGTGTCGCACGTGCGTCTTGACTGTGGATTGGGAGATGAAGAGGTCCGCGGCGATTTCATGCCACCGGCGGCCCATCGCGATCTCACCGACGATCTCCAGCTCTCGCGGCGTGAGCGGCTTCAGCGGATTGCTCTCTGGCGGTTCCAGCGCGATGGGACGCAGTCTCATGTCGAGGACCACATAGAGGATCAGCTGTCGGCCGGTGATCTGCTCGCTGTGGGCGGCGAACTGAACATCGACGCGCCGGCCGTCGGCGCGGATGAGTTCACGCTTCGCGGTGAGGCGACCGGTGCGTAGCAGGCGGGCCCAGTCTCGTTCCAGGCGGGATTTCCAATGCGGCGCGACAAAGAGGTCGGAGCGACGTCCGATGACGTCGCTCGCGGGGTAGCCGAGGTCTTCCACCAAGGCAGGGTTGACCGCGACAAGCACGCGGTCAGACCGCAGCAACGCCATTGGGTTGGCGGAACGGTCGAACGCATGCCAGAAGAGTGACCCCCAGCCAGTCGTTGGCGCTCGCTCGATCATCCGCTCCTCCCCAAGTTCACTGGTCTCTCGTCACCCCACACCGCATCAGTCTGGCCGGGGCACGCGGGGTTCGCGCCCGTGTTCGCCCTGGCAAGCCCACTGGCTCCGCGGTCGCCTTCTGGTGCGTCATGGGCTGCGCCCCGGGGCGGCGCGCCACTTGACTGACGATCCGGATGACATAGCCATCGCTGGCCTGGGCGGCCTGGGGTTGGGTGAGACCCGGCTGACGACTAACGCGACAGAAATCCTCCGCGTGACGGCTCTTATGTACGATTGACAACCCTCGATGGACCGGATTGTGCGCGCAGCGCAGCGGCACACGAACCTACGTGGTAGGGCCAGCGAGTGCGCCATGCTGGACGCCTTGGTTGAGGACGTCCGCGGAGGCGAGAGCCGGTCACTGGTCTTGCGCGGCGAGGCCGGGATCGGTAAGACCGCGCTGCTGCGATACCTGATCGGTGCAGCCTCGGACATGGCGGTTGTCCAGGCAGTGGGAGTCGAGTCAGAGATGGAGCTGGCGTATGCCAGCTTGCATCAATTGTGTGCCCCGCTGCTTGGCCGGCTGAAGAGCCTGCCAGCTCCACAGCGCGACGCGCTGCGCGTCGTCTTCGGGCTGGCTGGAGGCACCCCGCCAGATCGGTTCCTGGTGGGCCTGGGGGTACTCAGCCTGTTCTCGGACATGGCAGAGGAGCTCCCGCTGCTGTGCGTGGTCGATGACGCGCAGTGGTTGGATCAGGCGTCGGCGCTGACGCTCGCCTTTGTGACCCGGCGACTGCTGGCGGACCGGGTCGGGATCGCGTTTGCGATGCGGGAGCCGAGCGGGGCGCTCGCGCACGTGCCAGAACTCGAGGTCGCCGGCGTGCGCAATGGCGATGCCCGTGCGCTGCTTGACTCGGCTGTGCGCTTCAAGCTGGATGAACGGGTCCGCGACCGGATCATCGCGGAGACGCGCGGCAATCCGCTGGCGTTGCTCGAGCTGCCCCAGGGGTTGACGGCAACGCAGCTGGCGGGGGGGTTTGGTCTCCCCGAGGCCCAGGGCCTGACGCGACGAATCGAGGACAGTTTTCTGACCCGGCTCGAGATCCTCCCGGACGACACGCGGTGCCTGCTCCTGGTCGCGGCGGCGGAGCCGGTAGGGGATCCGCTCCTCGTATGGGACGCGGTGGAGCGTCTCGGGATCGCCCCGACGGCCGCCACCGCCGCCGAGGCGCTGGTCGCGATCGGCGAGCGAGTCATCTTCCGTCATCCGCTGGTGCGCTCGGCGGTGTACGGCTCAGCCTCGGTGGAGGATCGCCGCGCGGTGCATTTGGCGTTGGCGGAGGTGACCGACCGGGAGATTGATCCGGACCGCCGCGCATGGCATCTGGCTGCGGCGGCGTCTGGCCCTGACGAGGAAGTCGCTGGAGAGCTTGAGCGCTCGGCCGATCGGGCGCGAGCCCGTGGCGGCGTCGCCGCGGCGGCCGCTTTCCTGAAGCGATCGGTCGCCCTCACGCGCGACCCCGAGCGACGCGGCAAGCGCGCGCTCGCCGCCGCGCAGGCGCATCTTCAGGCAGGCGCCTTCGACGCGGCGCTCCAGCTGCTGGCCAATGCGGAGACGGGGCAGCTGGACGATCTGGGGCGGGCCCGGGTTGACCTGCTCCGTGGGCAGATAGAGTTCGCCTCAAGCTGGGGCGGCAGGGCTCCGGAGTTGCTGCTGACGGCCGCGAGACGTCTTGAATCGCGCGACCCTCTGCTCGCGCGCGACACCTACTTGGAGGCCTGGGCGGCGGCGATGTTTGCCCGCGGGGCGGTGAGCGTCGGGACGCTGCGCGAAATCTCCGTGGCTGCGCTCTCAGCCCCCCAACCGACCCCCGGTCCGCGCCCGAGCGATCTGCTGTTGGACGGTTTCTCCGCTCTGGTTACGGAGGGGCGTGCTGCCGCGGCAGCCACGTTGAGGCGCGCGGTGAGCGCATTTGCGGATGGCGAGATCACCATGGCAGAAGGATTGCGATGGGGATGGCTGGTCTCAATCGCTGCGGAGGCCGTGTGGGACGACGAGGGCTGGTGCGCGGTCAATGATCGGCAGCTCCAATCCGTCCGCGAGGCAGGGTTGCTCGTGCACCTGCCGGTCTATCTCGGGTCGCTGGGCACAGTCGCGGCCTTACGTGGCGACTTTGCCATGTCCGGGTCGCTGATCGCGGAGGCTGACGCCGTCGCGGAGGCGACGGGAACTCGGGTCGCCCGCTACGCGGCCGTGGTGCTTGCTGGCTTGCGGGGGAGGGAAGCCGAGTCGTCTGCGGTGATTGAGGTCGAGGTCAGTAATGCAGCGGCCGCCGGACAGGGCATCGGGATCCGATGGGGCCACTGGGTATCCGGCCTTCTTTACAACGGCCTGGGCCGGTACGAGAAGGCCCTGGTGGAGGCCCAGCGCGCCAGCGAAGACCTGTTGGAGTCGGCTGTGTCCACGTGGGCGCTTGCCGAGTTGATCGAGGCGGCTGCGAGGATCGGGGAGGTCAGCCTTGCGCTTGAGGCACTAGAGCGATTGGTGGACGCCGCTTCGGTTGGTGGGACGGATTGGGGGTTGGGTGTGTTGGCGCGGTCGCGGGCGTTGGTCAGCGGGGGTGCGGAGGCGGAGCGGTCCTACCGTGAGGCGATTGAGCGGCTGGGACGCACGCGGCTGCGTCCTGAGCTTGCCCGGGCGCACCTGCTGTATGGCGAGTGGTTGCGTCGTGAGAGTCGTCGGCTGGACGCGCGTGGGCAGTTGCGTGTCGCGCATGAGTTGTTCACGACGATTGGGATGGAGGCGTTCGCGGAGCGGGCGCGCGGTGAGTTGCAGGCGACGGGTGAGCATGTGCGTGGGCGTACGGCCGAGGCGCGGGACGATTTGACCGCGCAGGAGAGGCAGATCGCGGAGCTGGCGCGGGATGGATTGTCCAATCCCGAGATCGGTGCGCGGTTGTTCCTCAGCCCGCGCACGGTGGAATGGCACCTGCGCCACGTATTCGGCAAGTTGGACATCAAGTCTCGGCGCGACCTGGCCACCGCCCTGCCAACCACCGGCTCCGAGCCGCTTCAGGCCTGAGTCGCTGACGCGAACCCTGGTGCCAGGGAGCACACCAGGGAGGCCACTGGCGAATCTGACTCGATCGCGGATCACTGTTAGCGGGGTAAGCAGCGTCGTCGTCACCGGCGACGCCACCCCGTCTCGAAGGAGCCCCATGAGACATCTCGAGGACAGCGTGTCTCCCTATCCGACGCGAAGCAAGTACCGCCTGTGGCGGGTCTGCATCGTGCTCATCCTGCTCGGCCTGCTCTGACCGCCGGGGTGTGCGATGAGCATCTCAACCAAATCCGTCGCTCCAAGACCGGACATCGTCGACGACGCGCTGGACGCCTACGTGCACTGGCGCGAAGAATGCACGCGTGCACGCGAGGCGTATTTCAGCTGGTCGACTGCCGCGAGGCGCGATCGGAAGCTCGCCCACGGCGCCTACGTCGCGGCATTGGACCGCGAGGAGGCTGGTGCGCGTGCCTATGCCGAGGCGATGCGACGGCTCGGGAATGAGTACGTCAACGAGGCGACTCCGTGGAGGCAATGATGGATCGACCGAGGGGAGGGGCCACGCGACCCATGGAGGAGTACCCGATTGTCGTTCGCCGCGACGGCCTACGCGCTCGACCGTCGCACGTGCTCTTGATGGCGAACCGGCTGTGGCGGGTCGAGTGGCCGGGAGGCCTGGTGTCGCTCTACCGTGCTGACCCACGCGCGTTCCTGCGGCTCGGCTACGAGCCGAACGATCGGCGCTGGGGGCGGCCGTCTCCGGAGCACACCGAGAAAAGCGCGTCCAGCCCGAACGGTGGCTCCGGGCCGCTATCGGCATGAGCGCGCGTGTCAGGCAGCCATCGTCCACGGCGAGCCTGCCATCCGTCGACGCGCGGGCCGCCCGCGTCAGCCGATCCGATGCCGTCGAGCAAATGGCCGACGCCACGATGCGCCTCGCGCGACGCACCGAGGCCCTGGAGGACTTCGCCGCGCTCGTTGCGCACGAGCTGAAGAGCCCACTCGAGGCGGCCCTTCTGGCGGACGAGCCGCGGCGGTGGATCGAGTCGGCACTCGACCTCGTCGAGTCGCTGCTGCAGGCAGCGACCGACTCACCCGGAGACACGTGGGCCTCGCTGCCGGAGTGTCTCACCGAGGCAGCGTGCTGCCTTCACCCCCTCCAGCTCACGATCGCAGCTGACGAGGGCGGACGGTTCCCACTCGCGCCGGACTGTCTGTCGGTGATCCTTCGGAACCTGTTGGCGAACGCCGTCGCAGCACGGTCCCAGCAGGTGCACGTCTTCACCAAGCACCGCGGGGTTCAATGGCGACTGATCGTCGAGGACGACGGCGTCGGGCTCGATCCGCCCAACGACGACTACAAGCACGGAACCGGGATCGGGCTCGAACTCTGCCGGCGGATCGCCGAGCGCAACGGCGGCTGGCTCGACCTCGTCCCAGACACCAGAGGAGGCACCCGCGCGATCCTCACCCTCGAGCGAGTCGCATGATCGGCGTCATGGTCGTGGATGACCACTCAATCCTGCGGGCGGGGATTCGCAGCCGCTTGGAGCGCGAGCCGGACATCTGCGTTGTCGGAGAAGCCGCAACCTCTGAACAGGCCATCGAGCGGTGCGCGGGGCTGGCGCCGCGTGTCATCCTCCTCGATCTGCTGCTGCCGCGGCGTGGCGGCACCGAGGCGATCCCGGAGCTGCTACGGCGCTCGCCACGGTCCCGCGTTCTCATCCTCTCCTCCCAGGCGGCGCCAAGTTGGGTGCGGCGCGCGCTCCACGCGGGGGCGGTGGGCTACCTATCGAAGCGGGCGGTAGACACTGAACTGACGACCGCGATTCGGCGCGTCGCCTCAGGCGAGGGATTCGTTGAGCCGTCCCTCGGTGCGCGACTGGTGGTCGACAATAGCCAGGCCGCGCTCGAGGCGTTGTCTGAGCGTGAGCGTGACGTGCTGCAGTTGCTGGCTCTTGGATACACGAACCAGGAGCTCGCGGCACGGTTGTTCATCTCGGTTCGCACCGTAGATACCCATCGCGCGCACATCATGCTCAAGCTCGGGCTCGACACTCGCGCAGAGCTGGTCATGTTCTCGCTGGCCAACGGGGTCATCGGACTATGAGGCTCTCTGTCACCGCGACTCTGTCGGGGCTCTTCGCGCGATTTCCGCAGTTGATCAGCGGCGACACCGATGACCGCCTGAGCGACAGGCGTGACGATTGGCTGGTGGCTGTCAGCAACAGTCACTCCGCCAACAGCTAGGAGGAACACAGTGACCAACGTGGCAGATGCGACCTGGACGATGCTTGCCGACGCCGGGGTCAAGCGATGCTACGGCATTGTCGGTGATGCGCTCAATCCGATCATCGACGCGCTGCATCGCAACGGCAGGATCGAGTTCATCCATGTTCGCAACGAATGGGCCGGTACCCTCGCCGCGGTGGGGGAGTCGCTGGTGCACGGTGAGCCTGTCGCTGTGTGTGGCACCGCCGGACCCGGTGCTACGAACCTCCTCAACGGGCTGTTGGATGCCTCACGCGAACGCGTCCCCGTGATCGCCCTCTGCGGAGACACGGTGTCGTATGGGCTGGACCAGGCAGTTCCAGAGGAGATCAACCCCTACGATCTGTTCGAGACCGCGTCGCTTTACACCGGCCGAATCGTCAACCCGGCCCAGACACGGCCGGTGGTGCAGACTGCGATCCGCACCGCGATCGCCGAGTCCGGACCCACGGTGCTCGCCATTCCCGGAGACGTTGCCGCCGAGAAGTTCGAGGACTCAGTCCAGCAGGTGACCTTGCGCCAGCCGATGCTCCGGCCGGCCGACGAAGACCTACAGGAGCTGGCGGACCTGATCAACCGGGCCAAGACCGTCACCATCTTCGGCGGCGATGGCTGTCGCTTCGCACACGACGAAGTCGTCGCCCTCGCCACGAAGATCGCTGCGCCGGTCGGGTTTGCCTACCGCGGCAAACAATGGCTCGAATGGGAGAACCCGAATTGTGTGGGCCAGATTGGACTGCTCGGATGGGGTGGCGCGTACGAGGCGATGCATCACTGCGATCTGCTCCTGCTGCTCGGCACCAGCTTCCCGTTCATCGAGTTCTATCCCACCAAACCAACGAAGGTGCAAATCGATTCACGGGCGACGATGCTGGGCCGCCGCACACATGTCGATCTGGCGCTCGTCGGGGACATGCGCGACACCATCTCCGCGGTCCTCCCCCTCGTCGAGCGAAAGGAGCCCGGGCACCATCTCGCGCACGCGTTGCATGTGACCGAGAAGTGGCACGAGAAGATGGGCCACTACGTGACCCGTGGCCCGAAGCTGAACCGCATCCGGCCCGAGTACCTCGTCTCAACCCTGGACGAGCTGGCGACCGACGATGCCGTCTTCACCATCGACACGGGAACGCCGGTGATCTGGGCCGCGCGCTACGTGCGGGCGAAGCGGGGTCGCAATCTTCTCGGCTCACTCAACTGGGCGTCGATGGCCAACGCGATGCCCTATGCGATGGGCGCCGCTCTCGCCTTTCCGAGTCGGCAAACCATCGCGCTCTGCGGCGACGGTGGCATCACGATGCTGATGGGCGACCTGCTCACGATCGCCGAACGCCAGCTCCCGCTCAAGTTGGTCGTCTTGAACAACTCGCATCTCGGATTCGTGCGCATCGAGCAAATGGAGGCCGGGATCGCACCATTCGGGACTGACTTCAAGAACCCGAACTTTGCCGAGGTGGCAGAGACACTCGGGATCAGCGGGTTCCGCCTTGAGCGGGCCGCCGAGGTTCGCCCGACCGTCGAGCAGTTCCTCAGCACAGCCGGACCGGCACTGCTGGACGCCGTGGTGGACCCCAACTCCCTGGCCCTTCCCCCGCACGCGACGCTTGGCCAAGCCGAGAACTTCTCCCTCAGCCTCTCCAAGCAGGCCATCGAGGGCAGTCTCGACGACGTCATCGCCACGATCAAAGACAACGCTCTGCTCGTCTGAGGCACTCGGTCGCTTCTCCGCGCTCGTTGGCGTCATGACCCCCGGCCCGTTCCTGCCCGAGGCCAGCCGAGCCCGGGCAGGTACGGGGGTCGGGCAGATGAACGCGCCCGTCGCAATATCCGTGAGTCCCGGGCCGCGACGGTCTTCGATGCGACCCCCACAGCGCGACCTTCACTGTCCCCCGTCTTGGCCACACCCCACCGCCCTGGAACCTCCGGTGACTTCACGCACCCGATCCGCAGCACTTCGAAAGGCCCGAACATGAACCGATCCGAAGAACAGTCTCGCGTCGACAATGCGCTGAGCATTATCGCCGACCGCGGAAACATCGACCGTCAATCGCTGACGCGTGGTGCAGTGGTCATTGTGGCCGCGATGGTTGTCGGACTGGCATTCGCGTGGTCATTTGTCGGCGGCCTGCACCAACCGAAGTTCCACAAGGTTCCGATCGCCGTGTTCGGTCCGACCGCGCTGAGCGAGAAGCTCAACTCAGGCGGCCAGTTCTCAGTCACGAGCGTCAACTCGCGGCAGGCAGCGGTCAACCGGATCGACCACCGCGACGCGCTCGGGGGGATCGTCGTCGGTCCCCGCGGGATCGATGTGCTGGTCGCATCTGTGGCGGGTCTGACCGTGTCAAACAGCCTGGAAGCTGACCTTCCGCCGAAACTGAGGGCGGCGGCACCTCCGGGAACGCCGGTCCGGGTGGTCGACCTCAAGCCTGCGCCGTCCAATGATCCGCTGGGGCTTTCTCCGTTCTTCCTCGCGCTGTCGGTGATGATCGGCAACTACATCGGCGCCATCTTCTTTGCCCTCGCGTTCGGGGTGAAGCCCGTGGGCCGGCGTGTCTGGTGGCGCCTGCTGGGAGTCACCATGATCGGCCTGATTCTGGCGCTGGGCGAGGTCGCGGTCGTCTATGCCATCGGTCCGCTCAGGGGGCATTACGTGCCGCTGGTGCTCGGAAGCCTGCTGCTCGGCCTGTCGGTTTCGTTCATCACCGTTGGACTGCAGTCCTTCTTCGGGATCCTGGGGACCACGGTCGCGATCCTCGTGTTCGTCATCCTGGGCAATCCGTCATCGGGCGGCCCGGTGCCGACGCAGCTGCTCCCGTGGGTCTGGCGAACCGTCGGCCCCTACCTTCCCGAAGGCGCCGGCACCGACTTCTACCGGAACGTCGTCTACTTCGGCAGCCATAACCTCACGCGGCCACTGCTGGTGATGTTCGCCTGGCTCGCAGTAGGCGTCGTGTTCGTGCTTGCCTCACTCCGGGCACGACCGCTGGGACTGCAGATGAAGGACGACCTGGACCGGCAGGAAGACGCGCGCGCCAAAGCCACTCAGACTCCTGACGCTGCGAGGCCCCGCGCCGCATAACCACGCCCTCGTAACGCCGTCACCGGCTCTTTGACGTCAGCACAGGAGGCACCATGCATACCGCTGTCACACCCGCGGCAAACGGGGAGTCGGTACCTACGCCGACGCCCTTCGCTTCGCCAGACCCCACGTTCCAGATGTCCGTGATGCTGTGGACGCTGGGTATGGACCGGCCGTTCGACCAGCGCCTCGAACTCGCCGCCGAGGCGGGGTATGGCGCGGTCGAGCTGGTGGGCGAGTACGTGCGGTGGTCGGACAGCGACTTCCGTCGCTTCCACCAAAAGCGTCGCGAGCTCGGGATCGTCGTCGACTGCACGGCGGGTGCGATGGTCGCCCCGGGGCGGGAACGTCACAACGCATCAGATCCGCGCGAGCGCGAGGACTTTCTGGCCGACATCCGACGCGAGCTGAGGATCATGGAAAGGATCGAGTGTCCCGAGATGATCGTGATGGCCGGGAACATCTTGCCGGGACTGTCATCGCAGGTACAGCGCGAATGCTGCATCGAGGCGCTGAAACGCGCCGGGGAACTGGCCGGGAGGCAAGGCGTGACGATCCTGCTCGAGAACGTCGACCTCGAGGAGAACGCCGACTACCTCGCGCGGTCAGCGGCCGACGCTTTTCAGATCGTCGCCGAGGTCCAGCATTCCCACGTCAAGGTCTGCTACGACCTCTATCACGCCCAGGTCTCGGGGGGCAACCTGATTGCGAACCTTGAGCGTCACATCGACCTCGTCGGAAAGGTGCACGTCAGCGATGTCCCAGGACAGCACGAGCCTGGCACCGGCGAGATCAACTTCACGAACATCTATCGGAAGCTCGGCGAGCTGGGTTACGACGGCTACGTGGCAATGGAGTTCCTTCCCATCGGGGATCCGGTCGCAACGCTCGCGCGGGCGCGCGAGACGGCATTAGCGGCCGGCGACAGGTAGACGCAACCACGCAACCCGAACGAGTATGAACATGATCACCCATTTCACCGCCACCGCGTTCCCTGCGGTCAACCAGCACTACCTGCTGCAGGCGCGCCAGATGCAGGCCCTGTCGTTCGCCGTCCACATCCCGCTCGTGGCCTTTGGCATCTCCTTTCCGGCCATGGTGCTGTTCGTCGAGTGGCTCGGTCACCGACGCCGAGATGACCTCTATCTGACCCTCGCGCGCCGGTGGTCGAAGGTGATGGTCACGCTGTTCGCGGTCGGCGTCATCACCGGCACCGTCCTGAGCTTCGAGATGGGCCTGCTGTGGCCCAACTTCACCGGGACGTTCGGCGGCGTGTTCGGGCTCGGGTTCACGCTCGAAGGTTTCTCGTTCTTCCTCGAGGCGATCTTCATCGGAATCTATGTCTACGGCTGGCGGCGACTATCGCCGCGCGCGCACCTGATGAGCGGGATCCCGATCGTCATCACCGGCGTCACGGGGTCGTTGCTGGTGATCGCGGTCAACGCCTGGATGAACCATCCGGGCGGGTTCACGCTCCATAACGGCAAGGTCGCCGACGTCGATCCGCTGCGCGCGCTGTTCGGGAACTCGTACCTCTGGCACGAGCTGATTCATATGTACGTGGCGGCCTACATCGTGAGCGGGTTCATCGTCGCGGCCTGTTATGCGTTCTGTCGACTGCGCGGACGGTGGACCCGATACGAGCGGACAGCGCTGAAGATCCCGCTCACCATCGCGGCTCTGGCAGCGCCAACCCAGATCCTTGTCGGCGACTGGGCGGCGCGCGACGTGGCCGAGAAGCAGCCGGTCAAGCTGGCCGCGATCGAAGGGCTGTACAAGACGACCCGCGGTGCGTCAGAGCACGTCCTCGGCTGGTACTCCGGCAACCAACTCAAAGGCGCAATCGCGATACCGCACCTGCTCTCAATCCTGACCGACCACAGCTGGAACGGCACCGTCCAGGGTCTCGACAGCGTGCCGGCGAACCAGCGACCCCCGGTTAACGTCGTGCACTGGGCGTTTCAGACGATGGTCGGCATTGGAACTCTGCTGGCCACGGTGGGTCTCGTCTACCTCGCGATCTGGATCTGGCGGCGACGGCTACCGGCCTCGCCGTTGTTCTACTGCGCGGTGGTGGCGTGTGGCCCCTTGGCCGCGGTGGCGCTGATCGCCGGCTGGGTCGTCACGGAGGTGGGGCGCCAGCCCTGGGTGGTCTACAGGGTGATGCCGACCGCCGCGGCGGTGACGGGGGCCCACGGTATCCCCGTCGGCTATGGAGTGCTTGCCAGCGCCTACGTGGTCGTGGCCGGGGGTCTGGTCTGGGTGCTCCGACGGCTGGCGCGAACTCCGCTCGATCTATCAGTCGAACCTCCCAGCGAGCTGAAGGCGGCCTGAGTCATGTTCCTGCAATCGTTACCGATGGTCTTCATTCTCGCCGGGCTTGCGCTGTACGTGGTGCTCGGCGGCGCCGATCTCGGGGCCGGCTTCTGGCAGCTTGCCGCGGCTCGAAGCCCGGACGGCCGGAGGATCCGCGAGTTTGCCCACCGCGCCATGGCGCCCGTGTGGGAAACCAACCATGTGTGGCTGATCTTCATCCTCACGGTGTTGTGGACCTCCTACCCGAAGGCGTTCGGTTCGATTGCCTCGACGCTCGCGGTCCCTCTGTTCATCGCGCTCCTGGGCATCCTCTCGCGCGGCGCTGCCTATGCCCTTCGAGAAGGGGCTAAGACGCCACGGGAGTCCGGGCGGATCGACACGATCTTCGCGGTGTCATCGATCCTCGTGCCGTTCGCACTTGGCACCGCTGTCGGCGCGATCGCCACGAACCGCGTGCCCGTCGGCAACGCCGCCGGGGACATGTGGTCCAGCTGGCTCAACCCAACATCGATCGCGATCGGGACGCTGGCAGTGGCCACGTCGGCGTACCTTGCGGCGGTGTATCTGGCGGCGGACGCTGCTCATGACGAAGTCCGCACTCTGGAGCGAGATTTCCGCCTGCGGGCGCTTGGCTCGGGAGTCATCGTCGGGGCGCTCGCCGCCGGCGCCATCTTCGTGGTCGAAGGCGACGACCACACGCTGTTCCATTCTCTGGTGACCGGCCGGGCGCTCCCCGCCGTCATCGTGTCGGCTCTCGCCGGGTTCGCGACTCTCGCTCTCGTCTATCAGCGCCGATACGAGCTCGCTCGCTACATCGCCTCTCTCGCTGTCTGCGCGGTCGTCGTGGGCTGGGCGCTCGCTCGCTGGCCGACGATCCTTCCCAACCTGACCGTGCACCAGGCCGCGGCCGACCACGACACTCTCGTGTGCGTGGTGGTCGCGGTCCTCGGAGGCGCCGTGATCCTATTCCCTGCGCTCGTTCTGCTCTTCCGTCTCACGCTCTCGGGCCGCTTCCGCGGCGGCGAGCTTCGTGTCGTCGAACCGGCATCCGTCGCCCTCGCCACGGTGAACGTTCGGCGACGCGCCCGGCTCGCCGTCGCCAGCCTCATCGCCGGCTTCGGGCTGCTCAACATCGCCGACGCCACGTGGGCTCACGCCATCGGCGTCGCCGGCCTCTTTGCTTTTGTGATCCTTGCCTTCTCCGCGATCGTCATTCCGGCGATCGATGAACCCGTCGACAGCCGGTAGCCAGCGCAGACATGGACAGAGACGGCGCACGGGCGCGACTGGTGAATCTCGGGCTCGATCACTCGACCGCGGGGGTCGAGTGGCGCGAGCGCATCGCATTTGCGGACGCTGAGATCCCGCCGGTCCTTCAGCGATTGGTTGCACCAGCCACGGGGCCGCTTGAGCAGGCGGCGATCCTGTCGACATGTAATCGCGTCGAGGTGTACGGAGTCGCACGAAGACGGGGTGATGAAGGCCGGCTGCGCCCCTTCCTGGCGCACTACCACGGACTCGACACGACCGAGGTTGTGGCTCGGCTCCATGTCCACCGCGGTGACCAGGTTGCGCACCGTCTGGCGGAGACGGCAGCGGGCATGCATTCACTGGTCCTCGGAGAACCACAGATCCTGGGCCAGATCCGCCGAGCCCTCGACCTCGCCCTCGCGGCGGGGACCGCCGGCGTCGAGCTGCGCCGGATGTTCGAGTCGGCCATCTCGGCCGGACGCCGGGTACGGTCCGGAACTGCCATTGGCCGGGGGTCGGCAAGCGTCCCCCATGCCAGCGTCGAGTTCGCGCGCCGACGTCTCGGCACGCTGGACAAGACCACCGTACTGCTGGTTGGGACTGGGGAGATGACCGAGCTTGCGGCGAAGCAACTGGTCAGGCACGGTGCCAAGGAGATTCTCGTCAGCGGCCGCTCGGTCTGCGGGGCCAATCGCTTTGTCGAGAGGTACGACGGGCGTGTGGTTTCGCCTGACGGGCTCGAGGACGCCTTGTCGGAGTGTCATCTCGTGATCAGCGCGACCAGTGCACCGACGCCGACCGTGCACGTGGAGCTGTTGCAACGGGCGCTCGCGCGCCGAGACCCAGCCTCACCGCCCCTGTTGTTGATCGATCTCTCGGTGCCACGGTCCATCGACCCACGAGCGATGGGCCTGGACGGCGTCGAGGTACACGCGATCGACGATCTCCAGGGCATGGCCCAGGACGCCCTCATCCAGCGTCGCGCCGAGCTTCCGCGGGCCCAGCTCATCCTGGAGGCTGAGGTGACGCGGTTCACCCGGTGGCTGAGCCGGCGCGAGGCACTGGTCCCCGTCGAGGCCACGTGACCTAACCAGGGGCCACACGGGCGAAACTCGAGGTGAACAGGTGCATCGTCCAGATATGAAATGGCACTCCCTGAGACGATTTACGCGCGTCGGGCGACGACGGGCCCGCATTGACGCCGTTGTCTCGGCGTACGCGAACTGGAGACGTGAATGCGCTGCGGTTCGGCTCGCCTACCGAAGGTGGGCTCGGGGCGCGGGCAGCGACTCGTGTTCAGCGTTTGCGGCTTACCGCTTGGCCCTGGACCGCGAGGAGCGGGCGGCCGCCGTCTACGCCCGGCTCCTTCGCCGTGTCCGGTGCTGGCCGGAGTTCGAGGAAGCCAGGCAACTGGTCGAGCTTCCAGCGCTGTTTGGAGTGATGTAGGGATGGCGGTTTCAGTTGCGATCAGGAGCCGGGCCGCATGAATCCGCTCGCGGTGATCTTGAAGCCGATCGATCACGGTTGGATGGTCGCCTTGACTGACGGTCGGGAGGTAGCCCGCTTCGTCGGCCCGGGCGCCAAGTGGCGTGCGCTGCGGTACCTGGCTCGGCAGGGTCTGGCCGATGCGCGATAGGGCGGCTGACCCCGAGGCTCATCAACCGCCCGGTTCACGGCCTGCCCCCGCGGCAGCCCGTCTCGGCGGTCGTCACGCTCCTCCGGGCCCAAGCGATCCGGGTGCCCAGCACGGCTCGTCCGACGCGCCCGAGCGTGGCCGTCTCTGGCGACGCCTGATCGAGTTCGCTGCATTGAGCGCCGCCGTCGGGGTTGCGGTCCTCACCGGACCGGGTCTTGGCGATGTGCGTCGTGACGTGGAGCACGCATCTGTTGGATGGCTCCTCGTCGGCGTCGGGTTGGAGGTGCTTTCGACCCTGTCCTACGTCGTGATCTTCCGCGCGGTGTTCTGTCCACGCATGCGCTGGTCGCTGAGCTATCAGATCGGGATGTCCGAGCAGGGCGCTAATTCGGTGCTCTCGGTGAGCG
>Ga0335075_10003438_pt1 | contig 25117 bp, 22 predicted proteins | sample Lox_Sample_24_FD_206723 | JGI IMG/M metagenome (GOLD analysis project Ga0335075, IMG submission 206723) | Soil microbial communities from Loxahatchee National Wildlife Refuge, Florida, United States - Lox_Sample_2.4 | ecosystem: Environmental > Terrestrial > Soil > Wetlands | place: USA...
CTGATGCATGACGACCGGGCCAGCGGCCAGTCGCTGGGGGACCTGCTCGAGGAGCCGGCCGGTGTCACCGTGACCGCCGGAGTCCCCGAGGAGCTCGGCGCCCGGCTGCTGCGCGCGGCCGGGGCCACGGTGACCGGCGTGGACATCGATATGACGGCAACTGACGCCGACGAGCTGGCCACCGAGACCGCCACGGCCCGCATCGAGGTGGCCAGTCCCGCCGGACCCAGACAGGTCACCGCGCGCCTTGGCCTGGGCTTGGCCGTGGCGGCGGCCGCCGGAGCGCCGGTCCGGGTTCCCGGCGAGGTGCTGGACCGGTTCGCGATACCGGTCGCCGGTGACGACCTGCTCGGCCCGATCCTGAGCCGGATACCGCCCGATAATCAATGGGCCAGACGCGAGCCTGAGGCGTATGCCGGTCCCGCTGACGGAACGAGCCGGCGGCCCCGGTTCGAACCGCGCAACCTCAGGTTCGGCGACGGCCTGGACCGGTGGGATCTCGACCTCGGTGCGGACGGTCAGGACTACACGGCCGCCGCCGAAGGGGGGTCGCTGGTGCTGGCCGCTGCCGTGCCGCAGCCTGCCGGGTCCGCCGCCCTGATGCAGACGATCTTCGCGGACGACTACTTGGGGAAACAGGTCGTCCTCCGCGGCGAGATCCGCGGCGAGGCCGTCGCGCAGCGGGCCGGGCTGCGCCTGGAGATCCTCACCCGGTCACGGCAGATCAAGGCCGAGCGCGGAGCCCGGGGCTGGCAGCTCGGGCCCGAACATGAGGAGCACGCCATGACCATCTCCGGCAGCACCGGCTGGACCAGGCATGAGATCACCGCGCTGGTTCCGGACGACGCTCGGCTCATCCGCTTCGGCATCACCCTCACCGGCGGCGGCCTGGTCGCGCTGCGCTCACCGGAACTGGCCGCCGGGGCCTGACCGCCATGGATATCTCCGACGGCGAGCTGGTCCGGCTGGCCCGTGACGGCGACCCGGTCGCGTTCCGGCTGCTGGTAGAGCGGCACCAGCCGATGGCGCGAGCTCGCGCGGCCGCGGCGTGCCGCAACCGCAGCGACGTGGACGACATCGTGCAGGAGTCGTTCCTGCAGGCGTTCGTCGCGCTGGACCGGCTGCGGGACCCGGACCGGTTCGCCGGCTGGCTGGCCGGCATCGTGCTCAACGTCAGCCGCAACCTGCAGCGCCACGCTCCGCCGGTGCTGCTGCCGGAGTGGCCGGAGTCGCTGCACCCGCAGGCAGCCGCGGACGGCACGCCATCGGCCGACGACCTCGACCGTGCGGACGCGCTGCGCGCCGCGGCCGCCAGCCTCCCGGCCGGGCAGCGGCGCGCCGTCGCGCTCTACTACTACGCCGACCAGCCTGCCGACCGGATCGCCGAGTCGGCCGGCGCAGCCCGGGCCAGCCTGCACAAGGCCAGGCTCCGGCTTCGTGCGTACCTCGCCGAGCACCGCCCCGACCTGGTTCCCACTGCATCCCGGAGGACTCACATGACCAGCGTCCGCATAGCGCGTGCCGAGCAGAGAACGGCCGTTGCCCACCAGCCGCAGGGACGCATGCCCACCTATCTGGTCGTGCTGGCCGACGACGCCGATGGCCGCGAACTGCCAATCTGGCTGCTGGCCTTCGACGGTTTGCGCCTGTCCGGACTCCTCGATCGGCCCACCGGAGGCCAGAACCAGGCCGCGGCGGCTGGGGTGGCCGAGGCGGCGGCTGGGGTGGGCGGGGCCGGGGCGCGGACGGCCGACGAGCTCAGCGCTGAGCTGCTCCGGGCGGCATCTTCCCGGGTCACCGGGGTGGACATCGAAGAACTCGGCCCCGAGGTGACCGCGGCCCGCATCCGGCTCACCGGCCCGGCCGGGCCACAGCAGGTCACCGCGCGGCTCGCCGAGGGCCTGGCCATCGCGATCGCGACGGGCGCACCGCTCCGCGTGACCGATGCCGTGATGGACCGGCTGGCGCGGCCGGCCACCGGCCGCGAAGGGGCGGCGCAGGCCGCCGAACCCACGTCCGCGCCGGCGCGGGTGCCGAGGCCCGGGCTGTCGCTTGACGCGCTGAAGCGCGGGCTGGCCGTTCCCGCGCCCGCTCATCCTGCCCCCCGGCTGCGGCCCCGGTTCGAGCCGCGCAACCTGACGTTCGCCGACGGTCTGGACGGCTGGCTGTTCGGCGGCAGCTTCACCGAGCACGCCAGCGAGTCGCACTGGGATGACTACTCGTGCGCAGTGCAGGACGGGTCGGCGGTGATCTCGTCGGCCGTGCCAGAGCCGGCCGGGATCGCCTTTCTCGGCCAGGAAGTTTTCGCCGACGACTACCGGGGAGCGGTGGTGGTGTTCCGGGCCGAATTCCGCGTCGGCGGAGCGTCCGGCCGGGCGGGCTTGTTCCTGCGGGTCAACGAGGGCCTGCCCATCCGCGGGCCGCTGACAGACCGGTCCGTGTTCGCCGACCCGGACAACAACATCGTCACGGTCCCGGCCGGAGGTGACTGGGCCAGGCACGAGCTCAGCGCGCGGGTCCCTGGCGACACCGGCGCGTTTGTGTTCGGCGTGTTCCTGACCGGTCCCGGCCAGATCGAGCTCCGCAACGCCGAACTGATCCGCGGGCGAAAACGTTCATGATCCCGGAGGATTTGGTGCTCCATGTGGGAAAAATCCTCCGGGATCACGGACGGCCGGGTGGTCAGCGGATGTCGAACGTCACCAGGGAGCGGGCGGGGAGGGTGGTGGTCAGGTTCCCGCCGAAGACCGGCACCGGCGGCTGCGCCGCGGTGTCGCTCGAGGAGTCGGTCAGGTACGGCGTGGCCCGGCTTCCGCTGCGGATGCCGAGATGCTGCAGCGCGAACGACACCGTGTCCGGGCTGGTTCCGGTGTTCAGGACCACGATCGCGGTCGAGCCGTCGAGGTTACGGAACGCGGTCAGCTCGAGGTTGCCGTCCGTGGTCGTGGCGCCGATGCGGACCGCTCCTGGGTGGACGAAGCGGCTGTAGTTCGCGAACGCCCAGAGTCGCGCCGACGCGGTGACCGTGGACCCGTTGATCTGGACCAGGCTCTCGTTGTCGCCATTGAACGTCGGCGTGCTCGTGCCCCACCAGTACAGGAACGCGCCCAGGTTGGCCTGGGTCAGGCCGGTGTAGATGTTCTGCGCCCAGCTCAGTCCCGAGGCGGTGGTGCCGTCGTCCCAGGCTGGATCCCAGGACTGGAACGTGGACCACTCGGTCTCCCACACCGGCTTGTACCAGCCGGTCAGCGGCGAGGCGGGGGCCTCGGTGTAGCCGTGGCTGGTGAACAGCCTGACGAAGAAGCTGGCCACCGGGTCGGCCTCGATCGCGGCGGCGTACTGCTGCGCGTAATCCCAGCCCTCGGTGGCACAGCACTCAAGCTGGGTGGGCAGCCCCGACCGGGCCAGCGCCGGTCCGAGTACGTCGGCGAAGTCAGCCGTCTGCGCTGGGCTCATCACCATGCCGTCGTAGCCCGGGGCCAGGTTGGCCTCGTTCTCGAAGCCGATGTAGCTCAGCGGCACCCCGGCCTGCGCGTAGTCCCTGGCGTACTGGACCAGGAAGTTCGCGTACGCCTGGCGCCAGTCGCCGCTGGTGCAGGTGGCACCGGGGACCCCGCACAGCGTGCCGCCGTTGGAGGTGGAGTCGTTGGTCTTCATGTACGCGGGCGCAGTCCAGGCGTCGGCGAAAATGTCGCGTACGCCGTAGTCGGCCTTGATGGTCTGGGCCAGCCACAGCTGCCCCATGTCGTTGCCGATCGACTGCAGCGACACGTAGGACGGGGGAGCGGACGGGCTGGCAGGCGCGGTCGGCTCGATGGTGCTGCCGGGGTCGGCGCCGACCTCGTTGCGCAGGATCGTGAGCCCGGCCCCGGTCGTGGGGCTGTACAGCAGGTTCAGCACCTGCTGCTGGGCTGCGGCCGGTGCGTCCTCGATGATCGAGGCCTGGCCGAAGGCCTCGGAGGAGCCGAATCCGGCGATCTGCTGGTAGCGCACGGCCCCGTCGACGGTCGCCGATGAGGCGGCCAGGGCCGGGCTGGCCGGGGCGGTCAGGGTGATGGCGCCTGCCGCCAGCACGGCCGCCGCCACGGCGAGCGGCCGGTGGGCGGCAAGCCTGGTCAGTTTCTGCATCACGCGGGCTCCTTTGCGGGTAGGGATGGCCGTTGGCGTGGGTAACCGGGTCTACGTGTCTTCGGGCGGGGAGGCCGGGTAGGCGGCCAGGCGGCCGCACATGCCGTAGCCGCGGTCAGCCCGGGGGCCGAGCACGGTCAGGCGGCCTTCGCGGAGGTGTTCGTGGATGCCGCCGGCGAGCAAGCCGATCTGGTTGCCGGTCTTGACCGTCGCGGCGAACGGCCCGGCCTCCCAGACCTCGCGCCAGGCCGGAAGCTGGCCGCGGACCAGGGCGGCCGCGGCCGCGTAGAAGTCGTCGAGCGCCCGCTGGCCCTCGGCGGCGACCCGCTCGCGAAGCTGGATGAATCCGGCCACGGCCAGGTCCTTGCGGGCGCGGGCGGCGGTGGCGGCCGCGGTGGCTGGGTCGCCCGGGCCCGCGGTGGCGGCGGCGGCCGCGGTGCTGGGCAACGACGCAGCCACCTGGTAGGCGCGTGGATCGGCCAGATGCTCGGGCGGGAACGTGAGCACGCTGTCCCCGGCCTCGGGCAGGCCGCCGTTCTGCATCACCACCAGGATCTGCAGGCCGCCGTCGTTGATCAGGCGATGAATCACACCGGGGGAGAACCAGGCGACGGTCAGCGGCGTGAGCGGGGTCTCCGCGTACCCGTCCGCGCTCAGCGTCTGCAGCCGCCCGCGGCCGCCGACGACCACGTAACCCTCGGTGCAGGCCAGATGCACGTGCGCGGAGCCCCCGGCCACCCCATCGGGCCCGGACCAGTCGTAGACGGCCAGCAGCGACACGGCGGTCCCGCCGGGGAACAGCCGGGCCAGGTCCGGGCCGGCGCCCGAGCTCACCGGTGCGCTCCCACGGCGACCTGGCCGGCCAGCTCGCCGCAGCGCGCCGCGTCCAGCTCGCCGTCGGCGACCAGCACGTCGTAGCCGAGTTCCAGGGTCTGCCCTGGTTCCAGCGGGTACTCCCGGCTGAAGAACGGCGCCGGGCACACGCAGGCGTACATTCCGGTGCGGACGAACCACTGGCTGGGGGCGGAGAAGTTCTCCGGGTGGTCGCAGAACACCAGCGTGGACGCCCGGCCGTGCCCGTCGTGACGGCCTGTGTAGCCGAGCCACGGCCCGCGCCAGCCCATCAGCTCGTCGCCGCCCGGGCCGTCCGGCGTGAGCACCGTGCCGCCCGAGAACGACCGTGGCCCGCGCCAGAACAGCCCGCTGTACCCGGCGTTCGCGCGGCCCTCGGTGGTCGGGCTGCCGATCCTGATGACGCGGCCGGTGACGTTGCGCATGGCCGTGCCAAAGCTCAGCTGCCACCCCGCCTGGTCGGGTCTAACGGAAACCCGGATCCGCCGCTGCTCCTCGATCCACGTCTCGCTGTGCTGGGTCACCCAGCTCAGCCGCTCATCCATCCGCAGCACGTGGTCGCAGACGTCCAGCGTGGTAAAGCTCTCGTGCCGCATCCGGCCGTTGTTGCCGAGCTGCCGGTAGCCGCCGTCACGGGTGTAGGTCGGGCCGCCCCAGAAGTTGGCCGGGCCGACGTTACACAGCGACCAGGCGATGCCCTTGTGCCAGACGTGGTCGTGTGGCCGGTACAGGCTGACCAGGTCGCCGCCTAAGGTCCTGACCGGGTGGAAGTACGGCCGGGGCGACTCGAGCACCGGTTCCCGCGGCCGGTAGACGTACCGGAAGAGCTCGATGGCCCGTCCGCTGCCCGGTGTCCCGTCGCCGCTGGGCACCCAGGCGCCGCTCACCCAGCCGTCGTGGCCGTGGGCCATGGACATCACCACCGCGCACCGCTCCCGTCCATCCGCTGGTAGAAGGGCGAATCCGGGCCCAGGTCCTCCGGGCGGACCGGCTGGCCGCCGGCCGCCGAGGCGTAGATGCCCGCCACGAGCTGCATGGTGCGCAGCGCGTCCGCCGAGGTCACCGGCGGAGCGGTGCGGCCACGCAGGCTGGCCAGCACCGCGGCGTACTGGGCCCGGTGACCGCTCGGCACGCCTCGCTCGCCCGCCGCCCAGGCCGCGGTGACCACGGCCTCGTGGCCAGGCGCGGGCGTGATCTGCCAGTCCTCGTCGCGGTAGCCGTACCGGTGGCGCAGCTCGACGGTGGCCCGCTCGAAGTCGAACCGCAGGTAGCTCTCCTCGCGCGGCGACAGCACGCTGTTGACCACGCTGGCCACCGCGCCGCTGGCGAACGTCACGGAGGCGAGCGACAGGTCCTCGGTCTCCATCTGGCGGGTCTGCCTGCGGGCCAGCGCGGACACCTCGGTCCAGTCACCAAGCAGGTAGGCGAGCAGGTCCATCTGGTGGATGCCGTGGCCTATCGTGGGGCCGCCGCCCTCGGTGTCCCACCGGCCGCGCCACGGCGCGTCGAAGTAGGCTTGGTCGCGGAACCACAACGTGTGGCAGACCGCGAGCAGAGGCCGGCCGAGCACGCCGCTGTCGATCATCGTGCGCAGCCGCCGTGCGCCCGAGCCGAACCGGTGCTGGAAGACCGTGGCCAGCCACGGCCCACCCGGGCGCTCGGCATCGGCCATTTCCTGCAGCTCGGCCAGGCTCAGCGCCGGAGGCTTCTCGACCAGCACCGAGGAGCCCGCCCGCAGGCATGACAGCGCCTGGCCGGCGTGCGCGCCGGGCGGGGTGCACACGACCACCAGATCGGGCGGGCCGTCGTCGAGCAGACCGGCCAGGCCGCCACGGCATTCCGCGATCCCGTACCTGGAGCAGAACTCGCGCAGGCGGTCAGGGTCGATGTCTGCCGCGGCCACCACCTTGGCCCGGTCGCCGGAGCCGCCCCGGTCGCCGGAGCCGCCCCGGTCGCCGGAGCGCCCGTCGCCCAGGTTTAGCAGGGCATCCGCGTGGATCCGGGCGATCGTGCCGGTGCCGATGATCGCCACGCTGAGCTGCGTCATCTACCAGGACTTCCGAAAGTTAGCCGATAGTTTTCGAGAGGCAAGAGGCATGAGGCATGAGGCATGGGGCCGGCGGACCGGCGGGGCCGCCGGCAGGAGGGTCGGCGGCCCCGCCGGGGCGGGGGAGGGGGCGGGGGAGGGGTCAGCTCACCGGGCGCAGGCGCAGCACGGTGATCTCATTGAAGGGCTGGCTCGGCTCGCCGGGTGCGTACTGGTTGGACGCCGTCGGCCAGCCGCTGAACTTGGAGGTGTTGTACTCGTCCCAGGCCACCCCGTAGAAGATCGGGATCACCGGGAGCTGGGTGGCGACGATCTTTTCCAGGCCAACCATGTCGGCCAGCTGCGTCGACGTACTGTCGGTGCTGGAGAACGAGCTGAGGTAGGCGTCGGCCTGCGGGCTGTCGAACCGCTCGTAGTCACCGGTCGCGACCTGGCCGATCGGCTTGGCCAGCGAGGTGTCCAGCCAGTTGTAGTACAGGTAGTAGGGCGACGGGCCGCCGGTGCCCCAGTGCGAGATGGCCTGGAAGTTGCCGGTGTCCAGGTCGGTGGTCCACGCGGTCACCGACACGGCCGACACGGTGACGTCCATCCCGGCGGCCTTCAGCTCGGAGGCCATGATCTGGTCGTCGGTCAGGAAGTCGGTGTACGCCGCGGCATCGATGAACGTGAACGCCAGCGTCTGCCCGCTGGGCGACTTGAAGTACCCGTTGCTGCCCATCTTCCAGCCCGCCGCCTCCAGGATCTTCTTGGCCTCGGCCGTGTTGTACGTCGTCGAATACTTGTCGGTGGCCGGGGTCAGGTAGCTCTTGTCGATGGGCATGGTGAGCCCGGTCAGCGTGCCGGGGCCGACGGCCGGCGGCTGCTGGTAGTCCTCGCCGTCGTCCGAGATGACGGTCCGGTCAATCCCCACCGCGACCGCCTCGCGAACGGCCAGGCTGTTGAAGGGGAACTTGTCCAGGTTCGGGATGACCGCCTCGGTCTGCAGCGGCGCGTCCCAGTAGTGGTTGGCCGACGGGTCCTTGCCCACGTAGGCCGACTTGATGTCGCTGACGAAGTTGCCGCCCCAGTCGAGCGTTCCTTGCTCCAGGTCCAGGTTGGCGGTCGTATTGGAGTCGTAGGCGGGGAAGTCCAGCTTGGCCACGTGCGGCTCGCCCTGCCAGTAGTGCGGGTTCCTGGTCAGCGTGACGCCCCCCGACGAGAACGTCGACACCACGTACGGGCCGGTGCCGATCGGGTTGGGGTCGGTGTAGGTGAACGGGTTCGAGACCTTGCTGTACACGCTCGGATCCACCATGTAGGTTTCGCCGGCCGCGTAGTACAGCAGCGAGTAGGCGGGAGTGGAGAAGTTGATCACCGCGCTCGACCCCGAGGACGAGGCGCTGGTGAGCGGCAGTCCCCAGACATTGGTGGACGGGTCCTTAATCTCCAGGTTGAACTCCCACGCCACGTCGGCCGCGGTGAACGGGGTGCCGTTCGAGAACTTGACCCCGCTGCGGATCTGGAACGTGAGCGTCTTGCCGCCCTTGGACCATGCGTAGGACGTGGCCAGCCACGGGTAGGTCGTCCCGGGCTTGAGCAGGTTGAACTGCAGCAGCGGCTCGTAGATCATGGCCGTGGAGCCGAGGATGTTGGCCGCGCTGGTGGGGGACCACGGGTTGAAGTCCCTGGTGATCGGGCCCGACGGGCTGCTCTCCATAGTGAGCGTCGTGCTGGACGACGACGACGCCGACGGCGCGGCGGACGACGAACAGGCAGCCAGGCCCACCCCGAACAGCGACAGGGCGCAGAGCGCGGCGGCCATCTTGGTTCTGTGGTTCAAGAGAACTCCTATGATCAGGCCGACGGGCGGCCAGCGGACGGGTGGGCAGTCGCGGAGCCGTGGTCGGGGTGGCGCAGCCAGCAGGCCGCCACGTGGCCAGGGCCGACCGGGACGTCGGGGGGACGCTGGGTGCGGCAGACTGGCATGACAAAGGGGCAGCGGGGATGGAACCGGCAGCCGGCCGGCGGGTTCACCAGGCTGGGAGCCGCGCCGCTGCCCTTGATGACCACCGGGGCGGCCCGTTCGGGATCGGGCGCGGCCGACAGCAGCAGCTGCGTGTAGGGGTGGGACGGGCGGTCGGTCACCTCGACCGCGGGACCGGACTCGACCAGCCGCCCCGCGTACATGACGGACACGGTGTCGGCGAAGTACCTGGCCGAGGCGATGTCGTGGGTGACGTACAGGATGGCCAGGCCCTCGGTGTCGCGCAGGTCGCCGAGCAGGTTCAGGATGCCGAGCCGGATGGATACGTCCAGCATGGACACCGGCTCGTCGGCGAGCAGCACGCTCGGGCCTGCGGCCAGGGCCCGGGCGATCGCCACCCGCTGGCGCTGCCCGCCGGAGAGTTCGTGCGGCATCTTGTGCACGAACTGCTCGGTTGGCTCCAGCCTGACCCGGGCCAGCAAGGCCCGGACGGCCTCGTCGACCGCGGCACGACCGCGCGCCCGCCGGTGGATCCGCAGCGGCCGCGACAGGTGGTAACGGACGTCGTGAACCGGGTTGAGCGAGGCGAACGGGTCCTGGAACACGATCTGCACCCGGTGGCGGTAGCCGCGCAGAGAGCGGCGGGTGACCCGCCGGCCGTCGAGCAGGATCTCCCCGGCGGTGGGCCGGACCAGCCAGGCGAGCATCTGGGCGACGGTCGTCTTGCCCGAGCCGCTCTCGCCGACCACCGCGCTGACGTTGCCGGCCCGCAGCTCCAGGCTGATGTCCTCGGCGGCGTGCACCACGCGCCGTGGCCCGTAAGATCCGCGCAGGCCGCGCTCGCGGACCTTGAAGTGCTTGGTGAGATCGCGGGCCACCAGGACGCTCGCGCCCGTCGGCCGGTCGCCGTTCAGCGCCGCGCCGGCGGGTGGTGGCTGCCCGGCCGGGCCGTTCATGGCTGCACCGGGCCCGTGGCCATGCGCCCAGCCGGCCGCGCGGGCGGCTCCGGCCTGGCGACCACGCCGGGGCGGTCGGGGCGGCCGTCCTGCAGCCAGCATGCCACCAGGCGGTCGCCAGCGAGGGGGTGTGGGGCGGCCAGCGGCGGCATGACCTGCCTGCACTGCGGCTCGGCAAAGCCGCACCGGGGATGGAACGGGCAGCCCGGCGGGGGGTTGCGCAGGTCCGGCGGCGAGCCGGGAATCCCGGTCATGACGTGGCGCTCGCCGTGCAGCGAAGGGAACGACGCGAGCAGGCCCGCGGTGTAGGGATGGCGCGGAGCCGCGAACAGCTGGCGGGCGCCGGCCGTCTCCACCAGCCGGCCGGCGTACATGACCGCGATCCTGTCGGCCAGCTCGAGCAGCAGCGACAGGTCGTGCGTGATGAACAGCACCGAGAAGCCCAGGCTGTCCCGCAGCTCGATGACCTGTTCCAGGATCTCCCGCTGGGTGACCACGTCGAGCGCGGTGGTCGGCTCGTCCATGATCACTACCTGCGGTTCGAGCGCGAGCGCCATGGCGATCATCACGCGCTGCTTCATGCCGCCCGACAGCTCGTGCGGGTAGCTGCGCAGGCGGTCCGGGTTGATGCCCACCAGGCCGAGCAGTTCGACGGCCCGCTCCCGCCGGCTCGCGCGAGTGGATCCGGGAAGGTGCGCGGCCAGGGTGTCGTTGAGCTGCGTCTCCACGGTGAGCACCGGGTTGAGCGCGTTCATCGCCGACTGGAGCACGATGGCCAGCTCCTGCCAGCGCAGGCGGCGGAGCTCATCGATGCCGGCGTCGAGCAGGTCGATGGTCAGCTCCGGCCGGTCGCGGTCGGGATGGAACAGCACGCTGCCGCCGGTGATGACCCCCGGAGGCCGGAGCAGCCTGGTGGCACCGTACGCGAGCGTCGACTTGCCGCTGCCGCTCTCCCCGGCCAGGCCGACGACCTCGCCCCGGTGCAGCACCAGGTCGACGTCGATCACGGCCCGCACCGCCTGCGGGCCCTCGCCGTACTCGACGCACAGCCCGCTGATCTCCAGAACCTCAGGCCTGGGGTCGGCCGCGGCGGGCTGCGAGGCGGTCATCGCCTGGCTCCGCTGGCCGCCGTCAGGTCCGCGCGCTCCGCGCGGCGCACCGGGGTGAGGCCCTGCCCGGTGGTCATCGCCCGGCTGGTCTTGCGGCTGAGCCCGGCCGCCCGCAGGCTCGGGTTGATGAGCTCGTCGATGCCGAAGTTGATCAGTGCCAGGGATGTCCCGGTCAGGGCGATGCACAGGCCGGGGGGAACGAACCACCACCAAGCACCCGTGCCCAGCGCCTCGTTGTTCTGCGCCCAGAACAGGATCGCTCCCCAGCTCCACTGGCTGGTGTCCCCGAGGCCGAGGAAGATCAGGCCGGCGTCGGTGAGGATCGCGGTGATCACCGTGAACAGGAAGCTGGAGGCGACGATGGCCAGCTCGTTGGGCAGGATCTCGAACAGGATGATCCGCCAGCCCCGCTCGCCCGCGGCGCGGGCGGCCTGGACGAAATCGGACTTGCGCAGGGTGAGCGTCTGGGCCCGCAGCACCCTCGCTCCCCAGGCCCAGGCGGTAAGGCTGATCACCACGGCGACGATCAGGGAACCGGCCCCCGGCAGGAACGCGGTCAGCACCACGAGCAGCGGCAGCAGCGGGATGATCAGGAAGATGTTGGTGAGCATCGACAGCAGCTCGCCGCCGGCGCCCCCGTAGTACCCGGCGCTGATGCCGACGATGACCGAGAGCACGGTGGCGACCGCGCCGGCCCCGAACCCGACCAGCAGCGTCACGCGCGCGCCCACGAGCAGCTGGGACAGCACGTCCTGGCCAGTGTTCGTGGTGCCAAGCAGGTGCGCGGCCGACGGCGCCGCCAGCACGTCGGGCCCGATCGCGGTCGGGTCGTAGGGCGCGACAAACGGCCCGATGACGGCCATGAGGACCATCGCGGCGAGCAGGCCGAACCCAAGGATCACCTTGAACGGGTAGCGGCGCCAGTGTCTCCGGAGATGGACAGACTGTGTGGCAACCGGCGTCAGCTCGCCGGCGTCCGCGGCAGGCGGCGTCGCGCCGTACGGTGTCGCCATCACGCCTCCTGGCGGGACCGGGGATCGAGCACGACATACACCAGGTCGGCCAGCAGGTTGGCGACCAGCACAGCCAGCACGATGATCAGGAAGATGGCCTGCATCAGCGGGTAGTCCTCGTTGCTGACGGCCTGGAGCAGGATGTAGCCGATGCCCGGGTAGGAGAACACGATCTCGACGAGGAGCGCGCCCGACACCACGAAACCCAGGGACAGGGCGAAGTTCGCGATCGTCGGCAGGATCGCGTTGCGGGCCGCGTACATGACCATCACCCGGCGCTGCGACAGCCCCTTGGCCTGGGCCACGAGCACGTAGTCCTGATTGAGCGTGGTCACCATCATGTTGCGCATGCCGAGCAGCGGGCCGGCCACCAGCGTGACCACGATGACGCCGGCGGGCAGGATCGAGTGGTCGACGGCGCTGGAGAGGAACTGCCCGGTGAACGCGATCGGGATGCCCTGCGTCTCACCACCGGACGTCGGGAACCAGTGCAGCCTGACCCCGAATAGCTCGATCGCCACCAGGGCCAGCCAGAACAGCGGCATGGCGTAGAGGAACGTGGTGGCCGGAAGCAGGCCGTCCAGCACGGAGCCGCGCCGCCACGCGGAAAGGGTGCCCAGGACCGTCCCGATGACATAGGCGATGACCGTCGCCGTGCCGATCAGGATCACGGTCCAGGGCAGCGCGGTGGCTACCACCTGCGCGACGGTCGATGGATAGTAGGTGACGGACGTCCCGAGGTTGCCGTGGAAGAGCTGGACCCAGTACTGGCCGTACTGGCCCAGCAGCCCGGTCTTGGTGTTCAGGCCGAACGCGATCGTGAGGTCGTGGACCATTCGCGGAGTGAGTTCCCCATTGCCGGACAGCCGCGAGAGGAGTATCTGCACCGGGTTGCCCGGCATCAGCCGCGGGATGAAGAAGTTGATCGTGATCGCGGCCCACGCGGTGACCAGATAAAAGCCGATGCGTCGGCCCAGATAGGCCATCGGCCATCCTTTCCCTGGGCGGGCTGCTGGCCGGCGCCTGGGCGCCGGCCGTGGTCCGGCGGCGATCTTCCCGGCCGGCCAGGGTCGTCGGCCGGGAAGATGGCGGGGGGTTTGATGCCTTACAGAAAAGTTTCGACGTGCCGACATCTTAGAAAGGCTCTGTTGGCCCGTCAACCCCGACTTGCGCGCCGTGAAAGGAGACCGGCCGCCGCGTCGGCGACCAGCCGCCGTCCGTACCGTTCAGGCTTATGAGCATGGATTTTCTGCCGCGGGTGACCGATAATTAGCGCTCGCGGCGGACCGGAGGATCGGTTACGATACCGCGAGCGAAGCTTTTCGGTAAGCGAGTCCGAGGGAAGGGTGATGATCTCGTGGCGCGTGCCGGTGAGCGGCTTCGGGGGAGCGGCGGGTCGTCGCGGGCGCGCCCGCGATCACGGTCCACCCTGGCCGACATCGCAGCCGAGGCCGGCGTCTCGCTGCCGACGGTGTCCAAGGTCGTGAACGGGCGGGCCGACGTGGCGCCGGCCACCCGGGCGCGGGTGGAACGGCTGCTCGACGAGCGCAACTACCGCCACCCGGGGCTGCGTCCCGGGCGGGGCTCGGGCCTGATCGACCTGATCTTCAACGGCCTGGACAGCCCGTGGGCGGTCGAGATCCTGCGCGGCGTCGAGGAGTGGTGCTCGGCCAACGGCATGGGCGCGGCGGTCTCGGCGGTACGCCACGGCAGCGCCCGCCCGGCCAGCTGGACGAGCGCGCTGGCCAGCCACGACACCAGCGGGGTGCTGCTGGTCACCTCGGAGCTGACCGCGGGCCAGCTTCGTGAGCTGCACGACGCGGACATCCCGCTGGTGGTCATCGACCCGGTGAACCTGCCCGAGCCGGACCTGCCCAGCGTGGGCTGCACGAACTGGGCGGGCGGCATGGCGGCCACCGACCACCTGATCGGCCGTGGGCACCGCCGCATCGGCGCGATCGGCGGCCCGCCCGACTACCTGTGCAGCCGCGCGCGGATCGACGGCTACCGGTCGGCGCTCGAGCGGGCGGGCCTGGATTACGACCCGGCGCTGGTCCGGCCCGGCGACTTCTATCACGAGGGCGGGTTCGTGCACGGCGGCGAGCTGCTCGACCTCGCCGACCCGCCGACCGCCATCTTCGCGGGCAGCGACCAGCAGGCGCTGGGCCTGTACGAGGCGGCCCGGCAGCGCGGGCTGCGCATCCCGCAGGACCTGAGCGTGGTCGGCTTCGACGACCTGCCCGTGGTCCGCTGGCTGTCCCCGCCACTGACCACCGTCCGGCAGCCGCTGGCCGAGATGGGCCGGGCCGCCGCAGACATGCTCGGCACGCTCATCGAGGGCGTGCCGCTGCCCAGCAAACGGGTGGAGCTGACCACCGAGCTGATCGTGCGGGAGTCCACCGCCCCCTCGCCCTGACGCCTGGCCGTTCCCACCACGAGACGAGGCACCGCGACCGATGAACCCGCGAACACAAGCACCCGGTCAACCGCACGCCGACGTGGCCGGCCAGGCCTGGCGGGACCCGGCCCGGCCGGTCGCCGACCGCGTGGCCGACCTGCTGGCGCGGATGACCCTGGACGAGAAGGCCGCGCAGCTCATCGGCATCTGGGTGCTCCCGGCGGCCGACGGCGGCGACGGCGTCGCGCCCATGCAGGACCTCCTCGACGGCGGCCCGCCAGCGGCGGAACTCATGAGCGACGGCCTGGGGCAGCTCACCCGGGTGTTCGGCACCGTGCCGGTGCCGCCCGCGGACGGCGTCGCCGCGATGGCGCGGCTGCAGGCGCAGGTGGTCGCGGCGAGCCGGTTCGGGATCCCCGCGATGACGCACGAGGAGTGCCTGACCGGCTTCACCGCCTGGACGGCCACCGTGTTCCCGACCGCGCTGGCCTGGGGTGCGTCGTTCGATCCCGGCCTGGTCCGCCAGATGGCGGCGGCCATCGGGCAGAGCCTGCAGGCGGTCGGCGTGCACCAGGGGCTCGCGCCCGTGCTCGACGTCGCGCGCGACCCGCGCTGGGGCCGGGTGGAGGAGACCATCGGCGAGGACCCATACCTGGTCGGCCTGATCGGGACCGCGTACGTTCTGGGGCTCCAATCGGCGGGGGTGATCGCCACCCTGAAGCACTTCGCCGGCTACTCGGCGTCGCGCGCGGGCCGGAACCTGGCGCCGGTCGACATCGGCCCCAGGGAACTCGGCGACGTGATCCTGCCCCCGTTCGAGATGGCGCTCCGCGAGGGTGGCGCGCGCAGCGTCATGGCCTCGTACGTCGACATCGACGGCGTTCCCGCCACGGCGGACGCCGCGCTGCTGACCAGCACGCTGCGCGGTGAGCTCGGGTTCGAAGGAACGGTCGTCTCCGACTACCAGGGGATCTCGTTCCTGGAGACCCTGCACGGGGTGGCCGGCTCGCCGGCCGACGCCGCTGGGCTGGCCCTGGACGCCGGGGTCGACCTCGAGCTTCCACACCCGCGGTGCTTCGGCCGGAACCTGGCCGATGCGGTCCGGGCCGGCCAGGTCCCCGAGCGGCTGGTCGACCGGGCCGCGGCCCGCGTGCTGCGGCAGAAGTGCGAGCTCGGGCTGCTCGACCCGGGCTGGTCGCCCGGGCGGCGCAGCCCGGACGGCCCGGGCGGCGATGGCGCGGTTGGCCCGGACGGCGATGGCCCGGCCAGCCCGGACGGCGCCGTCGATCTGGACCCTCCCGGCCACCGCCGGCTGGCCCGCCTGCTCGCCGAGGAGTCCATCGTGCTGCTGGCCAACGACCGGCAGTTGCTGCCGATCGGCGAGGCCGGCCGGCTGGCGGTGGTTGGGCCGCTGGCCAGCGACCCGCTGGCGTTCTTCGGCTGCTACGCGTTCCCCCGGCACGTCCTGGACCGGCATCCGGAGATCGGCATCGGTATCTCGACGGCTTCGCTGCTCGACGCTCTGCGCGGGGAATTCCCCGGTGCCAGCATCAGCCACGCCCCGGGCTGTGACGTGCGGTCCGCTGACCGGTCGGGCATCCCGGCCGCGGTGGCCTGCGCCAGCGAGGCCGACCTGGTCATCGCCGTGGTGGGAGACCAGGCTGGCCTGTTCGGCCGGGGCAGCTCCGGAGAGGGCTGTGACGCGGCCGACCTGCGCCTGCCCGGCGTGCAGCAGGACCTGGTCGAGGCCCTGATCGCGACGGCCGTGCCGGTCGTCCTGGTCACGGTCAGCGGTCGGCCGTACGCCCTCGGCGACGTCGCGGACCGCCTGGGCGCAGTGGTCCAGGCCTTCTTCCCAGGCGAGGAGGGCGCGGGCGCGATCGCCGGGGTGCTCTCCGGGCGGGTGGTGCCGAGCGGCAAGCTCCCCATCGAGATACCGTCCGCGCATGCCGGGCAGCCGACCACCTACCTGCGCGCCAAGCTGGCGGGCCGGACCGACGTAAGCTCGGTCGACCCCACGCCGCTGTTCCCGTTCGGGCACGGCCTGTCGTACACCACGTTCGAGTACTCCGGCCTGTCGATCGAGCCGTCCGGATCCGGATCCGCCGCGCCTGGAGCTGTGCCCGGGACCGCCGCGCCCGGGGCCGCCGCGCCCGGCACCGCCGCGCCTGCGCACGCCACGATCGCTACCAACGCGGCGGCCGACATCGGCTGCACCGTCAGGAACACCGGTACCCGGCCCGGGGCCGAGATCGTCCAGCTCTACCTGCATGACCCGGTGGCCCAGGTCGTCCGGCCGGTGCGCTACCTGGCGGGCTTCTGCCGGGTGACGCTCGAGCCGGGCCAGGCCCGCCGCGTGGTGTTCCAGCTGCATGCCGACCGCACCGCGTTCCACGGCCGGTCGGGAACGCGGATCGTGGAACCCGGCCTCATCGAGGTCCAGGTGGGCTCCTCGTCAGCCGATCCAAGGCTCACCGGCACGCTGGCCCTGCACGGCCAGGAACGCGTGGTGGCGGCCGACCGGGTGCTGACCACCCCGGTATCCGTGCGCGACATCTGACCGCAACCGCCGGGGCCACGCGGGCTAGCGTCGCCGTTCGCATCTCGGCATTGCTTTCCACGCCGCACTCGGCGATGCTGTGGCGAGCGGGCCGAAATCACAGGAGCGCAGATGGCCGATCGACCTGCAACAGCGGTCCCCGGAACGGCCCAAGTTCCCCCGGCCGGGCTCGAGCCCGACGCGATCGGGGTCACCCAGGACACGGTTATCGGAATGGCCAACGCCGCTCCCGCGGTGTCGGTCGGATTAACCTTAGCCGCGCTCGCCCTGGCCACCGCTTACGCCGTCGGGCCGATCATCATCCTGACCGCGGTTCCCATGCTGATCATCGCCAACGCCTACCGCCGGCTCAATCTGTGGCAGGCCCAGTGCGGGGCCTCCTTCGAGTGGGTGGGCCGGGCGATCAACCCGTACCTCGGCTTCCTCACCGGCTGGCTGATGATCACCGGCACTCTGGTCGGTGCGATCTCCGGCGTCGTGGTCCTGGCCCCTTCCGTCCTGGCCGTCTTCGGCTCCAGCTCGACCAGCACCTGGCCGAACATCCTCATCAGCACGGCCGTCATCCTGGTCATGCTCGTGATCGCGATCGTCGGCATCCGCATCACCGCGCGCACCCAGGTCGGCATGGGGCTGATCGAGTACGTGATCCTGCTTGGCTTCGCGATCGCCGGCCTGATCCTGGTGCTCGGCCACCATCACGGCACATTCCCGATCACCAGGGGCTGGTTCACGGTCAGCGGCATCGGCGGGCACGGCAGCCTCGCTGGGGGGTTCCTCATCGCGGTGTTCATGTACACCGGCTGGGACGCCACCGTGTACGTCAACGAGGAGACCAAACGGCGGAGCATCAACCCGGGCCGGGCCGCCATCCTGGCGGTTCTCTTCCTCGCCATCATGTTCACGATCCCGGAGGTGGGCCTGCAGGGTGTGGTGTCACCGGCCAAGCTCCAGGCCAATTCGTCCGACGCGCTGGTCTACGTGGCCCAGGTAATGGGCGGCGGCGGGTGGGCCAAGGTGATGGCGCTCGGGCTGGCGCTGTCGGTGATCGCCTCAACCGGCACCGGGATCGTGGCCCTCGGCCGGATGGTCTACGGGATGGCGAGACGCCGGGTGCTGCCGCCGCTGCTCAGCGTCGTGCATCCCCGCTTTTCCACCCCGGCGATCGCCACCCTCATCATCGGCGTGATCCTCGTCGCGGCCACCTGGGTGTATCTGCTCTCCAGCTCGATCGCGAACGCCTTCACCCAGCTGATCGACGTGACTGGCCTGCTGTACGCCGGCTTCTACATCCTCACCGCGATCAGCGCGATGGTGTACTTCCGGCGCCGCATCCTCAGCAACGCCGCGGACCTGGTGCTCGTCGGCATCCTTCCCCTCGGGGCGGCCGCGTTCCTCGTCTGGCTCGTCATCAAGTCGCTGCTGGCCGCGCCCGCGCCGCAGCTCTGGTCTGTGGTCGGCGTCGTCGCTTCGGGCGTGGTGCTCCTGTTCGTCGCGCGCTTCGTGCTGCGGTCACCGTTCTTCCAGATCCCGAGGGAGAGCGCCGCCCCGGACTAACGGACCGTGTGAGCCGGCCTGGCTGCCCAGGTGGTCCAGAGCGGCCGGTACCCCTGCTGGCTCCAGAACGGCACGGACAGCGGGTTGGACTGCTCGTAGTGCAGCAGCGTGACGGCCACGCCGGCCGCCCCGACCTCTTGGTGCAGTCGCGCGGTCAGCGCGCCGCCCACGCCGCTGGCCCGCTCACCTGGCAGCACGAACATCAGCATGAGGTACGCAGCGGGCGTGAGGCAGACCATAGGGGCGATCCAGCCGGCGGCTTCCGGCCGCTCGGCGGCCAGCATGCCGATCGCGGTGCCATCACGCTCGGCCAGCCAGGTCCAGGGCTCGGGCCCGGCCAGCAAACCGGCGGCTTCGCGCCGCATGGCCGCTGCCGTCCCCGGCCGCTCGGTCACGCCGCCGAAGTGCGCGTCGAACCGGATCACCTCCACCCCCAGGCGGACAACCGCGTCGATGTCCGCAGGTCCAGCCCGCCTGATCCGCAGGTCCCGCGCCGGAGCGTCCGGAGGGTCAGCTGGATGACGGCCTGTTGGGCGGGCCGCGATGACCTCCATCGGGGCGAGTCCGTGGCGCAGCAACGTCGTGATCCCCTGGATGTCACGGCTGGGCCACACGACCAGGGCAGCGGTGTCCTCGTCGGCGGTCTCGGGCACGGCGGCGAGATGATCATGCCACTGCGACAGCAAGCCGTCCAGCGCACCCGCGACACCCGGCCCGGCGATGTGCGGGGCGAGCTGGAACCGGCGCGCCGCGCCCCAGCTCAGATCCAGTGACTCAGCATCCCCCACCCAGTGTTCGCAGGTCCCGGTGGCCGTCGGCGGCCCATCTGTCCCGGTGACGGTGAGCACCGTGTCGCAGCCTGGCGGCGACGGCGCGGGGGCCGGCAGCAGTGGATCGATGGCCTGCCAGCGGCGTGTGACCTGCGCGGTGAATTCGCTTGAGACATGTCCAGTGATCGGCTTATCCGTCACAACGGAGATCCCTTCAGGTCACCATGTCCCCGAGTAGCTTAAAACGGCCGGTCACGGGCCCAGGTCCCACAGCAGGCGGTAGTAGCGGGTGCGGTCCGGGTCGGGCGGCACGCCATACGCGCTCAGCAGCAGATCCTCCCATCCGGGGCCGTAGTTCCACTCGGTGCTCCAGGTCGCGACGGCCAGGTCGGCCCATCTGTCCGCGACGCCGAGCTCGCCGAGGTCGACGTGTCCCGAACAGCGGCCGTCCCCGGTGATCAGGGTGTTGGGGGAGCAGGCGTCGCCGTGGCAGACGACCAGCTGGTCGGCCGGCGGGATGTCGGTGAGCAGGCCGAGGGCGCGCTCGATGCCGAGCGGCTGGTATTCCTCGTGCCACAGGCCCGGATCGAGGCGGCCTTCGCCGGCCCGGCGGCGGGTGTCGGCCAGCCGGTCTTCGGCCATCCACGAGAACGGGCACCCCGCCACCGGCAGCGCGTCGTGCATCGCGCGCAGTCCGGCGCCGATGGCGGTGACCGCCACCGCCGGATCGGCCTTCCACCGCGGCGAGGTCGCCCTCTCGCCGGGCAGCGCCGACGTGACCAGCCACGAACCGGCGTCGTCGGCGCCCAGGCCGATGACCTGCGGCACCGTGGTGTAGGGCGCCGCCCAGCGCATGCGGGACGCTTCATCGGCCAGGTTGATCCCGCTCGCCATGGGCGTCCACTTGACGAAGCACCGGTCAGCGCTCGCGCCTACCTCGAAGGTGCGGCCGCCCAGCATGTTGCGCCACACCTGGCGGACCGGACGGCCGGCCGCCACGCCCACCACCGGCGCTGGCACCGAGTCCAGGCTCATGCTCCTCCTTGCCGCGGGAAGCGCCCGCGGCGCCGGTGCTAACCTCCGGACCGTGCTCATCTGGCTCAACGGGCCCCACGCCGTCGGTAAGACGCAGACGGCATTTGAACTGCACCGGAGACTACCGGGCAGTTTCGTGTGTGACCCCGAGCACCTGAGCATCGGCCTGCGCCGGATGCTGCCCCAGGAAATGGGCAGCGACGCCCGGGTGCGGGCGCTGTGGCGCCATGGGGTCGGTGACGTGCTGGCCATGGTGCTCGACGGGCGCGCTGGGGGCGGCGCGCCGGTGATCGCGCCCATGACGGTCTCCGATCCCGGCGCCCTCAAGGCGATCATCGATCCGCTCCGGGCGGCCGGGCACGAGGTCCACCACGTCACGCTGCTGGCCTCCAGGGACGTGGTGCTGCGCCGCATGCGCTGGCGGCTGGAGTCGCCGCGCGGATTAACCGGCCGGCGGATCGATGAGGTCCTTGACGCGCTGCAGGCGCCGGAGTTCGCCCGGCACCTGCGTACCGACGGCATGTCCATCGGGGCCGTGGCCGACGCCATCGCCGCGCAGGCCGGCCTCACGCTGGAATCCGACGACACCGGCCCGCTCAGCCGCCAGGCCCGTCGCATCGCCGTCCAGCTGCGTAACGTACGCAACATCTGACCGGTGTTTCCATGATCGTGGTAGCTGGCCCGCGCTGTGGGGTCCTTGCTGTCGCGGATACCGATCATGCCATCGGCCAGGGTCGCTATTTCGACACAGTTACCATTCGCAAAGCTAAAACTGCTTTTGAGCCACTGGGCCTAGTGCATATGCTGTCTCCTCATCGTATTAGCCGGGGCGGGGTGGCTGCCGGGCCGGCTCATTGTTGAGGCGGTCCCGGCCCAGCAGCCACGATCAGCGAAGAACCGGTGTGTTACTTCACGTAGTACCAGTTCTCGGGGTAGATGTTGCCAAGTGAGTCTTGGGGGGTAGACGCCGCGTAGGGTGCTGGTGACGGCTGAGATCTGGGTGTCGAACTGGGGCATCCACAGCACCGGCAGTTGCCTGGCCAGGTAGTTCTCATAGGCATACAGCGCCGGGATGCCGCCCGAACTCAGGTTGCCGATCAGGACATCAGCCGTGGGGTTACTGTACGAACCGCCGTTGAACGCGCCGGTCAGGTCGTAGTTGCCGACCGTGCCGTGCGCTGATGTCTTGTCCCAGGCTTGCTGGGGGATCGGGATGAGCTGCCCCAGTTCGTTGTACAGCCAGGCTGACGAATAGTCGCCGGTAAAGGTCAGTGAGAACGTACCCGTCACAGTCATAGGTGACCTCCAGAGGCTGGCGGCGGTCACGGCGCAGCGTCGCCCGGATGTCGAGCACCCCCTGGGTGTCGTGCATGCGGGTGTCCAGCCCGGCCGCCGTAAACTCGGCGGCAACGTGGCGCATGCGCCGCTCGGTCTCTGCCTCGGTTTCGGCCCAGCCGCTGGCGGGGGTGGTCACGGCAGCTCCCTGCGGGGTGCAGCGGTGTGGGTGGCCTGCTCGGCCGCGGTGATCTGCGCGGCCAGATCGTCGGCCGTCGCGGCGCTCAGGGCGGTGTCACGCCGGGTTCCGGGCAGCCGCCGGTAGGCACGGAAGCACTGGTCGGCGGCCAGCCAGATCACGATCCACGCCCGGTGCTCGGCGCGCAGCCGCGTGGCCTCCAGCCAGCGGGCCGCGTCCTGATCGGACACTGGGGCCTGTGCTGGGTGCTCGGCCTGGTTCACGCCGATCCTCCGCTGCCCAGCTCGGCGCGCAGCTCGCCCAGGTCGGAGGTGATCAAGGTGTGCGGGCGGGTGCCCGGTCGCAGGCTGCAGGCGATGTAGCGGGGACCGCGGTAGGTGCTCTCGCGCCAGATCCTGAATTGCGGGAAGCTGGCCTGCAGCCGGGCTACCTCGGCCTTGTCGCTCTCATCGGCCGGTGCGGGGTGCATCGTGCCTAACTCCTAACTTCTCGGGCTGGCGGATAACGGCAGTCAAGCGCGCACCTGACGTAACCTGGAAGTGTTGGCCTGTGGTCTTCTCCGGGATGGTCCACACGGATTGGGTCCACAACCCCCTGGCGATTGGGCACCGATTTGGCGGACTTCACCGACGAGGTCCGGCAGTTTATGGGCGAGCGGGGCATGTCCTTGCGGGGCCTGGCCCGCGCCGCTGGCTATGACCCGAGCCATTTGTCGAAGATCCTCAACGGGCACAAACCTGCATCTCCTTACGTGGCTGGGCGTCTTGATGACGCTTTGCAGGCCGGAGGGAAGATCAGAGCTGCGGTAAGTTCAGCGCCCGGAGCTGCGGTGAAGCGCAAGGAGGGCGCCACCGGACGGCTGCCACGTGACGCGGTGACGCTAGCGGACGTTGAGGCCGTGGCCGTGACCACGAAGGCGTTCCGGGATCTGGACAACAGGTTCGGCGGTGCCCACACTCACCGGCTGGTGGTGGGGTACTTAGAGTCGAGCGTGGCGCTCATGGTCCGTACCGGCGCTTATACCGAAGAGACTGGGCGGCAGCTTTTCGGGGCGGCGGCTCAGCTAGCGCACCTAGCTGCGTGGACTGCCTATGACATGGATGATCATCGCCGCCCGGAGTTGTATTTCTCTAAGGCTCTGGAGTTGGCGTCTGCGGCTGGGGATCACGCATTTGTCGCGGAGATCCTCGCAGCGAGAAGTCATCGCGCCATCCATCTCGGTATCCCGGAGAGGGCGATAGAGCTGGCGCGGGCAAGTCGGCACAGCGCGGCACGTACGGGACTGCCGGTGTTGCTGGCCGAGGCGCATGAGCTGGAAGCGAACGGGCATGCGCTGCTTGGCGATGGGCAGGCATGTGCGGCCTCGCTCCATGAGTGTGAGCGTGTCTTCGGTCGTTCCTGCTCTGCTGCCGTGCCGTCGTGGCTCGGGTACTTCGATCGTGCGTATCTCGCGGCACGATTCGCCCACACGCTGCGTGATCTTGGCGACTGGGGCGAAGCGGAACGTTATGGGCTGGAGGCGTCGGCGATGATCGGGGGGCTTACTCGGGCGCGGGCGTTCAACACGGCCGTGCTGGCGACTGCTTACGTGGAGACAGATCTTGACAAGGCGCTTGGCGCGGGCAGGGAAGCCCTGGCCATGGCTGCCGGGCTCCAGTCGGGCCGGGTGGTGCGCTATCTTGCCGACTTGAGGCGGCGACTGCGCAAGCGGTATGGGAGCGACCCCAAGATCAGAAGTTTCGACGGGCAGGTCAGTGAGACACTTGGGAGCCGGTGAGTGAGCGTCATTTATCACATCGCTACGGAGTCGGACTGGGCGCAGGCGCAGGCTGATGGGGAGTACACGACGTCGACGCGCGGCAGCACGCTGGCTGAGCAGGGGTTTATCCACGGCTCGACGGCCGGCCAGGTCGCGCCAGTGGCGAACATGATCTATAAAGGGCTGCCGGGCCTGCTGGTGCTCGTCATTGACACTGATCGTGTCCGGCCAGAGATTCGCTATGAGCGAGTGGCGGGCTGGGATGAGCCATTCCCTCATATCTACGGGCCGCTGAACGCCGACGCGGTTGTGGTGACCCGGCGGCTTGACCCGGGGCCGGATGGCCAGTTCACCTTCGCCGCCGAATCGGGCGCATAGCGGGGCATTGCACGAGTTCACACGCGTGCTGTTCCTAGTCAGCGTGGTGACTGCTGGTGGTGTGGTTTCGGTGCGCGCGTAGCGGGCTTCCTCGCTGTCCTGCCTGCCTGTGCCGTCGTGTGCCGCGCGGAGCGTGGCAGTTGGAGGCCGCAGGCCGACCATAGGGGGTGCGCCTGTGCCGGGGTTTGTTCCTCGGCGGCCAGCGCCTGCCTGTAGTTGGGGTTCCCTGGGTGGGGCAGGAGGGGGCTTAAGGATGGGGGTGCACAGTGCCCGCACGCGCGGTCCGGTTGGTGTGCTGGATTTGTGCGAACGCTGCATGGCCGACGTTCGGTGTTAGTGACAGTGAGCTGCCAGTCTGTGGCGTGCCGCTAGCGAATCCGGTGACATCCGGGTTCGCGCTGCCGGTCGAGTTGGACGTCGATCATGTACCAGATCGCCCACGCCACCGGGAAGAACAGCCCTTCAAGCAACGCGAGACGCCGAGTTCGCCCTCGCCGCCGGGAACCGGCTGCCGTCAGCGTGCCCAGCGCGAGCCAGGGGCCGCTGAGCGCGGCGAAGGCAAGCCAGTGGATGGTCACGTGCTTAAGTGTGCGCGCTTGGCGCAGTATGGACGTGATGAACGGGTCACAATTCACATGGGGTGGAAGGAACCACTGGTGGCGGCGCTGGCTGCGTTCCCGACGGTGATCACACTGCCAGGCGGCCAGCGGCGCGAACGTTACGCCTACCTGTTCTGGCGGGTACGGCTTCCGCTGTGGATCATGCCCGCGGCGGCGGGCTGGCTGGTGCTGAGCTGGCCGGGTATCGCAGCGGGCCTGGCCGCCGGGATTCTGGCAGAACTGATCTTCAGCTATCGCGCGCCCTAGGGTCGCGGGGCCCAAAGAGGCGGGCTGGTGTTGCGGCGGGTGGTCGGCAGCAGGGCTGTCCACTCGATGACCAGGCGTCGGCTGGGGTCGGCAGCGAAGATCTTTTCGGATTTACCATGACCCCCTATGAGGCTGTCGCGTAACTCGTGATCTTGTTTTGTCAAGGTTTAGGGTTGCGGGCGTGCCGCGGGCTGCAGCGTGTCGGTTCTAGTGTAGTTTACCCAGGTATGGGATAGTTGGTTATGCCTCAGAATT
>Ga0335075_10003439_pt1 | contig 25116 bp, 23 predicted proteins | sample Lox_Sample_24_FD_206723 | JGI IMG/M metagenome (GOLD analysis project Ga0335075, IMG submission 206723) | Soil microbial communities from Loxahatchee National Wildlife Refuge, Florida, United States - Lox_Sample_2.4 | ecosystem: Environmental > Terrestrial > Soil > Wetlands | place: USA...
GCCGTCCATTTTGCGCGCCCCTTCGAAGATCAGGGTCGGGGTCACCCCCTCGTGATCGAGCTGGCGCGAGAAGTCGAGATGCAGCATCGATACGCCGATGGAGCCGCTGATCGCCGACGGCGCGGCGATGATTCGGGTCGCGCCGGAGGCCAGCGCATAGCCGGCCGAGGCCGCCATGCCGTTGGCGATCGCGATCACCGGCTTGCGCGCCGCCGCCTCGCGCACCGCTTGCGCCGCCTCGAACGCCCCGTTGGCCTCACCGCCCGGGGTGTCGAGATCGAGGATCAGGCTTTTCACCCGCGAATCCGCGGCGACCCGGGCGAGCTGGTGCTTCACGCCTTCATACGAAGTCTCGCCGGAATAGGAGCCGACGAAGGCGCCGCGATTGATGAGCAGGCCGGAGATGGTAATCACCCCCACGCCCTGGCGCGTGAGGCGGAACGGTTCGACCCGGCGCGAGCCTTCCTCTTCGCTGACCGGCCATTCGCCGACGAACCGGGAGGCCTCCGGCCGCCGGCGCATCGCCGCGATCCGCTCCGCCGTCGGATCGTCGGGAACCGCGAGCGGCGGATAGCCGAGTCGGCCGCCGATCAGGTTGTAGACGATCGCCGCCTTGACCGGATGGGCCCAGAGCGGCGCGTCGATCAACCGAGTCAGAATGTGGGCGTAGCGCAGCGCATTCATGCGTCGAACTCCGAATCGTCGAACTCCTCGAACCCCCACCATGTCTTGCGGCATCGTTCGCAGAACCGCGCCGCGTAGCCCTGCTTGGTCGATAGGATGAGCGGAACGTCGTCGTCGGGGATCGAGGCCGAGCAATAGGAGCACAGCACGGTCGGCGGCGAATCGGGCCGTCCCCAGGTCACCTTGCTCCAGTCAAAGCCCGCCTTCGGCTCAAGCGTCGGCGCGGTCATGTCCGCGCCTCCAATTGTTCGACGCGGGCCGAGAGCTCCTTGACGGCGTTGATCAGGGTGTAGATCAGCGAAGTCGGATCGAAGGTGCGAAGGTCGTCGACCTGTTCCCCTTCGATCTCGCCGGGGCCCTTGGTCACGAATTCCGACAGTCCCGCATCCTCCGCGTTCTGCGCGGTCAGGCCCACGAATTCCATTCGGTCATTTGGGAATTGCTTCTCCCGGCCTTTGTGAGCGTATCGGACGGGCTGCAATTTCTTGATCGCCTCAAGGCCGTCCTCATAGGCGCCTCTGATGTCCTTGATTCGGGCGTCGGATTCTTGTTCCCAGCCGCCGGGATGCGATTTCACGGTGCGGCCATCGTTGCGAAAATCGAACCACGCTTGGCCAGCGACATTGACCCGTAATCCGGCCCATTGGGCGGGAAGGTGGAGAATTTGGATTCGTATATCGGCCCAGGTCGGATTGGCGCTCAACGCATTGACGAAGTGAGTCACCCCGTCGAAATGAGAACCCGAGATGTCATAGCCTTGAGGGCTCGTCCCGTTGAGGTCGATGGTGAACCCGCCGTGCGCCTGTTGAAGAAATCGCCGCGCCCCGCCGAGAGTCCACAAGCCGAACTGATTCGCGCTCGCTTGCCCGAAGCTCAATTGCGGTTGTCCCCCCGCTTGCATGATCAGGCGGGCGTTCACGCCTTCAAGTTGGAGCGCGTTGTCTCCGTGAATGCCGACAACGCCATCGATGACCGGCAAAACTTCCTGCCAATCGCGGTCCTTGCGGCCATAGGTCGCGCCGTCAGTCGGCTCGCCCTCGATCGCTGCAAGGATGCGGTCGAGCAGGTCTTGCACGTCGGGCGGGACGGCGATGTCGCCGGTGACTTTGAGCGCGCCGTCGACCAGTTCTAGCGGCGCTTCGACCGCGATCGCCTGCGCCGGCCCGCGCTCCGGATCGACGCGGCCAACCAAGGTCAGGCCGTCGACCTCGAGGGCGAAATCATCGTTATGGCCAGCGACGATAAATTCGTGCACCGGCTCGCCCGCGGCGTCGACCCGATCGCGAAGCGGCAGAGTGATCTCGGGATCGGTCATGCATCACCCGATTCGTCGTGATCCGCCGGTGATGGCGAACCGGCGCCAGCGCACCGGCCGGCCGGAAAGGGCCGCGCACTCGTTCTCGGCCGCGCGATATTCGTTCAGGAGCCGGTCGAGGTTGGCGGTCGAATAGCTCACCCGGCGATTGACGCCGTTGCCGGAATAGCTGACGTCGGCTTCCTGCTGGCCGGAGATGAGGCGATTGTAGGCGTCCCAAAGGGCCTTGGCTCTTGCGCACGGGTCCGACCAGTCGATCGCCGCCATCGCCTATTCTCCGTCCGGCGCATAGCCGTCGCCCGAGCCGTCGTCCGCCCCGCCGGCGGGCGCGGGCGCCGGCGTCGTGTCAATGCCGAGCAAGTCGGCGTTGTCCTTCTCGCGCTTCAATTGATCGTCGATGTCTTGCCAGTCGGCGCCCTCGTCCGCGCACCACATCTCGCGAGTGATGATTTTGTTTCTGAGCTTGAGATCGTTCGCCCGGGCGGTCTTGAAATCGTCGGCGGTCGGCTTCGGCGGGCCGCGCCAGTCAGCTCGGCAGACGGCGTCGCGCCGGGCATAGAACGCCTCGATGCCGCCCGGGACCACGGTCTCGCCGAGCTCGATGTCCTCCTCGAGCCAACTCTCATAAGCGATCTGCATGAACCGGCCGGCGATATGCTGGCGGCGATACTGGTTGATGAGCCAGACTTCCGCGCTCCCCATCCGTTCGCTCGAATAGGTCGCGCCCTCGCGATCGCCGGTCAATTGCTCATAGGTGATGCCGAGACAGCGGGCCACTTCCTGCAACAGCGACTTGCTGAACGGCTTGTAATTCTCGTTCGGATGCTCCGACCGCAGAAAGTTGAGTTTTTCGCCGGGGAAAATGTGGAGGATTTTGCCGAACTTGCCGAGATCAAACTTGGTGTGATTGTACCACTGCGCCCGCGCCGCCATGAACTTGCTGAAATCGCCGGAGTCTCCGCCCTGGCCGCCGTTGGTCGGCGTCGTTTGCTCCTCTTCGTCCTGCAGCGCCATCAGCAATTGCTCGGTCGGCGCGTCCGATTCGATCGTCGCGGCGAAGATCGCCTGAATGAGCGCCGCGGTCAGGGTGGCGTTGGCGAGCTGGTCATACTGGCGCACGATCTGGATCGCCGGGGCGAGCGGCGAGATGCCGCGCACCACGGTCGGCGGCGAATCGTGAACATGGATGACCGCAAGGCGCCCGTAGCGGTCGCGGGCCTTGACTTCCTTTTCTTGGACCACCCCCGGATTGTTGGGGTCGAAATTGTCGATGCAATAGGCGATCGGCGCGCCGTCAGCGTCGAGAATCACGCCTTGCACCGACGGCTGCTTTTTGGCCGATTGAGGAATGCGCTGCGGCGGAATGGCCTGAATTTTGGTGCCGTGACTGTTGCCCGGCCGCATCTTGTACCGGACTAGGCCAGTGATCTCGCCGAGGCCAAACCACCATTTGACTGCTTGGGCGCACATCTGCCCCAGGTTCTGCCGCATGGCGAGATCGCAAGCGTAAGGGCTGCGGGCCCAGACCTCGAAGCGCCGCTCGACTTGGCGCGCCCATCGGGCGGCGGAGGCCTCGTCGCCGCCGAACACCGCCGGATCGGGTCGGGCGTTGAGCGCCATGAACGGGCCGGCCATCGCCGCCGTCGCCTGTTCGACCCCGCCGGCGAGCCAGCCCGAATTGTGCAAGGCGTCGATGGTGCGGGCGGTGACCTCGATCCAAGCGGCGCGGTATTCGTCGAGCGGCTCGCGCAGCGCCGGGTTCCAGGCGAACAGGAACGGCGATTGCAGAGAGCGCAGAAACGCCGATTGGCTGCGCCGGCGCGTCCCCTCGCGCTTGCGCAAGAACGGCAGCATGAAACCCATCGGCTAAGGCCCCTTTCAGGCCCGCCCCTTAAAGCGGCGAACTTACTCACAAATCGCGGCGGCGGCCACCGAGGCGCGGGCGACGGGCTCGTTCGAGGCTTGCGATCAGCTCTTGAACGTCGCTTTCCGGCGCGGCGACAAAGGCGCGCCAGCCGCTCCCGCGAAGCGCCTGGACATAGACGAAGTCCGGGCCGACGCAATATCCAGCGTGCAACTCGAAATCGGTGGTGCGCGGCCCCTCTGTCACCCAGCGCAAGACGGGCTCGTGCCCGTGCGCGCGCAGCGCCGCCTCGAACGTGAGCAAGCCGTCGGGCGACGATTGTCGTTTCGACGATTGTTGCTTCGTCATTTGGCGAAACCAAATTCGCTCATCGCGTGGCGAAATTAATTCAGTCACGCGTGAAACAAGACCGACAAATCGGTGGGGCCCGAGCGGACAAAATGTTCGCTTTAGCGCACTAAGTTACTGATTGTTGGCGTCGGGGTGGTTGATCAGAAAATCGACCACGTCGGCGGTGATCGCCGGGTAGTGATGGAAGATTTCGAGAATCACTTCGACCTGTCGCGGGATCGGCTGCTTGCCGGTCAAGTAGCGCCGCAGCGTGTGCGGCGTGATCCCGAGAAAGCGGGCGATGTCCCGTTGATAGGCAGTCAGCGAGTCTCGGCGCCGGCGGCGAAAACAGTGATTGATGAGGAAGGCTAAACGTTCGGGCGTCATGGCGAAACTCGTTGTCGAGTTCGCGATGAACGCCAGTGGAATGGAGCTTACCACAACCTTGCCACGGCCTTACGGCTTCTTCATCGAAGCGCCGGAAGATTCGCCGACGTGCTGAGCAAGCTCGGCGGGGTGTAGCGCTTCTCCAGGGTCAGAACTCAATCGGTTGGACCGGTTTCGACCCTGAGCGCCCCTACGCGGCCGGTCCCATGAACAGGCGGTCTGCGCCAGAAAGCGGGCGTAGGCGCTACGGGAGCCTTGCGCCACAACCGGACATATCCCAGTTAGGCGGCAGGCGGATGGAACTTCGACGACGGGCAATTGGAGCTTGAGTGCGCCTACTCCGCGAAGACTTGCCTTAGCCGGGGCGCTGCAAAATCAAGAAAAGCGCGCACCTTGATCGGCAGAAACCGGTTGGCTGTGTAGACGAGATGAACCGGTAGCGGCGCCGGCTGGAATTCATCCAAGAGGGTCGTCAGCGCTCCGCGCTCCAGAGCGGTCTTGGCGTAGTACGAAAATCCCGAAGCAATTCCGATGCCGGCACACGCCGCGTCAACGGCTGCCTCGACGGTGTCGACGACGAGTCGGCCATGCACCGAAACCGCGACGTTCGTCTCGTCTCTGACGAATGTCCAAACATCGGGTGTCACAGAACCCGCAAAGGTGACGCAGTCATGTCCCGCCAGGTCGTCCGGCGTACGCGGCGTTCCACGAGCCGCCAAATAGGCGGGACTGGCGCAAACCGCACGGCGAACAATGCCGACCCGTATCGCTATGATGCTGCTGTCCGGCAGTGCACCGAGACGCACCCCGACATCGATCTGCTCCTGCTGGAGATTCAGCACTCGATTGGTGATGATCAGGCTAGCGTCAATCTCCGGATAGGCTTTGAAGAAGTCCGCCAGAATGGGGATGAGATAAATTCGCCCGATCCCGACCGGGGCCGTCACGGTGAGCTCGCCGGTTGGCGCGACATATTCCCCGGAGGCAGCGCGCTCCGCTTCACTCACTTCTGCGAGAATGCGCTTGCACGCATCGACATAGGAGCTGCCAGCGCCGGTCAGAACCAGCTTATGGGTCGTCCGGTCGAATAGCTTCGTCCGCAGGCGCGACTCAAGTTCAGAGATCTTGCGGCTGACCGTTGCGAGCGGCGTGTTCAATCGGCGTGACGCGGCGGACAGGCTGCCGGCCTCGACCACGGCGAGGAAGGTGGACATCGCTTCGAGGCGATCCATCGGAGACCCTTTCCAGAACCCGGAAGGATAGCTCCCGATTTTGCCACATGGCGGCGGGTTTCGGCAGATCCTAGCTCTGCACCCACCAGGAGTGAGGTCATGAGCGCCGTTGCAAGGGGCATCGCCCTCATCATTCGCATGTCCGTAGCCATCGGGGCCGCCTTCGCGGGGGCGGGGCCATCTCGGGCGCGAGCGACGATTCCATGACGACCGCGACCATCACGCGTCCGTTGAGCTTTGGGGGAGCTCCGTTGAGCGCCTGGGCTTTTGGAATCCGCATTTGGGCGGCGGTTGTTGTCGCGTTGGCGGCAAGCTTCTGGCTCGAACTGGAGGCGCCCTCCTCGGCGGCCATCACGGTCGCGATCCTGGCGGCGCCGACACGCGGCCAGGCGCTGGAGAAGGCCAGGTTTCGGTTGCTCGGGACGGCGATCGGCGTCACGGCAGCCCTCGCAGTTACTGCAGTCTTCTCGCAAACCAGAGACCTGATCCTCGCCGCCTTCGCCGGATGGATCGGATTGTGCGTGTTCGCAGCCGGACTCATGGATGGGAACCGCGCCTACGCGGCGGTGCTCTCCGGTTACACGGTGGCGCTCATCGCCATCCAGCAGCTCGATACGCCCCAGCATGTCTTTGAAAGCAGCGTGGCGCGCGGCGCTGCGATCGCAGTCGGCATCACGGCTGTAGCCTTGGTGAACGACCTGCTGGCGGCGCCCGACAGCTTCCCGCAGCTGGCGTCCCAGCTGGCCGCCCTCCACGCCCGTGTTCGCGATTATGCGAAGCCCGTTCCCAGCGATGAAGCGACCGACACAGCGACTGCCGCGGGGCTGCTGCGGGACATCGCGGCGCTCCGCCCCGAGATCGCAAGCTTGGCAACAGAGTCGGCGAGCGGCTCGATCCGGAGCGCGGCAGCTCGTAGCGCCGCCGTTGCGCTCGTAGCGGCGGTTCATGCGGCCCGCGCCCTGAAGGCAGTCGTCACGGCAACCAATCCGGCCATGGGCGATATGAGCGCTGCGACGCTGGAGTCACGGGCATTGGCCCCGGCCTCGCGCGAGTTCCTTCGGCGAACCTCCGAGGTTCGCGAAGGACTTGCCGCGCTGAACGCCGGCCACCGACTCCCTTGGGCGTGGCGGATGCCGCTTTATCGATCGCGCGTCATCGCGGCGTCGGCGGGGTTGCGAGCCGCGGCCCATCTGGTGCTGGCATCCGGCTTCTTCGTCCTGGCCGGATGGCCTTCAGCCGAGGTGTCTCTGTCGCTGGTCGCCCTTGTGATCGGGTTGGGCGCCGTGAGTCCGAATCCGCAAGGCTTCACCGTCGCAGCATTTATTGCAGCGCCGATCGCGGCGATTCTGGCGGGGACGCTGGAATTTCTGATCCTCGACGGCGTGACGGAATTCCCATTGCTCGCACTCGCGCTCGCGCCCTTCGTGATCGGCACGATGGTGGCGGCGACAAGGCCGGATCCCATGGTCGCGTCGCTCGGTCGGCTCAACCTGATCTTCATTCTCGTCATTCTATCCCCCAGCAACCCGCAGTCATACAATGCGAACTCGTTCCTGTTCGTCGTATTGTTCTTGTGCACTGGCATTGGCCTGCTGCTAGCGGCGCAGACCCTCATTCCGCCTGAATCGATCGAGCGTCGGCAACGCTGGATCATGGCGTCGGTGCGACGCGACTTCGAGCTGGGGCTCTCTAAGCACGATCGACGCCTGGCGCCGGAAGAGGCCATATTCCGCGACGCTGCGCGGATCGGTCAGATCCCGGACAGCGGGGCGAGCCATCGGGACGGCGCGGTTCTGGCGGAGGCGCTGTCGTATTTCGATCGCGCGGCCGCGATCCGCCTCGGTCGCGAGCGCGTGGCTCGGCTGGCGGAGACCTCCCTGTCACATCTAGCGACCGAGGCGGAGGAGGCGCTCGCGGCCGAGGATACGCAACGCCTCCGCGACATCGGTCTCAAGTTGAAAGATGCAGTCGGCGCCGGAAGCGCGCTTGCCGAAGAAATCAGCGGTGAGCTCGCGCTCGCGGCCATCGTCATCGACGCCGCCAGACACGCGGCCTCGCCCGCCATGGAGACCGTGTCGTGACGCACTCGTTTTCCGAGCTGGTCATCGGCGACGTATTCGTCGCGCCCTTCGTCGTCTATGCGGTGGCGGCGCTCGGCATCTTCCTCGCTCTTCGTCCGATCCTGCATCTGTGCGGGTTCGATAAGCTGTTCAGCAATCCGGGGCTCGCTGAGCTCAGTCTCTATCTGACGATTCTCGGCCTGCTGACAGTCGCTTTTTAGGAGTGACGCTCATGTATCATGCCAAAGTCGTGGAGCAGACCGCTCCACAGGTGGATCCCAGCCTACCTGCTCAGGAACCGGCAGCGGGGGGCGTTCCTGCCATGGGGCGTCAAACGCCTGCTGTTCAGCCGTTCACAGTTGAGCCCCAGCCGCAGGAAACAGCGCGTGAGGGCGGGCCGCTCGACCGACGTCGCTCTTCGAGTGGACGACGGCTTGCGCTTCGATGGATCCTCGTTGGCCTCAAGCGGCTTGCAACCCTGGCGATCGCGCTCGTCGCCATCGTCATGGCCTTGGTGACATGGGACTATTATGTCACGGCGCCATGGACGCGAGACGGCCGCGTCCGCGTGCAGGTCGCAAGCATTGCGCCGCAGGTCTCCGGCCAGATCATAGAACTCCGGGTCGGCGACAATCAGTACGTTCACAAAGGCGACGTGCTCTACGTGATCGATCCGTTCGACTTTGAACGGGCGTTGCAGGAAGATCGGGCCCAGTTGCGGCAAAAGGCGGCTGATCTGCAGGTCAAGCAGGCGCAGTCCGAGCGGCGACAGCGGCTCTCGGATCTCGCGACCACCCCTGAGGAACAGCAAACCTTCGCCGGCTCCGCGGTGCAAGCGAAAGCCGCGTTCGAAGCAGCGCAGCAACAGGTGGCGCAGGCGGAGATCAATCTGCGCCGAGCCCAGGTTCGCAGCCCAGTCAATGGCTACGTCACGAACCTCTTGATGCGGGTCGGCGATTTTGCCCATGAGGGCGGCGCCAATATCTCGGTCGTCGACACCGACAGCTATTGGATTGACGGGTACTTCGAGGAGACCAAGCTGGCGCGGGTCTGCATCGGAGATCGCGTCGAAGCGAAGCTGATGGGATACGCCGAGCCGATCCTCGGACACGTGGCCAGCGTTACGCGCGGCATCGGCGTGTCGGACGCCGCAGGCGGCGCGCAGGGACTGCCCAACGTCAACCCCGTCTTCACCTGGGTCCGCCTAGCCGAACGCGTGCCGGTTCGCATTGCAATCGATCATGTTCCTGCGGGCGTGCCGCTTGTCTCCGGCTTGTCCGCGACGGTGACGATCAAAGAGGGCGCCGTCGGCCCCCAAGGCCGACCCTGGCTCGACCGCGCCGTCGCGGAGGTTGCGACCCGGCTGTCGGATGTCCTGGTGAGTCCGCCTGCCCGACCTGGATGCATTCCGGCGAAGACCACCGATCAAGCAAGCCCGGAGTTCCTCCCGGCGGACACGGCTAAGTCGGCGGTCACCCCGGAAGAGATCAATCCCGGCCTCGCGCCGGGCATAGACAAGTCTCCGAGGAACAGGAGCTGATCATGCCCAACGATTATCCCAGTCTACGACACCGCCGCGGCAAGGCGCGTCCACGACTGGCAACCCAGCCAACTGTTGGCCCCAACAAGGAGTGTCGTGCATGAGCGCCCTGATTCACCCGAAGACAATCACGGTCGACGGACTGTCGATCCGCTACGCCGAAGGCGGCCAAGACGGTCCCGACGCAATCCTGATGAGCCCGTGGCCTGAAAGCGTGTACGCTTTCGAGCCGGCCTGGCCGCACCTCGCAGCTGCCGCGCACCTAGTCGCCATCGATCCCCCCGGCTTCGGCGGATCCGATTATCGCCAAGCGCTGATGAACCCGAAGGCAATGGGGCATTTCATCCTTAAAGTCGCCGACGCCCTCGGCCTGGACAACCCCCACATCGTCGGCCCCGACATCGGGACGTCCTCAGTCTTGTTTGCCGCCGCCGCCGACCAGAACAGATTCCGCAGCATCGTCGTCGGCAGTGGCGGAGCCGCGGTGCCGCTGGATGTGACCGGCGTTCTCAAGGAGTGGATCGAAGCAACCGACCTCGCGCCCTACCGCCGGATCGGCGGGCGCAAAATCGTCGAGATCGCCTTGAGCACGATCGCGGGCTACGCCCCGTCAGACGAGATCCGCGAAGACTACATGTCTTGCTACGAAGGCGATCGCTTCGCCGACACGATCCCGTACGCCCAGAGCTACCGCGAATACCTTCCCGAGCTCGCCAAGCTGCTGCCAGGCATCCAAACACCGGTCCGGATCGTTGCCGGAGCCAACGACCAGGTGGTGCCACCCGTGTCCAACGGCGAGTTCCTCCATGAGCGACTGCCCAACGCCCAGGTCGATCTCATTGCTGGCGCGGGCCATTTCTGCTGGGAAGAAAAACCCGCTGAATACGCCGCGCTGCTCACCAGCTGGTGGAATCGAGCCAACGCGGCATCGAAAAGCTAAATGAACCAACGAGAGAACAGGGAGTGCGAACATGACGACCCCGGACATCCTGAGCGACATGCTGCTGGTCAAAACCGAGAAGACCGCGATGATCCACGCCCCGGTCGAGCGCGTCGACATCGCCGACTGGCTGCTGCACCTGCCCGACGCGGAGTACCAGCGTTGCGCACCACCGGATCATATCGCCGCTGGAACAACAACGACCGACGACGGCCGGCCGATGTCGATCAACGTGGAGGTGATCGGCGGCGCCCTCATGGTGCAGCATTACGTGGCCGAGGTCCATGAACCGCAGCATTGCCGGATGGTGTCGCTCAGCGACGTGCAGACACCGGCCGGTTGGGCGAAGATCGAGGTAATTTGGGACCTCAGCGTCACCCCACTGGACTCAGCCAGCTGCCGATTCACCAACCAGGTGCTCAGCTATCCGACGCCGGAATTCCTGGAGGCGCTCAGGATCGCTGGGATCTCATTCGAAGACGCCGTGGCCGACCGCCAAGCCGCCAGTGACGACCACAACCGCCGTGAGACAGCTCTCTATGCACAAAGCCTCGAACGGAAGGCCCTGGCCCGCAATTAGATTCCTGATGCTGTTCCGACGCCGAACGCAATGGCCTGGGGCTGCGATCAATGGGTGCTCCGCGCGCTGAAGCCTATTTCGGCGCTTGCAATGAAACGACGGCTTTGATGCGCACTCCGCTCCTTTTGTGGCGACGGCTGGAGGTCTAGAGTCCGCCCAAATACGACGCCCACTGCCGCGATCCGCGATGTCCGGTTTACGTCGATTCGAGACGTCGCCTCAAAGGTCTCAAATGCGCAAATACCGGCCATTCCGGACGGGGGTCGATCATTGCGCCAGCAGGGTCTGTTGACGCGCGCGGGCCAGTCTGTCATCGGACCGCAATTCTTGTGTCGTATTCCTTCGCCGCCGCGCGGCTGGGTGACCTCCGGGACCGCGCCCCCTGCGCCCCGCCCAGCCGCTCCCGGCCGGCGCGGCTATTTTATGATTTCTGCCTCGACGAGCACGTCCCCGCCGATCACTGGGAGAGGATTGGGGGTCCTTGCCCGGCGTTGCGAGCCGTACCAGCCGTTGCTGAGGGAGGCGGCGAGGCGTCGTTTTCAGACACCTGCGGCGGCGTGCCCTTGTGCGCAATAGGCAGCGCTCTGCCGAACTGCACCGACGCGCCACTCGCTTGATGCGGATCCAAAGTGACGCCGAGCTACTATTGGCGAGTCCGGGTCGGTTTCAGAGCGCCACGTGGCGCCGCCGGAATACGCGCGACACCCGGTCCGGTGAATTGACTTCGATTTTTTGCTGGCTTCCGAGTCGAGCCCCAATCGATCGAGCCATGACCTCGGTCCGGACGTGGAGGTTAAGGTTCAAAAGGGGTTCCTGAGCGAGCGTCCCGCCGTAATTGACTCTGGGGCGCGGACCATGTCGATGAACGCCCGGAGCGCAGTCGGGACTTGCCGGTGTCCGTGATAAAATAGAAAGAGTCCCTCGATCGCTGCCGACCAACTCTCCAGTGCGCGCGTCAGTTGGCCGGTGCGGAGGAACGGCGCGGCCAGGTCCTCGGGAACATAGGCAATCCCGATGCCGTCCAGCGCCGCGCGAACGGCCAGTTCGGGGTTGTTCACGGTCAATCGACCGCCGACGGCGATCTGGCGGGCGTTTCCATTCCGCTCAAACCGCCACTTTGCAATTTGGCCCTTCACTCCCAGTCGATATTGAATGCAATCGTGCGAGGCGAGGTCGTCGGGCGTCCGCGGCGTCCGCCGACAGGCGAAATACCCAGGCGAGCCGACGACAGCGATCCTGATCGGTCCTGTTATCCGCACCCGGATCATGTCGGACGGCGCCCAATCCTTCGCTCCGATTGCGGCGTCGAATCCAGATGCGACGATGTCCACCCGCCCAACGTCGGCCCATATTTCGAGTTGCACCTCCGGATAGGTCGACAAAAGGCGCTGCCAGATGGGCATGATCACGATCGCTGGGGCTATCGGGGACGCCCAGATCCGCAGCCGCCCCACCGGCCGCTGCCGTTTCTCGTTCAGTTCCTCAAGAGCGCCGGAGATCTGATCGAACGCCGGCCGCAGCCGATCGAGCAGGCGAAGACCGGCCTGCGTCAGCCCGACGTTTCTTGTCGTGCGATTGAGCAACCGCACGCCAAGCCTGGCCTCGAGCTGGCGCATCGAGTGGCTGACGGCGGGCGGGGTGAGCCCCAGTCGCTCGGCCGCGGCGCGAAAACTCAGGTGCTCGGCCACGAGAAGGAAGGTGTCCAGGTCAGGAAGGGCGCCACGTCGCATTGGTGAATTTCCTTCACTACCCAATACAACAATTAAATCTTCTCATCCAGCGGCCCCTCGCTATGTTTCTCGCCGAGGCCGCCGAAGCCGGCGGAGATTCAATTTTTTCGTCATGATTCCCGCTCGAACGGAGGCGCGACGATGTTTGACCACGACCATCGAGATACGAGCGATGATTTGGTATTGGAGGCGCGCCGATCCGCGTCTCCCTCGTCCACCGACCCGCGCGCCGAACGGCCAAAGGCGCCCACTGCCGACGCGCCGGTCGGGCTGCTGGAACGCCCAGAGCAGCCGACGGTCGAACGGCCGGGCGCGCCCCCAAAGCCGGAGGGAGAGGAGCACGGCGGGGCCGGGCAAACCCGCAAGCGGATCCTTCGCCGGCATCCGATCGCCACGATCTTCGGCTTGCTCTTCCTGGCCGTCGTCGGAGCGGGCGGATACCTCTATTGGGACAACGCCGCCTATTTCGAATCGACCGACGACGCCTTCATCGCGGCGCGGCAATTTTCGATTGAGCCGCATGTGGCGGGCTATATCACCGCGGTTCCAGTCACCGACAACGAGCATGTCAAAACGGGCGACGTGATCGCCCGCATCGACGATCGCGACTATCGCGCCGCGCTCGAGCAGGCCGAGGCGCAAGTCGCGGCCGCCCAAGCCAGCGTCCGCAACGTTGACGGGGAGATGGCCGTGCAGCAGGCGCAGATCGACGCCAACCAGGCCCAGGTGAACCAGGCGCAGGCGAACCAGGAACTTGCGCGGGTCACCTGGGGCCGCGACAAGCCGCTCGTCAACCAGGGCTGGGCGACGGCTCAGCAAGGAACGATTGACGTCCAGAATCTCAAGGCCCTGCAGGCCGCGGTCGAGAACGCGGAAGCGACGCTGAAGCTCGCTCAGCGGCAAATCGAGACGCTCAACGCGCAGCGGGCGACTGCCGAAGCCAACGTCAAGCAAGCCGAAGCCCAGCGCGACCTGGCGCAGTTGAACCTTTCCTATACGACGGTCGTCGCCGACCAGCCCGGCCGTGTGGTCAACCTCTCCGCCGCGGTCGGCGAATATGTGTCGGCCGGGACCGCGCTCTCCATATTCGTGCCGGACGACATCTGGGTCACCGCGAATTTCAAGGAGACCCAGCTCGACCACATGCGGCCGGGAGAGCCGGCGACCATCGAGATCGACGCTTATCCCGATCGCGACTTCCGCGGCCGTGTCGCGAGCGTTGAGCCCGGTTCGGGTACGGCGTTCTCGCTGCTGCCGGCCGAAAACGCCACCGGCAACTATGTCAAGATCGTTCAGCGCGTGCCGGTCAAGATCGTCATGGACGATCCGCCGACCGATATCGCGCTCGGCCCGGGCATGTCGGTGGACCCCACCGTACGGGTCGACCCGGATCCGTCTCTCTACGAGCGACTGAAGGCGGACGCCGAGCAGTGGCGCAGCGAGCCATGAGCGCCGCGACGGAAGCGCGCGGGCCATCGACGGCAAGCGGCGCAAGCGCGATCCCATGGCCGACGGCCGTTCTGGTCGCGTTCGCCTCCTTCATGGAGGTGATGGACACCACGATCGCCAACGTGGTGCTGCCCTACATCGCCGGCGACATGGGTGTCAGCGACGACGAGGCGTCCTGGGTGGTGACGACCTATCTGGTCGCCAACGCCGTGAGCCTCACGGCGAGCCCCTTTCTCGCCCGACGGCTCGGCCGCAAGGCCTTCTTCCTGACTTGCCTGGCGCTCTTCACAGTGGCCTCGATCGCCACTGCGGAGGCCTGGAGCCTCGATTCGCTGCTCCTGTTCCGCATCTTCCAGGGCCTCGCCGGCGGCGGCATGGTGCCGGTGTCGCAGTCGATTCTGGCGGATTCCTTCCCACCCGAGAAGCGCGGTCAGGCCTTCGCCTTGTTTGGCGTAGCGGTGGTGGTGGCGCCGGTGGTCGGGCCGACGCTCGGCGGTTGGCTCGCCGACACTTTCTCCTGGCGCTGGGCCTTCCTGATCAACGGCCCGGTCGGCTTCATCGCGCTCGTTCTCATCGCCGTCGTCCTGACAAGGCCTGCGGGGACGGACGAGGAGCGCAGGCGGGCGCGGCAGGAGGGGTTCGATCTCGTCGGGTTGGTGCTGGTCGCGACCTTCCTCGGCGCGCTCGAGATCATGCTCGACCGCGGTCTTGAGGACGACTGGTTCGGCTCGAGCTTCATCGTCCAGACCGCTGTCGTTTGCGCGCTTGCCTTCGTGCTCATGATCCCGTGGGAGATGAGCCGCCGCAATGCGATGATCGACATCCGGATGGTGGCGACGCGCCAGTTCGGCGCCTGCTTCGTAGTGATGCTGGCGACCGGCGCCATCCTGCTCGCGACCACGCAGTTCCTCCCTCTGCTCGTGCAATCGGATTTCGGCTACACGGCGACCTCGGCCGGTCTGGTGCTCTCACCGGGCGGCCTCGTCACCATGGCGATGATGTTCGTCGTCGGCGCCCTGTCGAACAGGGTCCAACCCAAATATCTTATCATTGCGGGGGCGATCGTCATCGCGGTCTCCATGTACGACATGACGAGCGTTTACGCCGATCTCGGCTTCTGGTTCTTCGCCCGATCGCGCATGGTGCTCGGCGTCGGACTGCCGCTGATCTTTCTGCCGATTTTGACCGCGTCCTTTCATGGGATTCCCCCCGGCAAGACGGACATGGCGTCCGCCTTGATCAATGCGGCGCGCAACACCGGCGGCTCGATCGGCGTGTCGCTCGCCTCCAACGTCCTGGCGCACCGGGAGCAGTTCCATCAGAGCCGGCTGGCCGAGCAGGTGATCCCTTCGAGCCCGCCATACCAGCACACACTGCAGCAGGCGACGCAGTATTTCCTGGCGCAGGGCAGCTCGCTCGCGCAGGCTCAGAGCCAGGCTTTCGCCTGGATCGGCCAGCAGCTGCAGGCGCAGGCGTCTTACCTCGCCTACGCGGACGTCTTCTGGGTCTTAACGCTGCTCGCGCTCTTGGCCGTGCCGCTAGCGCTGAGCTTGCGCAAGGTGAAGTTGGGCGGCGGCGCCGCGATCGCGCACTGAGGGCAGAAGAGACCGGGGACGATCCTGATGATCCCAGCGGCTAGCTTCAAGGACGATCTCGTCGCCGACGTCTCGCGCCTACGGGCGTTCGCGATCTTGCTGTCCGGCTCGGCGTCGCCGCCTAGTCCGCGTCTTGCCCATGGGGTCGTCACGTTCCCGCGTCGACTCTTGCCGTGGATTGAGCCGTGGTTTCTCGCATATGCGTGCCTCGGTGTCGTCCAGGGCGGGATGCTGCCGCTGCTGCTGCCGCTCTCCGCGGGTGGGGCTGCGCATGCCGGCGTCATTGTCGGTGCGATGAACCTCGCCGGTTTGACCGCGCCCATTTGGGCTCACCTCGCCGATCGGCGCCGGCTGCACCGGCAGGTGCTGCTCGCGGGAATGTTGGCCGCGCTGGTGGCGTTACTATTGATGCCGACACAGCTCAATCTGCCGCTCAAGACAGCGTTTGCGGCGGTGCTTGGTGTCGGCTTCGCCGCCGCCAACACGGTTGCGAACATTTTCATTATCGAGGTGCGGCCGCCAGATGAGTGGGATGCCCGCATCGGAGCGCTTCAGGCGCTCAGCGGCATCGGACAGGTCCTGGGCCTGCTGCTCGCCGGGCTGATTGGCGGCCGCTACGCGCTGGCCTACGGGGTCGCAGCGGCGCTGGTCGCCGCTTCGGCGCCCATAGCGTGGCTGACCCTGCGTGGGGTTCAGGTCCCGGTTCGGCGCGATTCAGCAGCGGCGCACCCGCCGCTCGGCGGCGAGGGTTGGGCGGGCGCGCCACAGCGGATGTTCCATATGTCCACCTGGCAAGGACTCCGGGTCCTGCTGTGCGAACTCGAAATGCCCTTCGCACGCCTGATGATTGTGTGGTTCGTCGCGTTCATCGTGATTAGCGCCTTGCTCACGATGTTGCCGATGGCGCTCATTCGAGTATTTGGCGTGTCGACGGGGTTGCCCGCGACAACCTACGCCTTCGCCGCAGCCGCCAGCTTGGCGATGTACCCGCTAGCGGCGAGGATATCAAAACAGCGCGGTGCGTGGCCAGTGCTGCAGGCAGGTTTCGGCCTGCGCGCGGCTGCCATCGCAGTTCTGGCTTTTGCGTTCTTTTCGGGATCTGGGCGCGTGCCGCTCCTGGTGGCGCTGGCCGGGTTTGTCGTTCTGGTCATAGCGTGGCCGCTTCTCGGCGTCAGCGGCACTGCGCTCGCTGCGCAACTCGCACCCGGCGAAAAGGGGGAGGCGCTCGGCCTCTTCAATGCATCCTCTTCGCTGGCGGGCGCCGTCGGTGCATTTCTAGGTGGTTGGGCGATGGATACGGTTGGCTATGGCGCAGTGTGCATGTTGGGGGCAGTGATCGTGGGACTCGCGGCGCTTTGTTCAGGAGGCCAAAGGCATGTTCGTACTTGCGATCTCGAATGACCCCTTCAGGTCGATTACGTAGTCGTGACCCGCGCTGGCACGATATCTAGCGCCATCCAAAAGAAGATGAACCATGTCGCACCACTATTCCGGCCCCAATTTTGGGTTTCCCTACGGGGATGCCCGCCGGGATTTGACCGATCTCTATGCGTTTCTGAAGCCGGGAGACGCCGAAAAGTCGATCCTGATTATGAATGTGCACCCGTCCGCGAGCGAGAACCCTCCCGGCCCTACCACGGCCGAGCCTTTCGCGCCCGAAGCGCTGTACGAACTAAAGATTGACACCGATGGCGACGCGGTGGCCGATATCGCATACCAAGTCCGCTTCGCACGCGGCCAAGGCGGCATACAAACCGCGATCCTCCACCGCATTGACGGCTCGCAAGCCGCCCGTACCGGCGAGGGGGGACAGGTTATTCTCGAAAGAGCGCCGGTCTCGATGGGGCGCGAGGCGCAGGTGACCGAGGCGGGCGATTATCGGTTCTTTGCTGGCTGGCGCAGCGATCCGTTCTTCTGCGATGTTGAAGGCACAAAGAACAATCTGCAGTTCTCCGGCGACGATTTCTTTGCTGACAAAGACGTATGCAGCATCGCTCTTGAAGTGCCCAATTCTGCTTTCGGATCGAAGAAGATTCGCCTTTGGGCCCGCACCTTGGTTCCCCAGCACGGCGGGCGAGGAGGCTGGGTTCAGGTGGACCGTGGCGCGCTACCTGCCCAAACGAACGTTCTGACTGGCGAGAAAAAAGATGAGTACATCGCCGGTGCGCCGGTCGACGACGCGAAGTTCCTGGCTGTCTTCGCACATTCGCTCAAGCACACAGGCGGTTATTCGCCGCAGGAAGCAAAACGGGTGGCTAGCACGCTGCTGCCAGACCTTCTTTCGTATGACCCGTCGCGCCCGGCGTCCTTTCCCGCTAACGGCCGAACACTCACCGAGGATGCCTTCGATTCCTTCCTGGCCGTCCTGACAAACGGAGAGATTACGGAGGATAAGGTAGGGCCCCACAACGATCTGATCGCCGAATTCCCCTACATGGGCCCGCCACACAAAGCTACATGACGGGAAAGCGTCCACGAAAAACGAATGCAAGACAAAATTTTAAAAAGGAATGACAGGGAGACAAAAATTGAAAAGCGCGAATTCACCAGCAACAAAGACCACGCAGGTACGGCTGGCTCGCCGCTCTCCCGCGTATTGGCGAGCTACATTTGACCACCCACCGCTCAACGTCTTCGGTCCGGAAGCGATTCTGCAAATGACCGAGATCATGACGGCACTTGAAACTGACAAGCACGTCAAAGTCGTGGTTTTTGACAGCGCTGTTGAAGGTTTCTTTCTGAATCATTCAGACTTCCTCGGAAAGCTCGAGGATTTGACCGGCCTACCTCCAGGCCCCACTGGCTTGCAAGCGTGGCCGGATATCCTCGTGCGCCTGACTCGCGCGCCCGTTGTATCGATAGCGTTGATTCGGGGACGGGCCACTGGCAACGGAAGTGAGATTGCACTTGCCTGCGACATGCGTTTTGCGAGTCGCGAAAAAGCCATCCTGTCGCAGTGGGAGGTCGGCGCTGGTCTGGTTGCTGGCGGCGGACCCATGGCGCGACTGCCACGTCTCATGGGAAGGGGACGCGCCCTGGAAGTACTTTTAGGCGCGGACGACATTCGAGGCGACTTGGCCGAGCTCTACGGCTATGTAAATCGGTCGTTACCGGATGCTGACCTTGACGATTTTGTCGATGCGCTTGCGACGCGGATTGCCTCGTTCGACAAGCGGGCAATTATAGATACAAAGCGCCTTGTCAACGCAGCGAGTTTGCCGCCCGATGTCGAAATCGGAGCCGGGTGGGATGCATGCATTGATTCGTTTGTGCGACCAGCCGCCCAGGAGAGAATCAATACGTTGATAGAGAGAGGGTTTCACAAACCTGGCGATGCAGAAAATCGCTTGGGATATTATGTGGGACAACTTGGGCGCTGAGCGCTGATAAAGGCAATCGCATCGGAAGGTCGGACTGTGGGCCTACGGGCGTTTCATGGACCGTTTTCGGGCCTGAACGCTTCGAGGACCGCTATCCGCCCAACTGTCCCGTCCACGGATGCAACCTGCTACGACCGCTTGACGTCGACTCCAGCCGGCCGCTGTGCGTGGAAGCCGCCCTCCTCTGCAATTTCTATCTATTGCAGCCATAGCTCGGCTTTGATCGCAGCCTTTTTGCACCGGTGAGCCTCAACGTCGAACTGCATGACGCTGGCTCGCGCGACAAGGGACGCGACGCGCTCCGTCTGGATTGTGACGAGCATCACAGTAGCAACGGCCGAGTCGTGGTTAGGACAGCTCTCAGCGGCTCATCCGCCTGCGGGCCACCCCACAGATCTAGAGGGAGTGCTTGACCCCGTTGGAGGCGGAGATGCACTGGATCGAGAAGCAGGCCAGATATTACAAGGGCTATTTGGCCGACGAACGTAGCTTGATTCCCGTGACGATCCTTCTCGCCAACGCGGTCGCCGTCTGGCTGCTCGCGTACCTAATCAGTTCGGTCGGCACTCCCTCCCAGCCGCAGACAAGTTTGTCGTCGCACCCGTACACGTCAGCGATCTTCCAACGCGCATCGGATGAGATGGGGCAGCCCTGACTCGCAGGAAGCAGGCCGCCGACGGCTGGGTTGAGACAATCTCGGCCCAGCAAAAAGCGCTCCTCATTAGTGCGGCAATAAAGCTTGAAGTGTCGTGCTTGTCCCGTGTCAGAGGGGAATCATAGTCCGCCACGAACGGCCGGTTGCGTCGACTCCAGCCGGCCGGAATGCGCAAATAGCGGACATCGCCGTTCGACGACGCAGGCGTTCCTGATCTTAAGCAGCGTCGACCAATCGTTTGATCGCGAATGCTCCACCGATCAACAAATCGCCGTCTTCCAGAATGGTCGTGATGCCGCCGAGGGCGTTCCATTTCCGGCTGTCGTCTGGAAACAGCCAGGTCTGCCTTGTGGCGCCCGTCGACCAGTCGAGGCCGACGTAGGCGTAGTTGCCGTTGATCTTCGTTGCACAGTAGATGAGGCCAGTGGCGGCCGACACCACGGGCACCATAATGTCGGTATTGTCCACCTCCATATTGATCCAGGCCCTTTTGAATGTCTTGGTGGTGGCGTCCCAGATGAACTTCTGAACACCCCGAGGGGCTTTTCGCGTGACTCCCGCTGTGAACTGGTTCGGTGGACCGGGTTGAGGAAACGGCTCCGGATAGCTGCCGTTTATGACGGCGACGCCGTAGCCCAGCACGTTCGGTGAAGGTTCGATCGTCAACTTGGAAATATCGATCTTGATCTGGTCGGCGATGCGCCGCGACAACGTTCCTGGCTTTTGGATGAAACCGTCGGGAATGGCCTCCCGCCAGAAGGCGACGAGATTGGTCCCCGCCTCCGCGGCGTCGGCGATGACAACAAGCTTGTCGGGATCGTCCCCAAACCCCATTAATGTTGGGGTCGTCCCTGACCCGCGGGAGATTGCGCCCATCGCCATGGCTTTGGCCGGGTCCATCGACTCGTAGGGCGACTGCCACGCTCCATCCGCTTCGTCGGTAGACAGCTTTTGGCCGTTCCACGCCAGCCGGAGCATGCGCTTACTCGTGACGACATAAACGCCGCCTTTTTCGTCGATGCAGATCGAGTTATCGACCGCCTCGTCGCCAAATCCCACGAAGGATTTGACATTGAGATCGCGGTCGAGGATCAGCGCGGCGCCCGGCGCAGCCGCCGCCAGGTAACCGTCATAGGTCATCGCCAGACCGATGATGCGGGAGACCGACTTGGCGATGTCAGGGGGCAGATCGTCCAGCAAGTTCTTCGACGCGACGACGCGCAGCGCTCCCTTCGGGTCGTTGTCGTCGAAAGATTTCAGGACTTTTGTGCCCCCATAGACACAATAGTGATAGCCGTCTTTGTCGAAGAGGTTGTAGACGCCATTGATGCCGGTCTGCAGGTTCAGACCCATGGTCTCCATGGCGCCGAGCGCCTCGACAATTCGACCTTCGTCCCGCGCGCGCGCCGCCGCGTCCAGTTTGTCGAGAACGGCCTGAATGTTGGCGTCAGTCGCCATCGCCGCTTCTTTCTCGAAGCCGGGATAAGCGACGAAATTGCCTGCCTCCAGCGCCTTTCCCGTCAGCCGAAGTTTCAGCACTCCAACCGCGCCGCTGGCGAAGGCGACGGTTTCGGCTCCAAGCTTCTTCAGTGCAGGGTTCGAAGTGATGACCGTCGGGACGGATTTAACGTCGCCATGGTCAAGCTTTCGACCATGCACTGGTCCCGCGAAGAGCACCGAGTCCGTCGCAGCCGGATTGAAATGTGATGTGGGATAAACGCTCTCCGCCAGCCACGGATTGCGGGCTGGCATGCTCGGGCTGAGTTTTTGGGCTGCCGCTGTACCTGTCGTAACCGTTTGCGCGGCTAGCGCAGCAATTATCGAGGAGCCGGCGAGCAAAAATTCTCTTCGGCTGTTCATGGCGCTCCCCTCCATTTTAAGGGAGTTACTATCGGTCGCCAGGCGCTCTCTGGCAATTCGGGCAAATCCGGAGCGGGAGGCCAACAGTGGGCGCTTCACGTCGACCCAAGCTTCGCGCTAACAGCGGTCCTTCTCCTGGTCGTGTCGCATGGGCAAACCGGCCCGATCAGCAAGGCTGCTCGTTGCTAGCGTGCTGACCTCCTTCGCGATCCATAGGTCGGGTCGCCTATTTGCGCTGCGCATCTCCGGTGCGGTTTCTGCTTCCGTTGGGGTTGGTTTGCGCGGGCAGGTGCTGCTACGATCCGGGGTAGACCGGACTTGAAGGCCAGGGAGGAGAATGATGGGGAAATCCTGCGATCACCACGCCAGGTCTTCAGCGTCAGCGTCGCGGAGCGACCCTCAACTCAAAAGCAATCGCCGCAACTTGCTGCTTGGCGGCATCGCCGTTCTCGCAGCGGCGGCGAGCGGGTCCTTTCTCGCGACGCCGGCGTCCGCGCAGACGCAGTCGCAACCCAACATTCTGGTGATTTTCGGCGACGACATCGGGCAGACCAACATCAGCGCCTATTCATTCGGCCTCGTCGGCTACAAAACGCCGAACATCGACCGCATTGCCCATGAGGGCATGATGTTCACCGACTATTATGCGGAGAACAGCTGCACGGCGGGCCGCTCGTCGTTCATTACCGGGCAGACGCCGAAGCGCACCGGATTGTCAAAGGTCGGCATCCCTGGCGCGCCGATTGGTCTCCAGGCGCGCGACATCACGATTGCGCAGGCGCTGAAACCCCTGGGCTATGCGACCGGGCAATTCGGCAAGAACCACCTCGGCGACCGCAACGAATACCTGCCGACCGTGCATGGCTTCGACGAGTTCTTCGGCAATCTTTATCACCTCAACGCCGAGGAGGAGCCCGAGCGTCCCTACTGGCCGAAAGACGACAAGACCTACGTCGACAACAATTCGCCACGCGGCGTGCTCAGGACGAAGGCGACCGACGTCGACGACCCGACCATGCAGCCCCATTGGGGCCGGGTCGGCAAGCAGACGATCGAGGACACCGGGCCTCTCGACCGCAAGCGGATGGAGACGATCGACGACGAAACGACCGCGGCCGCGATCGACTACATGGGGCGTCAGGTCCAGGGGAAGAAGCCGTTCTTCGTCTGGATGAACACGACCCGCATGCACGTCTTCACCCACGTCCGCGAGTCGATGCGCGGGCAGAGCGGGATGCCCGGCAACGAATATGCCGATGGCATGATCGAGCACGATGGCGACGTCGGCAAACTGGAGAAGGCGCTCGACGACCTCGGTATCGCGAACAACACGATCCTTGTCTACACCACCGACAACGGCCCCAATCAGTTCTCCTGGCCGGACGCGGCGACAACGCCGTTCCGGAGCGAGAAGGACACCAACTGGGAGGGCGCCTTCCGCGTGCCGGCGATGGTCCGCTGGCCGGGCCACATCAAGGCCGGGGAGGTCTCTACCGAGATCGTCTCGGGGCTCGACTGGTTCCCGACGCTGCTCGCGGCGGCAGGCGACACGACCGTCAAGGATCGTCTTCTCAAAGGAACAGACATTGGCGGGACGACCTTCAGGGTCCATCTCGACGGCTACGACCAGCTCGATTATCTGACCGGGAAAAGCCCCGCCAGCGCCCGCACCGACTTTCCCTATTTCGACGACGACGGAGCGTTGGTCGCCTACCGTCATGGCGACTGGAAGGCGGTGTTCGAGGAGCAGAAGAAGCCCGGCGGCTTCCCGGTCTGGTATGAGCCGCTAACCGCCTATCGCATTCCAAAGATCTTCAATCTGCGGATGGACCCTTATGAGCGCGCCGACATCGTCTCCGACCAGTATGACGACTGGCGCGTGAAGAATGCTTATCTCATGGGCTGGCTGAATCTTAAGGCCGCCGCTTTCCTCGAGACGTTTAGGGATTATCCTCCGAGCCAGGCGCCCGCGAGCTTCACGATCGATCAAGTCCAGAAGCAGGTCGACGACGAAATCCGGACGCTCAGGACCAAGGGCGCGTTGTCGGATTGACGGCTTGGGAGAACAACCCTTCAAATCCGGGGCGATAGCTCGTGTGAGTCGTCGGCCAACTGTCGTGGTTCAAACCGAACGGGTTGAGAGAGGCGAACCGCGATGCTCTTACGCATGCTCTCAAAGGAGTAGACCGCCATCGCCACGGGGCACACCGTCGCGCTAGATGCGCGACGGTGGCGCTCACTCTGTCCCTCCGCGCCCCGAGCTTGGCTCACGCCGACGAGAGCGGCATCAGCTTCTGGCTTCCTGGGGAATTCGGAAGCTTTGCGGCGGTCCCTGGGACACCCGGATTCGCGTTTTCAACTATCTATTATCATCCCTCGGTGACGTCAGGCGCGGGGAAAACGTTCCTTCAAGGCGGCCGCTTCGAGGTGGGGTTAGCAGGCCGGGGCAACCTCGTTTTCGGCGGGCCGACGTGGATATTCGCGACGCCTGTCCTCGGCGGGCAAGCGTCGGTCAGCCTTCTCGGGGTGGGCGGCCAAAGCTGGGCATCCGTCGACGCCACGCTGACCGGCCCGCGAGGCAATGAGATCTCGGGATCGAAGAGCCAGGCCCTGACCTCGCTCGGCGACCTGATCCCGCAGGGGACCCTGAAGTGGAACCAGGGCGTCAACAATTTCATGATCTATGGGATGGGCGACATACCGGTTGGCGACTACGAGGCCAGCCGGTCTCTCACACGGAGCGATCGACGGCGGCGCCGGCTACACCTACCTCAACCCGGCGAACCGGTTCGAATTCTCGGCGGTAGTTGGCATGACCTACAATTTCGTAAATCCGTCGACGCAATATCAAAGCGGTATCGACGCGCATCTCGACACGGCTGCGTCCTATTTTCTGACCAAGCAACTCAACGTCGGCCTCGTCGGCTACTACTTCCAGCAGATTTCGGGCGACCACGGTTCAGGTGCTCAGCTTGGCGGGTTTGAATCTCGCGTCGCCGGCCTCGGTCCGCAGTTGAACTACTTCTTTCCGGTCGGCGACAAGATCGCGGGTTACGTGAACGTGAAAGCGTATCGGGAGTTCGCCGCTGAGAATCGGCCCGAGGGCTGGAATGCATGGCTGACCGTCTCGTTTTCGGCCGCGCCCCCGAAAAAACCAGAGCCTCAATAGGGCCGGTCGGCCCTTCTAGCGAAGATCCATCAAGCGCTATTAGGGAGGATCCTCAAATGCCGAGATCGCTTCCCGCGGACGAACTTGCAAGCCGCGCCATCGAGCGCCGCGCGATCGAGGCCGTGAACTGGGGCATGCCGGCGGTCAACTAAGACTGGATGGTTCAAGCCATGCTCGGCGCGAAGGAGGCGTTCAATCCACCTGATCGATCCGGAATGGCCGCTTAACGTGTGCGCCGTGAGAAGGCGGCGCTTTCCAGTGGGTGCAAGCCCCACCCGGCAAACGCTCCAGCCGGAAGCAACCGGAGCAGTCATGGAGGTGACGAAATGGCTGAAGCCTTCGGTGT
>Ga0335075_10003440_pt1 | contig 25110 bp, 32 predicted proteins | sample Lox_Sample_24_FD_206723 | JGI IMG/M metagenome (GOLD analysis project Ga0335075, IMG submission 206723) | Soil microbial communities from Loxahatchee National Wildlife Refuge, Florida, United States - Lox_Sample_2.4 | ecosystem: Environmental > Terrestrial > Soil > Wetlands | place: USA...
CGGGGTAGGAAGTCCAGCCGCCCGAAACTCCGACTCTCGGGGCCGGGATTCCCGAATCGGTAAAGTTCGGTTCTGTGCCTGCCGGTTCGATGGAGAGAGGGCAAGCCGACCGCAATCACTCGGCTGGATTTGTGATCACCATGCGATCGTAGCAGGACAACACCCCAGCTATCCGCTCCTCATCGCGAGCCGTCAGAGATTGCCGCACGCCGACACCCGATAGATGACTCCCCCGCAGGCCAGCTTACACCAGACTTTTGGTTCCGGCTCCCCCGGCTTAGGAGTCTCCATTTCGGCTCTCTATCTTGGGGGATCCTTACGACCTACTGGCGAAATGGCTTGGTGCCCCGGTATGAGCCGAGGCTATAACCGAAAACCGCACTCGCAGCTTGCCGCATGCTTCCGCAGTTACCCTCCCGGTAGGACCAGAAAGAGTTGCCCTAATCTCCTGCCGATGGTCTGCTCGCCTCGCTCCGGTCTTCCCCTACCGCGTCAAGGCAAAAGAAGACCTGATCGGCTCGGGAAAGATTACGCCGGTCTCCTCTTAAAGGCAACGGATTTCCGATTCTCGATCGCCTCACTCCTCCCCCTCGCGCCAGATCATGGTCACCCTCAGTGCCGACTCTTGACTCTTCGGATAAGACCTTGGTTTTATTGCAAGAGACGAAGGAAGAACACCCCGTCGGGGTCGCCCCTGACGCGGCTTTGCCTCAAGCCGAACACCTCCCCGCGGTTGTCGTGCAGGCTAGGTCGCGGCCCGCACCATGCCGCGGACGGAAAACGCGCCCTGTGGCTGGTTGCGGCGGTGGGGGCGGCTTTTTCCCTCGCCCCACCCTGCCGCCGGGCTTTGCCTGGGGAAACGGCTGCCTGGAGGCCGATGAAATCGATATCGATACGGAACTCGCCGGCAGGATCGCCGGGCTAAGGGCCGACGAGGGCGACGCGTTGCCGCCGATGCTGCGTAAAGCGCGCGCTGCGGTCGCCGAAGTTTTGAACAGTTACTCGCTTGCCGTGCTTGCCGGGGGCGGCAGGAAGCGGGAGAACAAGGCTGCCTGCAGGCGGGTCTGGAAGATGCCCGGATCCCGTGCTGGGGCGGCTGAGGGGGGGCTCCATTTTCCTATTGATCAGGTAGGATTTGGTGTGCTTGGCTTTGCCTGCAGCGTCTGGCAGGGGGCACAGAACATGAGCGGCTTCGAACAGGACAGCGCGGTTGGCAGGCTGCGCTCCTATGATTACCTCGGCGATGACTGGGGGGTATTGTTCAGTCATCCAAAGGACTACACCCCCGTCTGCACGACCGAACTGGCCGAGGTGGCACGGCTGAAGTCGGAATGGCACAAGCGGAATGTTAAGCCGGTGGGCCTCTCGGTTGATCCCGCGGAAAGCCATTGGCGCTGGGTACGGGATATCGAAGAAACGCAGGGACAGTCGCTCGACTTTCCGGCCATCGCTGATGCGGATCGTACGGTCGCGGACCTGTACGGCATGATCCATCCGGAGGCCGATCCGTCGATCAGGGTCCGCACCGTTTTCAGCATCGATCCGAAGAAGAAGGCCTGGCTGGTGCTGACGTACCCGCCCCGCACGGGACGGAACCTTACGGAAATCCTGCGCGATCGACAGTCTGCAATTGATGGATCCCCACAGAGTGGCAACGCCGGTCAAGAGCGCTGGACAGCCGGTCATTATCGTTCACGCGCTATCCGACGCCGAAGCCCGGGAGCGCCTTCCCAGTGGCTGGGAAACGCTGAAGCCTTATCTCGTGGACCAACCGCAACTGCCGCATAGCGCGACTTGAACCGTGTCGCCGGGGCGCCGCCGGTGCCCTCGCCTACCAACCAGCAGCGCACGCGCGAGCCGGCGCACCCAATTGGCGACCGTGCCGGGCAAAGGAAGAAGCATCAGGACGGAGGCAACAGGAGATGTCGGAGTCATCAAGGGGACGCAGTGCTTCCGGCACCGCGTTGTTCGCGAATAGTGCCGTCTTGCGCCGCCTTCTCGCGACCCGGGTTGACGCTATCGAACCGATATCGCTCGCCCGCACGGACCCGTTCGCCTTGCCGGGCACGTTCCCCGATGAGACGACGGGAGTCAGGCCCCAGCTGAGACGGCGCCCGATTCCGCTGGTTGGCAGGATCGGCCATGGTTTCCATGCCACCGTACGGTCGCTTGGCCGGTTGTTCTGGCGTTATGGCGCAATCCTGCTGTTCCTGCTGGCATGGCAGTTTCTGTCCGAATTCGATCTGATCGACTCGTCGGTCATCCCCCCGTTCACCAAAGTGATCGCGGCGATGATCCATGGCTTCGTCGATGGTGGCCTGCTCAGGAACATGCTCATCAGCCTGCGGCGATCGGGTATAGCGTTCGGCATCGCGATTACTCTCGCGCTTCCCTGGGTCTGTTCATGGGAACATTCCGCCGCTTCGAAAGCTTCGTCGACGCGTTGGTGCAGATGTTTCGCCAGACCTCGGCTCTGGCGATCTATCCGATCTTCATATTGCTTCTCGGCCTCGGCGAGACCTCAAAGATTACCATCATCTGCTGGGCGGCCTTCTTCCCCATTTTGCTGAATACGGTTTCCGGCGTGAAGCTGGTCGATACGCGGCTTATCGAGATGGCACGCGTGTTCGGCGCCTCGAAACGCGAAGTGTTCAAAAGGGTTGTGCTGCCGGCCGCAGCCCCGTCGATCTTTGTTGGCCTGCGCCTCAGCGCGACGACATCTCTGTTGCTTCTGGTCGCTGCGGAGATGATCGGTGCCAAACATGGGCTCGGGTTCCTGATCATCAACGCCCAATATAATTTTGGAATCCCCCTGATGTTCGCTGCCATCGTGCTTTTGGCGTGCATTGGGCTAATGGTGAACTACACCCTGCTGACGCTGCAGGGCTGGTGCTGTCGCTGGGAAGGCTCTGCGCATGTGAAGGGCCGGGCACCCCGAGGCCGTGCCTGAACCGAGACACTCGCCAGGGAGCGCCCGCAGATTCGCCGACAATCGGACTCGAACGCTGAAGGAAATCGCCGTGGGACAGCTTCATTTCACCCGCCGGGCCAGCCTCGTTGCCGGCACGATGGCACTCGCCTCCGCCTGGCAGGGTGCAACCGCGAGCCGGGCGCGTGCGGCGTTGGCCGAGCAGCGCCAAGCTGTTGTCATTCGCTATCTCAGCACCCGGGGCGATGTCACGACTTATGAACTTGCCGACGCTCTCGGCTGATTCAAGGACAAGAACATCAAGATTGAATCGCAAGGTTACTCGCAAGGAGGGCCGGAAAGCCTGGTAGCTCTGGCTTCTGGCTCGGTGGATCTTGCGGGCGCGGCGACGCCGGCCATCATCAATGCCATCGCCGCCGGCGCCAGGATCCTGGGCGTCATGCCGGACGGCGGTGTCAATAAGGACATCAACAGCAAGTTCTTCGTGCTGGCGGGCAACGACATCCATTCGGGCCAAGAACTTGGAGGGCAAGTCGATTGCGGTGAATACGCTCGGCGCCCATCTGGATTACCCGGTTCGGGAATATCTCCGCAATCACGAGATAAGCTCTGACGCTATCAACCTCATCACCGTTCCTGGTCCTCAGCTCGAGCAGATCGTGCGCCACAAACAAGCGGATGTGGTGGCTGTGGGGGCGTGGCAATCCGTGTTCGCCGGGAAGATCGAAAAGGACGGCGGCGTCCGCGTATTGTTCACTGACTACGATGTGCTTGGCACCATTGTCCTGGGCACCGACGCCATGGAGAAGTCATTCATCGCCAAGAACACGAAAGCCGTGCGGGACTTTGTCACCGCGTCGGCCCGAGCGGCGGATTGGTCGGTGGAGCACCCGCAGGATGCCAAGAAGCTGGTAGCGGCGATATTGAAGAAGCGGGGAGACAATCCGGAACTGGCGCAATACTGGCCCGGCTATGGATTGCGGCAGCATGCGTTCTACACGCTGCACGATGCACAGTTTTGGATCGACGTTCTGGTGCGCGCGGGCCGGATGAAGACCGGTCAACTGACACCGAACGACGTCGATACCAACGCCTACAACGATTTCGCGAAGCTGGCGCAGAAGTAGCGGGCCGGGCCATATCATGGACGGATATCCGCGCGTTGCGCACAGCCTCGAGCTCAAGGACCTCGGGAAATCTTTCGTCATCAACGGGCTGATTCATTTGGTTTTCAGTCATCTCGACCTGGAAATCGGGCAGGGGGAATTCGTCGTTACCGAAGGGTCGATGCTTTTTGTGCCTGGTCGGTCTCGCGGGCTTTGCGTCTGCGTATCCCGTGCAGCTTTCCGGCGGCATGGCGCAACGCGTCGGCATCGCCCGTGCCCTGGCAACCAGCCCCGAAATCCTGTTGTTGGACGAGCTGCTGGGCGTTTCGGCTCAAGCGGCATGTGCTCGCGGTGAGTCGGAGGGCCACCCTATTCGAGGAAGAGCTGGTGCAATTGGGCGTTGGTCTGCTGATACTCGACCAAGCGGGGCGGGTGCTCTGCGCCAACCCGACCGCCGAGGCGGCGCTCAAGGAGGACGACGGCGCCGCGCTCCGCCGAGTGCAAGTGATCGGCGCACAACCGGACGGGCGCCACCACATGATCTCCCGCGGCCCCGCTGCCCACGCGGATGGAGGCGCGTCGACAGATGTCGGCCTCTTCGCTGTCGTCTGTCGCACCCGATCCCACGTCGCTGCGCGCTAACATCGGAGGCCACAGAATGAAGCAAAGCAGTTTGATCGGCGGCATCGCAGCCATGGCCGGCGGGTGCTCCCTGCTCCTTGGCGCATCCTTGGCGCCGGCAGCCTACCGCGGCGCGACCTACGCCTACGGGATCAACAATGCGGGCGATGTTTCAGGCAGTTTTTTCGGCCCAGCCGTCGGCCAGTTCTTCACACACGGCTTCGTCGAGTCCGCCGAGGTCTACACGAACACGACCCCGGTTCTTCCAGCGTTTCCCGAGGCCACGACACAAGAAACCGACAACTTCTTCGGGCTCAACGATTCGGGCGATGTCGCGGGTTATTTCATCGACAACGTCTCCGACACATATCACGGCTTCGTCGAGTCCGGCGGGGTCTACACGACGCTCACTGATCCGGCCGCGACGTATGGGACAGTAGCACTCGGGATCAACAACGCAGACAACGTCGTAGGCACTTTCTACGACGCCTCCGGACAGTACGGTTTCTTTGAGTCAGGCGGGATCTATACAACCCTGACCGTTCCCGGGGCCATCGCGACAGTCGCCTCTGGGATCAACGACACGGGCGAAGTCGCGGGCACGTTCGAGGACGCCTCCGGAGAAGACCACGGTTTCGTCGAGTCCGGCGGGATCTACACCATCCTTGACGATCCGGCGGCCTTCCCCGGCATGACGTTCGCCGAAGGAATCAACGACGCGGGCGATGTTGCAGGCTTTTTCGGGGGCGCTTCCGGATACCAGGGCTTCGTTGCGACACCGATATAGGCCGCGGTCCCGGAGCCTTCGACCTGGGCGATACTGCTCGTTGGTTTCACCGGCCCTGGCTTCGCCCGCTGGCGTGCCTCGTGCAGAGACAGGCCTGTCGTGGAATGAACGGCCCGGCTCTCAAAGCCGCAAGAGGAGAAACGGTCATGTGCCTTGTCGGGACTTTTGCCGCCCTCGTCGTGCTCATGCTCGCCACGCTTTACGCTCACGCAACGACATTCATCGACGGCGAGTTCGTCACGTGCCCATAAGAGATTGCATGGACGAGGGCGGGGGCGCGTCGCCGGTCCCGGAGCCTTCAGCCTGGGCGACTGCTCGCAGGCATCGCGGGCCTCGGATTCGCCCGCTCGCGCGCGTCACGACGGGGCGTCGCCGGCATGATCTGAGCGGCAATTTCGGTTCGCCGGGCGCGCTCCGACACCGATTGCCGGCTTGTTCCAAGAAAGGGAATTGCATCATGGCTAAGGAAGACAAATCATTCGGGGATTTGGTCGCCGAGGCGTCGGCGGCGCCGTCCGAGGGCGCAGTCAGTCTTGTCGGCGTGCTGGCGAAGTCGAGCGAGGCCGGCAAATTCGCGCTGACCCTGCAAGACGGGAGGACAGTCACGCTGGAAACTTCTGCCGTGAAAGGCCACACCGTGCTCGGGTCTTCACTCGGGCGCACGATCGTCAAGGTTGAGGTCGAGGCGGAAAAGGTTCCGGCGCCGCACGGAGATCCATCCGCCTTCGTCCCATTGTGGAGGAACACCGGATGGTTGGACACTTACACCGGGCAGTGGGATGCCGGGACCACCGACTTCTGGTTTGATGTGGCTCCGCTTTATGCCCCGGCTCAGGCGGGCGGCGTGGCGCCGTTCGCCCTGGCGACGCCTCAGCAGGCGCCGGCCAATGTTCTCGCGGCGTTGAACTCACCCCATTCCGTTTCGCATATGAGGAAGCTTCCTGGGAGTGATAGTGGCCCAAGGGATATAACCGCTGGTTTCGCGGGGGAGGGCGACATTACCGTTGGTCCGTGGGACGTGGGCGGTATTCTTTATTTTTAATTTTGGCCGGCCAGGGCGCCGCGTAGCGCGTCGATAATGCTTGGAGTGATTTGTGCCCTGCGCCGGCTGGCAGCTCCTCGCCGAGCCAGGCCATCGCGCGATACAGGTGATGCAGGTCGAGTTGCTCGCTGCCAGCTATGCGATACTCCTCTCGCCAGCGATCCGCAGCGAGATCCGAACCACCCCGCATCAGCCGATGCAGCACAGTGAGGAACACGGCGCGTTCCAGCGCGAAGCGATGACCGCGGCCGCGGGCCAGCGACGCGATCACCTGACGGCAGCCGGTCTCCACCCACACCCGTTCGAACGTCAAGGCCGGGCCGATGCGGCACACCGCGACGATCGGCGCGTCGCCACGATTCCCGCCTTGGCACTACATGTTCTGATTTGGCAATCAGACTGCGGGGCGCCCTGCACGGTGGGCGGCAGTGCGACGTCAGCGCGCAAGGCGAGGCTGGCGGCGGGTTTGGGTGAAGAGCGCAGCAGCGAGCGCCCGCCATCCTGTTCGATCTCGGTCTCGGTGAGCGCGTCGAGGTCAGCGATGGTCGCCGGCCACGACCCTTTCTGGCCGAGCTGTTCGATGCGTGCCTCAAGTTCAGCCTTCAGCACGAGAGCCAGGTAGCTGCGGAGCACCTGACCGCGAATGGTCTCGTCGAGCTTGTGGAAGATCGGCCGCGTGGCGAGCCGATGCTTGGTGGTCCGGAAAGCTGTGCCCGACATGCTTGCAGCGCCGCGTCGCCGCCAGCGGGTTCATCATGCTGAGGACGTCCGCTCGCTTGCGCTCTGCCGCAGACCGCACAGCGATGCCCACCTGAATAGACGGCGAAGGCCGATTGCGTGCTGCCCAAATCTGGTCTAGACCAGATACCGCCGAGTGAACCAGGAGACGACGCGGACATGGCAAGCGACGTGGATAAGGCGGCAATTCTGAAGGGATATGAGGCTACGGCGGGACTGCTGGACCGCGCCGCCACCATGGGCGGCGAACTCGCGACAAAGATCGATCGCCTCTATCTGGTGGGCTGCGGCGGACCCAACCGCGCCATGCTGACCGTGGAATACTGGGTCGAGCACTACAGCCAGGGCATCGAGGTCCGACGCTTCTTTCCGGCCGAGTTCATGACGCTGAACCCACGCCGGCTGGATCGACGCACGCTTGTTGTGCTGGGCTCAAAATCCGGCACGACCGCGGAAACGGTGCAGGCCGCCGAATTCGTACGCAAACGGCCCTGCCACGTCATCGCCATCACCGAGAAGCCCGATACAGCACTTGCCCGTGGCGTCGAGATGCCGTTGTTAATGGGCGAAGGCGCGGGCGGTGCCGCGATGTTCATGCTGCTGCAGGCACTTGCGGGCGGCCTTCTTGCGGAAAAGGACGGCTGGAGCCTGTTCGAGCCGCTGATGTCATCACTGCATGCCCTACCGCAGGTGCTTGCCGACGTCTCCGCTGCCAATGACAAACGGTCGGCCGAAGATGCGCGTCTGCTAAAGGGCGATCGCATCCTCTATCATGTCGCCGCCGGACCGATGTTCTCGACCGCCTACGTCTGGGGCGTGTGCGTCCTGATGGAGATGCAGTGGATGCACAGCGTGCCGCTGGAGGCTGCGGAGTTCTTCCACGGTCCGTTCGAGATCGTCGATCAGAACACGCCCCTGGTGCTTCTGAAGGGTGAGGATCCGAGCCGCCCTCTGATGGATCGCGTCGAGCGGTTCTGCAAGAAACACACGGAGCGGCTCTTTATTTATGACACGAAAGATTACGAGATGACAGGAATTGATCCGCGCATCCGCCCGATCGTTGGGCCAAATATATTACAAGCCGCGCTCCGGCGCATCTCCGACCGGCTCGCGGTCTGGCACAACCATCCGCTCACGACGCGCCGCTACATGTGGAAGACCGACTACTGATGGTTCGTCTCCTCGGCCTCGGCGACAACACCGTCGACATCTATCTGACGGAGGGGATGCAGTATCCCGGCGGGAACGCGGTGAATGTCGCCGTGCATGCCCGCCGGTGTGGGGCCGAGGCTAGCTATCTGGGCTGTCTTGGTCGCGACATGCTGGGTGACCTGGTATTCCAGAGCCTTCTGGCGGAAGGCGTTGATCTGAGCCATGCCCGCCGGATTTATGGCCCCAATCCCTGGTCCCGCATTCGCCACGAGAACGGCGACCGTATCTTCGCCGGCAGCAACCCGGGTGTGCGGGACCGCTACGAACTGACCGCTGCCGATCATACTTTCATCGGCCGGCATGATCTGGTGCACACGACCGTCCATAGCGGACTCGCTTCGCAGATGCCGGTGGTCAGATCCTGCGCGCACGCGCTGTCCTACGATTATTCCGAGCATTGGGACCGGCGCGGCGTAGCAGCGACGATGCGCCACGTGGATGTTGCGTTCCTCTCCGGTGCGCGTCGAGACGAGGATGAATGCGTGTCGCTCGCGCGGTGGTGCGCCGCACAGGGGCCGCGGATGGTCGTCGTCACACGCGGGCGGCACGGAGCAATCACGCTGACAGGCGGCACAGTGGTTCGGGTCGCCGCGCACCCCGCCACCGTGATCGACACACTGGGTGCGGGCGACGCATTCATCGCCGCCTTTTTGGTAGCACATCGTGCTGGACTGCCAGTTGCCGAATGCCTGGATCGTGGTGCGCGTTGTGCGGCCGAGGTTTGCGGGAGTAAAGGCGCGTTCGGCCACGGCGTTCCGATCGTTCCGGGACAGCCCGGCTTGGATCCCGCTAACATCGTTCGTCACGAAGACAGGCCTATCAGCAAATGACAACGGAAGGGGGTTTGCCATGAGGCGTCGCGATTTTACCAAGGGCATGCTTGCCGCGATGGGAGCAGGACTGGCCGTAGCCGAAGGATACGCGCCGGCCCGCGCACAGGGAAAGGTTACACTAAGCTTTCTCCATAAGTGGCCGGAACCGCAGAACATCGTCTTCTTCCGGAATGCAGTGGATGCGTTCCAGACAGCGCATCCGAACGTCACAATCAACATGGATGCCGTGGCCGACGATCCCTATAAGGAGAAGATCCGCGTCGCCATGGCGAGCGGAGAGATACCCGATATCTACTTCACCTGGGTCGGAGAATACACGCGGCAGTTCATCCGGGCGGGGCGTGTGCTGGACATCACGCGGTATCTATCTGCGCCGGCGTGGCAGGGGCGTTTCGCCCCGGCGACGCTGGACGCATACAAGACCGACGGAAAAATCTACGGCGTGCCGATCGAAGTCGACGCCAAGTTCATGATCTACAACAAGGCACTGTTCGCGAAGGCCGGAATCGACGGCACACCTGCCGAATGGCCTGCGTTCGCCGCCGCGCTGAACAAGCTGAAAGCAGCGCATATCACGCCCATCTCATTCGGTGCGCAGCTTGCCTGGGCGACGGTGCATTATATTGGCGATCTCAATGCCAAGCTGGTGCCATCCGATGTACGGCTGGCCGACTATACGCTGCGGGCACCACCCGATAAGCTGTTTACCGATCCTGGTTACGTGAAGTCGCTTGCCCTCTACCGCGACTTCCTGACCAACGGCTGGTTCAACAGGTCACCGGATGCGTACACCCACGCCGCGGCGCGGGCGAGCTTCTTCGCCGGTCGCGCGGGCATGATGTATCAGGAGCTCGTGGAGTTCGGCCAGATCAACGGCACCAGGCTCGCGCGGGACGGCTGGGATTTCTTCCCGATGCCGGCCATCCCCGGCGGGCGCGGGCCGCAGGACCTGCTGACCGGCGCACCGGATGGGTTCGTAGTTTCGCCCACCTGCAAATACCCGGGTGTCGCTATTGCTTTCCTCGACTTCCTCACCTCACCGAAGCAGGGCTTCGAATTCACGCGCATTACTGGCCGACCCTCCGCGGTGCTTGGTGCGGTGGATGCACAGAACGCGGCGCCGCAGACATTGCGCGGCATGGACACCATCAACAAGACGAAGGGCCTGGTGCTTTGGCTCGATACCGATGTCGAGAGCCGAATCGCCTCAGCCTTCCTGGCCGGGGGCCAGGGCTTGATGGACGGCAGCGATACGCCGTCGGGGGTGATGGCGAAAGTGCGCACTACCGCGCTGCAGGTTCAGAAGGGGCGGGGCTGAACCGCAGGGCCGATGGCGGGCGGTGGATGCGCCGCCGGATCACCGCACGGGTCGCGCCCTATGCGGCGCTTGCGCCCGTCCTGTGCCTGCTCTTCGTCTTCCTTTATCTGCCGCTGGTCGCCGACTTCGACTACAGCCTGCATGATTGGAGTTCGCTCAGCCCGACCTGGCGCGCCGCCGGGCTCGCGAATTTTCGCGGCCTGCTCAGGGATACGCTGTTCTGGCAGAGTCTGCGTGGCAACGTGCTCTACGCTGTCGTCTCGCTCTTATTTCAGGTCTGCTTCGCCCTGGTACTCGCTGCCGTCCTCGAGTCACGAATGATCGGGCGGCGCACCTCGACCTGCCTGCGGGTCGCCTACTTTATTCCGTCGATCCTGCCGATCACGGTGATCGGCCTGCTGTGGCAGGTAATGTACCAGCCGGATGTCGGACTGATTGACCAGGCGATGAACGCCTTGGGGCTTGGGAATTTTGCCCATGCTTGGCTCGGCGAACCCCAAACTGCCCTGCCGGCCATAATTGCGGTTTCGCAGTGGCAATGGACGGGCTACCTTACCGTTCTGTTCATTGTGGCGATCCGGGCCATCCCGCGGGAGATTTACGAGGCCGCGGAAATCGACGGCGCAGGCGCCTGGCATCGATTCCGGCATGTCACCGTTCCCGGCGTACGGGAAACAACTGTCCTGATGGCGCTGATCACCATCTTCGGTGCGATGAAGGTTTTCGACATCGTCTGGGTGATGACCGGCGGCGGCCCAAACAACGCAAGCCAGGTGTTGGGGAGTTACATGTACCGCACAGCCTTCCGCGATGACCGCGTCGGTTACGCATCCGCGATCGCGGTGGTGATCTTTGTTCTCTGCGCGATCATAGGTGGGTTACAGCTTCACTGGTCTCGACGGCGCGAGGCGGCGTGATCCCAATTCTCCGGAATTGGTATGCGCCGGGTCTGCCGGCGAAATACGGGGCCCATTCGCTGCTCGCCCTGCTGGCAGTCGTCACCGTGTATCCGCTGGTCTGGGTACTGCTGAATTCGTTCAAGCGATCCGACGACCTGTTTGAGGCGAGCTGGTCGGTACCGAGAGCCTGGCACTGGGCGAATTACGGCGCGGCTTGGCGCTATGGGCTCGGCCATTACATGCTGAACAGCGTGTTGGTGACTGCCGTCTCTGTCCTGGCGATCGTGCTGCTGGGCGCTCTGGCGGCTTTCGTGCTCACCACGCATCGCTTTCCCGGCCGAGGGGCGCTGCATGCGGTGATCCTGGGCGGGCTGATCGTGCCACCCGAGGTGAGTCTGTTCCCTCTGTTCAAGATCATGCTCGTCCTGGGCATCTATAACACCTACCTGGCAATGATACTGCCGGACATCGCCTATGGACTTCCCTTCACCGTACTGCTGCTGCGTGCCTACATGATGTTGATCCCGCACGAGATGGCCGAAGCATCGCGGATTGACGGGGCTGGGCTACTGCGGTGTTTCTGGAGCATTTACCTGCCGATGACGCGTCCTGCTCTTGCGGCGGTGGCGCTGGTACAGGGTATGCGCGTATGGAACGAGTTCGTGTTCGCCCTCACTTTCGTCAGCCGCAATGCTCTGCGCCCCCTCACGGTCGGCCTGACGACATTCGGGGATTCGCTGCAAACGAACTGGCCGGTGCTGTTGGCGGGCCTGGTGATCTCCTTCCTGCCGGTGCTTATGGTATTCCTGGCGATGCAGCGGCAGTTCATGGGCGGGCTCACGGCCGGCGCCCTGAAATAGCGGTCGGGTCATTGGAGGCGCGTGCGTGACGGGGCGCGGGATGCGGCAAACCCCGGCCTATGTGCGGGCACAGGATGCCGTGCTCGAGTTGGTCCGGTCGGAGGGGTTTGCACCAGGCTCTAAGGTTCCTTCCGAGCGTGCGCTGGCGACCCGGCTTGGTTTGAGCCGCATGACGGTGCGGCAGGGGATCGAAAACCTTGTGCGTGCCGGCGTGCTCATACGGGCCGGCACCAGCGGAACCCGTCTTGCCGACATCAATGTGATGCGGGTGATCGATTCCCGTCGCGCTTTTAGCATGTCGCAGATGGTGCGGAGCTCCGGTGCCCGGCCTGGGAGCCAGTTGCTGATGTTCACTCTGACCCGGGCGGATCGTGATCTTGCCACCCGGCTGAACATCGAGATTGGCGACCCGGTGCTGCGCATGCGGCGACTGCGCACCGCTAATGACGTGCCCTTCTGCATTGAGCTGAGCAGCCTGCCGGCAGCCTTGGTGCCTGGCCTCATCGCGCAGGACCTTGCGAAAAACATGTCCCTGTACCAGCTCCTCCGGGACCGTTACGGAGTCGTGCCAGCAGATCGCGACAGCGAAATCAGCGTGGGTCCTGTTACGGCAGAAGATGCGAGGATGCTCGGCGTTACGCCGGGGATCAACGTGCTGCTTTACACCAGCATCGTCAGAGATGCGGATGGCCGTGTGATCGAAAGCGTGTCCTCAGTCAACCATCCGGAACGCGTCGTCTTCAGCACGCATTCAGCTCGCGTTAAGATTTAGGCTGGCTCGGATTCGCTCCGACGGTGAGCGCTTGCAGTCGAGAAATTATCGGCCACACGCCGACGATCGCGCAGCGACCATCAACGCGCGAGGCTGGACCTTTCCCCTCCCCGGTGACCCGCCAGCACCGACAGCAGCACGGTGCCCAGCAGATCGCGTTTGCGCGGTGCGTTCGGACTGCTGAACGCAAGCGGACAGTTATCAACCGCTCGAACAATCCCGCCTGCTTCAAGTAGTCGATGAAGAATGGCAACTGCCCGAGCGGCGTCACCGGAGCCGCCGCGTCCCATTCCACATGCACCCGACCGGCAAAGGTGTCGGCGATCGCCCAACGGCCCGCAACCTTCGGTGGCTCACCCGCCAGGTGAGCCACCAGACCTCTCTGCTCTGTGCTCATCCCAGTCAAATCTGCCGATCCGGCCCTGACGCGCAATCCTCAACTGCCGGATTTAGGATCAGTGGTCGTGGCCCCCCCTGACGCGAGACCGAACTTTGCCGACCTCTTGAGCCTGTGAGGTGTCCCGCCGGCCGCCCCGCTGCCGGTCAGTCCCCGTTCAACCGCCGCTCCGCCATCGCCCGCCATGGCGCATCCTGCGGTGCGTCGGCCAACGCGCGGCGGAACAACGCCGCCGCCTCATCGGTGACGTGCCCGTTGGCTTCCGTCATCGCCTCGGCCGCCTCCACGGCCAGCGTCGGGTCGAACTTCGACTCCAGCGCGCTCTGCCAGGCCGAGGCCGCCCCCTGGATGTCGCCCAGCCGCGCCTCGGCATTGCCGAGCAGAACGTAGCCTTCGCGCGCCTTGTCCGAATGCGGGTCGAGTTTCGCCAGCACCACCCGAAGCTGCGCCACCAGCGCCTCTTCCTCCCGCACGCGCTGCCGCATCGCGGCCAGCCGCTCCTTCAGCGGAAGCGCCGGCAGCTCCGGCGACCCCCCGACCACGTACAGCAGCAGCGCCGCAACCGGCACCAGCGCCAGCACCGCCCAGATCGCCGACCGCGAGGACGCGCTCGCCACCGGATCGGCGCTGTCCGCCGCCGCCAGCAGCCGACGCTGCACCTCCAGCACCGCCGCCGCGTGTTCCGTCGGACCGATCCGCGCATCGGCAAGGGTCCGATCCAGCTCGGCAAGCTGCGAGCGGTGCAACGCTACCGCCGCCTCCCGTCGGCCCCGTGCGGTCACGCCGCGGCGAAGCGACAGCGCCAGCGGCGCCAGCGCCACCGCCGCCAGCACGGCAATCCCAAGCCAGAGCGAGATCATGCGGGTCCGCTCAGTCCAGCAACTGCATCAGCCGTTGCCGCTCGGCAGCCGATAGCGGCGGCGGTGCACCCGGACGCCGGCGGCAGGCCAGCAACACTACCGCGCCGCCGATCCCCAACGCGATGACCGGAGCACCCCACAAGGCCAGCGTCCGTGCTTCCAGCGGTGGGCGCAGCCGGATGAAGTCGCCATACCGCGCCGTCATCCAGGCGATGATCTGTTGGTTCGACTGGCCGGCAACGACGCGCTGGCGGATGATGCGGCGCAGATCGCGCGCAAGGTCGGCATCGGACTGCTCGATGCTCTCGTTCTGACACACCAGGCAGCGAAGTTGCTCGCCGATCGCCTCGGCGCGGTGTTCCAGCACAGGATTGGCCAACATCTCACGAGGATCGCTGACGGCCCACGCCGGCCCAGCCAGCGCGGCGACCACAACAAATGCGGCAGCCCATCGGATCATCGCGCCAGCGATTTCAGCAAAGGCGCGATCGTATCGCGCGCCACGGCATCGGAAACGCCGCCCGCCCAGCGCAAGCGAACCATCCCGCGGCGATCGACCACATAAGTCTCGGGCACGCCGTACAGTCCGAAATCGATCGCTACTCGTCCTGGCTCATCGCGGGCGACGCGCACATAGGGATTACCGTGCTGCTGAAGGAACGCCGCCGTCGCATCCGTTTTGTCCTTGTAGGCGATACCCCAGATCGGCACCCCCTCGTTCTTCATCTGCATCAGGGTCGGCGCCTCTTCGATGCAGGGGATGCACCAGGACGCGAAGAAATTGACCAGGGTCGGGCGGTGCTGGGCGATGACATCGACGTTGGAGAACCCCGCCGACGGCCGCTGCCCAGGCAGTGAGAATGCCGGCAAAGGCTTGCCGACCAGCATGCTCGGCAGGCTGTGCGGGTCGTAGCTGCCCTCCTGCATCCGCATCAGCAGACCCCAGAACCCGCCGCCCGCCGCCGCGGCAAAGGCAAGAGGGGTCAGCATCAGCAGCCGCCGGCGCGTAATGGCGTCCATGGCGGAGCCTCAGGCCGGGACCGTCGCGGCGCTGCGCCGGGCCGGAGCACCCACCCGCAGCCGCCGATCAGCCAGCGACAGTCCGCCGCCCGCCGCCATCACCAACGCGCCGAGCCAGATCCACGGGGCGAGATAATTTACGTGCAGCCGCAGAACCACCTGCCCGTTCCGCTCGTCTCCCATCACCGCATAGAGGTCGCGGACAAGGTTCGTCTCGATCGCCGTGTCGCTGACCGTCTGCTGCTGTTGCGTGAACGCTCGGCGCGACGGGTGGAACATCGCGACCTGCCGCCCGTCGCGTGTCACCCGGAGGTCCGCGACGCGCGCCGTGTAGTCCGGGCCCGGCGCGTCATGCAGGCCGAGCAGGGTCCATTCATAGCCGCCCAGCCGCACAGTCGAACCAGGAGCAACTGAAACGATCGTGCTCGCCGCCATCGACATCCCGGCGATTCCGGCCACGGTGATCCCCATGCCCGCATGCGCCACCGCCGCCCCCCAGACCGACAGCGGCTGCGCCGCGGCGCGTGCCCGGGTGACGGCCAACGGGACGCGGAACAGCCGCACGCGCTCCACCAACTCGGCGAAGGCGCCGGTTATCAACCAAGCCGCCGCTGCGAACCCGCCGGCGGCGAAAGCGTTGCGCAGGCCTGCCTCGACGGCGATCCCAACCAGTGCCGCCAGCGCCGCCGCCCACCACAGCCGCAGCAATGCCGGCAGCAGGTCGGCCCGCTTCCAGGGCAGTGTCGGCCCGACACTCATTGCCGCGAACAGCGGCACCAGCAGCGGCACCACCGTCAGGTGGAAATACGGCGGCCCGACACTGAGCGCCGCGTTGAACAGCAAAGCGGCGATCAGCGGATAGGTCGTCCCGGTCAGCACCACCGCCGCGATCGAGCACAGCAGCACGTTGTTCAGCACCAGCGCGCCCTCGCGCGACACCGGCGCGAAGATGCCGGACGCCGCCAGCACCGGTGCGCGCATCGCGAACAACAGCAGCGACCCGCCGATGACGATCGCCAGCAGCACCAGGATGAACACGCCGCGCGTCGGGGCGCTGGCAAACGAATGCACCGAGTTCAGGATGCCCGAGCGCACCATGAACGTGCCGCACAGGCTGAGCGAGAAGGTGCCGATCGCCAGCAGGACGGTCCAGGTCTTCAGCGCCTCCCGCTTCTCCACGACGATGGCGGAGTGCAGCAGCGCCGTACCGGCGAGCCAGGGCAGCAGGCTGGCGTTCTCTACCGGATCCCAGAACCAGAACCCGCCCCATCCCAGCTCGTAATAGGCCCACCAGGAGCCAAGCGCGATGCCGCCGGTCAGCAGACACCAGGCGCCGAGCGCCCACGGCCGCACCCAGCGCCCCCAGGCGGCATCGACCCGCCCCTCCAGCAGCGCGGCGATCGCAAAGGCGAAAGGAATGGCGAAGCCGACATAACCGGCGTAGAGCACCGGCGGGTGAATCGCCAGCCCGGGGTCCTGCAGCAGTGGGTTGATGTTCCGGCCGTCGATCGGCGGCGGCCAGACCCGAAGGAACGGGTTCGACACGGTCAGGGCGTACAACAGGAACCCCGCCGAGGTGAACCCGAGTACGCCGATTACCCGCGCGCGCAGGCTGGACGGCAGGTTGCGCCCGAACGCTGCTACCGCGCAGCCGCAGCAGGCAAGGATCAGGCACCAAAGCAGGATGGATCCCTCGTGGTTCCCCCAGGTTCCGGTGATCCGGTAAACCAACGGCTCGGTGCTGCTGGTGTTCTCGGCCACGTTGAAGACCGAGAAGTCATCGACTACCCCGCTCCAGACGAGGCAGCCGAACGATGTCGCCAGCGCGATCAGGTGGCCCACCGCCAGCGCCGGCGCGGCTGCCATCATCCGTGCGTCGCGGTTGTGTGCCCCCATCAGCGGCAGCACGGCTTGCGCGGCGGCGATGGCGACGGCCAGCGCGAGTGCGAAGTGACCAAGCTCGGGTGTCATTCGCCGGCGCTCTTGACTTTCAGCGTGTCCCACGTGGCGGCAGGCGGCGGCGGGCCGGCCGCCGGGTTCCAGCGCCCGCTCTTCTTTAGCGCCTCCACCACTTCTTTCGGCATGTAGTTCTCGTCATGCTTGGCAAGCACCTCGGTGGCGCCGAACGTGCCGTCGGGCCGCACGGCGCCGATCGCGACGATCCCCTGTCCCTCGCGGAACAAGTCCGGCAACGCACCGGTATAGCTCACCTCGACCGACGCCTTGCCGTCGGTGAGGCGGAACCGCACCAGGGGATGACCGTCCGGAGCGCTGTGCCGCACGCTGCCGGCCTCGACCAGCCCGCCGAGCCGGAGCGTGCGGCCGGGAGATTCCGCCCCGGCCGCGATCTCCGATGGCGAAACGAAGAACTCCACGCTGCTCTGGAAGGCAGTCAGCGCCAGCGCGGTCGCCGAACCGAGCCCCAGCCCGCACACCAGCAACAGCATGAGGCGACGGCGCTTGCGTGTCACTGCGGCGACCGTCCGCGGCGCCTGACCCGAGGAATATTGGCGAGCCGGCGGCCGGCACGTCGCATCCGGCGCCACGCGGCGATGGCATAGGTGGATGGTAGCAGCACCCCGAGCGCGTAGGAGGCAGCCACGAACGGAAGATGCGTCATCCGCCGGCCCCTCGGCCCGTGTCTTGCGCCTGCGCCATCAGCAGCGCGCTGATCCGCCGCTCCATCACCGCGGCGCGCAGCCGGGCGATGGTGATCGCCGCAAAGCCCAGCGTGTAGCCGAGGGTGGTGAACAGCAGCGGCCAGAGCATCGCGATGTACATCGTCGGCGCACCGGTCAGCGTGATCGTGTCCGGCTGGTGCAGTGTGTTCCACCAATCGACGCTGAACTTGATGATCGGCAGATCGACGGCTCCCACCAGCGCCAGGATGGCGCCGGCGCGATAGCCGCGCTCCGGGTTGTCGAAGGCGCGCACCAGCGCGATGTGGCCGAGATAGAGGAAGAACAGCACCAGCACCGATGTCAGCCGGGCGTCCCACACCCACCACGCCCCCCACATCGGCCTGCCCCACAGGCTGCCGGTAGCGAGACAGAGGGCGGTGAAGCCAGCGCCGACCGGCCCGATCTCGACGGCCGCGAGGTCGGCGAGCGGATGCCGCCAGACCAGCGAGACGAGCGAGCAGAGCGCCAGCGCGAAATACCCGGCAGAAGCGAGCCACGCCGCCGGGACGTGGATATACATGATCCGCACAGCATCGCCCTGTTGCCAGTCGGCGGGCGAGTAGAACAGCCCCCAGATCAGGCCGATCACGGTCAGTACCAGGCCGGGGACGGCGAGCCACGGCAAAATTGTCCCGGAGATGCGCAGGAAGCGCCCGGGGTTGGCAAAGCGGTGCAGATTGCGCCCGCGAGGCGCTATGCTGATGGTGGCATCCAACGAGTGCGCTTCCTCGGCCGTTCTCTAGTGCAAACCGGCGCGGGCATAAAGCCACGCGCACATGTCGTCATCGTAAGCAGGGTGGATGCCCGGAATAACTGCGGGTGATATAGAGGCCCAGACCGGAGGATGCGCGGCATGAGCGGGGCAAAGCTGCACCGATGGACGCTGGAGGAGTTCCTGGCCTGGGAGGAACGCCAGCCCGTCAAGCACGAGTTCGTGGATGGCGAAGTGCGACTGATGACCGGGGTAACCCAGGGTCACGACCAGATCGTCATGAACGTCGCGATTGCGCTGGCGGGCAAGCTACGCGGCTCGCCGTGCCGCCAACGGGGGTCCGACCTCCGCCTCGTGACCGGGAACGGAAATGTCCGCTATCCGGACGTAGTGGTCGATTGCGGTCCGTTCCGTCGAGAATCCCGCGACGTCTCCGAACCCGTCGTGATTCTGGAGGTGCTGTCTCGAAGCACGGCCTGGACCGAGCCGCATGAGAAGCTCCGCGACTACGATGCGACGCCGGCAGTCCGGCAATACGTAGTGATCGCGCAGGACCAACCGAGGCTCGTGGTGTGGGAACGCGACCCGAGCGACCGTCTCGCTATCGCGTCGAGTCTGGACGGGCTGGACGGCACGTTGACTTTGGCACCGGTTGGGGCCGAGTTGCGCATGGACGAAATCTACGAGGGGCTGGGGTTCGAGCCCGGAGCCGCAACGCCGTGACCGCATATTGGCTGGTGAAGTCCGAGCCGGACTCGTTCTCCTGGAACCAGCAGGTGGCGAACGGCGTCGAACCATGGACCGGCGTGCGCAACCACACGGCAAAGAACAATCTGAAATCGATGAAGCGAGGTGATCGCGCATTCTTCTATCATTCCAACGTCGGTAAGGAGATCGTCGGCGTGGTCGAGGTAGTGCGCGAGGCCTATCCCGACCCGACCGCCGACAGCGGCGACTGGGTGTGCGTCGATATGAAAGCAGTGGCGCCCATGCCGCGGCCGGTGAGCCTCGTCGAGATCAAGGCGGACCCTGCATTCGCCGATATTCCCCTGGTGCGTTACTCCCGGCTCTCGGTCATGCCGATCTCCGGTCCACACTGGAACCGGATTTGCCGGATGGGAGGCTGGAAGGAACAGTAACCCACGTCCCGCGACTCTGCCCCGCGGGCGATAGCCCACGCACCCGGCGCGGCTTGTCTGCGAGTTTCAGCACCCGGGGTGATGGTCGCGTCATGGCGCGATCGGCGTCCGGGCCGTTGGCCGGGTGCGCGGGAGAGCTTGCATAACGGACCGTGCTCGTGCATCGCCGTGCAGCACGCGGAGCGAGACGGGAGACGCCGCCATTCACACTGCGCTCGGCGCGATCGGCGGTTTCGTCGTCGGCACGATCTCGGCGCTCGGCTATGGCGGGGTGCTGGTGTTGATGGCGATCGAGTCCGCCTGCATCCCGCTGCCGTCGGAGATCATTTTGCCGTTTGCCGGCTATCTGGTGTCCACCGGACGGTTCGATCTTTATGTGGTAGCGCTCGCCGGGGCGTTGGGCTGCAATGTCGGCTCCACGGTGGCTTACGCGGTGGGTTTCTACGGCGGTCGGCCGCTGGTCGAACGTTGGGGGCGCTATGTGCTGATGGGTCGGCACGAGCTTCTGCTGGTCGATCTGTTCTTTGCCCGTTGGGGCGGTGTGACGGTGCTGGTCGGCCGCATGTTGCCGATCGTGCGGACCTTTATCGCGCTGCCGGCCGGGATCGGCAGGATGCCCATGGCGCGGTTCCAGATCTATACATTCGTGGGTTCGCTGCCGTGGTGCTTTCTGCTCGCCTATGCGGGGATGCGGCTCGGTCAGGCCTGGGACAGCGATCCGCGGCTGCGCGCAGTGATGCACCGGCTGGATGTGGGGATCGCCGGACTGCTGGCGGTGGGAGTCACTTGGTACGGCATCCGGTTGTGGCGGGGCCGGATCGGGTAACTCCCAGTCCGAATGTGTTGGTCATCCGCCGACCGCGAAGAGAAGCGCGGACCCACCGGAGGGGTCGGAAGGAGTGAGGAACAGCGCCACCACGACAACCCCCAATCAGAGAAGCCTGTCGCTAAAGATGTGAGGAGGAAAGAGCGCGATGAATCAATCCGGTCAGCCGCACCAGCTTCCCCGACGAGAACTGCTAGCCGCGCTGCTTCTCGGCGCCTGCGCGACACCTGCTGCCGCCGCGCAGTTGCAGCTTCCGCCAATCATCTTGCCCCCCACGCAGCAGCATCTTGTCGGCAAGGTGATCTTCCAGGAGCTGGTGACGCCGGACCTCGCCCGCGCCAAGCAATTCTACGGTAGCCTGCTCGGCTGGACATTCCGCGACCTCGCCGCCGACGAGCTGGCCTATGCCGAGGTTATGCTCGGCGACCGCGCGATTGGTGGGCTGTTTCAGAGAAACGTGCCGGCAGGTGAGCATCGCCAATCCGCCTGGCTGACCTACATCGCTGCGCTCGACACCGATGCGACGGTGCAGACGGCACTGCAGCACGGCGCGAAGCTGCTGTTTGGGCCGCGCAGCTTTCCCGATCGCGGGCGGGAAGCGGTGCTGGCGGACCCGCAGGGCGCCGTATTCGCCGTGCTCGCCTCGAGCAGCGGCGATCCGCCCGACCTGCTGGCCGAGCCCGGCGAGTGGATCTGGAACTCGTTGATCACCCGCGACCCGGACACTGCCGCTGGCTTCTATCAGACCCTGTTCGACTACGAGGTCTTCCCGGCACCGGTCGCAGCGGGCCCCGAACACCTCGTCCTGGCATCCCAGGGTTATGCACGGGCGAGCGTGAATCCGCCCCCGGCGGCGCGGCCAGATCTTCATCCGCACTGGCTGAACTATGTGCGCGTCGATGATGCGGCCTCGATGGCAACGAGGGCCGCGGCCCTCGGTGGGCGAATCCTGGTCCCGCCGCGGCCAACCCCACGCGGCGGCACGATCGCATTGGCCGCCGACCCGCTGGGGGCGCCATTCGGGCTCCTGCAATGGTCAACCACCGACAGTACGGCGGGTGCGCAATGAGCGCGCTGCCACGCCGGCCACTGGCCGTTGCGGGCGCAGGGTTGTTGTTGCTGGTGTTCGGCTGTGTCGTGCCAGGTGGTTACGAGGGAACCTATGTCGGGTACTACGAGCCCTCCGGGTTGAGCTATGGCGGCTGGGGCTCGGGCTACGACGTTGGGCCGTGGCGGGCGGGCGGCGTCCCGCATCGTGCGGCATTCGTCGGCCGTCCGGCCTTTCGACCGGCGCCGGCGGGCCGCCCGATGCCGTCGATCCCGTCGCACGGGCGCCCCGCCGGCCCGCCACACGGCCAGCGGCGCTAGCCATGGTCGTCGCGCACAGCTTCGCGGTGACTCGGCCCGGAAGGAACTCCCGCAAGGGGAGGAGGTGGTCTAGGCTGGGCGAGTGAACCGGGGAGAGCGGATCGCCGTCGGCAGCGTTGTTGTCGGCTGCGTGGTGCTGGCGCTGAAGGCGGGCGCCTGGCGCCTGACCGGCAGCGCGGCGTTCTATTCCGAGGCGCTGGAGACCACGGTCAATGTCGCCGCCAGCCTGATTGCGCTGTTCGCTATCAGGCTGGCCGCCAAGCCGGCCGACGCCGGGCATACCTATGGCCACGAGAAGGCCGAGTTCTTCGCCGCGGTCATCGAGGGCGTGCTGATCGTGGTCGCGGCGCTCTCGATCTTCCAGCACGCGTGGGAGACGTTCCGACTTCCGCGCGAGCTGACGGCGCCGCTGCCGGGCATCGGCCTCAGCGCGCTGGGGAGCCTGCTCAACGCCGGCTGGTCGTGGCGGCTGATCGATGCCGGGCGGCGGCTGCGCTCGCCGGCGCTGGCGGCGGACGGGCGGCACCTGCTTACCGACGTGGTGACCTCGGCGGGCATTATTGTGGGGGTCGGGCTGGTGGCCGCGACGGGCGTGCTGGTGTTCGATCCGGCACTGGCCGTTGCGGTTGGGGTTTATGTCCTTTGGTCCGGACTTAGGACGATCTCGTCTTCCGTCGGGGGGCTGATGGACGCGGCACCCGAGCCGGCGATCGTCGCCCGTATCCGCGAGGTGGTGGGTGCCAGCGCGGCGGGCGCGCTGGAGGCGCACGATCTTCGCATGCGCATTGCCGGGCGGGTGACCTACCTGGAATTCCACCTGGTGGTGCCCGGCTCGATGACGGTGGCGGAGTCGCACGCGATCTGCGACCGTATCGAAGAGGCGCTGAAGTCCGAGATGGACTTCCTGGTGATCACCATCCATGTCGAGCCGGAAGTGAAGGCCAAGCAGCACGGCGTGCCCGTGCTGTGATGGTCGTGCTGTGATCCGCGCGCTGCTCGCGATGTTTTTGTTCGGTTTGCCGGCAACCGCGTGGTGCGCGCCACAGCGGGTAGTTTCGCTCAACCTCTGCACCGATCAGATGCTGGTTCTGCTGGCGCCGGAGAAGGTGGTGGGGCTCACGCAGCTCGTCCGCGACCCGGCTTTGTCGTTTGTCGCCCGCCAGGCGGCGAGTTTGCCGGTGGTGCGCCCATCCGCCGAGGCAGTGCTGCGGCTGCATCCGGACCTGGTGCTGGCGGCGCCATTCGGGGCGCAGGCGACGGTCGCCGTGCTGGCGGCGCTGGGTCTGAACGTGCTCCGCGTGGGGCTGCCGTCCGATTTTGCCGGCATTCGTGCGGAGACCCGACGACTGGCCGCCGCGCTCGGCGTGCCGCGGCGTGGCGAAGCGCTGATCTCGGCGATGGATGAAACGCTTGCTTCGCTGCCGCCGCCACTGGCGCGACGCACAGCCATCGCCTGGGAGACGCGTGGCTATACGTCGGGGCCGGGCACGCTGATGGATGCGGTGCTCCGGGCCGCCGGCCTGACCAATGTGGGGAATGGCCGGCCGCTCGGACGCGAGGCGTTGCTGCGCGACCCGCCCGATCTTCTGATCGTTCCTGATGTGCCGGATTTTCCCTCACTGGCGACTGCGATTTTCGACGATCCCGCTTTGGCGAGGATCCGGCGACGGGCGCTGCCGCCGGCGCTGACCCTGTGTGCCGGTCCGTTCACTGCCCGTGCGGCATCGATTTTGGCGCGGTGAGGGCACCAGCAGGACAATTTACGTGCTACGCTCTCGCCATGAACGTCCTGCGACGCCCTACCATGACGCTCGAGCAGTTCCTGGACTGGGAGGAACGGCAGGAAGTCAAGTACGAGTTCAACGGCTTCGAGCCTGTCCTCATGGTGGGCGGAACCGAGGAACAGGCCGAGATCCAGAAGAATATTCTGGTCGAGCTCGGCGGCCGCCTTCGCGGCCACCGGTGCCGGGTCCTTGGCAGCGATCTCAAGATCAAGGTCATGGGGCACATCCGCTACCCGGATGCCTTTGTGATGTGCAGCCCGCGCGAGCGCGGCCGCACCGTCGTCACCGACCCGGTCATCGTGTTCGAAATCATCAACGAAAGCAGCCAGCACACCGACCTGGTCGAGAAGAACGAAGAGTACCGTGAGACGCCGTCGATCCAGCGCTACATCATCCTTGAGCAGACCCACATCGGCGGGATTGCTTTCGTCCGTTCCGAAGACGGTCGCTGGACCTCCAGCGCCCTCAATGGACCCGAGGCCGTCGTCGATCTCCCCGAGATAGGCATCAGCCTGCCGCTCGGCGAGTTCTACGCCGGTATGAACCTCGCCGCGGTTGATACCGGTTCGTCCGAACCGGTCTGAGCATCCAGCCTGCGCAGCAGTTCAACGGCGTCGGACATCATCTCGCGAAGCCGTATGATGCCGGGCTCGTCAGTGGGCTGGTGATTCGCGACTGGCGGGACGGGTATCAAAACTTTCTACCGCACTCCCTCCTGACCTCTCTTCACCAGAATCCCTTCCACGACGAAAGCTCCTGGGAACAGCGAATTTCCCAACCGGGAATTGCCACCTGGCTCATTTCGGATTTCGGATCGGGCAGAAGCGGTTGTCGGTGTGGTGCGAATCAGCTTCCAGACTTCGTCGGTCGTCCCGGACACCGACAGCGAACTCACAACTTTGTACTTGCTGGCACGCGCGCGAGGATAAGGCTTGGGCTCCATGGCTCTGCGTCATGCCGAGCAGGCGACTTCACACTGGGTGTGTTGCGAGCGCCGTCCTGCTTGCCCGGTTGCCGCGTCTTCCACTCGAAAATCGCGTGCCCGGTGCCACAGTTTGACCGCTTGCTTCTTCGGCATGGGGCAGAATTTGACGTCGGCGGTTGTCCGTGCCCGATTGAAAAGTCACTATTTGTCCCCGATAGAAATGTCACTCGGGGCGCGAGCAACGTCTGGCCTTATGGCAGCCACACGGCGTCGCGTTTGCA